>Ga0207711_10001792_pt1 | contig 19659 bp, 20 predicted proteins | sample KBSS34metaG_FD_184401 | JGI IMG/M metagenome (GOLD analysis project Ga0207711, IMG submission 184401) | Switchgrass rhizosphere microbial communities from Kellogg Biological Station, Michigan, USA - KBS S3-4 metaG (SPAdes) (version 2) | ecosystem: Host-associated > Plants > Roots > Rhizosphere...
GCCGCCCCTGCCGCCCTACCCTCTCTAGCGCCGGAAGGCGACACGCTTCTCAAGATTCGCCAGGACATCGGCGACGATTGCCGCCGCTGCCGCCTGTGTGAGGGCCGGGCGAAGATCGTATTTGGATCCGGCAATGAGCAATCCGGCCTGGTGTTCGTCGGCGAAGGACCCGGGGCGGATGAAGACGCTAGTGGGCTGCCGTTTGTCGGCCGGGCCGGGCAGTTACTGACGCAGATGATCGAGAACACGGCGTCCAAGGAAGGTATTCCCATCCAGCGTCCGGATGTTTACATTTGCAACGTGGTCAAGTGCAGGCCCCCGGAAAATCGCACGCCGCAACCGGATGAAATGGAGATCTGCGGACAGTTTCTATTCCGTCAGCTCATGGCGATCCGTCCCAAGGCGATTTGCGCCATGGGCTCGACTGCCGCAAAGGCGGTGCTAGGCACTAAGGATGGCGTCACCAAGCTGCGCGGCAAGTGGCATAAGTGGCGCGATATTCCCGTGATGGTGACGTATCATCCGTCCTATCTGCTCCGCCCCTATAACCAAGACGCGAAGCGCGAAGCGTGGGAAGACCTGAAGAAGGTCCTGCACTTTGTCTACGACTAACCGGCATTGTTCGGTAGCGCACCCCAGCGTCGCCAAGAGTGGCGACGCGGCACGCATGAGTGCGTGCGCCACATGACTGCGCGCGGCCGATTCATTACGTTCGAAGGCCCCGAGGGCAGCGGCAAATCCACGCAGCTCCATTTGCTCGGCGAACGGCTGCGCAAGGCCGGGCAGGATGTTCTGGAAACGCAGGAGCCTGGAGGCACGCCCATCGGCATCCAGATCCGCCATGTGCTTCTTGACGCCAAGAATCGCGAACTGTGCCCCACCGCCGAACTGCTATTGATGTTTGCCAGCCGCGCGCAAAACGTCGACCAATTGATCTTGCCGGCTCTATCGGCCGGGCGCACCGTTCTTTCCGACCGCTTTACTGATTCCACTCTGGTCTACCAAGGTGTCGGCCGCGGCCTGGGGGCCGAGGTGGTCTATGAGCTCGACCGGATCGCCTGCCGGGGATTGGTTCCAGACCTCACTCTGGTCATCGATATCGATGCGGAAACGGGCCTGGCGCGCGCGCGTCGCCGCAGCGCTCGCACCGAGGATTCGGAGACCAGGATAGAAGAACAAGACGTAAGCTTCCATCGCCGCGTTCGCGATGCTTACCGGCAGCTCGCCGCCGACGAGTCTAAGCGCGTGCGGCTTATTGACGGGAGTCAAACGCGCGAAGCCGTGGCGGAACAAGTGTGGGATGCCGTGGCGTTAGCGATAACGCCCGGCTAACTGGTGCCATCGCACCACGGCCAGATCCCAGAACGCGCGGGCTCCATTCAAGGGGCTAACCTTGGTGCCTTCGACGTTGTCCCAACGTACCGGGACCTCCACCACCTTGAATCCGTGGATTCGGGCGATCAGCAGATCTTCCACATCGAAGCCAAATCCGTCCAGCCGCTGGCGAGGAAAGATGGCCTGAGCGGCATCCCTGCGGAACAGTTTGAAGCCGCACTGCGTGTCGCGAAACGGCAATCCCGTGGCTGCGCGCATCACGACGTTGAACACGCGCCCGCTGGCTTCTCGGAACGCAGCCTGATGGACGCCCACCAGCGAGCGGTCGAGCGCGCGCGATCCAATGGCGGCCGCAGCTTGATGGCGGTCGGCCGCTGCCCAGAGCTTGCTCACTTCTTCCAGAGGACTGGAGAGATCCGCATCCGTCGACAGGATCCAATCTCCCTGTGCCTCCTGCATGCCGTGACGCACCGAATATCCTTTGCCCCGGTTGCCGGGATTTTGCAGCAACCGTGCAAACGGATGCCGGGCCGCGAACTCCTGGACCACGACCGCAGTCGAGTCCTTCGATCCGTCATCCACGATGAGAATCTCGACCGACCCTTGGCGTTCGCAAAACTCCGCCATTTTAGGAAGAGTCAGGGGAAGACGGGCCGCCTCATTATAGGCGGGGACCACGATCGAAAGCCGGGGCGGGCGGGGTGTCACTTGGGAGCGCTGGTAGCCGATTCGGGAACTTGGGTGGCTCTGGTTTCCGCGACCAGGTTCGCGGCGCGCAGCAGCGATTCGAACGTGCCGGCATCGGTCCACCATCCGTCCAGGAATGAGTAACTCATGCTTCCTTCGCGGATATAGGCGTTATTCACGTCGGTAATCTCGAGCTCGTTACGGCGGCTGGGGACCAGCTTACGAACTTTCTCGAACACCGTTCCGTCATACAGATAGATCCCGATCACCGCATAGGGAGATTTCGGATGAGACGGCTTCTCCTCGATGCCCAGGATGCGGTCGCCAGATAGTTCCGCCACGCCGAAGCGCTCGGCATCCGTGACTTCCTTAAGCAGAATGCGCGCCCCGCGCTCCTGTTTTTCGAACGCCTGGACCGCCGGAGCGATGGAGCCCTGGATGATGTTATCGCCCAGAATCACGCAGATCTTTTCGCCGTCCGCGAAGTGTTCGGCCAGCGCCAGAGCATCGGCAATACCGCCCTCGCCTTCCTGATAGGTGTAGTTCAGATGGGCCAGCCCGAACTTCTTGCCATTGGCCAGCAGGCGGAGAAAATCACCCGAGTTTTGCCCGCCGGTTACCAGCAGGATGTCGCGGATTCCGGCATCTACCAGAGCCTGGATCGGGTAGAAGATCATAGGCTTGTCATAGATCGGAAGCAGGTGTTTGTTGGTGATCTTGGTCAGAGGAAACAGACGGCTTCCGGTTCCTCCGGCGAGCACAATACCTTTCACGTAAGCTCCTTGGGCCGCATGCGACACGGCATCTTAGTCACTTAAACACAGTAACAGAGGGCTAAACACAGAACCAAATATGGGCTCGTAATCGGGTGCGAGGAACGCCTGCCTGAGACCACTATTCACTATGGCCCTGTTCCGGACGCGATCGGCCGCCGTATATGGCATCGACGCTTATCTCGTGGATGTCGAAGTGGATATGTATCCCGGCACCAATCGCGATTTCATCACCGTGGGGATGCCGGATACGGCCGTCCGGGAGAGCCGCGAGCGGATTAAGTCGGCGCTGCTCAATTCAGGCTTCGGCTATCCCAACAAGAGCGTGACCATCAACCTCGCGCCGGCTAATGTCCGGAAAGAGGGTGCCGGGTTCGATCTTCCGATGGCGCTGGGAATTCTGGGCGCAATGGGAACCGTAGCGCCCAGCAACGAGCATCTGCTGGTAGGCGAATTATCCCTGGACGGCGCCATCCGGCCGGTCCGCGGCGTGCTTTCGATCGCCACCTGCGCGCGGCGGCAGAAGATCGCGAACCTGCTGGTACCCGCCGACAACGCTTCCGAAGCTGCCGTAGCCGACGATCTGAAAGTGTTCGGGATGCGGCATCTGAGCGAGGTGGTGGCCTTCCTCAACAATCCGGATCAGTTCAAGCCGCACGTGCGCGAAACAAGTTCGATACCAGCCCTGAGCGCATCAATGCTTGATTTTGGCGATGTGCGCGGCCAGACCACCTCCAAGCGGGCTCTCGAAGTCGCGGCGGCGGGCGGCCATAACGTACTTCTCGTAGGACCACCCGGATCGGGCAAGACCATGCTCGCCAAGCGCCTGCCGGGGATCCTGCCGCCGTTGACGTATCCAGAGGCGCTTGAAACCACGCAAGTCCACAGCGTAGCGGGATTGTTGCCCAAGGGGATCGGATTGCTCGCCGAGCGGCCGTTCCGCGCGCCGCACCATTCGGTCTCGGATGCGGGATTGATAGGCGGAGGCTCGGGCATGCCCCGCCCGGGCGAAGTGAGCCTGGCTCACAACGGCGTATTGTTTCTGGATGAGCTGCCGGAGTTCCCGCGCAACGTGCTGGAGCAGTTGCGACAGCCTCTGGAAGAGGGCAGCGTCACGCTGGCCCGCGCCCAGATGACCCTTTCCTTCCCGTCGAATTTCATGCTGATCGCCGCCATGAACCCGTGCCCCTGCGGGCATTTTTCCGATCCTACACGCGAGTGCCGCTGCACCGGCGGCATTATCCAGCGCTACCTGGGGAAGATCAGCGGTCCGCTGCTCGACCGCATCGATTTGCACATCGAAGTTCCCGCGGTCGCGTATCAGGAATTGCGCGGCCAGCCTACGGGCGCTACGTCAGCCGATATGCGAGCCCGCGTGGAGCGCGTCCGCCGTGTGCAGCACGCGCGCGGATATTACAACTCGCAGATTCCGGTTCGCCAGATCCGGAAAATCTGCGCGCTGGATGACGCGGGCGAACGAACTCTTGAAATGGCCGTGCGCCGGATGGGGCTCTCGGCGCGCGCGCACGATCGTATCTTGAAAGTGGCCCGCACCATCGCCGATCTGGATAGTTCGGATAGCGTCACGGCCAAGCACCTGGCCGAAGCAGTGCAGTATCGCAGCCTGGACCGCAATTATTGGCAATAATGTTCAGGTGAACCATTCCGCGGAACTGCTCGCCCAAGCCAGGATCAAGCACCAACGACTACGGGAACTCCCCGCCCCGATCCGTCCAAAGACACCCACCGAAGCCTACCCCGTTCAGGACGCTCTGATCGATGAGTTGCTGGCGCACTACGGCGGCAGTGTGATCGGATACAAAGTCGCCTGCACCAACGTCACCGCTCAGCGCCAATTGAATGTCGACGCGCCCTTCGCCGGCCGTCTGCTGTCGGCATTCTTTTTTGAGAGCCCTGCCCGCGTTGACGGAAGCAAGTTCTTCATGCGCGTGGTGGAGGCGGAATTTGCCTTTGAGATGGCGTTCGATCTGCCGTCGGCGGCTGAGCCACGCTCGCGCGATGAAATCGCCGCCGCCGTGAAAGGCATAATCCCGGCTATCGAAATCGTCGACAGCCGTTTCGACGACTGGACCACCATCGGCGCGCCCTCGCTGATCGCCGATAACGCGTGTAATGCCGCCTGGGTCAAAGGGGCCTTACTTACAGATTGGAAATCCGTCGATCTGGCCGCGCAGGCCGTGCAGGTGACAGTCAACGGGAAAGTGTTGCGCGAAGGCAGCGGGAGCAACGTGCTGGGCCATCCGCTCAACGCTCTGGAATGGCTAGTGAACAGTCTAAGCGCGCGCGGCATCGGGCTGAAGGCCGGCCAATACATCACTACTGGCGTGACCACCGAAGTCTACATGGCCGAGCGCGGAGATCGCATCACCGCGGATTTCGGCCCCGTTGGATCGGTCGATCTCGAGTTCGTTTAATTCATTCCACGCGAAATGTCTCGCGCTGTTCGGCCGTCTCGCCGCCGATCTTATCGCGCACCGTGACCACCAGCGTGTAAGTCGCAGGCGGGACGTTGGGATCCAGGTTCAGGCTTAGAGCGCCGGGAACACGGAGCTGCGGGTAGAACGACTCTTTCGATTCCGCGGCTGCCTCGGGCTGCGCGAAGAGTTCCTTGCCGTCCGCGTTCAATACCGCCAGGCCGTAATTCACCGAGAATTTATGGTTCGCCTCGAACTTGTAGCCCGCCATTTCGAAGCGGGCCCACAGCGTACTTCCAGGCCGGTACACCGGTTGACGCAAGGCCTCGGCATCGGTCTCATTGCGCAAAAATCGAAATTTCCGAATCACAAACGATGTGCTCGGCTCGATACTCTCCGCGCGCACCTGAAACTCCAGGGCTCCGCTGACCTCCGAGGCGGCTAGTTCGTCCTTCACCGTTACCGGGATCTTGTAAGTTCCACCGGGAATGAACGAAGGCAGCAGAAACGAGACCACGAATTTCGGGACCCAGTCTTTATCCTGAGTTCGCAACGACTCATCCAGCCGGCCGGTTCTGGGGGCTTCCACCGGCACGCCCGCCGGGTCCATCATACCCACCTGCCAGGATAGTTTTACGTTGCGATTGTCTTCCGCCACCTGACTCTCGAAACCCGCCACGCGGGCACTGAACCAGATCGTTTCCCCCGGCAGGAACTCATGGGATGCCGGCATCAGCGGACCATCCTCATACTGATGCAGGGCCAAGCGCTCAAACGCCAGCTTGGATGCCGCCGGCAGCAGCCCTGCCGTGAACAGCAGTGTCAGGGCGATGATCCAGCCTCGGCCAACCACAATACTATTTTAAGGCGTCCGGATTAATCGGTGTTTGAATCGGGACCTCGGCATCCATCCGCAGCGGAATCTGAATGGATGCGTACCCTTCGAAGCCTGTATCGTTGATATCCGGTACCCGGAGTTTGTAGGAAGTGAGCGGTACGTCGAACAGGATGTTCCCCTGCTGCGTCTGCCCCGGACTGATGGTCCTCAACAGGCCAAACCAGTTGTCCACTCCGTTGCCATCGGCCATTTCGCGGTACGTCTGCCCGTTACTTCCCTCTAGTGTCAGCAGCGGAACAGAGACGTCCTTACCAGTGCCATTGGTAACGGAAAGTTTGATGAGCAGAAAACGCTGCTCCGGTGTCCGCGCCTTGAACGAATCCCCTAACTGAGTTCGCCACGCGCTCTCGACCACCGAGTAGGTCAGTTGTCCAACTTGGACTCGCTCGCCCATGGGATACTCGCTGCGAACCTGCCGTTGTTGTTGGCAGCCGCCCAGAAGCAGGAAAAGAAGGGCCGTGCAACTGCACAGTGTATACGCGCGAAACGATTTGGTCATCAAGGAACCCTCCATCAATGTACAGGTTGTCTTAGTATCGGCGCAAATACATGATGCACTAGAGTCAGGCTACATCCCGCAAGTACTGGGTCAGACGCTCTATGACCTCGGCCTGCCCTTTGAGAATCTTGCGACGCGCGATTTCCAGAGAAAACCATTCCGCACGATCCATTTCCGGGAATTCCTGCAATTTCCCGGATTTTGGCGGCCACGGTATCGAAAACGTGTTACTGCGCAGGTTCCTCGTGTCAAAGTCGCCTTCCACCGCCCAGACGCCGACTATTTTGCCCGCGGCTTGTCGAACCTCGCCGAGCGGGATGAACTCCCCCGAGGGAGTCAGCCCGGTTTCTTCGGCAAACTCTCGTTTGGCGGCTGCCAGGGGATCCTCGTCGTCGCCGTACTCGCCCTTGGGAATGGACCACGCTCCTTCATCTTTGTTCTTCCAGAAGGGGCCTCCAGGATGCGCCAGGAGCACTTCGATCCCGGATACGGCTCGGCGGAACAGGAGAATGCCCGCACTCCGTTTGAGTTGGGGCTTGGGCATGCTGGAAGCTTAGCTGATATCAGGTCGATTCGAGAGGCACCTTAGTAGATTCGTCCTATTGTCGTCCTGAGGTTCGTTGCTTAGGCTGTAAGGGAGCCAGGTGGCTCTATACTCTCTCCATGTTTCAAGTCGGCCAATCCCTCGGTGACTACGCGATCCTCCAAGAGCTTGGAAAAGGCGGCTTCGGCCAAGTCTATAAGGTAGAACACACCATTACAGGCCGGCGCGAAGCGATGAAGGTTCTGGCCTCCGGCAACGCCAATGCCGCGGAGCAATCCGAGCGGTTCCTTCGTGAAATCCGGCTACAGGCCAGCTTGAGTCACCCGAACATCGCCGTGGTACACACGGCCTTCTGGATCAACGATGACCTGGCTTTGGTCTGCGAACTCCTGGAAGGCGAGTCTCTCCAACAGCTTTTGGAGCGGCAGCCATTATCGCAGACTCAGGCTTTAGACATCATGGCGCAAGTTCTGGGCGCTCTGAGCTACGCCCACGCCCGTGGAATCATCCACCGGGACATTTCCCCTGCCAACATCTTTCTGACCGCCGGCGGGATTGTGAAGATCATCGACTTCGGTTTAGCCAAGGCAGCCACCGACCTGCGTCTCACCCGCGAAGGCTCGCCCGTTGGCGCCGCCCATTACATGTCTCCCGAGCAGATCCGTGGCGCTCAGGATATCGATGCGCGTACGGATGTCTACTCGGCAGGGGTGGTCCTCTATGAACTCCTGGCGGGGAAAAAGCCGTTCGAAGGCGATAGCGCGTTCACCATCATGAGGGCCCATACGGAAGAGGCGCCTCCGTCCCCCACAGCGGCAAATCCTCAAATACCGGGTGCGCTGTCGGCGATCGTTCTACGCGCTTTGGCGAAGAAACCGGAAGAGCGTTTCCAATCGTCGGATGCGTTCCTCCAGGCGATCGGGGACGTCCAGATAAGATCTATCGCAACTGGCAAACGCTCTTCGATCAGCCGGCCTTTGATGGCCGCGTGCGTGGCCCTCACGCTTCTTATCGGGGGATTGGTCGCGGCGATGACCACCAAGCACGGTAATGCTCAGGTTCAGGCCAGCAAATCGCTCGCCGTTGTGCCGCCTCCAGTGGTTGCCACACCTCCGGCAGCGCCGGCCCCCCCAGTCGAAGCAGCCGCCCCCGCAGCGGTTCCCACTGCGGCAAAGACGCAACATCGCAAGCAGGCGCGGGTGGCGCCCGAACCGCAGGCGAGTAATGATTTGGTCGACCCGGAAACCCCGGCGTCCACGAGCGACGACAGCGCCGTCCCAGTGAGCGCGAGTTCTGATGCCAAACCACGAAATCCGGTAGCCAAACTTGGGGGATTTCTAAAGCGTATCAATCCTTTGCAAAGCAGTTCGGCTGCGCACAAGGACGATCCCAAGAACTGATCACTCTAGGTTTGCTGCCATCGGGCCAACGCCGCCTGACCCGCGGCTAGGGCGCCTTCGGCATCCAGCTTTCGCAGCGCCGATTCACACAGCCGGATTTGATCCGCCGTTTCGCGCACCCGTTCGGGACCGAAGGCTTGGCCGCGGTCCACTACCAGAAGGGTCGTGCGATCCTTACCGGGGAGCAACAGTCGCTCGAAGTTGAGATAGATAAGAGTATCCAGCGCACCGTTCAGATTGCGCCTGTTGATCCGGCTGACGGTTTCCTCGAGCGCCTGAAGAATCGATTCCTCGCTCAACCAGGTGTCTTTTTCGTTCATCGAGCAGCGTCTGGAATAGAAGCCTCGGAGCGCTCCTTCTGGAGCCTAACATTCCGGCTGAGACCCGTCGGGTTGCGCACGCTAAGGCTCTTTACGAGAACTGCAGCCGGGGTGGCCGCAACTACAGACGATGTCGGCGGTCTTGGCCTCACCCTCGCAGAAGGTACTGCAATACTTGGTTCCTTCTTTTACTGTGCAGAGACAGCTAGGATGAGCGCATTTATTCGGTTGAGGCGCCATAAGGTTTCCTTCCCGTAAAGCGAGCTACTTCGCCGCGATCTTGGACACCGTGATGGTGTCGCCTTTCATGGTTCCGGTCAGTTGAACCGTTTCTCCTGCATGCACCTTCAGTGTCGCCAGTTTTTGATTCGAAATACTATAGACCTTGCCGTCGCTGACAAAGACATACTTGCTGCCTCCTTTGATGCAAGCGAGGGTGCAATCGCGGTCGGTCTTCAAACTCTTGTCGGAGGCCATCATCTTGGCGTGGCTCATGCCGCACGCGCTATCTGAAATCTGCCCGGTCCAGGTCGCTGCGAAGGTGGAGAGGGCGGAGGCGAAAGCTAGGAATGCAATTTTCTTGTTCATAAATAAACCGTCCTGCGACGAAGAGCCTTTTTGTGATGAAACGTTTCGAATTTTTCACGTCGCGGTGAAATGCTGGCTGTACCGACGAACCGCAGGTCACCCGTAATCGCGTATCTCGCGTTGGAACGGCGCCGTTTAGCGAGAGGGCCCGCCCGGCGACGGACTCGCCGAGCCGATTCTAATTCTGGAACGTTGATCGGGCGATCAGCGGCCGTAGACGAGGATTTCCTTACCACTGGGAAGGATGACGCGCTCAAGCTTGATAATTTTCTGGCCATCCAGGTACTGATAACCGATGCCTGTGATCACGTCGCCGGCCTTGACGGTGGTCTTGGTCCAGCCGTTAGCCTCCATCCGGTTGAGGGCCGGGCCGCCGACCTGCCATTTCTCCGTGTTGCCGTTGGTGGTCTGAACTTCAAGAGTGATCATCGGATGTGGGTTGCCCCACTGGAAATCGACAACCGTACCCTTCACCGTAACGAGATGTTGCTGGTTCACCGGCCATGCATGATGCGCTAAAAGTGGCACTGGCGCTGGGATCAGCGCAAGCGTTAACCAAGCGGAAATAGCGAAGGCTTTCATCGTTCGTTCCTTCCTGCGGGCTCTCTTCCTGCCCGCTTGGCTTCCTGGCAGCCATTCTAGAACAAACTTCACTCAGGCGGGTGAAAAGTCCCAAGGCCCCGCGCGTCGCGATCTATCATAGTCGCGATCTATCATGAATGAGAGTTGCCAACGGAGGTTTTGATGAAGAGACTTTATACATCTGTGATGGCTATGTCCGCCGCGCTACTGCTCGCGGGCGCGGTGCATGCTCAGGCGTCGCTCGACTCGGTGCGGATCGAGGCGAAAGACACCATCGCTCTGGCAAAGTTTTACCAGGCGGTGTTCGGTATGCAGGAGGTCAGTCGCGTCGTAAACCCGGGAGGCATTGAGGTCTTCGTAAACTTCGGCGCCACGGTCGAAGCCGCTAAGGCAAATAAAAACCCACGGATGATTCTCTTTCACCGCGATTCGGACGACGTGAAGGACTCCGCCACCCACGTGATTTTTTCGGTGAAGGACATGGCGGCGACCGTTGCCGCCCTCAAAGCCGCCGGCGGAACGATGATGCGCGATCCACGCCCATTCGGAGATACCGGCACTATCCTCGGCTTCGCGATCGATCCAGCCGGTAACCGCATTGAGCTGATTCAGCGGCCATAAGCCGAACCAGCGCCATGCAGGTCAATGGTCCGCCTCAATTCGGAACAGCGTAAACCAGCAGTTTCGGATTGTTGTTCGTCACTGCTGCGGCTGGCGCTGGAGGAAAATTGTTTCCGGCTTGAGCTGCGGCAGCTGTCGCCTCACCCGCCGGTGGCGCTCCACGTCCGGGAGTTCCCGGGCCTCCAGCGGGGCCTGCCCCCGCGCCACGTCCGCCGCCAGGACCTCCGCGTCCTGCAGCGCCGGTCCCTCCCATGACTGCGATGTATTGCTTGCCGTCCAGCATAAAGGTCATCGGCGGGCCTACGCCGGAGCTCACCGGTAATGCAATGTCCAGAAGCGGTTCGCCTTTGTCTGCGCTGAATGCTTTCAGGCGTCCGTTGCCCAACGTTTGGATCACCAGGTTCGAAGCCAGCGATAGCGTGCCGCCGCCCGACTGTCCGCCGCCGGGTGCGAACCAGCGTTCCTTTTGAGTCGCGGGATCCCACGCGGTGAGAATCCCTCCCCGCACTTTGCTTCCATCCGCATTCATACGGTCGGGTCCGTGAGGAGGCGGGGTTGCCATCGGTACACCACCCCGGGCTCCGCCCAGATTCAGCCCGAAGTTTTGGCTCCCTGGAGTGGGAGCATAGGACTCCGCCGCCACGAAACTGAATGTGTTTTCGGCGGCGATGGGAACATAGATCAGGCCGGTGTTCGGATTGAACGACATCTGCGACGTATTGTGCATCTGCACCGGATAAACCGTCACGCCTTTCTTGGAAGAATAGAGCGCATCCGGGTGAACATTGGGACGGCCGGTTTTCGGATCGATTCCCGTAGCCCAGCTCACTTGCGACATCTCAGATGCGGAGATAAATTCACCGTTGGTGCGATCGATTACGTAGAAGTACCCATTCTTGTTCGCCTGCATGACGACCTTGCGATTGCGATTGTTGATCCGAATATCCGCCAGCAGAAGGTGCTGAATCGCGTCGTAGTCCCATTGATCGCCAGGCGTGCACTGGTAGTGCCACTTCAACTGACCGGTGTCTGCGTTGATGGCGATAATGGAGGCGATGTAGAGATTGTCCGGGTTCGTAGTTTGCCTGCCACCGTTGCGAACGTCGGCTGACCAGGTGGTCCCGTTGCCGGTTCCCACATACAACAGGTTTTCATCGGGATCGTAGGCCATTCCATCCCACATGGATCCGCCGCCGCCCTGCTTCCACCATTCGCCCACCCAGGTTTTTGCCGCGGCTTCCATGGCTTTGTTCTCGAAGCCCTTCGACGGATCGCCGGGTGTGGTGTAGAACTTCCAGAGTTCTTTGCCGGTGTTCACATCGAAGGCGGAAACGTATCCGCGAAACGGAGGAAATTCAGCGCCCGCATTGCCGATAAACACTTTGCCCTTGGCGACGCGGGCCGCCATCGTCAGGGAGTATGAGGAGACCTCGCCCTCTTTCGGCTCCGGGATCGCCCAGGATGACCACAGGAGCTTTCCGGTCGCTGCGTCCAGAGCCTGCATGCGCCCGTCGACGACGGGGACCAGCACCTTACCCTCGTATAGGGCAACGCCCCGGCTATTCACGCCACAGCAAAGGCGGGATTTTCCCGGCTGCGTCATGGTTCGATCCGCCTGCGGGTCATAGCGCCACAGCTCTTTGCCGGTTTTCGCGTCAACGGCGGCGACAATGCTCCAGTTCGTCACGGTGTAGAGGATCCCGTTCGAATAGAGAGGAGTCGCCTGCTGGTTGCCCCCACCGGGACCGAGTTCATACGACCACGCGGGTGCGAGCTTGCTCACATTCCCGGGATTGATCTCAGTCATGGTGCTGTAGCGCTGCTCACCCCAATCCTTCCCGTTCATGGTCCATTCGGTGCCTTTTCCCGCCGTCTTCAGCACCTTGTCGTCGATCTTCTTGACCTGTCCAACCGCCAGTGTCGTCCAGACCAAAAGACCGATCCCAAGGAATCCGACCGGAAGCAATCTCATTCGCTGTGATGTCATGTTCTCCACAGCATACACCCGAATCGGTAGGGCCTCAGAACTCTTGGAAGCGCTGCCCTGAGAGCCAGGTTCAAGAGTTGCCGGTGGAGCGGCGCTCATAGGCCAGAGATTCGAGAATTGACTCAACGGAGAGGTTATCATCGTCGGGAAGCAACAACTTCGGCTTCAGCCGGTTGAGGATCTGGTGGGCCATACGGGACCGAACTTCGGGAGCAAGATTGTGACGGCGGTTCAGGAAGGTATCGATTAAGCCGAGATCTTCGATCGAGAGCCTGGCTCCGCCCAAGGTTGGCCCCGATAGCGCCACCGTTTCGCCTGGAGTCTGCCAGACGGGTTTGAGCTCGCTGAGAGACGCTTCCCGAACGACAATGGATCCCGCGATGAAGTCTCCAATCCTCTTGTTTTTCGCGTTGAGCAAAGCCACCAGCACGCCAACGGCGTAGAATCCCGGAAGATTGTCCACGATCCTGAAAAGATTACGCCCGATGGTTTCCGCGGCCGTAAGAGGGCGGCCAGAGTCTTTGACGACGCGAATCCCGGCGATACGCTTTCCCGGTGTCTGCCCGTTCCAGATGATTTCGAAGATCGCAAAATACCCATACATCAGAAGAAAAATCACCAGAACCAACCCTGCTACCAGCCAGACCGAGCCCTGCTGGATACCGGAAAGCGCTCCGGTGACCCCCAGCAATCCAACCACGATTAACGCGACCAGCCCGATGCCTATCTGAATCAGCGTATCCACGGCAATCGCCAGGAATCGGCTGCCGATCCCCGCCATCGGCAGGTCGAGCGACATCTGCTCCGGGGTTTCGATAGTATGCTGGTCGGGATGAGGTTCGTCGGGAAACATGGTTTCAATCCGTTGGCTGGACCAGCATAAACCTCATTGGGATCGCTTGGAGCATTTGGTTCGCCTCTCGAAAGACGGCCTCTCCAAGCTGAATCACCTGGAATTGCAGGAACTTGGCCTGCTTTACCGCCAAACGGCCTCCGATTTGTCGGTGGTGCTTGAAGACGCCTCCAGTGCGCAATTAGCAGCTTACCTGAAACAGCTCCTCGGGCGGAGCCACAACCTCATCTATATGGGCTACCGGCCCAAGGCCGGCGGGATTGTCTCGTTCTATCTCAAGACCTATCCAGGCGTATTCCGCGAGACGCTTCCATTGACTCTGGTCGCGATTGCGATCTTCGCCGTGGGGGCAATCGCGGGATGGGCAGCCGCCATACACGATCCGGGATTCGCCTATCGCATGCTGGGTCCAAAGATGATGGAGACCATCGAACGGCGCGAAATGTGGACTCATTCCGTGGTTGCGATCAAGCCGGTGGCGGCGTCCGCCATCACGACCAACAATCTGACCGTGGCGTTCACCATGTTCGCTTCGGGCATAACGGTGATCGGACCGGTCTGGGTGAGCCTGTTCAACGGATTGCTCATCGGTGTTGTGGGCGCGGCGACGTGGCACGCGGGCATGGCGATGTCTCTATGGAGTTTCGTTGCGCCGCACGGCGCTCTGGAACTCCCGGCCATCTTTATCGCTGGCGGAGCCGGTCTGGATATCGCGCGAGCCTTGTTGTTTCCAGGAATGCTGCCGCGGCGGGATGCGTTGACCAGGGCCGGCGGGCGCGCGTCGCGCCTGGTGCTGGGAACCTTGCCCCTGCTCCTGGTTGCCGGAACTATCGAAGGCTTTTTCTCGCCCACGGATGCACCCGTGGCCATGAAGTTCGCGCTGGGCGGTCTTCTTTTCGCGGCCCTGCTGGCGTATTTGTTCGGAGGCCGCAGGCCGGTTACAGGACGATCCGGGCCGGTTACAGAAGGCTCCGGTCTTTGATCTCCAGATACTGGTTGATCAGCGAATCCGTCAGCGTGCCCGGAACCAGGTCGATCGCCAGTACACCGCGCTCGCGGAGACTGCGCAACAGCCGTTCCCTGCGCTGGGCGATTTCGAGAGCCGCCGTGTGGCGGAACATCTCCTCCTCCGTTTTCGGGATCGCTTTGGTTAACGCAATCAGATCCGGCTGAGTCAGCGCTGTGAACAGGACCAGATGGCGTCGCGTCATGCGCAACGCATGTCCGATCACCTCCGGAGTCGTCGCTGTTTCGGCGAAATCCGTGATCCAGACGATGAGGGCTCTGCGGCTCTGCATCCGCAGAAGAGTGGTCGCCGCCCTGGCGTGGTCCGCCTCCGCCGCTTCTAAGCGAACTTGAGCAAGTGCGTCCACGATCGAGCGCATATGTTGTGCGCCGCGGCCGGGACCAATCGACTGTTGGATCGAGCGGCCGTACACCAGAAGCCCTACGCGATCGCCGGATTGCGCGGCGATCTGCGCCAGGGCTAGAGCCGCATCCACGGCGTAATCCAGTTTCGCGAAACTCAACTTCCGGGCATCATCTCGAACGCGCGCGCGGAGTAATCGGCCGGCATCCAGCACGATCCAAACCGGCTGGCTTCGCTCCACCTGGTACGTGCGTGTGGTGAGCTGATGACGCCGCGCCGTGGCAGGCCAATAGATGTCGCGAATGTCATCGCCCTGCCGGTACTCGCGAAGAGCTTCGAATTCCCGGCCGATTCCGCGTTGCCGCCGGTGCCGTTTTTCCATATCGATCTGGCTACTGCGGATCAGGTACAGAGCCTGACTCTTCGCTGCGATCAAGTCCGGAAGGACTCGGACGGTCTGGGATAGTTCAGCCACAGCCCAGCGCTCGGCGAATCCCAGAACCGTTCGATACCGAAGAAACACACGGCCCGCCGCGGCATTCCCGCGAGTCCGCGGCAGAACCGGATAGGGTTGTTGGCCGCCGGCGCCTACGGCAACATCGATCTCCAGAGACGGAGGCTGTTCCCGAAGAGCCAGCGGTGTTTCGTCGACCAGCGAAGCCCGGATCGGCACGCGGCCGGAGTTTTCGAGCTCGATTCGAACCGAGCTTGGCCGTCCCAGCGACAACGGCTCGCTCCACACACGGCGGGCGCGCAACTGCGCCGCGGCAGGCAGGCGCAACAGATCGGTCAGCCACACGGCGCACGCCAGCGCATCCCACAAAAACATGACCGCGATGAACCTGGGAAACCACCATGCCGGGACGATCCAGATCAGGCCAAATAAAAGAACCAGGAAGAATCGCGATCCAAATCCGAAGGGCAAACGCCCGCGCGGGTGCGCCGGAGCATCGATCTCTAATGGCGTAAGAGCGTTCAAGTGTTTACTTGGGGATTTCAACGGACGCCACGACCTGCTCGATCACCTGATCCGACGTGAGACCTTCGAGGTCGGCCTCGGGCTTAAGCAAGATCCTGTGCCTCAAAACCGGGAGCGCCGCGCTCTTGATGTCATCCGGCAACACGTAGTCGCGGCCGTCCATACCAGCGGTCGCGCGCGCGACGAACAATAAGCCGATGGCCGCGCGAGGACTTGCGCCCAGGGAGATGGCCGGCCAATCACGCGTCCGGCGAACCAGATTCACGATGTAAGGATACAGTGAGGGTTCGATCTTCACCGTTTCGATCTCGCGCCGGGCGGCGGCCAGAGCGCCTTCCGCGAGAGGATCCAAGGCAATCTCAGCCAGACGCCGGGGATCGAATCCCTTGTCGTATCGGGAGAGAATCTCGATTTCCTCATCTCCCGACGGATAGACGATGCGGATTTTCAGAAGGAAGCGGTCGAGCTGCGCTTCGGGCAGCGGGTAGGTGCCCTCGAATTCGATCGGATTCTGCGTCGCCAGGACCGTGAAGTTCTCGGAGAGCGGATAACGCACGCCGTCGATGGTGACTTGCCGCTCTTCCATCGCTTCCAGCAGCGCAGCCTGCGTGCGAGGAGGAGTGCGATTGATTTCGTCCACCAGCAACAGGTCGGTGAAGACGGGCCCGCGATGCAAGCTGAAGGTGCTCGAAGCCAGGTTGAAGACGTTGGTCCCGGTAATATCGGCGGGCATAAGGTCCGCCGTGCATTGGACTCGCTGGAAGCCCAAGCCGCAGATACGGGCCAGGGATTTCACCGCGAGGGTTTTGGCGAGCCCTGGAACTCCTTCGATAACCGCATTCCCGCCGCAGACCAGCACCAACACCAACTGGTCGACAAGGTCCTTCTGGCCAATGATAATTTTTGAGAGTTCCTTGCGGACGTGCGCGGCAAGTGCAGACAGATGTTCCACTATTTCTTTTTCTCCTGAAGACGTGGGTTTAGATCGCGTAACCGGGCCACATAGCCTTCCAGTTGCTGCACCAGATCCAAAGCTTGGCGAGCGGGAAATTTCGCGGAGCTAGCGGCCCGCGAGGCATTCTCCAATGTACTGGCAAGCTCATCGCCGAGTAGCCCGAGACGCTGTCCGGCGGCGCGCGCTAAGTCCCGATCGGTACCCGAGACTGGGAACCCGAGCCTCCGTATGAGTTCCAGGCGCAAAGACTGGTAGGCAGCGGCGACCGCGATCGGTGCTGCCCCGGCACGCTGATAAAGACCGCCCATGGTTTCGACAAACTCAAGCGGCGACAGTCTCGATACAGCCGCCGGCTGAAAAACGGGACCGCTTCGCCGGCTGAAAGTGAACATAAGAGCCAGCGTCAGCAGAGCCATCTGGAACATGCCCCAAGGCAGCGGCGTGGCCTCAACGTAGCTCCACAGCGATCCGCGCGCGCCATGAAAATATTCATCCCAATAGATGGAGAGTGAAGCGCCGGAGGGCCCTGCCATCGAATTCAGGAACAGTTCCAGATTTCCCGCGCGTAAGATGCCGGCGTTGGTGAGAGGCGTAGCCCCGGCCCACCACAGCACTTCTCCCGATCCGATACGCCAGGCCACCACAGCAGGGGATTGCTCGTCTCCATACACGCGCAGCAGAACCGGACTCGGATCGCGCCAGTAGGCGGCAGGATGCATGACCACCTGATTGGCGCCGCGGCTCAGATAGCTCGGAAGAGCTGGTGCAAACTCCTTCCATTCGGGATCGGAGACTCTGGCCGGGGCTTTGGCTGCCGGGAAGAATTCCGCAATCTGAGCGCCGCAGAAAAGTACGCGGCCTCCGTCGTTAACGAATTTGACCAAGGCTGCCTGATCGTGTTCCGTGGGCGTTTCGGTGGGTTCGGCGAGGATAAGAAGCGTTTCGGCCGGGCGATCGGTGATGAGGTTCGGCGGTTGCTCCCATCGGCGCACAGGGTAGTGCAAGTCCTGCAACAGCAGATAGGCTGCCAGTGCGCCGCCGGAGTCGCTGGAGTAAGAGGATGGAACCGCGGAGCCTTCCTCCCGGCGCGGACCCAGTGCCGCTGTGCTCGCGACCAGGAGCACAAAGAGGACCGCGAATCCCCACATCAGCTTGCGATCGGTGGGGCTTAATCCACCTTGCATCCGAGTGCCTCCAAATAGCGCAGCGACTCACGCACATCTTCGGGGCTCGCAGGCCGCCGGGCATACCAGAAGCGTTCCAGCCCCGACGTCAGGCCGGAGAGCGATTCTTGAAACGCCGGTGAAGCCGGCGCCCCGGCGGGCTTGGGCTCGGATAGAAGACGGAGATTTTCCCGAGGCGTCTGGCTGGTATTCACGGGAAGCGCCCGGACCTCCTGCAAGCGCAAGACTCCCGCCCAATACGCCAGGCGAATCGCTTCCCGTGGATCGCCCCGGTCCGCGGCGGCCCGGCTGGCGCGCAGCCACTCCTCCCACGTTCGAACTCTCCCAGCCGGTTCCGGCGCCGTCAGCGACAACGTCTGGTTCGCGTGAGTCCAAAGTCGCAACAGCCAGCTGCCAAGGATTCCGATTGCGCCGGTGACCACCACCCAGAAGAGAATTGTGCTTCCGGTTGGATGTTGGGCGGCGTATGAAAAAATGCTGGTCAATACCTCCCGAATCCAGTTGATGACTCTCTGCTGGAACAACTCCCAGCGGGTAGGCGGGGCGTTCGCCGCGAATTCCGGGCGCGCGAGGATGCGCGTCAGCTCCGCATGCTCTTGTGGCCGCGAGCTCGCAGCGGCCGCAACGGAGCCTTCCAGATTCTCTGCCAGGTGGTCCAGCCAGGCAGCGCCTTTTTTCGATCGGTTGGGTTCGCAAGCAGCAGGCGAAGCGGTTCGCTCGATATCGAAAAGCTGCGCTCTGGCGTTTCCACCCGCCATGCCGGAGGCAACGCCCTGAGCGCCTGTAACTCTCCGCCTTCCTCCAGGGTTTTTTTGACGCGGCGCAGTTCCATGGCGAGCGACGCGGGCGTGTAGCTGGCATCCGCGGCCGGCACGATCCCGCCGGCGATTGTGAGCAGTATCCAGCAGGAGATCAGGCGTCTCATCGTCGTCCGCGAAACACTAGAGAATCGATGGAATGTCGCTTGATCGGGGGACTCTCTGCGCGGCGTTGGGATCCATCATGAACTGCAAGTCAAAGCCTTCTTTGCGGACGCGAAGGTCAAAGTAGAACACCGCCGTAGCGATCCGCAGGATGGGCGTAACCAGTATGGAGCCTATCGCGGAGCCTACCTGCGTCATCGCCGTCCAAAAGATGGTCATACTCGGGCCTCCCACTTTGGCGGCCAGCGCGATAGCGGTCGGCATGGTCAACAAGAGAACAGCAGCATACGACAGCACCACGGAGAGCACCAGGATCACGAAGGCACGGCCAGCGAAGCCCTTGGTGAGCTCGAAGCTGCGCGATAAGGCTTCGCGCGGGCTGCGCTTTTCAATGAGGGTTGCCGGCAGACACACCAGAAGACGGCATGCCACGTAAATCCCCGGCACGATCAGCAGGATAAACGCTCCGCCAATGGCAAGTCCGCTGAGTATGGCGAGGCCCAGCAGAGACCCGATGTCAGCCCCGACATTACGTAACGATTCGGCGATGGTGGCAGTGCGCCCGAGATAGATCTCCGAAACTGCCAGCATGGTTCCGCCCTGCGAATACAGGTAAGCCAGGATCGCCACGACGACATAGACGAGCAGTACCAGAATGCCAATCCCGATGTTGCGAGTCCCGGTCAGGATGTCTGTTGTACTCCACGAGAATAAGGTCTGCCCCAGG
>Ga0207711_10001799_pt1 | contig 19603 bp, 19 predicted proteins | sample KBSS34metaG_FD_184401 | JGI IMG/M metagenome (GOLD analysis project Ga0207711, IMG submission 184401) | Switchgrass rhizosphere microbial communities from Kellogg Biological Station, Michigan, USA - KBS S3-4 metaG (SPAdes) (version 2) | ecosystem: Host-associated > Plants > Roots > Rhizosphere...
GCTCGACCCCATTGCGGAAAAAATTCGCGGTGAGCTGCAGGCGTTCGTCAATGAAAAGTCCTACACACTCGTGGTCGATCTCGCGGAAGACTCGAACGTGGTTTGGGCCAACGCGGGTAACGATATTACGAAAGATGTCCTCGTCCGCGTGAACGAGAACTTCAAGAAATCGGGAGGGACCACCGCACCTGCTGCAGCTCCGGCTGGTGCACCCTCAAGTACGCCTAAGCCTCCCGCAGCGACAGCGCCTGGGATTGCACCGCTCGGCGGACGCGCTCCCGCGACCGGGCCTGGAACGACGATACCCGCACCGACTACGCCCACTGCGCCGCCCGCAGCGCCGAAATAGGCCGGACCCGCTCCTTTCACATCGTAGCCAGGGTTCGTACCGCTTCGCGGCTGAACCCTGGCTAATTTTGTTGCATCATTTCGTCCGTCTGCGAGGGCAGATAACTGATTCAATAACTGCGGAAGCACATTTATGCATCCGTAAGCGCCTGGGGAAGGAAGTACTCTAGTGAATGCGATACGTAGGATCGACTTTGGATGAGGAGAGATTCGTCACGACGTCGATGCGCTGAAGCAGATGGCTCGCCAGTTCCTCGAAATTATCGACCTCACAAATACGGTCCATCTCTGCAATGATGCGGTTCAAGACCCCTTCAATCTCTTCGTAGGTGCCTTCTCCGAAAAAAGTACGCTGGCATTCCAGGCGGCTCTTATGGCGAAGAAACTCCTCCCGATAGAAATCAGAGATGCATTTCCGCTTTGTTTCTTCCAATTCCATGGCGAAGGGGCAATATAGCGTCTGGCGCTCTAGCCCGCAAGTCTCTTTCTCAGAAGTTCATTTACGGTTTGAGGATTCGCGCGTCCCTGTGTGGCCTTCATCACCTGTCCGACGAGAAAACCAAGCGATCCCTGCTTGCCCGAACGAAACTGCGCAACAGCATCGGCATGTTGCGTCATGACACCATCGACGACCGCTTCAAGCTCACCGCTGCTGGAAATCTGCAGGAGACCCTTTTCCTCAACGATAGCTGCAGGAGCTTTGCCCGTCCTGTACATCTCCTCGATCACGGTCTTTGCGATTTTGCCGGAGATGGTTCCCTTTTCGACGAGCAGGATCATATCAGCAAGCATTTGAGGAGTTACAGGAGACTGAGAAAGATCCTTGAGATCCACGTTGCCGTCTTTGAAAAACCGTAGCAGGTCTCCCATGATCCAGTTTGCAGCCGCTTTGGGCTGACCACTAAGCCTCGCAGCGCCATCAAAGAACTCGGCTATTGCCCTCGTCATCGTCAGAACGCCCGCGTCGTAGTCGGACGTCGCATACTCCGAAACGAAGCGTTTCCGACGTGCTTCGGGCAGTTCGACCATTGATTTGCTGATGCCAGCGAGCCATTTTTCGTCGAGCACGAGCAGCGGCAGATCGGGATCCGGAAAATAGCGGTAGTCGTGCGCCTCTTCTTTGCTTCGCATTGAGACGGTGCGCTCTTCATCGCTGTTCCACAGGCGCGTCTCCTGGATGACCCGCCCACCGCCCTCCAGCACCTCAGCCTGACGGTTGAGTTCATAATCGATCGCCTTGCGAACGAAGCGGAACGAGTTGATGTTCTTCAGCTCGGTCCTTGTTCCAAATTTTTCGGCGCCCTTCAGGCGGATCGAAACGTTGGCATCGCAGCGGAGGCTGCCTTCTTCCATATTGCCGTCACAAACGTCGAGATACTCGAGGATCTCCTTGAGCCGCGTGAGATAGTCATAGGCTTCCTCAGAACTGCGGATATCCGGCCGGGTGACGATTTCGACAAGAGGCACACCGCTGCGGTTGTAATCCAGATAGGTGTTCCTGGATGAATCTGGAAAGCCTTCATGCAGAGATTTACCGGCATCCTCCTCCATGTGGATTCGCTGAACGCCGATTTTCTTCCGTTCACCGTTCACGTGAATTTCAATGAAACCGTGTTCGGCGAGCGGGCGATCGTATTGCGAGATCTGATAACCCTTCGGAAGATCCGGATAGAAATAGTTCTTTCGAGACCACTGCGATTCAGGATTGATAGTGCAATTTAATCCCAATCCGGCTTTCACCGCCATCGCCACGGCCGCTTTGTTCAGGACAGGAAGGGCACCCGGCAACCCAAGGCAAACCGGGCAGGTGTTCATGTTGGCCGGCTCGCCGAAACGAGTCGAACATGAACAGAAGAGCTTGGAAGTAGTCAGTAGCTGGCAGTGGCACTCGAGACCAATGACCGCTTCATACTTCGAATCCATTGGAGGTACGACTGTAGCATAATTAGAAGGTTTGCTGAGGGCCGCGGAGTAAGCAAGTCTCTATTACATCGCTAACGAACACCTATGATCAAAACCATTGAATGGACTGATGACGGCGTGCGCATGATCGATCAGCGGAAGCTTCCGACCATCGAGGAATATCCAACCTTCCGCACATATGAAGAAGTTGCGGAAGCCATTCGTGTGATGGTCGTGCGGGGCGCGCCGGCTATTGGTGTCGCTGCGGCGATGGGCGTCGCCCTGGGCGTCCGCAAATCCAAAGCCCAGTCGAGTGAAGAACTCAAAGCCGAATTCGAGACCATCACATCGACAATTGCCGGAACACGCCCAACTGCCGTCAATCTTTTCTGGGCCATCGAGCGTATGAAACAGACTTTCGACCGCGCTATGAGCGCCAACTCCAGCCGTGCCACGATCGAACGTTTATTGATCGATGAAGCCAAAGCCATCTACGATGAAGACATCGACAACAACAAGCGCATGGGGCGGTATGGGGCGGATCTGCTTCCACAATCGGGCACCATTCTGACGCACTGTAACGCGGGTGCGCTGGCTACAGCGGGTTACGGCACAGCGCTTGGAGTGATTCGCGCCGCTGTGGAAGGGGGTAAACGCCTGAAGGTGCTCGCAGACGAAACACGACCTTTCCTGCAGGGCGCCCGCCTGACGGCGTGGGAACTGTGGAAGGACGATATCGATGTCCGCGTTATTTCCGACAACATGTCCGGCGCGTTCATGAGACAGGGTCTCATTGATGCCGTAATCGTTGGCGCCGACCGCATTGCCGCCAACGGAGATGTGGCCAATAAGATTGGCACCTACACCGTGGCGGTGCTGGCTCGGCAGCACGATATTCCGTTCTATGTGGCTGCGCCGCTCTCGACGTTAGACCTCAAGATTCCTGACGGCTCGCATATCCCCATCGAGCAGCGGGCACCGACAGAAGTGACGCACATCGGCAATACTCGTATTGTTCCGGAAGGCGTATCGGTCTTCAATCCTGCATTCGATGTTACGCCCAACGAATTCGTGACTGCGATTGTGACCGAAGTCGGCGTCGCACGTGCGCCGTACACAGAGAGTCTGGCGAAACTGGCCCGGAGTGGGGAGAACGCATAACGCCATGCTCGTCCTTGGCATTGAAAGTTCGTGCGACGAAACGGCGGCGGCGGTCGTTGAAGACGGCCGGACGATTCTTTCAAACGTCATTCATTCTCAGGTAAAGACCCACACACCGTACGGCGGCGTTGTTCCAGAGCTTGCGTCGCGCGAGCATCTTGCGAAGATTCGCAGCATCGTCGACAAAGCCCTTGCGGACTCCGGTAAGACCCTTGAGGATCTGGACGGCATCGCCGCAACAGCCGGGCCTGGACTCATCGGGTCTCTGCTGGTCGGTCTGACGTACGCAAAAGCGCTTTCGTACTCGACGAAGAAGCCCCTTGCGGCGGTAAATCACATCGAGGGACACATCTATTCGGTTTCTTTTGAACATCCGAACGCTGAATTTCCCGCGCTGGCCCTCGTCGTTTCGGGTGGGCACACGAATCTCTTCTGGGTGGAATCGCAAACAGGAGACTTCAGGCACCTGACCTACAAACTGGTAGGCAAGACTCGGGATGACGCGGCAGGAGAAGCCTATGACAAGGTGGGCAAGTTGCTCGGGCTCCAATATCCTGGTGGTCCAGTCATCGACCGGCTCGCGAAGTTTGGGAATCCGAAAGCGATTCGTTTTGCGATTCCAAAAATCTCCGATAGATCTTTGGACTTTAGCTTCAGTGGGGTGAAGACAGCCGTCCTTCGGCTCGTGAAGTCAGAGACTCTCACGCCGAAGAATGAGGAGGAATCGCGGCAGGATCCCGCCCGTCTCGACCTGCTGGCAAGTTTCCAGGAGTCCGTCGTGGAGATGCTCTGGTCCACGACGCATAAAGCGGTGACACTGCTGCGGCCCCGCTCCCTGATGCTTTCCGGCGGCGTAGCCGCAAACAGTCGCTTGAAAGAGTACCTGGCGGAGAAGACGGCCGAGTGCGGACTGAAATTCTACGTCCCCTCACGGATCCTCACGACCGACAATGCCGCGATGATCGCCGCAGCGGGCGCGGCGAAGCTAATGCGAGGCGAAACGGCTAACTTCGATTTCGACGCCGATCCCAACATGCGGCTGGCGGTGAATGACAACGGGTTTCGAGATAAACGGTGGCGCGCTTAAGAGCTGTAGCTTAAAATCGTTTCCAATCCCATGCTCCTGAAACGCAGTCTGCCCGCAGTCGCGTTTATTCTTTTGCTGGCGTCAGAGGCTTCTGCCACGTGGTCTATTCTGGCAGTGGATACAGCCTCTGGAGAAATGGTTGTCGCATCGGCAACATGTCTGCAACAGAGCGTGTTTGCCAGATTTGGCGCCCGTGATCTTCGCGATATTCAGGCCGTCGCTGTGCCGGGGAAAGGCATTGCGGTCTGCCAGGCCTCGATCGACACCACCCGCAAGAATCAACAAATCGTTCAAGCCGAATTGGGAAAGGCAACGGATCCCGCGAGGATTCTTGAACTGCTGAAGATGCAGGACCCCGCATTCGAAAGCCGTCAGTTCGGCATTCTCGATCTCCAGGGAAAGAGTATCGGATTCAGCGGCAGGGGAAACAGCGCGAGTGCTCTCTCAGAGTCGGGAAAGACAGGGTCAACTCTCTACTATCAAATGCAGGGAAATATTCTCGCGAATGATGACGTTATTCACGCTGCCGCGCGCGCCTTCACAAGCGTCTCCGCAACTCTTGGAGATCGCGTGATGGCAGCAATGGAGGCGGCGGACGCCAAAGGTGGCGATCGGCGTTGTACCGACGGAAGAACCGCGTATGTAGCCTACATTCTGATCATCGCCAAATCCGGGAAAGAGACTTACATCACTGCCACGGACGAGGACTCACCGAACCCGATTCCTGCCCTCCGCACGCGATACAACACGGCGCTACGAAAGTGAAATGGCAACCGGTGACGATGACTTCTGGGCGAAGTTTCTCGGAATCAATCCCTCGGACTGGAATCTGAGCGGTGTTGAGATTCGCGCTCATGTCGGGCTGACAGGGTACACAGGCATATGGTGTTTTCGTCGCCGGGATCTGACGGTTGTGTCTGCGCCGGACGGTTGGGTTTCGCACCTTCGAAATCGTATCGGAAGCGGCGACGCGAACAGGCTTCTCGATGAGTCTTTTCTTAGAAATCTGTTGGGTGAAGATTTCGAGCGCCTCATAGGGCCTGCTTTCCAGGGATGCCTTGAGCCTGCGGCATTCCGCCATGCTTCCGCCAAGGAGGTGCGCCCACTCCTACAAGAAGATGACGCCGCTTATGACCGGCTGCGCGCTGACTGCGGGCCCGAAGTAGTAGGTGTGAGTGGGCTCCTTAAGTCGACGGAACGCGTGGGATACTTTCGTGCTTCGATGCTCCTTGCTGTCGCTGGGTACCGGCCGTGGACTGATTTCGCCGGCGACCCGTGCATCCTCACGCACCCTGGTCATCAGGGTAGGGGATACGGGACAGCCGTGGCAAGTGCGGTGGTGCGACGGGCTTTGAACGAAGGAAAGCTTCTCTTGTATCAAACTTTGGAAGCGAACACCGGCGCGGTCCATATCGCTCGCAAACTCGGATATGAACAATACGCAAGACATGTCGCGGTGCGTCTCAGGAATGACTCGCCGACCCTCGGAGACAAATGAGCAAGGTCGCCATTATCGGTAACGCGGGCGGCGGCAAATCCGCCCTGGCACGGCGGCCGACTCAGCTTGCCGTCGTTCTCAAATACGCGATAGACCCCTTTCATCCTTTCGTGACAAGATCGATTGGAGCATGACGCCATCTACCATTCCGGATTCTGATCTCTATCGGCCGCTTTTTTCCCCGTGGGAAGCGGAAACCAGCGAATTCAACAGATACTACAAAATGGCTGCCCCGCGAACTCTGGTCTCCCGTGATCGGGGCTACGTCCTTTTTTGTCTGGCGAAGCAAGCACTCGACATTCCTGGCGAGTTCTGGGAGTGCGGGGTGTACAAAGGTGGAACTGCGACGCTGTTGTCAGAAATTCTCAACGCGTCAAAAACGGCCAAGAAGCTTTACCTGTTCGATACGTTTGAAGGAATGCCGGAGACGGATCCTCGCTTCGATCTGCATGGGAAGGGCGACTTCAGCGACACAAGCCTCGAAGCGGTGACAGCGAGCATTGGCGCGGTCGATCGATGTGTTTTCAAGAAGGGTTGGATTCCGGAAACGTTTGCCGGTCTTGGCCACATGAAAATATCTTTCGCGCATATCGACGTGGATATTCATCGCTCGATACTGGATTGCCTGGATTTTATCTGGCCACGTCTATCGATCGGAGGCTTCATCATTTGTGATGATTACGGGTTCCCATCTTGTCCCGGCGCCAGGGCTGCAGTTGATGAATTCTTTATTGGAAAACCTGTAGTCCCGCTCTGCATTCCGACCGGACAATGCGTTATTTTCAAGAGCCGTGAGTAACAGGACTTTCGTCACTCCACCCGCAAGCCGCCGTCATTCGTGAATTCGAAATTCCCCGCCACGACTTTGTTCGCCCAATCGGCGGTCTTCTTGAAACCGCCAAAGGGAAAGAAGTGAACTCCGGCGAGATGACTTGTCGGTGTATTGTCGCGATGAGCCGCTAATCCGACGATGATGTCGTCGGGGGCATTCACAGTCAGAAGCTTTGTGAGGCTTGCCGCCCGCTTGGAGAACGCCTGCAACGATGCGCCGACTCCGCAATCCATCGCGTACTTCAAAAGAGTTTTTGCACTGGCAAGGCCAGGCAGCCCGACGGTCACCGGCAACTTCCCTATATCGGCGCTGTTCGACATTTCCCACGCGGTTACGGAAGCCGCGGTGAAGGTGAACTGCGTAACAATGTATACCTTTGATCCCGTCTTGTCTGCGTAGGCATTCTTTCGCCTCAGCGCATCACGCAAAACCGCGTCCGCAACTTCGCGATGACCCTCCGGGTGCCCGGCGACTCCCACGGTGCGTATGCCGTACTTCTCGAGCAGGCCGGACTCAATGACCTGCAGCGCGCTCGTGATCTGCCCTTCCGGAGTTGCATTGTCCCCGGCAACGCACAGAACCTGCTTCACGCCCGCATCGCCCGACAAGCGTTTGAGGAAGTCATCCAATGCATCAAGATTGGCGATTCGCCGCCCGACGACATGCGGTACGGGCTCCATGCCTTCGCGTCGCAACCGCGCCGCAAGCGCCACGGTGTCCTGGAAGTTCGTTCCCGGGATATGGGCAATGTAAAGGCACGTACCAGCCGGTACGGTGTCTGAAAAGCGCTCGACACGCTCGGCCTGCGGGATGGTCGTTTCGATCGAGTAATTCTTGACGAGGTTCTGTACGGATGATTTGTTCATGGAACGCGTTCTTACACCTTCATGATTTCAGCTTCTTTAGCCTTGGCAACATCCTCGAGCTTCTTGACGAAGTCGTCCGTCAGCTTCTGGATTTCATCGAGAGATTTCTTTTCATCGTCTTCAGAGATGGCCTTGTCCTTGAGCAACTTCTTCAAATGATCGTTGCCGTCGCGGCGGACGTTGCGGACCGCGGTGCGGTGGTCTTCCAACACTTTATGGACATGCTTGGCCAACATTTTTCGACGCTCCTCTGTGAGCGGTGGAATCGGAATGCGAATGAGACGGCCGTCGTTTGACGGATTGAGCCCCAGGTCTGATGCCCGGATCGCTTTCTCCACTGGGCCAACGAGTGATGCATCATAAGGCTGCACTGTAATTAATGAAGCGTCGGGAGTTCCCATCTGCGCGACCTGATTGATCGGCGTGGGAGTACCGTAATAATCGACCTGGATACTGTCGAGAATTGAAATCGAGGCGCGGCCGGTGCGGATCGTTGCGAGTTCCTTACGCAGATCCTCGATCGCTTTCTCCATACGATGTCGTACTTGCGCAATCTCTTCCTTACTGCCCATGAAGCCTCCTCAGTACACGCGCGAGCCGATCTTTTCCCCCATGATCACTCGCTTGATGTTGCCCTTGGTCCTCATATTGAATACGACGATTGGAACCTTGTTGTCCATGCACAACGAGATCGCCGTGGTGTCCATGACCTTCAGTCCCTGGGTCAGGACATCGAGGTAGGAAATCTCGGCGAACAGCTTCGCGTCTTTTACCTTGACGGGATCGGCATCGTAAATACCGTCAACTTTCGTCGCCTTCAGGATGACCTTCGCTTTGATTTCCATCGCCCGCAGCGCGGCCGTCGTGTCGGTGGAAAAGTAGGGATTCCCGGTGCCCGCGGCAAAGATCACGACTCTGCCTTTTTCCAGATGACGGATTGCCCGCCGCCGGATAAACATTTCCGCAACCTGACGCATTTCGATCGCGGACTGGACGCGCGTGTGAACGTCCATCTGTTCGAGGGCATCCTGCAGCGCAAGCGCGTTGATGACCGTGCCAAGCATTCCCATATGGTCTGCCGACACGCGATCGAAGCCCTTGGCGCTGGCCGCCAGACCACGGAAGATGTTGCCGCCACCGATCACTATGCCGATCTCTACGCCCAGATCATGGATATCCTTGATCTCCGTCGCAATCGTGCTGACGACTTCCGGATCGATGCCGAAACCCATGGATCCCATCAGGGCTTCGCCGCTGAGTTTCAGGAGGACCCTGTTGTAATGAGGTGAATTGTTGGTTTCGTCCATGTGTGTGTTTCTATTAAAAACTCAGACGGCCGCAAGGAAGAAACTTGAAATCGGACGAATGGGTGATCTTAAAACCGAAATTACAAGATCTGAAATTGAACCCCGAACGGATGAGCCCCTCCAATTTCAGATTTTGTAATTTCGGTTCACCCATCCCCTATTGCCCGCCGAGCATGCCCTCAACTTCGCCTTTGAGATCCGTGGATCGTTTCTCGAGTCCTTCGCCGGTGACAAACCGCACGAACCGTCGCACGCGAATGTTCTCACCGATCTTTCCAACAAGGTTCGTGATCAGCTGTTCGACGCTGAGATTGGGATCCTTCACGAAGGCCTGGTCGTAGAGACAGGTTTCTTTATAAAACGATTCGAGTTTTCCCTCGGCGATCTTTTCGACGATGTTCTCGGGCTTGCCGGAGGCTCGCGCCTGATCTTTATAGATCTCCTTTTCCTTCTGAAGATCTTCGGCCGTCACTTCATCGCGCCGGACCCAGCGCGGATTGAGTGCGGCGATGTGCATCGCGATATCTTTCACGAGTGACTGAAAGTCATCGCTGCGAGCCGCGAAATCAGTTTCGCAGTTCACTTCGACAAGCACGCCGATCTTGCCGCCCATGTGGATGTAGTGTCCGACCATGCCCTCGGCCGCGGCGCGGCCGGCCTTCTTCTGCGCCGAGGCGAGGCCCTTCTTTCTGAGATAGACAATGGCCTGCTCTATATCCCCGCTGGATTCGGTCAGCGCTTTTTTGCAGTCCATCATTCCCGCTCCGGTTTTTTCGCGGAGGTCTTTGACTTGTTGTGCCGAAATTTCCATGAATCCTTACTCCCTTACACACAAATGGCCCCCGCGGACGATCTCGCCCCGGGGGCCGTTTCCCTTGGATGCGCTTACATTATCGCGGCTTCGGGCGGCGGTTCGACGGAACCTTCCACAGGAGGTTCGGCGCGCATTGCGCGGGTTCTCTCGCGGGGCTCACCTTCATCACCTTCAGCGTATTCCCCCTCATCCTTAGCACCTGGCGCGGACGACGCATCTTTGGTCATCGCCTGTCCTTCCAGGACGGAGTCCGAAATCTTGACTGTGAAAAGGCGGATGGCGCGCAGCGCGTCATCGTTACCGGGGATCACGTAGTCGACAAAGTCAGGATCGCAGTTCGTATCGACGATGGCGATTACGGGAATACCCAGACGTCGCGCTTCCGCAACAGCGATCTCTTCGTTCTTGGAATCGATGACAAAGAGAGCATCGGGAAGCCGTGGCATATTCTTGATGCCCGACAGGTTCTTTTCGAGAGCCTGCCGCTCGCGCTCGAGCCGCGTGACTTCTTTCTTCGGCAGCAATTCATAGCGGCCGTCGGTCGCCATGGAATCCAGTTCTTTAAGCCTCTTGATCGACTTCTGGATCGTCGAGAAGTTTGTCAGCAGGCCACCCAGCCAGCGCTGGTTGACGTAATACATGCCGCAACGATTCGCTTCCTCAGCGATGGCATCCTGCGCCTGCCGCTTTGTTCCGACAAAAAGAACGATCTTGCCTTGCGCGATGATGTCGGCGACGAACTGAGTGGCTTCCTTGAAGAGCTTGAGGGTCTTCTGAAGATCGATGATGTAGATGCCGTTGCGCTCGCCAAAGATGTACTGCTTCATCTTCGGATTCCAGCGCTTCGTCTGGTGGCCGAAATGAACGCCGGCCTCCAGGAGTTCCTTCATTGTGATAGACGCCAAATATACCTCCGATTAACGTTTCGAGAACTGGAAGCGCTTCCGCGCTCCAGGCTGACCATATTTCTTGCGCTCCTTCATTCGAGGGTCGCGCCGTAAAAACCCTGCCTTCTTCAGAACCGACCGGAATTCCGCGCTGAATTGCACGAGCGCTCTCGCAATGCCATGCTGAACAGCGCCGGCCTGCCCGTGCATGCCGCCACCAGCGACAAGAATGACGAGATCAAACTTCTCGAGCGTCTGCGAAGCCTGCAAAGGCTGCTTCACCAGCATGCGGTGGGTTTCATCGAAGAAGTATTGTTCGAAGGGTTTGTTGTTGACGGTGAGTTTCCCGGATCCGGGTCTCAAAAATACCCGAGCCGTTGATGTTTTCCGCCGGCCCGTTCCGTAGTTTTGATTCTGCGTTGAAATCAATGAACCTCCAGAACTCTTACAGCGACAGCGGTTCAGGCCGCTGCGCCGCATGCGGATGTTGATCCGCACGATATACCTTCAGACGCTGCACCAGACGTTTGCGGAGCTTGTTTTTTGGCAACATTCCAAGAACAGCCTCACGGATTACCTCTTCCGGCTTGTTTTCCAAAACGTTGCTGATCTTAGACTCTCGCAGACCGCCCGGATAGAGCGTGTGCCATCGATAGACTTTTGTTTCCCGTTTCTGCCCAGTCAGGCGAATCTTGTCCGCATTAATAACGACCACGTGATCGCCTGTAATGAGAAAGGGCGCATAATGACTGCGGTGTTTTCCGGAAAGGATGGTTGCGGCTTTCGTCGCGACGCGTCCAAGTACCTGATCGCTAGCGTCAATCACGTACCATTTAGCTAAAGCCGCGGCTTCGGCCGCGGTCATGAATCGAGTAGACATTGCTCTATTACCTCTCCGGTGCCTGTCCAAAAGATCTGATAGTAAAGGAGCTCTTGCATCTATGTCAAGCCGCCATCTCCTTGTTTTGACGGCGTTAACCTCATTTTTTCTGTCCGGTTTGGCTGAAGGGGTCGTCCGGGGCCAGGGAGCGGCCGGGCGGGCGCCCCGCCCGGACACAATGGCCGATCTTCTCCTTAAAGACGAGATACAAAAGGCCGAAACCCTCCTCGCGGGGTTGCCTCGCACGGCGGAAAACATCGCTTTCCAGGGCGAAGTCGAGTACCGGAAAGGTCATTTTGAGCAGGCTGGCAGCCTTTATCGTGCCGCCCTCCAGATGGACGAAAAAACGGCGCGAGCCCATTTCGGTCTCGGAAAGTTGGCCATGGCCCGAATGAAATCCGCAGAGGCCGTCAAATCGTTCAACCGTGCAATCGAACTGGAGTCGCGGGAGCCGATTTACCGTTTTTATATCGCTGACGCGCTATCCATGGAGAAGAAAACTAAAGAGGCCGAGCGTCACCTTCAGGAATACCTGAAATTGAACCCGACGGATGCTGATCGCGTTCCCATGGCCAAAGCTGCACTCGACATCTCCGCCGCTTTCAAAGGTGTCGAAATGGGCGAGATCGTGGCGCCCGACCAGCCCGCTCCGATCCACGTCCAGCAAATGCCGCTACTACCTTTTCTATTCGCCGAAGTCTCGATCAATGGCCAGGGGCCCTTTCGATTCCTGATCGACACGGGCGCAACTCAATCCGTGCTCAGCCAGAAAGTTGCGACAAAGCTTGGCCTCCGGAAGGTCGCGACCAACATCATGTTCGGCGTGGGCGGCGACGGCAAAGTGGACTCCCCGATTTACAAAGCGGATACCGTGAAAATTGGCGATGTCACGGTTAAAAACGTTCCGCTGGGCACGTTGGACAACCCGTTGCTCGATCTCGTAATGGATGGAATCCTCGGACCCACGCTTCTCTCAGACTTCATCGTCACCATGGACTACCCGCATAGTCAGATCCAATTGACTCGCAAGGCTCCGGAAGGTGGGATCGTCGTGCCCGCGTGGTTTTTCGGTGGCCTCCTCATGGTTCCTGTCGAGGTCAATGGCAAGCACAAAGGAAACTTCCTGATTGATACCGGCGCCGACAGCACGTTGCTCGCCTACACGATGGCGAACGCTCTCGGAGTCAACAAAGACACGCCCGGAGCGACTGTGGATCTGCCGATCGGAGGCATCGGCGGCCTCGATGACGGAGTGCTGATGGTTCCATCTGTGACGCTGAAAACACCGTTTGAAACGAAGCAGTTTGATCGCGTCATGGCTATCGATCTCAAATCAATGTCGAGTCTGATTCAGACGGAACTATCCGGGGTGATTGGATACGACACATTGAAGAACTACCGTGTGACGCTCGACTATCAGAGGGCTGAAATCCGGCTGAACAAATAATGTCCACTGAACGCCGCAATCCACGCTCTGTTGATATCGATCTGTTTCCTACCGAGCGGATTCTGAAAATCATCAATGCAGAAGATGCTCTTGTCGCCAATTCAGTGGCCGCAGCCGTTCCGCAAATCGCGAAGGTTGTCGACTTCGGAGTTGAGGCAATCCGCGCCGGCGGACGCATCCTCTATGTTGGCGCAGGCACAAGCGGCCGCATCGGCGCACTCGATGCGGCCGAGTGTCCCACGACGTTTAGCGCTCCGCCGACCTGGATTGAAGCTGTCATGGCGGGTGGCCCGAAAGCCGTGATGCATGCGCTGGAAGGCGCTGAGGACGATCCCCACAAAGCCGCCACGGACCTGAAGGCTAAAAAAGTGTGTTCCAAAGACGTTGTCATCGGCATCGCTGCAAGCGGCAAAACACCGTACACGATTGCCGCCCTCGAGTACGGGAAATCGAAGAGTGCTCGAACGGTAGCGATCGTGGCCACGCAGGATTCCCCAATGGCCAGGGTCGCCGAGGTCGTGATCGAAACTCTTGTTGGACCCGAGATTGTCGCGGGATCCACCCGCATGAAGGCTGGAACCGCGCAGAAGCTCGTCCTCAACATGATCAGCACGACGACGATGATTCGTCTCGGCATGACCTACAGCAACTGGATGATCAATGTCACGATGACCAATACCAAGCTGCGGACGCGAGGCGTTCAGATGCTGTGCGAAATTCTCGGCGTCAGCAATGATGAAGCGCAGAAGCTTGCGGAACGATCGGGTGGTCGACTTAAAGCTGCGGTGGTGATGGGCGCGACGGGCTGTTCGCTGAAAGATGCCGAGGAGCGACTTGCGGCTGGGAACGGAAACCTGCGAAAAATTCTCGGACACCTTAGCTCAGGCCGCGAGTAAGAGAGCGGGGTCAGACCCCGATTCTCAGAATCGAAACCCCGACCCTATATAAAACAGTGTTGATTCCGAGCTAAAGCCTGCGACGACGCGAAACACGATCGGCGTGCCGACAGGCTTGAGCAAAACGCCACCGCCCCCCGAGGGATGCCACTTGTGCGAATCTTCACCAGATTGCCACACGCGGCCGATGTCGAAGAATCCGACGACACCGAAACGAACAGGAAACACGGATTGGTACTTTGCTCCCGTCAGGTAAGCTCGCAGCTCGGCATTTCCGTACAGCGAGGCATTTCCCGCAAACCGGTTACTGCGAAAGCCCCGATTTGTGGAACCGCCAATATGCGGCGCATCAAAGTAAGGAAAGGTGCCCCACACGCGGCCGCCGCCGATGCGGGCAGCAACTTGCACACTCTCGGAACCGACATAACCGGCAACGAATCCTTCCGCTCCACCATAGGTACTCTCGACATCCAGAAGCGGCGGTGCGACATACGCGGTACCCCGAACGCGGAGACCAGTGCCCGGCGGCAAGTCATCCGATTCTGAAGTCGGCGTTCCTGAGGCCAGTTCCAGCACGCCGGTATTGTTGAGATGGCGCGTGTCAGCCTCGATCGTTGTCTTCAAGCGCGATGAGCCGAAGACGCCAAAACCGTACGGCGCTTCGGTAGCGAGCAGCGTGGGGTCATTCGTGCTGGCCCGCGCATGACGCAGCTCCGGCCCAACGGTCATCTGAAAGCGAGATGTCGAACCGATGCGCAAGGACGGCGTGACGGACAACACTCTCTGTCGTGATCTATATTGGTCCGAGGAGATCTCCGGAGTCTCGTTGCCGAGGCCGAAGTAGTTGACTTGTTCAACCCCAGAAGCAAGTCCGCGCAAATCGAATCCGATATTGGATGCAGGGCGTGTAAAAACGCCGTGGTACTCGAGCTTTCCGGCCATCGGGCCAAATGCCCAGCCGCCCTTAATGGTCTGCTTCTTCGCGGCCGGCAGGCTGCGAAAGCCGTATGTCGTGCGCGTAAGGCTCGCGCCGATAACGAACCCGACATCGGTCGTGTACCACATCGCGGGCATAACAATCGTCGTTGCGCCCCAGTTTCTCGGCTCGATCCAGGGTGCGTCCTTCACCGGCATAGGATTGGCCCACGGATCCCGGCGAGACACCTTCTCGCCGCTGACATAGCTGTCGCTCGCCCAGACTTCAGTCTTGTGATTTGACTCGACGGTTTTCTGCCCCTCATCCGCGATAACCCGCACGTGGATGGAGCCCTCCCGTCCGCTTCGCTCGATTCGATCTTCCCCGCCATGCACGTAGATGCGAACTTCCTTAGTGTCCTTCGCGTCGAATGTCCGCATGAAATACGGTGCAGACGCTCCATGGGCGGATGCGGTGATTATTGTGTGTTCGGAGTCGGTACCGTTGATGGCGACGATCTCGTTCTGATTTGTCAGCTGGATATCGACGCGTTTTGCGAGAACCTCGTAGAATCGCTCCACATAGGAAACAAGATCCGCACGACGGGCCTTCAGGGCGCCAACAATGAAGCCGTTATCAATGGCTTGCCATTCCGGCGGCAACTGAGCCACCGCTTTCTCGAGAACCTCATCGGTCCATGCAGCCTGCAGGTCACGCGCGACTTCTCTGTACAGTTCAATGTCGACATCCGAGAGAAGCCAGCGATCGACCTCAGAAGCCAGAATGGTCGGGCCTTCGAGGCTCTTCGGATAGTCTTCGCTAAAGACAAGCAACTGCGGGCGGTGTTGCCGCATGACCGAGGCGATGACACCGTCATGGTGAAGGAAGGCCATATCCGGATCTTCCGGAAGCGCCATCCAGCCTGGACGGCCCGGAATTCGCATCCATCGCCATTGCCCCTTGCGTCGATCATAATTGTCGACAAAGAGGTCAAGGATTCGAGCCCGAAGAAACGCACGGCTGTCGATGCGTTCATCCGGCCCCTTGAGCCATCGCTCCCAAAGTTCCGACGTCGAAATAATCTCTGTTGCGCCGTCGAAACCGGCACGAGTGCCGCTACCCGCAGTCGGGTACTCCTCGAATGTGCCAAGTTTGTTCGCAAACGTCTTGCGGAAATCGCCAAGCTTCGGGTCGTCCGGCATCACCATCAGCCGTGGCTGAGTATGAGGAATACCGGCAGCCTCCGCTAATACAGGCAAAATTACCGCGGCGCCGGGATGCGTCTGCGAAGTTGCATCATGGATCATCTTGGCCGGCCAGCTTTCGCGCCATTCGGGAGGAAGCAGTCGCTCGGGCTCTTTCTCTAGGGAGCGGAATGTGTACGACCGGCCGTCGGCGCCGGTCATCGCGAGTCCTGGAGTCTGGAGACCTCCCACTTGTCTTACGGGTTGAAGGCCACCACCTTCGACGGCTAGATTGAGAACTGGAGCCTCAAAGGGCGCCGCCCAGATATCGCGATAGCCGTCGCCAAACCAGCGGCGATTCTGGCTCGACGCCTCAAATTCCTTTCCTGCAGTGACCTGTCTTGTTTCCTGAGCTCGAAGATTGGAGCTCTGGGTTATCGCTGCGACTCCCAAGGATGCCGCTACTATCGCAGATCTCCAGTTCATGAAGCTATCTCCTGGAGGGACTGAACTGATTCATTTTTGGACAAAACCCCGTCAGAGTGGCCGGAACTGCAAATTCTGCGGCCTGCGCACTGCTCACCCTCGGGAAAAGCAATCCGCTGCCTAAACATTCTAGGCCACAATCCTGATGCGCTTCATACATATCGTCGTGTCGAAAGTCCTTGCAGCCCTATCGGGCTGCACATTTATCATCCCCACCTCGCAACCTGCATCTAAAGTGCGGTAACTTTACGGCAGGGATTATTTTGACCCAGGAGCCAGACGTATGGGTTTTCAATCGTCTGAACCATTGCCCCGTTCGGAAGAATGGTGGCGGGTCACGCTTTCCAGCGTAGGCGATGCGGTGATTGTAACGGATCGAGCTTCGAGAGTCGTCTTCATGAACCCCGTCGCCGAATCTTTAACCGGCTGGACCAATGATCAGGCGAGCAGCAAAACTCTTAACGATGTCTTTCGGGCCATCGATGAAACGACCCGGTCTGCCATCGAGAACCCTGCGACACAAGTACTGCAGACTGGCGCTGTCACGCCGCTGACGAGCAACAAAATCCTGATATCCAGGGGTGGCGCTGAAATCGCCATTGCAGACAGCGCTGCGCCGATTCGTAACGACGATGGGAAACTCTTTGGAGTCGTGCTGGTATTCCGCGATGCCACTAAAGAACGACAAGCACACACAGTCCAGGCGTATCTCGCATCGATCATCGAATCCTCCGACGACGCCATTGTGGGGAAAACCTTGCAGGGGGTCATCACCAGCTGGAATCAGGCTGCGGAGCGCATGTTCGGCTACTCTGCGTCCGAGGCAATCGGCAGGCAGATTTACCTCATTATTCCTGACGAGCGGCGGGACGAAGAGAAGGAGATATTGGCGCGGCTGACGCGTGGAGAACGGATCGATCACTACGAAACAGTCCGGCAAAGAAAGGATGGGACGGGGATCGACGTTTCTCTCACGGTGTCCCCCATTCGAGACGCTAACGGGACCATCGTCGGTGCTTCAAAAATTGCCCGTGACATCACAGAGAAGAAGCGGGCAGAAGCACAGCTGAAGGAAGGGCATGAAGTTCTCGAAATTCTGAACCGTGTGGGCCAAATGCTGGTCTCAGAGCTGGATCTTCAAAAAGTCGTTCAGACGTTGACGGATGCGGCGACCGTCGCTACAGGAGCGGCCTTCGGATCTTTTTTCTATAACGTTGTGGATGAACGCGGCACTCCTTCGATGCATTACGCCTTGTCGGGCGTTTTGCAAGATCGGCTGGCGCAGTTTCCCGTGCCCCGCGCCGCGGACCTCTTCGGAGCTGGTTTTCGCAGGGAAGGGGTCATTCGTATTGACGATGTGAAAGAAGACGCGCACTACGGAAAAAACTCGCCCTACTTCGAGGTTACCCCCGACGTTCTCACCATCACAAGCTATCTAGCCGTCCCCATCCTGTCCCTTTCCGGAAAGGTGCTCGGTGGTCTTTTCTTTGGCCATCCGGCGCGCGGTGTTTTTACGGACCGTCATGAGCGCATCGTCACGGGTCTCGCAGGACAGGCTGCCGCCGCCATGGATAACGCGCGTCTTTATGAAGAGATGCGTAAAGCTCACACCGAAGCTGAAGAAGCTAACCGACTGAAGGACGAATTCCTCGCAACGGTGTCCCACGAGCTGCGAACGCCTCTCAATGCAATTCTGGGCTGGGCTCGCTTGCTGCGCGGGGGACAACTGGACGAAGCGAGCGGCGCCCGTGCTCTCGAGACCATTGAACGTAGCGCCGTGTCACAGGGCCAGATTATCGAGGACATTCTTGACGTCTCACGGATCATTACAGGGAAGCTCCGTCTGGATGTCGCGCCGGTTGAAATCGCACAACTCGTGGCGAACTCTGTTCAATCCATGCAGCCAACAGCCGATGCCAAAGGTGTGAAACTCCAGACAATCCTGGACTCCGGGACAAACTTGATATGGGGCGACCCCCAACGTTTGCAACAAGTGATCTGGAACTTGCTTTCTAATGCGATTAAGTTCACATCGAAGGGCGGACGCGTTCAAGTCGCTCTGTCACGCATCAATTCTCACGTTGAAGTCAGTGTCAGCGATACGGGGAAGGGCATCAACCGCGAGTTTTTGCCCCACGTCTTTGAACGATTCCGACAAGCGGACAGTTCAACGACGCGTACACATGGCGGTCTCGGTCTGGGGCTGGCGATCGTACGCCACTTGACGGAACTGCACGGCGGCACTGTCACTGCGGATAGTGCCGGCGAAGGGCTGGGCGCCACTTTCACGGTCACATTCCCCGTTGCCGCCCTGCGCAAAGGCACCGGCCTGGAGAAACAGCAGGCACCGGGTGTCCTACAGGCCATAGAACGGCCCGACACCACGGATCAGGAGTTGCTCGGTGTGCGAGTACTCGCCGTCGATGACGAGCGCGATGCATGCGAACTTCTGCGAGTCGCCCTGCAACAAAGTGGCGCCGAAGTCAAAGTCTCCAATAGCGTGCGAGAAGCTTTGGCGACATTAAAGGAATGGAAACCCGACGTTCTCCTGTCCGATATCGGCATGCCCGGCGAAGATGGCTATGAGCTGATTCGGCAGATACGGGCGCTGCCTCACAAGGAAGGCGGCAGCATCCCAGCTGCAGCTCTCACCGCCTATGCCACATCACAAGACAGACTCAAAGTGCTCACCGCCGGCTTTCAAACCCACATCGCCAAGCCGGTGGAACCCAGGGAACTCACCGCTGTGGTTGCCATCCTTTCCGGCAAGAAGGGCACTGCAAGCGATAAATAAGTGCAATTGTCAAAAAGAGCTAGTCCGTACTGTACTTTCGATGGATTTCGCAACCGGGAACAGTCCCGTATAACTGTGCGTGCGGGGGCTCTGGTGCCCAGTGCAAGTTCGAGTTCAAGTTCGCAAGTTCGAGTTCAAGTTCGTGTTGACCACCAGAGCCTTCCGGCGATTCCGCTCAACGTCACTGAAACTTCTACTGCCAGGTTTGCTTTAGCCAGGGAACGGCACGTTTGAGGCCGTCGACAAATCGATTGGTCTCGTGGTGAGAGATTCCGTTCAGAACGACTAGCTCTGCGCG
>Ga0207711_10001801_pt1 | contig 19600 bp, 32 predicted proteins | sample KBSS34metaG_FD_184401 | JGI IMG/M metagenome (GOLD analysis project Ga0207711, IMG submission 184401) | Switchgrass rhizosphere microbial communities from Kellogg Biological Station, Michigan, USA - KBS S3-4 metaG (SPAdes) (version 2) | ecosystem: Host-associated > Plants > Roots > Rhizosphere...
CCACGATCACCGCGACGCCCCATGACGGTCCAAAGCATCCCTCGAATGCCGCCGACCCATTGTTCGTGAGAGCGAAGTGCGCCGTCACCGACGTGTCGCCCGCCGCCGGGGCGCTCCCGAAGGACATCGCGAGGCTCAGACTCTGGCCAAAGCCCGACCTCGGTCGCGCCGGCGCCGGGGACGACCTCGGATTGTTGGACGTACACCCCAGGGCCGCAATCGCGGCAAGCACGAGGCCGCTCCATCGCTTCCATGACGCTCCGCCGCCTGACGGGCGGCGCGTCGGCAGCGAGACGCGAGGCCGCTGCACGCGCATGTCAGGCGGCCCTCGTCGAACGCCATGTCGCGGTCACCAGGCAGATTGCGATGGCGGTCGCAAAGACGATGGGGATGGTGAAGAAGTACATCCAGGTCAAGACCGTCAGGACAACGAAACAGAGCGAGAGGGCCCACGCCGTCGCACGCATGAGTGGAGCGGATTGTGCCGGCAGGCCACCGAGCTGCCACGCCAGTATCGCCGCGAGGAGGAAGAAGACGCTGACGAACAGGCCGAACCCGACGTAGAAGTCCCAGTAGGTTCGGCTGAAGCCGAGCACCTGGAAGTGACTCGTCCGCATGGCGGTCGTGTCTACGCCCCATTTGGGATCGGACCAGGGATAGCCAGCCGAATGGCCGAGGTCGAAAAGAAGAATGAGGACGGCGGAGATTCGATAGAGCACGCGAGTCGTCACGAGAGCTCCTTTCGGCATCCGGCGGGCAGCCCGGGCCTCGTTGCCGCTCCGCCGGTGGCTGTGCCGCCCCACGGGCGGCGTGTCAGTGGCGAACGGGGAGCGGACAAAGGAAGGGAGCGCACGCGAGCGACGGCAAGGTCGCGGGAACGCCGCAGGCGCAGGTTGGGCGGCTCGCCGTAGGCCCTACTCATGCACGAACCGGATCGTCACGTCGATGCCGAAATCCACCGCGAAGCCATCGCAGCGAGCGGGGTTGTAACGCCATTTCCTGACCGTCTCGAGCGCGAGAATCGAGTAGTCACGGCCAGGCGTCGATACGACTCTCTCGTCGACGACCGTGCCCTCTCGTCCGACGACAACCCTGAGATGGACGACACCACCCTTGTGAGAGTCCCAGAATCCCGCCGGCACGGTGGGCCCTTCCTGCAGAATCACCGAAGGCTTTGTGGGATTTCGACACTCTCCCGTTGCCGAGCAGCCGACGGCCAGAACGAGGAGCACGAGCCACGTCGGCGTTTTCGAGCCTGACGGGCGGCGCATGCTGGGCCGACCGCTGGATCGCCGACTGTAGCCTGTCAGGGAAAGATGCTGTGTACGAGCATCCATCGGTCGTGCCTCTTCGTCCAGGTGTTGGCATAAATCCCGGCCCCCGAGATGTCCTTCCCGTTGCTCGCGCCCTTCTGGGAGTATTCGCCGGTCACTACCGCGATGTTGCCTTGAACGTGCACGGTCACGTTGCGCAAGTCTACGGAAGTGTAGACGTCCCTGTGGCTTCGCACGGATTCCACCCATTCCGTCTTCTTCACCGTGCGCCAATGCGCCGGCGCATCTTGGGCGGCCGGCTCCCAGGCAAGCTCGAGATACTCGTCAGCCATATAGCTGGCCATTCGATCGGCGTCGCCCTCGACCGCCGCCTTCGCCCAATCTCTCTCACTCGCAAGCAGCACTTGCGAGTCGTCATGGCTTGCCCCGGACGGCGTTGCGTGCGAAGACCCGGCCAGGGCGATCGCAAGTATTGCGGCCGCCGGAAGCACAGCGCGTATGCTCAGAAAGCGCGTCATATCTCACTCGCTTTCGCCCGCCCCTGGTAAGCGAGGGTTCCGGGCGACCTCATGGACTTCCCGCCAGCGGCGAGCGAAGAGCCGAAGGCGACGGACGAGTCCGCTGCACGCGCATGCTAGGCGACGGGCCTCAATGCTGCGTAATCCGTACCGAGTAGTGGTTGGCAACCAGGCGCCACCGTCCCTGCTGCTTCACCCACACCCGGGTAAACCGAGTGTCACGGGGAACGGCTTTGCCCTTGTCCTGTCCGCTCATCGTCGAGAGGCCAGTCTCCACAGCGGTGTTTTCGTACACGCGCACCTCGACCTCGGCGGTGGTGATCGACTGAAATCTCAGAGTGCCCGAAGTGAAATCTGAAATCACCTGCGATTTGGACCTCACCGTGCCGCTCGGCCCCACGCCAATGAAGTCTTCCGCGTAGATGCGGTCGAGGGCCGCCGCATCCGCGCCGATCTGCGCGCGAATGCGTTCGTCATCCAGCTGTCTTATGGCCTGCTCAACGCCGCTTCTCTGATCTCCGCTCGTGCTCTGCTCTTGCCCCAGGCCGACACAGGTTGGCGCAAGAGCCAGGATGGCTATGACGAATTTCCATCTCATCAGGACTCTCCTTCGAAGGATCGGGGCGCCTAACCGCCCTCTTGCGGTCGATACCGGCGCGCTCTTCCAAGACTGTTCTCCAACGGCCTCCAAGACATCGATCGAGCCGTGACCTCCAGATCGGGCCGCTCGAGCGGCCGAGCGGGGATGAAGACGCGACTATCGGGCGATGCTTTCAGAGGCCCCCCGATGAAGTTGACCGCAAGGCGGACCTGTCCCTCACGCAGACCTATCGCCCCTCCCGCGATGATGGAGTCACAGCCTTCCGCGCTCGGCTCGAGATGAAGACTCGTCACCTCCCGACAGTCGATCTCGAGGGCCGGTATCGTAGCTCCGCCGCGCTGAAAGAAAAGCCGCACGGACGTGTCCAGATTCGACGGACAACTCATGGCCATGCCCTCTCCAACATAAGTCTCGGTTGCAACCGAGATCTCGCGCAGGCAGGCATCGTGAAAACCGCCAAAACCGACGAGCAGTCGATCGATGGCCTCGGCCGAGTCCAGATCATTCCACACGAGTGCTCCATCGGGCGCCTAGCGGGCGGCGCGTCGGCGAGTGAGGAGACGAGCCCAATGAAAGAGTCCGCTGCACGCGCATGTCAGGCGGTCGGCGACTTGAGTTCGACGATCAGCACGTGCGTTCCGGTTGAACCGACGTTTTCGCCCTATTCGACCCATGAGATGAATTGACCACCATCGGAATGCCGGTAGTACACGACCAAGCCGGGCCCCCGTCGCTCGAGTTGGGCGACCGAAAGATGGATCGCCTCCGGATCGAACTCCGTGTCATCCAGAAACGTCAACTGACCAAGCCACCTGAACTCACGGGCGCGACCAGCGACACGACGCGCGAACCAATAAGGGACCGTGATGCGGACGATGCGTTCACCCCCGCGTGTGTCAAAGACGACAGTATGGAATGCGCGAAGCGGCGCGACGCTTTGCGACGCGTCCGACGTCTCCGTGACCTCTCGGCGGCGCATGTCGATCAGGGGACGCTGATTCGCAAAGCGCGCGCGCATCTGCGAAAATTCAAACTCTGCGACCTGAGGCGACACCGCGACGGCAGTCCTATGGGTTACGACGAACCAGAGCCCCGCGCCCGTCACCGCCAGTATCGCTAGTGTGCCGCCGAGACCTAACAAGCGCAATTTGAGTCCTGACGCGCGTTTCACGCTAACCCATCCTCTCCCAGGCAGGCTTCGTCACCTTCCACCAACTCTGACCTTGCCAGGTCCGCCCCGGTTTCAAGAAGATCAGCCAGGCACCCCGCTTCGTTTGCTCGGCCCCGTGCTTCTTCCAACGCCGCCAGGGGACTGCGCGCGAGTGTGCTTCGCCAGAGCTCCGCACGGCTTCACCCAACGCTTTTCGGGCAATCACACCCCCCTACCAGTGGAGCAAGAACACGGGTGCCATTGCCGCCAGAGCGGCGGCGAATTGCAGGACTAAGACGAGAATAGCCGGCCGGGGATCTCGCGGAATCCACTTGATCGCGAAGAACAATGCGATAGGAATCTGGCCAGCCATGAGGAGCTGCCAGATGTGAGCAGCGGCACCCTCGTCTGGCTGGGGCGCCGGACCGTGGGCGGCGAGGAAGAGCAGCACCACCGCGAGCGCGCCGACTGACATCGCGAGAGGGAGGAAGGCGCTCGGGCGTCTCAATACGCTCACGAGATCCATCTGCGGCCTAGCGGACCGCGCGTCAGCGGCCAGTGAGCAGGCGAGGCCGACGAACGAGTCCGCTGCGCGCGCAGGTCAGTCGGTGGCGCTGCAGTCCCCGGCATGTCCAGTTGGACCGGAGAGTGGCAACCATGACCCATACGTTCGTAACCCCCCGCAGATTGCGAGTTTCGAGGTCCTGAGCTATCGGGGCTGACCTCTTCTGAGATTCCAGAGTCCGCGCAGCGAAAGGATGACGGAGAAGACCGCGGTGACGCCGAGTGCGATCTGTGTCCAGACGAAAAACAGCGCTCCGCTCGATTTTGCGATCTCGCCGGCCGCAACGCCGCCCGTCGCTTTGAAATGCACGACCGGGACCACCGCCCCGAGAAGCGACCCCAGCAAGATGATGACGTACCCCGATCGTCGTCCACCGAGCTCCAGTGTGCCGTACAGCCAGATGACGAGGATGGGTACGATGACGAGGCTCGAAGGCCTTCCGTCCTCCATTCCGCGCACGATGTCGTCCGCCATGTGGAAGGTGATGAAGACCACCGAGAGCAGAGACGCCACTGTCAGGGCAACGTTGTGTCTCACGTGCGCTCCTCTCTTAGTTTTCGGGCGCCGGCAGGCACACGCTATCAGCCTTGCCTCCGCCGTCCAGGGGGCGGCGCGTCAGCGGCGAGCGGCGCGCGACCGCAGGGGGCAAGACGCGAGTCCGCTGCACGCGCATGTCAGGCGGTCGGCTACTTGAGCTCGACGATCAGCACGTGCGTTTCGGTTGAACCGACGTTCTCGCCAATGTGTGAGTGAGCCTTGCCCCACGCGGCCTCACCCGGGCGAACGTCGCGCACCGCCTCCCGCCCATCGGAAAGGACGAACTTGCGCTTGAATGCGGTGACCGCACACATGACGTAATCGGAATGATGGTGCGGCGATGTTCGCCCTCCCGGCGAGTCACGGTACTCCAGAACTCTGACCCGCTCGTTCTCGAATATCACCTTGTACTTGTCACCGTCGGTCACCACGGGGTCACGGGATGGATCACGAAGCTGCTCCAGCTCGGATGGCGTGACGTTGCTCATCGGGCCTCCCTCGACACGGTGTCCTCAAGACTAATCGAAGATTGAACCGGGCCGCCTGACGGACCGCGCGTCAGGGGCGAGCGAGGAGCCGAAGGCGACGAGAGGGTCCGCGGCACGCGCATGTCAGGCGGCATTGGGGTCAGTAGCTCAGCACCAGCGGAAGCACCGGACGCAAGTCTCTCGACTCGTGTCGCCTCCCGCCGTCGAAGCGTAGCTCCACCAAAGGCGCGCTCCCGCCGTCGATCCGAACGACGCCGGCTTCGCTCAGCATTCTCCCGGCTTCCGACACTCCGGAAGGCGCAACGACTGCCCGTACGCCGGTCACGCGTCGGATGCCCAACGGGTGCACCCGGATGCTCAATCGGCGCCTCAGCTCCTCGGATGGCGCGGCCTTCATCTCCCGTTCGAGTGTCGCGGTATCCGGCTGACCCTCCGGCACCACGAATAGCGCTGGCGCTTCCGTGTCGGCCTCGGCGCCCAGGATCCGCATCTCGCTTCCAGGCTGCATCCAGCTGGCGGTGTACCGGCGCGTTGGAAACGGCAGCTCTTCGGGAGTCCCCTTCACGCGGCGGAGGCCGATGCCGATGGGAGAGGCCCCCGTGGTTTCCCACTGCGCCTGACGCCGAGTGTTTGCCTCGGTAGGCGTTACGCCGTCGTACCACAACAGCTCGAGATACGCGTTGTCGAACCTGACGTACCGTCCGACCACGCCGTCCGAAAACACCTTCCGGTAATCGCCAACCCGAAGCCCGCTCTGAGTAAGCGCCGCGACGACCGCAGCCTCAGGGCTGTGCGCCGGCGCGTAAACGTAAACATGATCCAGCTCGACGGCGGCCGACACCGATGAGCCTCTTCTCGCGTCGGGTGGAGAGTTCTGGCACGCCAGAGAGATGCAGGCCCACGATGCAATCAACCAGGAGGCGCGTACTTGAACGCGGCGTCGCACGTGAGCTCGATGTTCAGAATCGGTCAGGGCCGCCTGACCGGCCGCGCGTCAGCGGCGAATGAGAAGCCGAGGCCGCCGACCGTGTCCGCTGCACGCGTGTCAGGCCGCTCGCTCATGGGGAGCACTTGATCTCTATGCGCAGGTCCGGCGGCCCCGCCGTGCGTGGCGGTGATTCCACGACTTCGATCGAATGCATCGGCTCCGGCGCCTGCCATCGGACAAGCCAGGAACCCTCGTGAACCGGATGATCCTTGCTGGGTTGATCGACTACCGAGCCGTCGGCACGCCGATACCGCACGTGCGGCGAGCTGCCTCCGGTGTCCCAGCTCAGGAAGAGACTCGGCCAGCGATGATGATGCATCGGGATCGTCGATCCGGCCGGCGGAACGGTTACTTCGAGCACACGCACCAACGCGTTCTCAAAGACGACCTTATGCGTTCCGGCCGCCGCCTGCACCGCATCGTAGCCATCCGGAAAACTAACGTTGTCCGCCTGATGCGCGAACCGGAAGGCGACACACGACGTCACCGCCAGCGCGATCCCGAATGACCAACGGAGGCGACGCAGACGAAACGGCCGTGAACCCATTCGCCACTCCTATCGGTTCGAGCCTGTGCCAGCCCGAGACAGACCTCGAGCGGCCTAACGGTCCGCGCGTCAGCGGCGAGCGAGGAGGCGACGAGCGAGTCCGCTGCACGCGCATGTCAGGCGGCGACGGTCGCGTGATGGCGGCGAGTCTTCCTGGAATCACTTTGACGTCTTCCTCCGCGTGGCCTTCCTCTTCGTCTTCGATTTCACCTTCGATGTTGGCTTGACGCGTTCCGGAAGCTTCGTCGATCCCGTCTCCCTGTTCCACTCTTCGAACGTCTCGGCCGAGATCTTGCCCTTGACGAGGAGCTCGGCAAACTTCCTCCGTTGGGCCTGACTCTTGAACGGCATGTTTCCTCTAGCCTCCTACGGCCCGCGCGTCAGCGGCGAGTGAGGAGGCGAAGCCGACGTTCGAATCCCCTGCAAGCGCTTGCGAGGCGGCCCGTCTCATTTCTGCGGTGACGGCGACAACAGGTCCCAAGGCCATACCTGGTCCGGGTCCGAATGGAATCTGAGAATCTCGACGACCCAGTCCTGGCCGATCTTGTAGGTAAGGAACTTCGCGAAGAGCGGACCCTTCGCATAATTCATCTGAACGTACGTGAGCTCGCAGTCCGGCGCGAAAGGCAGCCTCTTGGCGATCCGGGAGCTCTGGTACTTGCCGAGAAGATCTTCGATCCCGCGGAGGCTCGTCACGAGCGTGACGGCCTCCTTCGCACCCTCAATCGGGCTACCCTTTAGCCACGCTTTTATCGCCCCTTCCGGGCCGCCGGATTCGTACGCCTTCAGCCCGGCAATGATTACGGGTGGCGCGCCCACGTCGGTTCCCGTTGGAGCCGCGCCAACGTTGAACGCCTGACACATGAGAGCAGAAAGCGTAGCGATCGTCACAAGCCTCAACTCCGATCTCCTTTCGTGCCGCCTGACGGGCGGCGAGTCAGCGCCGGGCGAAGAGCCGAAACCGACGAGCGAGTCCGCTGCAGGCTCATTTCAGGTGGCAGTCCCCGCGGATGGTGCAGCGAGGGTGTTGTGAAAGGACGCGATCTGCCAGCCGCCAGGCTCCCGGGTCAGCACCGCCGAGAATTTCGCCGTGTGTTTACCGGCCAGCGGCCCTACCGGGGCGTCGAGTGCCGCATCCACGTGGACGAGCGCCAGGTCCGGCCTCAAGAAGCGCAGAGACTCGATGGTGAATCGATTGACGCTACCGGCGTAGATGGTCCGAAAGATTGCCGCATGGCCGTTCGCGATCGCCTCACGGCCACGAAGGTGTTCTGCTCGGATCGTCACGAAGTCCGCGTCGGCCGCGAACGGCGCTCCAAACCTGCCGCCGTCCCCGGCGTTCCACGCCGCTTCCAGGCCAGCGACAATGGCGTTGATGGCGCTCCGGTCAGCCGTGCTATTCGAGTTCGTCACGAAACACCTCCACTGAATGCCTCCTCCACCCAATCCTGCCGCCGAACGGGCGGCGCGTCCGCAGCGAGCGAAGAGCCGAAGGCGACGAACGAGTTTGCTGCACTCGCATGTCAGGCCGCACTCCGCGTTTTGGCCGTCCAGCGGGACTTCTTGCCTCGCATACCCGCTGGCAGCGCGAGCCCAACGCGGTGGCGAGCCATAGCGTCACCGCGATTGAGGTTGGCCAGCATGAGAGCAGCCGCGTCCGCGTAGGGCACGATCATCTGGGGAACCATGTATGCGAAGACGGGCAGAAACAACAGACCGGGGAGTCCGCGCGCGACCGCAGGCACCGGAACCGGCCACGTGTCCAGCGAGATGCGCAGCCTCTCCAGGCCAATGGCCGGCTGATCGACCATCGGCCCTGGGCACAGAAGGCGCCAGTTCGAACCGGACCGGCAGAGACGCTCGAAGTTGACGTGATGCGGCCAGTATGTGGACTCGAGCCTGGGTAAGTCGACGCCTTTGCGGCCGGACCGGTCGATGTCCAGCAGCGCCAGACCGGCGAGAAACCAGCAGAGCGGCTGCGCTGCGGTAGGCAATGACTCGATGCCCGTCACGAGCCGCTCGATGAGGTCTACGAAGGCTTGACCCTCTCCGACATGGCCGGCGCAATTGATGAGCCCGTCATGGCCGCCGATGATCTGTGCCAATTCGGCCGGAGTGAGAGTTCTGAGATCGCCGCGGTGCACGGATATCCTGGCCGACGACTCCGGTGGCAGCTTCGACGGAGCGCGAACGAGTGCGGTGAGTTGATGCCCTGCCGCCAGTGCCTGGCGAAGGACCTGGCTTCCCAGGGAACCCGTTGCACCGATGACGATGAGACGGGACACACGGACTCCGGTAGGCCTACGGACGGTGCTCAGCCGCATCGCGGCCGGTGGCTACAACCGCGTGGCCCTTGGCCAGCACGGCCCGGGCGATGTCCACACCCAGGCCTCGGCCTGCGCCGGCTACCAGCCACACCCTTTTCTTCGCCATGTCGTGTTCCTCGTCCAGATGGTACCGCCTCGCTGGTCGCGCAGAAACGGAGCGTGCTTGCTTACGCGTTTCGGCAAGCGCGAATGGTGACCGGCCCGCCGAACGGACCGCGCGGTCAGCGGCGAGCGATGAGGCGATGAGCCGAAGCCGACGAACGAGTCCGCTGCACGCGCAGATTAGACGGCACGAGCCCACGGGAGAGTGCGCCTGGCAAAGGCCAAGCGCCCACGGAGGAGATGGAACATGAAGGATCCCAGGCAAAAGCTGCCGAAAACCAGCGCACCCACTGCCAGGATCAACAGGGCCTCCAGGACAATCGCGGTCAGATGCCATCCCACGAGCAGCGACACACCGATGGCCAGCGCAAATGTTCCGGCCATGCCTTGGGCAAACCTGCGAGGGCCCGGCGCCGGTGAAAGCGCCATGCGGCCCGGCCGGGCCGCCACGGTGCGATTGTAGAGGGCATCGAACGGGTTCAAACGGGGGAAGAGCGCATTGAACCAGAGGACTCCGGCAAGAATCAGAAAGATCAACGGCGACTTCAGGATCACCGCCCCCAGAACTACCAGAGCAACCAGCCGCGGCTGGAAAAGGAGCGAGGAGTACTGCGCCGAGCAGCTTGCGGCCTTCGGCTCCTCGAGCCCCTGCTGGAGGATGAAGTTACGCTTGACGCCGGCGACGGAAGAAGTCGGGTCCATGCTCACAATCTCTAGGCGGCGCCCAACGGGCCGCGCGTCAGCGGCGAGCGAGGCGAAGCCGACGAGCGAGTCCGCTGCAGGCGCCTGTTAGGCGGCTTCGTCCTCGTAGAACTGCAGGCACACACCTGAGGGAACGATCATATGAAACTCACGTCGGCCCCACGCCTTCATCTCGAGAGGACCGACCCTTGCCGGGATCTCGCGATATTCCTCGTACAGCGCCTGCAGGTCGGCGACGCCGATGCTGAAGCTCGCGTTGTCGGCCCATGACTGGTTGTCGTTCGCGACGAGGTTGAATGCGACGTCATCTCGTCTGATGCCCGCCATGCCAGCTCCCTGCCACACGACCGAGAAGCCCATGTGTTCTGTGTAGAACGTGAGCGCGTCAGCCAGGCTGGCTCCGGACGGAATCAAGGGAACGACTGAGTGAAAGGTCGCCTTCATCTGGTTGACACTAGCGCGATTGGCCGCCAAATGGGGCGGCGCGTCGGCGGCGAGTGAGGAGGCGAAGCGCGCCAGCCTACTTGCTCGCCGGCGGTAGCGGAGGTACGGAATTGTGAATCGCTGCCAGCAGCCACTTCCCGTCGCGTTTGATCCACACTCGCGTGAAACTCAACGTTGTGGGGCCTAAACGGGACCCGGGTGCCTTGACCCAGTCACGGCCGGGTACGAAGGCGGCGCCCTCCCCCTCCAGCCTCAACTTTCCGACAACGATTACCGTGTCCCTGAACGAGCGCGCCCGGACGTCCGTCTCCTCCCAGACTTTCCACTGAAAGTCACCAGCTCGGATCATTTCAGCTAGCGGCTTGAAATAGCTCGCGAGCCACTCGGACCTGGTTTGCACTCGCCCGCCGATATCGGTTTGAACGTACTCGTCAGCCATCTGCGCCTCGATCAGAGCGGTGTCGCCTTCCCGGTTGGCTTTCTCGCGCGCAGCCATCGCGGCTTTGAGCTCCGGCTCCAGCGTGGCCGTGTCGTCCGCCTTTGTCTCTTGCGCGGATACGATTCGATTTGTCGCTCCAAGCGCGAGGAGCACGAACACCAGGCCGCGCAGCCGCCTTCCGGTGCGTAACGGGTGGCGCCTCGGGTGCTCGCGGAGAGCCGAAGGCGATGAGCGGTTACGCTGCTCGCACATGTTAGGCGGCTCCATAACGCCACCCATGCCTGCGCGGTCCGTCAAATCGCCAGTCCAACGTCGCCTTCGAGCACCGATGTCTTCAGCTGCGGGCGCTCTCCGCTCTTCCACAGTGCAGCAGTGTGCAACACCCGATACCTGAGGGGCCCCCCGTCCGGTCTTTCGCTGCGCGCAATCGGGCGCGGAATACAGACAAACTCGGTGCGAATCTCATCGGCCGACAATTGGACCTTCGCATAACCGTGGCCTCCGAGATCGACGAACTCGAGGTGCGGAGCGAGATCCGGGTTGGACAGCGACCGTGCGCGCTCGAGGTCGAAGCTCTTGGCATATTCGAGGCACGAGCGGACGCCGTGCTTCAGCAGCATGTTGTGCGTCCAGTCGGGCTTCGCGCCGTCCGGCCGATCGGCGAGGAACAACGCGCGCAGCGGATCGGTCTTGGACAAATTGTGCTCGGTGGCTTCCATGGTTCCCGGGCTCGACAGCGAGGCGCCGACGAAGCTCAAGCCGACGGGATCGAACTTGCCCGGCGGCAGTTCCGAGGTCGCGTAGCCCGCCCAGAAGCTGTGTCGATCGCCGGAAACGATCGCGAAGCCGGTGATCTTCGCATCCCGGATGAGGTCGTAGATCTCGGCGCGCTCGGTATAGGCCATTCCGTAGTCGGGGGGGCTCATGGATGCATAAGTGTCCTTGGGCCAGATTTCCTTGGTCAATCCAGGGGGCAGGTTCTGCGGATCGCTTCGCGCATCGAGCGCGCCTTCCGAATTGCCCCAGATCTTCCACGTGGCGGTCGACTTGCGCAGCTGATCCTTGAACCACGCTTTTTGCGTTGCGCCCAGAATGGTCTGCGGAGGCTTATCCTTCTGCGGGTTTGGGACATGCGCATCGCCAAAGCTGACTTCGGCCGGCGGATTGCCGCCGTTGAACGCGCGGCCGCCGTCGAGCGCCTGCATCAAGGTTTCCGGCGCCATGTCGATGAACTCGTCGCCGCCGAGCTTGGCGAGCGAGGGGTCGCTGAACGGGTCGGCGCTGCGATAGCTGTGCTGATCGGTGATGATGAGGTCGAGGTGTTTGCCGTAGCGATAAGAGCGGTAGCCGATCAGGCTGTTGATCGCCGTCCGGTTGTTTGGCTCGTCGCCGAGGCCGTTCTCGTCCCACTTTTCGATTGCGACATTCGTCACCGCGGGCGGGTCGAAAGTCTCGAGCGAGGGCCCGCTGACCTTCTTGCAACGCGATGGCAGATATTCCCACCACGCCTGGTTGGCGGCCACCTTGATGCTCTGGCCGGGCCGCTCCTTGCCGGCCTTCTGAATGCTTTGCCAACCTTGGTACGAGAATTCGTGGTTGTCCCACATGGCGACGAACGGCCAGCGCGCGCGAGCGTCCTGGAGGTCGGGATCGGCGAGATAGCCTTTGTAGATGGCCCGGTAGCCATCGACGGTCAGCGGGATGTGGAAGTTGCCGGCCTTTGGGCCCTCCGGGAGGCGAGCCACCTCGTAGATCGTCCGGTCGTAGCGCGTCTTCACCTCGTCGGGATACTCGACCATCTCGTAGATGAAGTCGCCCAGATGCAGAACGAAGCCGAGCTGATGGGCGGCGGGAGCGCGTTCATCTTCGTAAATCATCCGGCGATAGGCGTTGAGCTTGCCCTCATTGACATCCTGACAGCTCACGAATGCGAAGTTCACCGTGCGCGGATCGGTTGGCAACGGCGCGGTGATCGTGCGGCCGACCCGGCTGCCGTTTCCGTCGGCGTCGGTAAACCGATACCAGTAAGTGCGGGCCGGCTTGAGGCCGCCGATCAGAACTCGCGCGGTCCAGTCCGCGGAGCTCGAGACCGGCGCCGGCGCGTGCGCGATGACTCGGCGGAAAGCCTCGTCCTCGGCCACCTCGACGGTCAGGATCTGGCGTGTGCCCTGGGCAAACGGACGCCTCGTCCACAGGATGACGCTGTGCGGATCGGGATCGCCCGAGGCGACCCCTTGGGGATAGAGATCACGCCGCTCATTCCAGTGGACACGCGAACCTCGAGCCGGTTCGACCCACGCGAGCGAAGCACCTATTGCTGCTGCAGTTTTGAGAAAGGATCGGCGGCTGATCTTCATCGTCTCACTCCGTCCGGGCTGCAGTTGGCGTCATCTCAGGGTTCGGACGCGAACGCCCGCTGAGACAAGTACGTACTCTCTGCCCGTAAGTTGCTGGGGCGTGTAACGCTTCGATCAAATGCGCCGATCCGCCGGCCTCAGGTCATTCCAGAATGCGACTGCCGTGGAAGGAGACGCACTGCCACCGACCCGCACGCCACACCCAGACGGTGGTTCGACGGTAACGGACCGTCGAGTCGGAGAAGCGAGCGGTGTTGATTGCAGTGAGAACCGCGACGTCACCGTACAGCCGAACCCGGGTGTCCGAAAGCTCCTCGCCGACCAGAATGGGATTGGTCGTGCCTGGAGATTGCGGCTTCGCTTCTTCGAGTTCCGCCGTTTTGTCGCTGACGACACCGCGTCCATCGATCCCAACGAAGTCATCGGCAAGCAATCGGGAGATGTCCTGAAGGTCATGCCTCAGGAAAGCCTCGGACCAGGCGCGTTCGCTGGCCACCACCGCGGCGGAAGAGCCAACGGGACTCTCCGGTGTCGGGCTGACACCCAGCAGAGCAACGACGACGAGGGCTGCGGTAGAGGTCATGGACACCCCCCGCAGGAAGATACGTAACCGGGTCCGGTGTGTTGCGGCTAGCCTTGTTCAAGGCGCCTAACGCGTCCGCGGCGAGCGAGGAGGCGAAGCCGACGAACGAGGCCGCGGCACGCGCACGTTAGGGTTAGCTAGGTGCTTGCCGGAGTCTTCGGCCATCGCCACGCGTACCAGACCACGAGTGATGTGAGTGAGATTTCAATGACGCCGTAGAAGATGTAGAACACCCAGCCCCACATTGTTTTCAGGATTATCGCCGTATAGACGGCTCCGGCGACGATGTTCAGCCACCGATTGAAGACCGGTGGCAAAGCCACTGACAGAAAGATCATTAAGCTCGGGATCGCCAACATGAGCGAGGCCCCCAACAAGACCCCTTGAGTCGTCGGTCCGACTCCAAAGAACTGACCGTTGAGGATGTCCTGCACCTTTCCGGGTTCGTATAAGCCGAAGTAGTCAGCATAGATGTAGCAGAACATGACGCAGGCCCAGAGGGCCGACAGCTTGATCTTCACGTTGACCTTGAGGTCTTCGAGTCCGTGCGGGGTGTTGGCTGGTTCGGTCAACTCGCGTGTCCTTCAGCGGGTTCGACGAGCCCGGCGTTACTGCGTGGCTCGAACACCTAATCAACTCACGATATCGCGCTAAGGGTCAACGTCCATCAACCGGCAGGACCTGATTCCGCACAACGGTGCCTGGGCGGCCTAACGGGCAGCGCGTCGGCGGCGAGCGAGCAAGCGAACGAAGTGAGCGTCCCGGCCGGAGCGAGGGCGCGAGTCCGCTGCAAGCGCAAGCGGAGCGGCCGCAAAGTCCGGGACTCTAGACCGCGATGAACTCTCCCGCGCGAGGCCCGCAGCTTCGGGCATCCTGACTGGGTCGAGGCTTTCGTCACGTTCGCTCATCCGCGTGCTCAGGTTTGAGACACCCCGATCATCTCCTCTTCCCATCCTTTGATGGATCTCCGGTTGCGGGGGCCGAACTGCTGCACACGTCGGTTGTACCCGAGAAGAGGAGCGCGCCCTCGGGGACGACCGCCGTCGAAGCCGTAGCCCGCGGTTGGGCTCCCCTTGCATGCGGCCCCCAGCCGCCCTATACTGAACTGGATGGTTCAGTATCTGCGAGCCCGCCTCGATGCCTCGTTCGCCGCGCTCTCGGACGCCACCCGACGCGGCGTTCTGGAGCAGCTGGGACGCTCCGACGCTTCGATCACGGACCTCGCCGAGAAGTTCCACATGACCCTCACCGGCATGAAGAAGCACGTCGGCGTCCTGGAGCAGTCCGGGCTCGTCACCACGGAGAAGCTCGGGCGCGTGCGGACCTGCAAGCTCGGCCCGCGCCGATTGGAGGAAGAGACGTCATGGCTCGAGAGGTACCGCCAGCTCTGGGACGCACGCTTCGACGAGTTGGACAAGGTTGTCGAGGAATTGAAACGGAAGGAGAGGGTCGATGGACCCAAGAAGAGAGAGTGAGGCCGCACCGATGAAGAACCGCGCGACTGTGGAACGGAAGTCCGAGCGTGAACTCGTCGTCACGCGCACTTTCAACGGTCCGGCGCGCATCGTGTTCGAGGCGTGGACCAAGCCCGAGCTGTTCAAGCAGTGGTGGGTGCCGAAGTCGATGGACATGTTCCTGCGTTCCTGCGAGATGGATGTTCGTGTCGGGGGCAGGTACCGTTTGGTGTTCGGCCACGATGCCTCGAACCCTGCCGAGTTCTTCGGTAGGTATATCGAGGTGACGCCGCACTCGCGCCTCGTCTGGACCAATGAGGAAGGTGGTGACGGTGGGCCCGTCACCACGCTGACCTTCGAGGAAAAGGGTGGCAAGACGCTGCTCGTCTTGCACGAGCTCTATCCCTCGAAGAAAGCTCTCGACGCTGCCGGCACCGGGGCGGCGGATGTGATGAAAGAGACGTTCGAGCAACTGGACGAGCTCCTCGTCGCCCTGGGAGCGAGCGTGGGACGGTGAGGAACTCGTCGATCTCGCGGTCGGCCGCCTGGCTGAGTGGTCCCGGCCTCGATCCCTCGTGGCCCACCATCAGCGAGTGGGCAATCGGTCCTGACGGCTGACCTCGGCGCGCTGCTCGCCCCGGCCGGCCTGCCTCGCATGCTGGCCGGGCTACGTGAAATTCGATAGTGCTTCCGTCTGCCTAACGGACCGCGCGTCAGCGGCGAGCGAGGAGGCGAAGCCGACGAACGAGTCCGCCGCGCGCGCGGTTAGGCGGCCCGCTACTTGGCCAGATGCTGCTTTGCGGCTGCAACGAGTTTCTGCAGTTGTGAGGCGGTGCTGTCGGTGGCCGCATGTTGAAACAATGCGATCGAGAACACGACGGTACCCTGTGAATCCACTACCCCCAGCCTCGGATCATGACTGCCCCTCTGTTGGTGATCCCGCATACGCTTTGCACTGGCTTCCGCTTCTGCGCTGGATCCGACGACGGCAATGATCCTGAACTGCCCACCACCGGCCTTACTCTCGTACGTGCAATTCATGTCGCCTGGCGTGGCGGTCGCCGAGTACCCCATGATGCTGCTCCACGTTTCGGCTGGCAGAATCTGACAAGGTGCTGGGGGAGCTGCGGACGCTGTTGAGGTCTTGAGAAGTAACCATCCAACGGCAAGCAGCAGCGTGATTCGGTTGCAAAGAGTAGTCATGATGCGCCGTCCTCCTAGAAAGATCAAAGATGACAGACTTTTCGAGAGCACGGCGGAAGGCGCTTGGATCACGCTGGGCGAGATTAGTTGTTCGACCGAAGGGTAGAAAGAGCCTAACAAGAGACTCGGCGGTCCAAGCCGCCTAACGGAGCGGGCGTCAGCGGCGAGCGGCGCGCGACCGCAGGGAGCAAGACGCGAGTCCCCTGCACGCGCATGTTAGGCGGCGGTGGCGGTTCGTTTTGAGCGAAGGGCATAGACCACCGATAACGCCCCAGCAAGAACCACGAGAGATAGCAAGACCTGGAGCACCTGTACCACGGCTTCCTTCCAGGGCGCCGCACTGTACCCTGCGCCCGAAAGAGGAGTTAACCGACTTGTTCCCCAAGCTGCCGCAAGACAGGACGTCCCCCAGTTGGCAAATGTGCCGTAGAGGAAGGCGATCCGAGTGAGTGTGGCCTGAACCGGGCCCATTGCCAGAAGGCCCCACGTGAGACCGACGGCTACCAGCACCAGAGCGTTCAGGACGCCCGAGACGTGAGCCGCGACGGCCATCTTCTTATTGAGGAAGGCGGGCACTGCAAGTCCCGTGAACAGTGAGAACGTGAAGAGGACAAACCCTGCACGGACCAAGTGGGGCTCCGACCTCGGTATCTCCATTCTTCTCTCCTTCAAAAGTGGAAGCGTGCGTTGCCGCCGCCTGACGGGCGGCTCGTCAACGGCGAGCGAAGGGCCGAAGCCGACGAACGAGGCCGCTGCACGCGCGTGTCAGGCGGCTCTGCGACCGACGGCGATCGCCGACCGTACATTCCGAGCACCGAACGCGCATGTTAGAGTACGAGGGTCCGCGTGGTCATCCCTCGCGAAAGGCACTGATCGGGTCCACTTCCGTCGCACGTCGGGCTGGAAAGTAGCTGGCGAGAACGGCAATGGCAAACAGAAGTAGAGGCACGGTCAGAAACACAGCCGGATCATGGGGGCGCACCCCGTAGAGCAGACTCGTCATCAGGGGCGCTGTGGAGTCGGCGCATAACCCGGTGGTGTCGCCCTGCTGGCCGCACTGCTAGGGGGTGGCGCCGGGGGTCTTGCTTACGATTTCAAACGGTAGACGGTAGAAGGAAGACGGGCATTCGCCGCAAGCGGAAGCCGTTGGGCAGCGCTACCAGGATCTCTCCGTGGACAGAATAAGCGTCGCGCTTCCTTGCGCCTCCAACAGTTGAAAGCGCGCTTCGGATTCAGCCGCCGCCCGGCCAACCGGTTCTGCAAGCTCGGCTGCCTGCAGCCAACCTTCGGAATCTTGCAACCAGCGGTAGGCGCCCGGCACCGACTCTGGCCAGATGCCCGGCCGCCCCGACCGATTGGTCGCGACGACCTGACATCCGCCAATTGAGCTGACGCCAGACATCTCGTGAATCGGCACCTCCGCCACGACGTCGGCTGCCAGAGACCTAAGCCTCGAGACTAGCGCCTCGACAGTCTCTTGGTCGCGACCGTGGAGCAACACCACGGTCTTGCCCGAGTCACGCAGGGACTCTAGCCGCAGCATGACTTGGCGCTGCCTAACGGACCGCGCGTCAGCGGCGAGTGAGGAGGCGAAGCCGACGAACGAGTTTGCTGCACGCGCATGGTAGGCGGCCTCATCGCTTGGATTGCACGAGTCCCGATTCGTCTATCACCACCTCACAGGGTTCGGCCCCACAGGTCGCTGAGAGCTTCGTCCACAAGCATCCCGTCACACATTCGAACTGAACCCCTCTGGCGCTAGGCCGAACCTTGAGAACGTAGTGAGGCGCCTGTTCCGCGGAGCGAGAACCCGAAGGGACCAAGACTAAGAATAGAAAGAGCGCGATGCCAAGAAGCGACTTCATACATCTACCTCCAGTCTGACCGCGACTGCAGAAAGGCCGCCTAACGGACCGCGCGTCAGCGGCGAGCGAAGAGCCGAAGGCGATAGACGAGTCCGCTGCACGCGCATGTTAGGCAACGCCCTCATGATGTGGCTTTCGGCTTGAGCTTTCGAAGGACATCGGTCTTGAACACATTGGTCTGATCAAAGGTGGAAAGGAACTCCTGCATCGAGCCCCACGAATAAGGGTAGTCCTTGGTGCTTGAGGAGAGGCGTGCGATTTCGTTGAACACGGGCTGAGGGTCAACCCCGAACCCATAGGCTTGTTGATACAGACTCGACAGGTAGTCAAAAGAATCACGGGGATCGGTTCGGAAGTTCTCGAGCGACACGGCAGCCACGCCCAACCGAAGGGCCGTGTGAACAGTGGCTTCCGTCATCCGCGCTTGATATCGACCCACGACGGGAAGAAGGCCCCTGGGTAAACAGTCGGCCTTTCCGACCAGAGCGCGCATCTCAGCCCTGAGAGAGTCGTTTCCATTCAGGTATGCATCCACTGCCTGCTCAAAAAGGTCAAGAAGCCTTTCCTTCGCCTCGCCCGTCGGTTGCGCCCGGGAACCGACACGAAGGCGCTCTTTGCGGTAGCGGTTCTCTACCTCCGTCAGGCCTTCCTCCACCTTGCGCCATAGGCTCGCCGGATCACTTGCGGTGCTGGTCATTCGGCGTTGCCTAACGGACGGCGCGTCAGCGGTGAGCGAAGAGCCGCAGGCGATGAGCGAGTCCGCTGCACGCGCGTGTTAGGCCGCTGGCTCATTGGTCGCACCCACCACCCATGAGAACGCGACTCTGACTCTGAGTTGTGAGGTAGTCAACACGTGAGGACGGTCAGTCATTGGGCCTATTTCTTGATCTCAACCGTGATTGGCTTGTCCTTGTCCTTGACTCGGATTACTACGGTCTTGGATATCTTGTCGGTGGCATTGCGACCGAAGTGCGGCGTGTTGGGGGGAGTGTAGATTGCCTCACCTGCCTTTACGACTTGTGTTCCGACGCCTTCAGTCTCGAACGTCTGTTCTCCTTCGACGACGTAGGTGATCTCGTGGCCGTTTGGATGCTCATGGAGGGGCAGCCGAAACCCTGGTTGCCACGTCGACGCTAAGACGATGATTTCCTGACCTGGACAGTTGGTCAAATCCGTTTGCAGAACCTGCTTCGTTTGGTACTGGGGAGCCTGAGCATGAACGTACTCGGTCGATAGAGCACCCATCACCATTCCGGCGGCAAACACTCCACCAAGCGCAATTAACCGATTCATCGATTTCTCCCTTTATCGCTCCAGTTCAAAATAGGCCGGGAGCTCACCAGCGACCCAGCGCGCCGCGATGCGAGTACCAAAGAGGCCACCCGTAGCGACCATGATGGCGCAGAACATTAAGTTTCGATCCCAGACGTTCGCGCCGGCGATGAGCACTCTGGCG
>Ga0207711_10001804_pt1 | contig 19578 bp, 40 predicted proteins | sample KBSS34metaG_FD_184401 | JGI IMG/M metagenome (GOLD analysis project Ga0207711, IMG submission 184401) | Switchgrass rhizosphere microbial communities from Kellogg Biological Station, Michigan, USA - KBS S3-4 metaG (SPAdes) (version 2) | ecosystem: Host-associated > Plants > Roots > Rhizosphere...
GTCAGCCGGGTAGTCCTCGGGGTCTAGCTCTGCGGCCTTGTCGATGTCACACTCGAACAGCCATCCCTCCACAGCCGCCAACTGGTAATAGCTATATAGGTCATGACTGAAGCTGTCGGCTGGAGTAGAAGAGATAATGAGATAGCCATTACTCGAAAACAAAGCAGGAAAGATAACAGAGTCAATCAAATCCTTCAGGTCGTCTACGTCGCGCCCTTCGTCTACTCCCGCCCCATCTAGGTCTAATCCCCGGCGTACCCTGTGCTGCTGGTTGTTACTGCCCCGGAATAGGATGCTAGAGCCATTAGAAAACTGGAACATGAACCTCTGCCGGTCAAACTTAGGCCGGAGGGCGTCTGGGCACGTATCCAGGGTCTTCTCGATGATAGGCTCTATGTAGTCCAACAGCCCGTCTTTAACAGGAGCAAAGAAGGCCCACCGGCTCTGAGGCCGTTTGAGGCACTCTTCAATCATGAGGTGAAGCAGGAAGCTGGACTTACCGAGCCTCCGGGTGGAGTTTATATAAAACTTTCTGGACGTCTCTTTCGCGGCTATCCAGGCTTGCTTGATAAGCTTCTGGGAGGCCCGAAGTCTGAAGTCTAGGCGGCCTATTGTCCATGCGAGCTTAAGGGCCTCTCTGTATTTGGGGTCGTGAAAGTTTACTTTCATAATGTCTTTTGCGACAAATCAGGTGTTACAGGGCTGTCAAATGGGTGAATATACAGGCTTAACAGGGCTGTAAGGTATCCCAATAATTAAAATGGGGTGTGGCTTTTTACAGAACTGGCTTGTCTTTAGCGTCTGATTCTGCTACCAGCCCGACGTAGTCTGGGTGAAAACCCTCGGCGTGCTTCTGGGTGTCTTTATAGCCAAAAGTGTAGTGTCCACCCCGGCACATCTTACAGGGGGTCGCCCAGTAAGTCCATTCCCATTCGCTGTGTACCCGGCCTTCCGGCAGGACAAGTTGGATAATCTGATTCATATCGTATTATAGCCTGCTTTTTCTAAAAGCCTTAAGCCTGATCCCATAGCATTGAAAGATGGATAGCTATCGGGGGTCTTGGGTACTGCCCGTAGTAGGGAAGGTCTTTCCTGGCACTACAGGTGGTGGGAGGGACACAGAGTCACTACCTTTCTCTGTTCCTCCCTCAAGTCTGTTTAATATCTCTTGTGCTTCAACTGCGTTACTAACCGATTCCTCTTGAGAAACCGGAAGGTTCTTCACTTTAGATGTCAACATTTTCATAGCTTCGAGAAAGATCTGGGCCCTCTTGTCTGGGCTTACTGCGCTTGTCTGCCATGAGTCAACATATAATCCGTCTTTAGTTTTACGAGTGATTGTTATTTTCTTAGCGAGTTCTGTCTCAAGCTTATCAAACCAAAACTTCAGGCTGAGATACTTCTTGTCTTGAGAACCTTTCGGACGTCCTGGCCCGGCCTTACCTGAGAATCTCATAACCCTAGATTCCGTTTAATTCTATAATACAATCTCAAAGCCCGTACTTTGATGGTGTAATTCCAGAACACAAAGCTCTTAAACTCTTTGTCCTGACCTAAGAAGCACATATACCGGCTGTCCTGACTAAGATACCACGCTTGCCACTCTGTGATACTGAGGCAACGTAGCTGGGCTTTGTTTTTAGGCCAGCGGAGCAACGCAATGGATGAAGTGTCGTTCATTTGGTTTTAGGGGCCTAGAATCTAAAGCTAAGGGCCTTAGAATTGATTCTACAACCTATCTCTCAAGCCTTAACGTCCCTTTCTGGGTGTTGACAAAGCCATTGCTGTCGTTTAGCCGCTTAACCTGGGCCTCTAGACTTACAAGCCGTTCGTTAAGCTGATTCAAGCCCTGCATGGCAATGTTGTATTGTCCAAGCTCTTCCCGCATCTCTTTGTATTCCTGCATAGACACTTCAAGCTTCTCAGGGAAGCGTTTAGACAGCCAAGCGATTAGTTTAGAAATCATGTCTACAGCCCATCTTGTTCGAAGATGTATCCGATACGGCCTAACACCGTAGACAGACTGTCGGCGTCTATCTCTTCGACAAAGGCCTCATCGTTAGGCGTCTTCACCTTCAGCTTCCAGAGATTCTTGAAATTGCCCTCAGTGATACGGCTGATTTCAAATGTGTACTTATTGTCTGTCGTTGGTTTGAATAGAGGCATTAGCCAAGCCTCTGCTGAAGATTGTCAATGTGGGCCTTGTTCTGATTCAATATGGCGTCTAGAAAGGCAAGTCCCTTTGCAAGGTCTAACATTTTGCTTCCGTGGAACGTGCCGCTGGCAACGGCTCCACCGAAGGCTTCTAACATCACCTTCGTATTCCTAGCCTCGGCTAAAAGGGCCTTTATCTGGGCTTTGTCCTCTGACACGACCGAAGGCTGTTGGGACGGTACCTGGGAGTCTGGTTGGGCGTTTACTGGCGTTTCCAATGTTGAGTCCATTTGTGTTTAACCTCTTTGGATTATTTAACTTCTTAAGCGGGGTACTGCGTCTCTGTCCAATGTCTTTCTTCTGAATAGGGACACTGGTTATCCGGCCTTTAATGGCACGGCTGTAATAGCTGTTGTGATTCTCGGCTTGCTTAAACGACAGCCATGTGCTTTCAAAGACGTTGAGATAGCGATACTGCGAGCCGGTCTTAAATGACAATGTCATCGTTCTGGACTGAGAGTCATACTCAGCCAACACCAGGAACGTACTTTTCGGTGAGAATTTGTCTGTCTTATCCATTACTCTAAATCACTATTGATATCTTTCCAGACATGCCGTAGAAGAATAGACCTACAGGCAGAACAATGGCAATACCTAAGACAGTTTAAAGCAATGATTAGACGTTTAAACATCGGATATCCTTTCTGCCTTATAAAGGCCTTTATTAACGCTTGCCCAATAACTTTGGCACGGGCGGCGCGAATTATCCATATAATGAGCTAAGCCTAAGACGACGTTAAAGCTTTACTAGTTCTTTACTCTCCGGGTTGTTTTCAGGACTCACAACCAAACTAACGGTTTAAGCAAGCCGCCCACAGACTAGAAGGTGAGCCTTAACCCAACAACGAATAGGATAATAATGTAGGCTGTTGAAAGCTAGACGACTTAAGATATGCCTGTCTTATGCTGGGCCTACATATATAGGCGGTCTTTCACAAGGCTCCGAGCCCTAAATATGGCCTAAAACACCCTAGAATAGCCCTATAAGCCAAGACAATCTCTAGCCAATGCCTTTGATACAGCATCATTTTGGATATCCCGCCTCTAGACAGCCCTAAAAGTCTTGACTTTCAGGGAAATCGGGGGTATACTTCCTAAGAAAGTGAGGCCTTATGAAAGAGCATAAAACACATTCTATCAGCGGAAAGTATTGTTGGACTTGTCAACGTCCTGTCGAGGCCGGTGTCCCCGGCTGGCCTAAGAAGCCCTCCGGGCCGTTTGTCTCCCGGTCTGCATGGGGCGGGGCTGTGTACACCAAAGAGGGCGCACAAGTGGGCTACTGTGGATTCACTGAGGCTATCGTATGGGCCAATGGCGACGTCTTCCGTAGCCGGGATCAGAAGACATGCGGCATCGAGGGAACGTATTGCGCCCGGCCTGTAGAGCGTCCTTTCTTGGAACGGCTAGACCCCTACCGGGAGATATACAAGTCAGAGATAAAGTAAAGATGTGTTAATTTCCTTGTGATTCGCCGCCTATGTATAGAGACTACTTAAAGGAGCCCTTGTGTACACCAATGACGCGGAAAACCCAGACAATTTAGAAGCCATTGAGCAAACGGATCATCGTTATCCCACAGCCGAAGAGAGTATGCTACGGCTCGCCCTGGAACGGACATTGAGCCCTAAGCAAAAGAAGATGTGGGAGATGTGGAATTTTGATAAGCTGACACAGCCTGAAATAGCCAAGAAGCTCAGGATGTCTCAACAGGCAGTGTCCCAACAAATTAAGACTATCGAGAAACAGGCCCAGAAATGGATCATGTCTCACCAACAGCTATATGGGATTCTCAAGGATGCCGAAGCTCAGAGGAACAAAAGTGAGTAATCACGGCGGGACGCCCGAGGGATTTGTCATGGACGCGGCAACGGCCACTGAATTCTTTGAGTTGTGTATTCAGCTTGAATTGAATACCTATGAAGAGAGAATGACGTTGCTCCGCGAGTTTGTCAGGGCTAAGAAGGCGGGCTATGTGGCGCATCCTTTTGAGCTTTTAAGGGGCAAAAAGGTGTTAGACCTACGGAAGTACTATCCGCATGAATAAGGCCCTAAAACTGGCCTTTACGTTCGCTACAGGGGCATCCCTGAGCCTGTTCACAAGCGGCTGTAGAAGCATTCAGACAACTGATTGCTCCAGGGACACCCAAGGCGTATGGCGTTGTCTCCCAAATTAGGCCTTGACAAATCTATAAACTTATGATAGACTATAGCATGGACATTAAGAGCCTTGCAACGGCAGACGAGATTAAAGAAGTCAACGTGACGCTACAGAACAAGGTGGAATACAAGCCGACGTTTATTCAGTGCGGCATTCAATTCTACCGTATCACCGGCCCGAAGGGACACCCCCATCTGGGATCTGACTTGTCAATCGACGGCATGAAAGATTGGAGGATCATATGATCTACATCCGGCCTTGTGGACACTCCGACAATGACACACGACGGACAAAGTATCCAGAGCGTTGCCCGGCTTGCTTCGAATTAGCTAAAGGGGAAACTAAGGAGGTTGTCGAGTCATGAATTTCTGCTCAATCTGTGAAGAGAAGTTTACGTCTTGGGTAGAATATGCTTCTCATAAATTAGAAGCTAAATGCTTCAAGAAGATTCTTCCTGTCCGTACGTCTAAGCGTAGCTTTGTGCAGATTGTACACGACATGGAAACCATTGGGCCGTTGAAAGGCAAAGTGATTTATCCGACAACGAAAGTAATCACGACTGATAAAAAGGAGACAAAATGAAGAAGCTTGTACTGATGGTGTTATTGGCGGGACTTGCTGGCGTTGCATCGGCGAATTGTGGCAATGACAATGGAAACGGAAATGGCTGTAGCGGCAACACAGGCCCACAGGGGCCCCAGGGAAATCCCGGACTCAATGGTACTAATGGCACGAACGGTTCAAACGGAGCCAACGGTTCTAATGGTGTCAACGGCAAAGACGGGCTGAACGGTAAAGACGGAGTTGTTCGTAATCGGGCGGCTATGTTAGGTGGGCTTCAGATTCGGTTATTTGATACGCGCTACGTGTCTATGTTTGCATTCGATGACTATGAATTCGACGCTCGCCGGAATCATGACGTTATGGGCCCTGGCGCACGTAACAATGCCTACGGCGCACGGCTGGTGTTTAAGATTGGCCGGGACTATACGGAAGACAGGATTGACCAGCTCGAAAAGAAGATTAAACGCCTGGAAGCTCTCGTAAAATAAGACGTCTGAGCCTTTCCCTCGCGGCCTCGAAAGGGGCCGAGGGATGAAAGGCAAACGAAAGGGGAACAAATGGAAATTACCCATGAGTACCAATTCGAGGGCTTTACTGGAGAACGGCCAGTCAAGCTTGTGTCCCTGACGCTCTTGATACGGGCAGTTGAAAAGGGCATTATCAGCCAAAGCGGTGTTGAATATCTCCGAGGCCTCAATGTTCGCTAAATTGGTGTTGATCGGACTCCTCCAGGTGACGAGCTATAGGAGTGTACCGGAGCAGACAGACAACAGCCCGATGATAACCAGCATAGGCGAGCATGTCCATATGGGCGGGATAGCAGTGTCACAGGATTTACTCAAAAGCGGGAAGCTTCATTATCACGACACAGTGTATGTGCAAGGCTTCGGCTACTACCAAGTCAACGACACTATGAATGTCAGGATACACGATGCTGTAGACATCTGGGTAGAGACTAAAGAAGAGGAACGGCTTGTAGGCGTACAACACCATAACGTCTATCTCTTACGGAGGCCTGAATAATGTTTGACCAAGACTGGTTTTATCAACTCTGTAAGGTGTCTAAACAGGTTACCCAGCAATGGCTAGATACCTTTATCCCTACGGGAGCCTGGACTGTGTACGGCACGCCCCACGACGAGATGCAGAAGGCAAAGCAGATGGCTGGCCGTATGTTTGTCTTTAAGAAGAGTGTCAGAGTGCGTCCCGAAGGGGGTAAGTATGTGCTATACACGCGCGGATGAGAACGCAGAGTTGATTGAATGTCCGTCATGCACAGGCTCAGGCGGCTTTGATGTCTCACGGAATGAGGAAGATTATACCCAATGGGAAGTCTGTACTAACTGCGACGGGGAGGGCTTGATAAATGAATAACGACGTTAATAATGAACGGCTGACTACTCAACAGGAAATCGAATTAATGCGGGATAAGATAGCCCATTATCAGGGGCTTATCCGACGGAATATGATTGAACAAGCCTCCATGGATCATCAGAATCATGAATACGAGATGATGATACAGGACTTTGAAGTTGATCTCTTCGACCTAGAGCAAGAGCTTATGGAGAGTGCGCTAGACGAGGCGGCAGAATGAAGTTATTTAGGAACATCCGGCTCCGCTATAAGGCCGCGCTTGTCGCCGCCATCCTGTTGTTTGTCTACGTGAAGGGATGCTCTAAGGGGAAAGAAGACGCAGAATTGAATCAGCCGCCCGTCCCTGGGGTGTTAAAGGCCGATGAAGTCGGGCAAGCCTTGATTAATCCGTCACGGCATACGATTACGTTTGTGACACGGAAGGGAACAAGCCGCCGGTTTCTCCCTGACGGCCCGAGCAAGCTGACGCTCAAGACTAATGGGGAAGTGATCGTCACCATACCTACTTGGGGGTTTGAGATGAGGCCCTTTGTAGGTGTCGCTGTGACTGATAGGCTCAGACTCGCCGTAGGAACGGATATGTTTTATTATCAGCGGTGGAATCTAGGCCTGTTAGCCCAAGTGGAGAACAAAGGCCCCATATCAGCGGCCTTTCATGTGAATTACAACGTATGGCAGAATGTTTGTCTCGGGGTAGTGCTGGATAATCATAAAAACCCAGGGCTTGATTTAATACTTCGATTTTAGCTCTGAGCGTTAATAGTCGTCGCGGCTGATCCCCGTAACAGTACCCGTAACAGTAGGTTGCGTAAACCGACCCGTTCAGACGGGAATTACGGCGAAACGAGCTAGAGTATATTTAGCGATATATTCTGAAGCTCACCAGAGCTAATACATATAAAACTAAAGGAGACATTATGGCAGATGCTTGGGGAATGGATGACATACATAGTAGTGAATCAGAAATTGAACGGCTAAAACGACAGATTAGAGAAGCAGACAAGCGGATTAAGGTGAAACAAGCATATCTCGCTTTCTTAGAAGCCAATCCGTTGTTTGTCAAATATCAGAATCTTAAACAGGAGGCCAATTAATGAGTAAAGAGACAGTCGTCATTGAGTCGTTAGGTAAGTGGGGCCCGAAGATCAACGGGGAGTATTATTCCTTCTCTAAGAAGATCCAGGAGAGCGACAAGGGGAAGCTTGTCCCTGGCGGGACGTTTGATCTGGACATCTGGACAGCCGAAAGCGGCAAGAAATATATCAACGCTGTTGTTTCGTCTGCTGTTGCTGTAGCTGAGAAGCCCGTCGCTAAGGCTACATCTCCCGAAGTCAAGGCATTTGTAGCTAAAGTGAAGGCCCAGGCGTCAGAAGCAAAATCAGAGACAATGACAAAAGCCGAATGGAGTGCAAAGGATCGGTCACAGCTTATCGGCGGCTTGAGTCATGATGCGGCTACGCTTGTGGCGGCTTCTGTCACGGCTAATGTTCCTTTGGAGCAGGTATTAGAGCAGTTTGGAACAGCCTTGACCGCACTGCTTAAAGTCCGGGAAACGGTAAAGTAGGAGACTATATGCTAATTAAAAAAATAGGAACAGTATATTGTAGTCGAAAAGAAGGCTATAGCATTGCCGATTCTTTGATTAATCTATACGAGGTTATAGAAAAAGATATGAAATTTCAAGTTACGGCTACACATTTAGGGGACTTAGAACGGATATTGCCGAATGTAGTCACGCATTTGGAAAGAGAAAAACTAAATCGTCAATTAGAAGCCGGAGAGGCTATAGACCTTGCATAAAGATTACTTCATCGACGGCGTAAAAGCCCCTTCAGCGACAGAGTTAACCCGCCTCCTGCCGCAAGATTGGCTCTGGGCGTGGTATAAGCGTAAGGTACAAGCCTACGGCTGGAGGGGCTGGCAATGGTGTCACGCATATTCCAACAGGGCTATGCGGCTCGGGACGCATACACACGCATTGGTAGAGGCAGAGCTTAAGCATCTTCCAGAGCCGGAGTGTCTTATGTATGCCGACGTAGCTACTCCTGAGCCTGAACGGAGGATGAAGAACGTCCGGGCTTGGGCTAAAGCCCTAGTAGAGACGACCTCCCGCCATGTTATCAAAGAAGTCGAGAAGAAAGTAATAGACAAGGCCAGGAAGGAACATGGAACTATCGACGCCCTAGCCATTGAGGATGACAACATCACATACGGGTTAAAAGACTGGAAGACTAGCGGGAGCATTTCGATAGACTATCCTATTCAACTCGCCATTTATAATAGGTGTCTAGAGGCTGAGGGATACAAGATGTCGGGATGGGGGGAGATTGAACGGGTAGATAAAGAGCTTAAGAGCTTATCAGCAAAAGCTTCAAGGAAACACCATGTCCAAGTTAAGAGGTTTGACAATCTAGCCCAATATTACCCAGTGGTTGATGCTCTGCATGTCATATATAACTATATCTACAGGGTGAAAGAGATAGTAGAATGACTGATAAAGCCGTAAAAGAATATGCTTTTACAATAGCCAATTTCGCTATTCACGCCTTTAGATGTGGAAAGCTCGATAGATATTCTGAATTGTATCAAGAGATAGCGGCTAAGATCGACGCATATGACGAATATTGGAAGAATCGGCAGGAGGAGTCATGAATGTCAATGCTAAACGACGCTTTATACTATCTGTCTCTAGGTTGGTCTATTATTCCTTTATGTCGGGCTACAAGCTTGGAAACATGCGACACGCCTTGGGGGGCTCATCTCAGGCCCCACAAAATAGGCAAGACACCCAAGATAAAATGGGAAGAATTCCAAAGCGTAAGGCCAACCCCCGAATTGGTACAAGAGTGGATCTCGCGCTGGCCCTCTATGAACTTAGGGATCGTTACCGGAAGCATCTCAGGAGTGTGTACAATAGATTTAGACGGGCCGGAAGGCCTCGCTTCCGCACGAAGTCTTGGGCTCAGGTCGCCATTGGAATTCTTAACGGGGAATGGTAGAAATTTATGCTACGCTCACCCAGGAACAAACGTAACCGGAACAGTAAGAAAACATCCCGGCTTAGACATTCGAGGAGACGGCAATTATCAAGTCTTGCCTCCAAGCGTCCACCCAAACGGAAAGCAGTATCGGTGGTTAAACAAGATGACTTTAAAGTTACCGGCATTCCCACTTGCCCTGCAGGATGTTGGGACTGCGGTTACAAAGACAGATGGTGAAGAACGGAAAGACCCGGACTGGGTTAAAACAGACCTTGAGAGGATGACAAATGGAAACATTGATGACACTCTTTTTCGTGTGTGTAGCTATTTCCGCAACTTGGGTGTTAGCCGGGAAGTGGTATCACTCCTTATACAGCCTCACGCTGAAAGAGCAGGGGCAACACCCGGACACCTTGAAGACAAAATCAGCAACGTCTGGGGAAGATATGAGCCGAGAGTACGAGAAATATATGACGGATTGGGGGAATCAAGCAATACAAGACAAGGCCTCATATTACACAGTCCGACCAATCCAGACAGCCTCAAACACTACATGGACAGCAAACAGCAATTGGATAGGGGAACAGAGCTATCAACCGGCTTCCTCAAGTTGGACGGGATGTTCCAAGCCGGGCTCAAAAGCTCCCGCGTCCTCACTGTCGCCGCGCGAACAGGTACAGGAAAGACTAACTTCTCTCTTGCAATCAGTCGAAGCCTTACAGAGGCAGGAAAGAGCGTTCTCTACTTTTCAACAGAAACCCCGTATACTGAAATTTGGGATAGGTTTCAGCCCCTTGGGAAAGGAATTACAAACTTTACGTCTTTGTCTTTCACTGTGTGCGACGGATTTACGCCAGGCATTAGCCAAGTTGAAGAGGCAATAAAGCAAGTCTCCCCCGATGTATTCATATTCGACCACATCAATCATGTCGCTGAGGATGTCAAACCGCTTGCAGAGTTTATGAAAGGCTGTAACTTCTTACAACGGCAATATAAGTGTCAGGGGATTGTCATGGCCCAGCTTAACAGGAGTGCAGATTGGGTGGAAGATGGGAAACGGATAGCCCCTAGGATGTCTATGATTAAGGGCGCAGGAGCTATTGAACAAGGGTCTAGCCGTGTCCTGCTATTGTCTGAGGAACGGGTTACACCAGAGGGCTCTGAGATTGTAGGCGTGTTGGATAAGAACGACAGCGGGACGAAGGGTATGCTGAATTTCATGTTAAAGAAATACCCCCATTGGCATTTTGAGGAAATATGAAAAGAGTGTGCTACATCTGCGGGGAAGAGTTTAAGGATAAAGAGATGGTGGAATTGACTGTCATAGCTCCTTATAACGACATTCCATCTAGGATAGCCTTCAGCATAGGAAAGCCGGTCGAGGCCTACCTGGATACGCTTAGACATAACGTTTGCCCTGATTATGACGGCTATACTATATGACTCCTGAGATTGACTTATTCAATGCCGATTGTCTAGAGATTATGGAAAACATTATTCCAGACTACTCTATTGATCTAATCCTGTGTGACTTGCCTTACGGTACTACGCAGAATAAATGGGATTCAATTATTCCTTTAGGGGCTTTATGGAAACTATATAGACGGCTTATAAAAGCTAATGGTTGTATCGTGCTAACCGGGCAAGGACTATTTACAGCCCGTTTGATTTTGTCAGCAACAGATTTTTACAGATATTCATTGATTTGGGAAAAAACAAAAGCCGGAGGTTTTTTGAACGCTAAGCGTATGCCCCTCCAAGCCCACGAAGATATAGCCGTTTTTTATGCTTGTTTGCCCACATACGTACCTCAAATGGAAATTGGAAAACCCTATACAAAAAAAGCGGTAACTAATGGAGACGGTAAAAATTATGGGAAATTTGATCGAGTAGGTCAGATAGCAGTAAATGACGGGGTAAGATACCCCCGAAGTGTAATTAAAATATCAAATGATAACCACGGCAGTTTACACCCGACGCAAAAGCCAGTAGCCCTTATGGAATACCTGATTAAGACATATACAACAGAAGGCATGACTGTTTTAGATAATTGTATGGGTTCAGGTACAACGGGCGTTGCTTGTAAGCGTCTCAATCGTAACTTTATCGGCATAGAAAAAGATCCTGAATACTTCAAGGTAGCAGAGAAGCGGATAGCCGAGACTGTGGCAGGGTCGGGGTTAGAGGTTAAAGCAGATGCCGCGTAAAACTCTATACCTCAGCGGCCCTATGACGGGGTACGTTAATAAGAATTTCCCGGCATTTATGAAAGCCGCCTTAGCCCTTCGGAAGCGGGGGTACGTCGTTATCAATCCGGCAGAGCTAGACATCGGAGAGCCCCGGAGTACATGGGAAGAATGTCTCCGCAGGGACATACGGGAAGAGATGAAATGTAATGGGGTCGCTACCCTCCCTGGCTGGAAGAAAAGCCGTGGGGCTAGTCTAGAGATATACATAGGCAGGGCGTTGGGTTGGCCTGTCCACCCAGTAGCTTATTGGCTTCAAAGGAGGAAGTAATGGAGAGAGTGTATTTCTGGATTATCTTAGCGGTGACAGCCTTTGTCACGGGTCTGATATTTGCCTTCCAAGGGGATGTTCCCTGGATGGTAGGGGCTGGACTCCTCTTGGGGTTTGACATCTATATGATCGAAAGGGCTGTATCAGAGCTTAATAAGGGGGATGAATAACGTGCCGTATTTGGATAATGGAGTAAGAGCAAGCCTAGATTCAGGACGGAAGGCCTTGAAGGGTGGGGAATTGAATTATCAAATCTCCAAATTACTGAATGACTTTGTGGCAATGAAGGGACTTAGCTACGCGACCATTAATGAGTTTATGGGGGCTCTGGAATGCGCTAAATTAGAGGCTTACCGTAGAGTGGCAGGGCCATATGAAAACCTCAAAATGGCCCAACACGGTGAAGTATATAACTGTCTCGATCCAAAAGCCGACTAATGACTAAGCGGTGTTTTTTCTGTAAAAAGATATTTACATATACATTGCAGAGATTTAGGAGGTTTTGTTCGTCGAAATGCCGGTCAGCTTCTTGGCCCATACTACATCCGATAATTGCCAAACGACAAAGACAAAAATACTTTAAACGCATTAAAAAAGAAAATCCCATACTTTGTAAACGCTGTAAAACAGTAGTGAAAAACCGCAAACCCGGGAAATTCTATTGTTCTAAAGCGTGTGTGACTATAACCCGCCTAGAAAACAACAGGCAGACTAGAAAACGGCTACAAAAGAAGTTCTCTCAATGGAAAGAAAAACAAGGATGTTTTCGCTGTGGTTATAATAGTTTTGGTGGAGCCCTTGATTTTGACCATATAGACCCAAAAACTAAATCAAGACGTATATTGGCAACTGATTGGAAACACCGCTATAAAAGACCGCTCATTTTAGCAGAGCTTAAAAAGTGTCAACTTCTTTGTTCTAATTGCCATCGGGAAAAGACTTGGAAAGAGGATCGGAGATCATGAAATTCGAGCAATTTAAGGTCTTGACAGAGTACGAAAAAGCTGTTATACTCCTATTGGAAGAAATACGGGATCTATTGAAGACAGGAGCAGAAGAATAATGTGTAGATATGGCGATTGTGACGAATGTGACGTAGCGGCACAGGCACAATTACGACAGGCGTATATACATACCCCATTAAAGGATTTAATACTGCCGCCCGAATCAAAGCCAAGTGAAGCAAAGCATTATGATGGGGACAAGCTCGGGCTCCAATGGATTCTCAGCATGAAAGGCTTAGATGAAGTGGCCCGGGTGGGAGACTATGGGGCTAAGAAGTATAGCCAAGGCAATTGGAGAGGCGGGGCCGAATGGATGCGGTTTTGTGGGAGTATGTCCAGGCATCTCATAGACTTTATCCGAGGCAAAGACAAAGACGAAGAATCTGGATATCATCCTTTGGCCCATTTGGTGTATGATGCTCTGATTCTGCTTCAATGGCATTTAGAAGGCAAAGGGACGGATGACAGACCGAAAGGGGTGTAGAATGTCTTTTTCCGATAGTGACCTGAAGCGGTTGAAAGAGATGAAGCAGAAATACAACTACTTCAATTTCCCTACTGCGTGGGATGTGAATGAAGCATATGACCTAATTGAAGCCCTCCTCGCCCGGCTGGAAGACTCAGAAGCCCGTCTTCGTGAATGCGAGGCTGAAGTTAAGAAAGCTCATCACAGCTTAACAGTCACAGTTCTAGAGCTGGAGAAGTTAAAGCCTCGCTTGGAAGCGGCGGAATCTATTTGTAGTTTCGTATTGATGCAAGAAAATCAAAACGTCAACTTGAATGGAATTTTACCTGATTTGTTGAAAGTATGGCGAAAAACGGCTGGGCGATGATTTATCTGGAAGCGTGTATGCGCCACATTCTGTCGTACCAGGACGGCGAGGAAAATGCCCAAGATAGCGGCATTCCCCACCTGGGTCATGCGATCGCGTGCTTACTCATTCTGATCGATGCCAAAGAGACAAACCAGTTGATTGATAACCGCCCAAAAGCCGGCGCGATGGCTGCGCTGATTGAAAGGTTTACAAAGAAATCATGAAAGTACTGGTCGCATGTGAATTTAGTGGGAGAGTGCGGGATGCGTTTATAAAACGCGGCCATGATGCTTATTCCTGCGACCTTTTACCAACAGAAGTGCCCGGACCGCATTACCAAAAGGATATTCGAGAAGTATTGGACATGGGTGGATGGGACCTGATGGTTGCGCATCCGCCGTGTACGTTCTTGGCGGTAAGCGGCGCCCGCTGGTTCAAAAGTAGAGAGAGAGCAAATCGAGGCCCTTCAATTTGTGCGCCTCCTCATGGATGCACCAGTAAAAAGAATAGCTATCGAAAATCCAATATCAGTGATATCCAGCAAAATTCGTAAGCCGGATCAGATTATTCAGCCGTGGATGTTTGGGCAGGGGGAGACTAAAGCGACGTGTCTTTGGTTGAAAAATCTACCCAAACTTAAACCGACCAATATCGTCACCGGCAGAGTTGCAGCCGTGCATAAAGAACCGCCTGGCCCAGACCGGTGGAAGAATAGAAGCAGAACGTATTTAGGTATCGCTGAAGCAATGGGCTCACAATGGGGAGGGGGAATAGGTGACACGAAAGAAATATCAAAATAGATGTGCTTATTGTAAGCAGTTTCTTAAATTCCCCCTTTATGAATGTGACGAATGTTATGCAAAAGGCCAACGAGAAGAAATCGCTTCACTAACTCAAGGATGGATTTAAATGACCCCACAGGACGCTTTATCAGCGCAAGCACGGGCTGAGAAAATTATCGCAGACCGCATAGCTTCCATGAGGCCGGAGGCCGATATCTCGAAGATGGAGCCGGACGTATGAATATCATAAATCCAAGACACAAAATTAGATTCTCAGATTCTTCTTTCTATGACTCCATTTGTGTCTATTGCGGAGCTACAGATGCGGCGGGGGACAATTCCTTATACGGCCCTTGCGAAAGTGAGACGGAGAAAGATTCTAATGATTAAAACCGTCCTGCTTATTCTGTTCTACTTCCTCAGCATCATATTCAGTATTGGGGTGATTGGAGGAGCGTATGGAGTATACATATCCATCTGGGTTATTGTCGCCTCTTACAGACAAGCAAAGAGAGCAAATCAATACCTTCGAGACCTTACTCACCACTTTTGGAATTAGGAGCGTCGTAAATGAGCCGTTACCTTCAGATATTACGGAACCTGTGGCTTGTGATGTGGAGCATGACGAGGCCGGGGGATTCGTTGGCATCGGTGTGTATCTGGGGAGTAGCAACACTCATTATTGGATATCCGATCCTAGTGTTGTTAGTCGTACTGCTTTTCTCTCCCTGGCTCTGATTGCCCATAATGGACTCTCAGACATCAGTAGTCTACGGGAATGGGGTTTTAACGTATCCGACGGGGGATTATTCTGGGATACAATGCTTATGGGGCATATTCTTGATTCGTCCCTCAAAGCATACGGTCTTAAAGATATGGCCCGGCGGGAGTTGGGAATTGAGTACCCCTCATATGATGATATTGTCGGGAAAAGGGGTCTTAAAGCGGAAAGGGTACTGCTGGACAGACAACCACCTAAATTAGTACAGCTTTACAACGCTCTGGATTGTTACGCGACACATCAGCTTTATCTAAAGCAGATTAAAGGTCAGGGCTCTCAGTACAAGGCCCTTGAAACACCTGCTTTAGACTATTTTCACACTGTAGAGCTTCCAGCGGCAGGCGTCTTCAAAGCTATGGAAACAAGGGGCATTAGAGTGGATCTGCCCTATCTCCGTGAATTGAAAGACAAGCTAGAAGCCCAGCAGAGGCCTATTAAAGAGGCTATTCTCAACGAATTAGGGCCGATCAACCTAAACAGTCCCCCTCAGCTTTTAAAGGCCTTAAAACTCAAAGGAATTGAGCCTATATTGAAGGGGAAGCCCAGTACAGCAAAGAATTCGACCCTTTTTAGCCGATACGGGCATCTCCCATTAGTGCAAAAGATGGGACAATATAGTGAATTAGCTACGCTTTTAGAGGGCTTTTGCTATCCGTATTTAGAACGAAATGAAGAATACGTCCACCCGTTCTTCAACCAAGTAGGCACTAGGACGGGACGTCCAAGCTGTTCTAATCCGAATCTGTTACAGATACCGAAACGGAGCGATAATGGAAAACTCGTGCGACGGATGTTCATACCTCGGGAGGGAATGCTTCTCGGAGACTGTGACTATTCTGCGATTGAGCCCCGAGTCATGGCTCACCTATCAAAAGACCCGGCTTTGTGTGCTTTGTTTAACGACGGAGTTGACTTCCACCAGTTTACAGCTAATAAACTCGGAATTTCGCGCGACAGGGCCAAAATACTTAATCTGTCCGTAGGCTATAGGGCTACATTTAAGAGCGTAGCCCAGCAATTGAAATGTAGTGACAAAGAGGCCCAAAATGAAATCAACAACTGGTGGGGATTGTTCCCTACACTTAGAAGATGGCAAGACGGACTTATATTTGATTCTAAACGATCAGGTTTTTGTACTACCCTGCTTGGAAGACGAATACGGATTGAAGACATGGAGTCTGGGAATAGTTGGAGACGAGAAAGCGCGGAGCGTCAGCTTATCAATAACATTACGCAGGGATCTGCGGCAGAAGTAATGAAGCTAGGTATGATAGCCGTACACACAGACTCCCGGTTGTCTGCCCAAGCAGGGCTTCTGATCCAGGTGTATGACCAGCTTGTATTCGAGTCCCCGGACATTGGACATGATTTACAGATAGTCGTGGAAGATATGGAAAAGGCGGTTAAACTTATAGTGCCTTTGGTTGTGGATGCAAAGATAGGCCCTAATTGGGCTGAGGTAAGATGATTAAACGGTTCTGTAGCGATTGCGGCTCTAAGCTCCAGCGGAAGGTTAAGCCATTAGACACATTTGACCCCTATACAGGGAAGCGGGAGATGACGCTTACCCTTAGATGCCCGAATAAGAGCTTCTTTAAGTTTCGGTGTACGGATGAAGTCATAACATCGGAGAAAGAACATTCCACACTGGATTGACACGTTGTTAGAAGCCTATATTGCTGTTATCCTCACACTGGAATACTACTGGGGCCGGTCAGACACGGACATCCGGCGGGAAGAGAAGCGAAAGGCCAAGAAGCGGGAGCCTAGGTACGACAGTCTTACAACAGGAGAGGGAAAGTGACGAGTGGAGAAGACTGGGGCTATTGTTGGCAACACGGCTGGACTTTGATTGACACTAAAAATAAATGTCTCTTCTGCCAAAGGAAAAATGAAGAAAAAGAAACGGGCTAAGAAACCGAAGTGGAGTAGTAAACCATTTGAGAAAGAAAGGGCGGTATTCCTAGAGAAACAAGGGGGTTGTTGTGCCATATGCAATAAAGCGGAAATGTCTTTTTCTAAGCGTCTCAGCCTCGACCATAATCACAAAACCGGGAAACTCCGGGGACTTCTCTGTTATCGTTGCAACAAGTTTATTGTCGGGCGTCACGATTACGAATCAGCATTAAAGTTATTAAACTATTTAAGGGTTGAGGTGGAATAATGGACGCTAAAACACTTGTCTTTGGCATCGAGACATTCCCCATTGTCGCATATGTGTGGGGGCTTAAAGATCAGAACATTGGGCTAAATCAGATTAAAGACGACTCCAGTATAGCCGCCTGGGGAGCCAAATGGCTTGGGGAAGCCCCGGTGATGTATCAAGACCGCCGGAATATGTCAGAACGGTCATTGTTGAAAGGCATCTGGAAGCTGTTAGACGAGGCCGATGTCGTCATTACCCAGAATGGCAAGAGCTTTGACTCTAAACGGCTGAATGCCCGGTTTATCCATTATGGAATGAAGCCGCCTAAGCCATACCGCCACATTGACACCTACCTATTGGCTAAACATGCGGCTGACTTTACATCGAATAAACTGGAATATCTTACAAAGACGTTGTGTAAGAAGTATCAAAAGACATCTCATCCTAAATATCCAGGGATGGAATTATGGAAAGGCTGTTTGAATGGAGACAAAGCCGCTTGGGATGAGATGAAGGGGTATAACATCGGAGACGTCTTGAGTACAGAAGAGCTTTATGAACGACTGAAGCCTTATGGCCCTAAGAACATGCCCCGGCTGTATCTCTCCCCCTCAAGATGTAAGCTTTGTGGGTCTGAAACCCAGAGACGGGGGTATGACAAGTCTGGAAAGACGATTGTCCAGCGGGTACGTTGTAAGAGCCTAGATTGCGGAAAATGGGACACTGAATTGTTGCCAAAAAAGGAGACAAAATAATGCTTCTGTCCATTTACTCATTACTGCTGTTGACACTGTTTGGGCCTAAAACTCAGGTGTTGAGCATCCCAGAGACACAGAGAGTCCTTACCACATCCGTTAGGATTGTCATTAAGATGTTCCAGACAGATGAAGATGGGAATGTTCGGTTTACGCGGGGAGGGTGTAGCGGAACGTATGTCACGGCTTCCCATGTTCTGACAGCCGCCCATTGCTTCAGTCTTCCGAATACAAACATCTGGGTGAAGGATTACGAGGGAGTGACGCACACTGGCGTGCTGTTGAAGATCGACCCAGAGCATGACCTGGCCCTTGTAGCTGTCCAAGCTAAACACCCACATAGGCGAGTACGGCTTGCTCGGTCTATTCGTGTCGGAGAGAAGGTCATTGTCGTCGGCTCGCCATTAGGGTTGTCTTTCCTCGTCTCTGAGGGCATTGTCAGCCTGTTACACGCCCATTACCCCGGATTCAAGAGCCTCTACCTGATACATACGGCTATGATTAACCCCGGAAGCTCCGGTGGAGGGGCGTTTAATGAGAATGGGGAATTGATTGGGGTGAATACAATGAGTCTAGGCGGGATGTTCGGATGGGCGGGGATATCTATGGCGGTGAGTGTAGAGGACATTAGGAGTTTTCTTAAATGAGTACCTATCTAGCATACCCAAAGAAAAAAGACACGCCTAGCCGAAAGGTACGGAAGAGCGACAGAAACAAGATATTCTGGGCCAATAAGAAAGCCGCTAAACTGCGGAGAAAGAAGGAACAGGAAGACAATGGAGAATAAAGGCTGGTGTCCAGGGCAAGAGAGTCATTTATTGGAATATCAGGGCTGTAAGGCGGGGGAGACGGTGTGGGGGTGTATTAACTGTCCGTACTTCGTTGTTGAATACGTGGAATGTAATGGAGGATAAGGCTTTCTATCTTAGTGTCTTAGCTGTATTGTTCTTTATACTGTGGGTAGGGTTCGGTATTGTCGTAAAATGAGTCTTTAGGCCTATAACTTAGCCCTTGACAAACCGGGGTTTTCATGTTATACTTAAGTATGGATAAAAAACCGAAGAAAGCGGCGACGTTAGTAAAAGAGGGCATTACGAACGATTGCCCTAGGTGTGGTAATAAAGTCATTGTTAAAATGAAGGTGTATTCAAATGGGTTACGGGTTTGTGAAAAAGAGCATGAGTGGTTTTATCTCTAAATAATCCATTTCGGACTGTCGGGAGGCTCGTAAGGCTTCATTCCGTCTGGGTATTCTTTCTTCTCGGGGTAGGGCCACTTCCCTTTAGCCTCTATGAGGTCAAGGGCTACATTACAACGGGCAAAGGCACAGCGGGTGATGATCCACCGCTTCTTTGTCTTCTTATCGGTTTCTAGAGACTCTACGGGCTCCATACTCCGGTGACAGCCCCAGCATATAGTGTACATGAGCCATCATTTAACCCAGAGGCTAACAACGGCTACAACAATACCGGCAAGTATACCCATCT
>Ga0207711_10001805_pt1 | contig 19576 bp, 15 predicted proteins | sample KBSS34metaG_FD_184401 | JGI IMG/M metagenome (GOLD analysis project Ga0207711, IMG submission 184401) | Switchgrass rhizosphere microbial communities from Kellogg Biological Station, Michigan, USA - KBS S3-4 metaG (SPAdes) (version 2) | ecosystem: Host-associated > Plants > Roots > Rhizosphere...
CTGCTCTGTCGTTCGCCGATCACCTGGGTCAACGGAAAGTCGTCGCTCGCGTGACGCCGCAGCCATTCGGCCTGGATGCTCAGTTTCGACGCAGCGCCGCCGAGCGCGAACTTGCGAATGAGCAGTCCGGATTCGGTTTCGACGAGTGCCGTCAGCGCTTCCGAACCGCCTCGGAAGAAGCGATGGACAACACAGTCGTCGACCGCGCGCATCCCGAAGCCGCTGACCGCGCGGCGCGAGTTGCTGAACAGTGCATCGAGAAAATCGACATAACCCTCCTCGCCGCGAAAGCGGTCACTTCGCGCCACATGTGAGGAGCGACCGCTCTTGCCCAGGTCGAGCAGCGGGCGAACCGCGCGGGAGATTCCGCGAACGCGCGACAGCCGGTCCAGCAACAGGATCAGCACGACCGGGCTGATCGTGAAAATGTACATGCTGGCGCCGCCGGCGCGGCCCGCGACGTCAAACAGACCGAGGGTTAGTGAGCTCAGCGGATGCTGAAGCATGGCGTCGAATACCGCACTGAACGAAGCGCCTGATGCCTGGGCAAATGTCCCGTAAGCAGCGGCGTAAAGGGTCCACATCGCGATTGTGGTCACGGTGAAGCGCCATCCGGCCAGGCTCTCGCCAGCCAGGATTTCGCCGGCGGACCAGCTGACGTCCGCAATGCCAATGCGGATTCGCGAATTGAATATCCCCGCCACGCGCCACAGCAGGATCCGCAACTCGCGCGACCAGCGCACGGCGAGCACGGCACCGGCGACGGTCAGTCCGGCGGCGCCAAACAGTCCCGCCGTGCGCAGCGAACGCTCGGGGACCGGTGCGCTCTGCCACATCGCTGCAAAGATCAATGACAGCACCAACAGGTCGGCGACACGTTCAACAACGATCGTCGCCAGAACTTCGGTAATGCGGCCGCGGCGCAGCTTGCTGGCGACGACCGCACGGACCAGTTCGCCAACGCGCATCGGCACCAGCGCGTTGATCGCATAGCCGATCCCCAGTCCGGCCAGCAGTCCGACACGGTCTCCCTGCGCCTTGGTTTTCGGGAACAGGAAACCCCAGCGAACCGCGCGCACCATGTGCGCTGCGAGCAGCAGGAGGACGGCGCTTGCGAGCCAGCCGAGCGAAGCACCGGTCATCACGCCGCCCACAGGTCGAGCCGGGTGGGATCGGCGGTTACGCTGGCGAATTCGGCCGGCGTTCCAAACGACAGGTGACGACGCAGCATCAGGCGTCCAACCCGCCCGCCGGTTCCGATCAGCGTGTTGCAGACGCCGCTGATAAACGCTTCGTCATAGGCACACCCAAGCCGATACGTGGCTTGCGCATCGAGATAGGTTTGCGGCGAAGCAAACAGATAGCAGCCGGCAATGGCGCAGTCGCTGACCGCGCGCTTCTCGACCGTCGCGCGGACCTCGCCAGCGGCATCGACACAAGCGAACGAATAGGCCGGGTCGTGCGATTCAAAGCACAGCAGCAAACCGTCGCGGTCCGCCAGGGCGAGCCGCACGTCACCCTCGCCGAGATCAAAGGCGAGGTCGCTATCGCAAATCGCGACGGGGCCAACACTGCGCAGCGAGGCAATGCCGGCCGCTGCGGTATCGGCGGCGCCAGCGGTGACCTGTGCCAGCCGTTCGATCCGCGCGCTCGGATAATATTCGCGGATGCGTTGGTCGATGGCGAACTGCCGGACATGTTCGTCCAGCACGACGAACACCATCTCGTCGACTGGACCGAGCCGCCGCACGCTTTCGACCGCCCACCAAAAGAAGGGCTTTCCGTCGAGCTGGATGAGCGGTTTGGGCAGCGCTTCCGAGTTCGCGAAGCGCGTTCCCCGGCCAGCCATCGGCATGACCAGAGACAATGCGGCATAATGGCTGGAAGAAACGGATGATAACACCCGGTTTTAATGAACGATTATCCTTAGCGAATGGTAAAAATGAGCGCTCAGCCGACCCGCTCGCCGGCGGTAAACGCAGCCACAGCGGTAAAAGCGTAATCGTGATCGCCAGCCGAACGAAAATCGCCGGTGCGGAAGGCGGCCCGTGAGAATGCGAAGCGCATCGCCGCCCCAAGCGTGTGGAACGCCTGCGAGGTCATGCGCACATTCGACACCTGATCTTCCTCGCGCCACGAAATCGGAAAGAAAGAAACCGCGAGCTGGCGGTCAAACAGGCTGAGCAAAAGGTAGGGGTTGAAATACAGGTCGTCGGGCAGCCGCTCGATCGCGGCCAGATCGGCGAAGGCGCGTTCGCTCAGCAGATTGAGCCCCGAGCCCATGTCGGTGACCCAGCGTCGCGAAGCCGCGGAGAATAACAGGTTGAAGACCCGATTGCCGAGGATTCGGACTAGCGAGTAATTGGTTAGTCGGGACCCCTTGGCGAACCTCGCGCCCATGCACGCGTCGAACCGGCGATGGTTGCCGGCGTCGAGCGTCGGCAACAGGTCGCGGAGATCGCCCTGATCGTCACCGTGAAGCGTCACGACATGGGTGAAACCGTTGTGCGAGGCATAGCGATAGGCAGCCTTGTGCGAACCGCCGAGATTATAATTCTTGTGATTGCGCGCGATCGTCAGCTGCGGCGCCGCGACCTGCGGTGCTGCGGCGATCGCCGCATCCACAGTTCCATCGCTACTGCCATTGTCGAGCACCAGGACCTCGGCGATGCGGCTGGCCACGGGACCGTTGACCTGACTGAGCACCCGACCGATCTGCGGCGCGCAATTGTAGCACGGGATGAACAGCAGGATGCGGTCGTCGTGTCCGGCGCTGTTCATGCCTCAGGGTGTTTCAGCCTGCGTTCGGCGTCCGCGTAGACCGATGCGATGCCCGCCGCGACTTCGGTGCCGGCGCGCCATCCGAATGTCGCGGCGGTTTTCTCGGGATCGCCGATGGCGGTCTTGAAGACTTCTTCACTGATCCGCTCGCGCGACAACGGGTAGGGCGGTTCGAACAACACCGGGTAAGCATCCCAATATTGCTGCGGCGAACGATATTCGGGATCGATGGCTTTGCCGCTGGCTTCCCTGAACAGGCGAAACAGCTCGGGCACACTATGCCCGGTGCCCGAGCAGACGTTGAACCGTTCAGCCGCGAACCGACCGTCGGCAAGCATCATTCGGGTCAGCAGATCGACAACATCGTCGCTGTGCACATAGTCGCGGCGTACGTCGCTGTCGTTGTACAACACCGGCGCCCGGCCCATCACTAGCTCGCGCGCAACGTAACTGGTGAAAGGCGGACTGGTCCGGGTCACGTCCTGGTGCGGGCCGTAGACGTTGAAGAAGCGGCAGATCGCGATGTCCATGCCATAATTGGCCGCGAATCCATCACACGCCTGCTCGCCCGCGGCCTTGGTACAGGCATAGACCAGATCGGGGGCGATCAAATCGCTCTCGGCGAACCTCTTGGCCTTGGTCTGCTCGTACACTGCCGACGTTGAGGAGAAGATTACCCGCCTGACGCCCGCCCGGCGGCTCGCTTCGAGGACGTTGGCGACCCCGCCGGCGTTCACATCATAGGCTTCACCAGGGTCCTGCTGGCAGACCGGAAGCGCCGCGATCCCCGCCAGGTGAAAAACGACATCAGCACCCTCGAGAAGTCCGGCGAGTGCCTTGTCGCGTACGTCGGCGCAGTGAAAGCGGCCGAAAGGCTCGCCGTCGAGCAGCAGATTGTCGAGGTGCCCGAACCGCATATTGTCGAGCAGCACGACCTCGTCCCCACGTCGATGGAGATGTTTGCCAAGTTGCGATCCAACGAAGCCGGCGCCGCCGGTAATGAACACTTTCATGCCTGGCGGCCTTCCCGGCGGGCGGTAATGAACGAGAAGGCGAGATAATTGGCCGGAAAGGTCAGCGGCAGGATGATTAGCTTGGCAACCAGCGGCGCGAGGCCGGTTGCGGCAAGCGCCCCGACTCCCGCTGCGGCGAGCAGCACGCCGACCGTTTGATAGGCAAAGTAAAGGGCGAAAAGGCCAATCACGAAGCGTCCTTTGTAAACGAAGATGCGCCGCACCGACGCGAAATAGACGAAGGTCACCGCCGCCGCGCTCGAGCAACGGCTCGCCGCCGCGGGTGACAAATCAAGCCGCAGGAGCTGGACGAACAGCAGGACGTCGATCGCCAGGCCGATTCCCGATGTGCCCCCAAAGGCGATCAGGCGCAGCGCATGCTGCCGCACCGACAGCGCGCTTCCTCGACCATCCTTCAACTGCCACGCTGCCATCGCCCAAACCTCTTCCTCGGCAGGATCGGGCCAACATGGTTAAGAAAGTGAAAAATGCGGTGCGGTGGATCATAGAGCGACCCGGGCGGGAGCCCGGCGCCCTTTTGCGTTCGGCTTACCGCCCGCGCTCGCCGCCGGATGAGCCGTTGCCCATCCACCGGTTCATCCAGCCGAACACCTCGTCATACCACTGGATCGAGTTCTTCGGCTTGAGCACCCAGTGGTTTTCATCCGGATAGACCAACAGCCGCGAGGGCACGTTGCGGCGCTGGAGCGCGGTGAACGCCGCGATGCCCTGCGTGTAGGGAATGCGGAAGTCGTTCTCGGATGTGATCACGAGCTGCGGCGTCTTCCAGTTCTGGACGTAATTGACCGGGTTCCATTTCTCGAACTCGGCCGGCGCTTCGTAATACGGATGCGCGCCATGCTCCCATTCGTCGAACCAGAGTTCCTCGGTCTCGTAAGCCATGGCGCGGGCGTCGAACACGCCGTCATGCTGGACGATGCACTTGAACCGGTCGGGCCAGCGGCCTTCAATCCAGTTCATCATATAGCCGCCGTACGATCCGCCGAGCGCGCAGACGCGGTCGCCGTCGAGCTGCGGATCGTGGCCGACCGCGTAAGCGAGGCCCTTCTGCAGATCTTCGAGCGGCCAGCCGCCCCAATTCTGGTGGATCGCGTCGGTGAACGCCTGGCCGTAGCCGGTCGACCCATGGAAATCGACGGTGACCGCGGCATAGCCGGGCGAGGTGAAGACGCGCGGGTTCCAGCGATACGACCAGCTGTTGGAGAAGCTGCCCTGCGGCCCGCCGTGGACGAGGAAGGCGATTGGCAGCTTGGTCGTCACGCGGGTCGGGCGCAGCGTCCAGCCCCACACCGTGTCGTTGTTGGCGCCGGTGAAGCTGAACTTGTCGAACAGCACCGGGTCCATTTGCGCGAGCAGGTCGCGGTTGACGTTCGTGAGCTGGGCCACCTTGCCCTTGCGGTCGAGGCGATAGAGATCGTCGGGCGCCATGATGCTGTTCATGGTCGCGATCACCGACCCGTCCCTGAGCGCATGGACGTTGCCATAATGCCCGTCGCGGGTCAGCCGCGTGACCGCGCCGGTCTTCGCATCGATCCGGAACACCGGCTGCTCGAGCGTGTCCTCGGCGGTGACCAGCAGGCTTTTGCCGTCCTTGGCCCATTCGATCGATCCGACCGAGCGGTCCCAGGCCTGGGTGAGCGGACGGGTTGTGCCGGTGGCGAGGTCGCGCAGCATCAGCACCTGGCGGTCGGCTTCATAGGTCGGCCGCGCCATGGCGAAGTAAGCCAGCGTCCGGCCGTCGGGCGATACGGTGGGCAGGTTGTCCATCCCGTCATTGGCGTCGGTCAAATTGACCGGCGGGCTGGCGCCGTCGCTGGGGGTCGCGAAGATATCGAGGTTGGTCGAGATTTCCTCGGTCCGGCCGGCCTCGCGCAGGGTGAAATAGAGCGTCTTGCCGTCGGGCGAGAAATTCAGTTCCTCGCCCCCGCCGAACGGCTTGGACGGCGTGTCGCCGACGAGGTTGCCGGTTAGCGGAACGCCCGCGCCGGCGAGCCTGCCGCCGTCGATTGCGAAGCCGAACAAGCGCGAGCGCACGCCCGGAGTCGCCCACGTATCCCAGTGGCGCACGAACAATTGGTCGTAGACCCGCGCGCTGCCGGTCGCGGGCTTGGGCGGCAAACCGGCGCAATTGAGGTCGGCGCAGCGGAGGTCGCGGTCGGCCCAGACGACAGCGTGGCTCCCATCCGGGGAAGTCTTGAACCCGCTTATGTCGCCCTTGAAGCTGCTCACCTGCACCGGTGCCCCACCGATGGCCATGCGGAACAACTGGTCCTGGTCGTTCGCCGCCATCAGGAACCACACGGCACCATCCGCCCCGAACACCCCGTCGTGGCCTTTTTCGGCGCCGACGATCGGCTGCGGAACCGCACCAGGCCGGGTCAGGTCGAGCAGGGACAGCGTGTTGACCCGCTTGTTCTTGTCGAGGTCGGTGGAGGAGACGGTGAACACCGCATATTTGCCGTCGGCCGAGACCTCGGGCGCGCCGAGGCGATGCATCATGTGCATGTCGGTCGCGGTCATCGGCCGGGCGGCGAGCGGGGTGGCGGAAAGCGCGGCGGCGGCCGCGGCGAGCAGGAGCGCTGGTTTGGTCATGACGCAGGCGTAGCAAAGCCGCGCCAAGGCGCAAGGCTTAGAGCGGTCGCCCGGTGATCCGGATGATCTCGCGCTTCACATGGTCATCGACCATTTGCGGCAAATGATCGTCGAGCCACTGCTTGAGGATCGGCTTGAGCATCTCGCGCACCATGTCCTCGAGCGGATTGACCTGCGGCGAGGCGGGGACGGTCGCGGCGATGGTCGAAAGCTGGGCCAGCGCCTCGCGGCTCTGGCCGGCGGCATTCTCATTGAGCAGTGGCGGGCCAAGGTCGGCCGGCGGCGCCAGCGGCTCGTCGAGCTCGAGCACGTCCTCGTCGGCCTCGCTCGATTCTTCCGGCAGCGGAGCCTCGTCCAGCGCGTCGGTCGCGGGCGCGGTGGAGCGGTGCTCCTTCTCCTCCGCGATCACTTTCTTGATCGAGGCGAGGATGTCTTCCATCGATGGTTCACGGCCGGGCGACTGCATGGGCGCCGAATAACCTTATTGCGGCGGCTGAGTCACCCCTGACGTGCCAACCGGCTCGCTCGACAACGGGCCGGGCACGAGCGTCGGCGTGACGACAGGGGTCGGCGGTAGCTCTTGCGGCGACACGGTTCGGGTCGCGACCGGATTGTGGCGCGGCGCGGCCGCCCAGTCGCTCCAGTCGTTGGCGACGCGGCGGTAATTGCCCAGCGGATCGTAGAGCGGCCCGCCATCGAGGCCGAGCGCTCCGGCTTCGGCCTGGCCCATCGAGTTCAGCAGCTCGAAGCCGGCGACGTAGGCATCGCGCTTGGCGGTGACGAGCAGGACCTGCGAGTTCAGCAATTCCTGTTCGGCATTGAGCACGTCGAGCACGTTGCGCGTGCCGACGCTCTGCTCGGCGCGGGTGCCTTCGAGCGCAAGCTCGTTGGCCTGCACCGCGATGGTATTGGCGGCAATCGCCTTCTGCGCGGCCTCGTAATCGGCGAACGCCGAGCGCGCGACCGAAATGACGTTGCGCTCGGTCCCGACCACCTGCTCGAGCAACTGGCCTTCGATCGCCCGGCTCTGCCGCACGCGGGCCGAGGGCAGGCCGCCCTGGTAGATCGGAATCCGTCCGCTCAGGCCGATCGAGGTCGTCGAGCCCGAATCCGGGAACCCGCTCTGCCGATCGCCCAGCGCGCTGATGTAGGTGCCGCTGACCACGCCCGAGATCGTAGGCAGGCGCAGCGCTTCGGAGACGCGGACATCATAGCCGGCCGCGGCGGCGTTGCGCGCGATGGCGATCAGGTCCGGGTTGTTGGACAGCGCGATGCGGACGGCTTCGTCCGGATTCGCCGGAAACGGCGGCAGTGGTGGCGGTGGCGCGAGCTGGCCCGGCTGGTGACCGATCACGGCGCGGTAATTGGCCTCGCTCGACAACAGCCGGCCTTCTGCGGTCGCCAGCTGCGAGCGGCCGAGCTGGAGCCGGGCTTCGGACTGGGCGACGTCGGTCCGCGTCAGGTCGCCGATCTCGAAGCGGTCGCGGGTTGCCTCAAGGTTGGTCGTCAGCACCTTGACGTTATTCTGGTTCAATTCGACGATCGCGCGGTCGCGGATGACGTCCATGTAGGCCGAGACGGTCTGGGTGAAGACGTCGCCCTCGACCCCGCGCAGGGTGGCGCGCCCGGCCAGAACGCGGGTCTTGGCGGCCTCGACCGAATTGCGGATGCCGCCGCCGTTGAACAAAGGAACGCTAAGGTCGACGCCGGCCGAGAGAGTCGGGCCCCTGCTGCCGGTGTCGAGAATGCCGCTGCGCGACAGGTCGCGGTTGATCCCGACCGTGGTGCTGACCTGCGGCCGCCCGGCCGATTTGGCGATCGCGACGCTGGCGTCGGTCGACTTGAGCGATTCCCGCTGCGCATTCAGGGTCGGGTTGGTCTGATAGGACGAGACCAGGGCGTCGCGGAGCGTGTCGGCTGCCGCGCTGCCGGCGAGCAGCCCCGCGATCAGCGATCCGGTAAGAGATTTGCGAAACACTACGTGCCCCCTAGAAAGTGAATGCCTTGGGCCGGTTAAAACCGGGAAGTGCCGGAACCCCGGCATCGCCCAGCGAGAGATAACCAAAAGCGCTGCCAGCCTTGCGCCCGACAATCAACCGCGCAATCCCGCGCTCGATGAGCACGGTGCCGAGCTGTCCGCGCTCCGCCAATTGTCCGACAATTGCGTCGGGAATCGTCTCAACCGCGCCATCGATCAGGATGAGGTCGTAGGGCGCCGCTTGCGCCCAGCCGGCTTCGAGCGGACCTTCGACGGTCTCGATCCCGAACTCGCGAGACCGTTGGGCCAGCGCCGGCGCGCTTTCGAGCGCGATCACCTCGAGGCCCAGGTCGGCGAGCACACGGGCCGAATATCCGGTTCCGGCGCCGACGACGAGGCCGCGTTGGCCGGGCTCGGGCTTCATCTGGGTCAGTAATTGGCCAAGCACGGTCGCCGGAATGATCGAGCGCCCGTCGCCAAGTCCGACCGCACGATCGGAATAAGCGAGGGGGCGCGTGGCTTCGGGCAGGAAATCCTCGCGCGCGATCGCGCCCATGGCGCCGAGAACGGCGAGATCGGTCACGCCTTCGGGGCGTAACTGGCTTTCGACCATCGCTGCGCGGGCGGCGGCGTAATCCGGAATCGGGGCTTGGACCGTCATTGCTGTTATATGCCGATAATACACCTGAACATCAAGCTCGTCTTATCGTTAGCGCGCCGCCCCGCCAACTCCCGTTAGTCGAAAGACGAACACCGATGGCCGAGCACTTGGAACGCCGGGGGGACTTGACCCTGAGGGTCGGCTCGCCCCAAAGGCGCGGCTCTCTCCGGGCCCGATGGCGGAGAGGTGACGCGGAGGACTGCAAATCCTTGCACGCCGGTTCGATTCCGGCTCGGGCCTCCATTTTCATTCGACCCCCCGTCAACCGAATGGAAAGGCCCGCGCTTTATGCGTGCGCCGGTGGCAGTGACACGAACCACGGAACGGCCGTTCCACGCCAACCTTGAAGCGCTTCGCGGCATCGCGGCGCTGCTCGTCGTGCTGCACCATCTTTCGCTCAATCCGGGGTCGGTCCTCGCGGCGTTCCCGCTGCTTGGCCAGGGCTGGTTGTTCGTCGACCTGTTTTTCGTCCTGTCCGGCTACGTGATCGCCTCGGTCCATGGCGAGTGCGAACCGACGCCGCTGGCCGCGCGCTGCTTTCTCATTCGCCGCTTTTTCCGGCTCTACCCGCTGCATCTTGCGACCCTGCTCGCCGCACTGTTCCTCGATGTCCACGACGGCACCGCCCAGCTTCCGGGCTATGGCGCGATGGTCGCCATGAACCTGACCATGACGCAGGCCTGGGGCGTGGTCCCGGGCAGCGTCCTGAACGGTCCGAGCTGGAGCATCAGCACCGAGTGGGCGGCGTATCTCTTATTCGCCTGGATCTGCCTGGTGATTCCGCAGCGGCGACATCGCATTCAATTGCTCGGCGCGATTGGCCTGGCCTCGCTCGGAATCTTGGTCGTGTGGCGCGGCGGGAGCCTCGATGGCGATCTGGTTCTGCGTGTGCCCCGCTGTCTGATGAGCTTTGCCTTGGGCGCGGCGGTGTGGAGTTGGTCGCGCGGCGCGCGCGCAATGGCGCCGGGCCGGGCGTTCGGCCTGCAACTCGCGGTGGGCGCGGCGATGCTCGGCTTGCTGGTTGTCACGATCGACCGCCCGCAACTGACGCTGCTGATGCCGCTGCTGTCGGCGGCGATGATCGTGGCCATGGTGCGCGATCCCGGATCGCCCGCGCGCCGGTGGCTCGAACGGCCGGTGCCGCAATGGCTCGGGCGCACTTCCTATTCGCTCTACCTCGTCCACATGCCCTTGTTCGGTTACCTCATGCTGGCGACCGGCGGGTGGCCGGCGCATGCTGGCGGCGCGAACCTGTGGGTTGCCGCGGCGTTGGGATCGCTGTTTGCGGTTGCGGCGCTGTCTTACGCGTTCATCGAAAAACCGGGCCGCGCCCTCGGCCGGCGCATTGCGGACCAACATTACCGGCGCGCGCAACCGTCCAATGTCGCGGCGGCGCCCGCCGCGCTGCCTATCAGCTAACGCGCCGCCGCGACGATCCGCATCAGCGGGTTGGGCTCGGGCTCGGCGATCCTGGTCAGTGTATTACGGTCGCGGTGCGTGAATGGCTCCGCGCGCCCACGGACGGCCAGGGTCGTATCGCTGACATAGCTGAACGTCCCGTTTGGGTTGAACGTGACCTCGAGCTGGTAGCGGTCGGTGCGGAACGCATATTCCAGGAACGCCGTCGAACAGATGCCATATTCAGTTGAGCCGCGCTCGGCGGTGACCACGATCTTATCGTCGCCGGGTGCCGCCTGACCCGCTGCCAGCGCCGTCTGGCCGCGCGGGATCGACAGTGACTGGATGACCAGCCCCGTCGCCGGCTCCCACAACCAATGCCCGACCTGGTCGTGAAAGGTGATGTCTTCTTCGGGCGTGTTGATGTGGATGTGGTAGCGCAGGCCGTAGAACAGCTGCGGTCCGTTGGCCTGGGGATCGATCGGCTCGAACACCATGCGCTCGATATAGTCGCGGTGCTCTGGCCCGTCGGCCTTGGGGTTGATGTCGTGGCCCTTCGGCCCTTCCCAGGTTCCGGCGAGCCGCCGCAACGGGCCGAGGTTCGCCAGCGTATCCGGATCGACGTCGGCGGGTTCGGTGAAAATGTCGTCCGGGAAGGCCGGCATCGGAAATCTCCAATTGGAAAGTCCCACAATCTAGCGCAATTCCGCCACCGCCAGAAAGGAGTCGGTCATGAAACTGATGATTCTGAGTGTGGCGCTGGCCCTGGCGGCAAGCCCGGCCCCCGCGAAGCCGACAGACGCCCCGGCAAAAGCGGTCAATGTGGTGCTCGTCCACGGCGCCTGGGCCGACGGATCGAGCTGGAGCGACGTGATTCCTTTGCTCCAGGATGCCGGACTCCATGTGACCGCCGTCCAGAACTCGCTTTCGACGCTTGCGCAGGCGGATGCCGACGCCCGCCGGGCAATTGCGGCGCAGGATGGGCCGACGGTGCTGGTCGGCCATTCGTGGAGCGGCACCATCGTCAGCGATGTTGGCGACGATCCCAAGATTACGGCCCTGGTTTACGTCGCCGCGCGCGCGCCGGCTGCGGGGGAGGATTTCCTCGCGCTCCAGGGCACCTTTCCGAACACGCCCGCGCGCGCCGGGATCGTCAACCGGGACGGCTACACCCTGCTGTCGCAGCAGGCGTTTCTGGCCGATTTCGCCAACGGCGTCCCGCGCCGCAAGGCCCTTGTCCTTTACGCCGTCCAGGGGGCGACCGCGGCAAGCATTTTCGCCGAGCACACGACAGCGACCGCGTGGAAATCCAAACCGACTTATTATGCCGTGTCGAAACAGGACCGGACCATCGCGCCGGAGTTCGAGCGGTTCCTCGCCAAGCGCATGAACGCCCAAACAATCGAAGTGAATGCCGGGCATTTGTCGATGGTCAGCCACCCCAGGGAAATTGCCGCGCTGATCATCCGGGCGGCGAACGGGAAGTAGGGCGACGCCTTTCCCGTTCAGCTTTGGTTACAGCGCCGGAACGGAAGCGATAATCAAAAGGTATTAGCGCAGGCGGCCCCGGTCGCCCAGAAAGGTCCCATGCTCATCCTCCTTCTCGCTTATCTGGGCGGCATCCTCACCATCGTCAGCCCGTGCATCCTGCCGGTGCTGCCGTTCGTCTTCGCCCGCGCCGGCGGCAGCTTCCTGCGCAGCACCTTGCCGCTGCTCGTCGGCATGGCTGCGACCTTCGCGATTGTCGCCACCCTCGCGGCAGTCGGCGGCGGCTGGGCCGTTCAGGCCAATGCGATCGGCCGCTGGGCGGCACTTCTCCTGCTCGCTTTGTTCGGCATCGCGCTGGTGTTCCCGAGCATTTCGGACCGCATGACCCGGCCGCTGGTCGCGCTTGGCTCGCGCTTGTCCGAGCGCCAGCCGGGCAAGGAGGAAAGCATCTGGTCGTCGGCCGTGCTCGGTGTCGCGACCGGCCTCCTGTGGGCGCCCTGCGCCGGCCCGATCCTCGGCATCATCTTCACTGCGGCGGCGCTCAAGGGCGCAAGCGCCGGAACGACCCTGCTGCTGCTTGCTTATGCGCTTGGCGCGGCGACCTCGCTGGCGTTGGCATTGCTGGTCGGCGGCAAGGTGTTCGCGCGGATGAAGAAGTCGCTCGGCGCCAGCGAGCGCATTCGCCAGGTGCTCGGCGTTCTTGTCCTCGCCGGCGTCGCCGCGATCGCGCTTGGGCTCGATACCCGCGTCCTTTCCAAAATCTCGAGCGCGCAAACCGCAAGCCTCGAATCCGGCTTGGCGCGCACGCTCGGCGCGAGCCAGGCGATGGACACCAGTGAGGCGCGCACGGGCAAGATGGGCGAACTCATCCTGCCGGTGATCGGCGACCTGCCGCCGCTCGACGGCATCGGGCCATGGTTCAATTCGCCGCCGCTGACCCGCGAGCAGTTGAAGGGCAAGGTCGTCCTGATCGACTTCTGGACCTACAGCTGCATCAACTGCCTGCGCGCGATCCCGTACGTGAAGGCGTGGGACGAGAAATACCGCAAGGACGGGCTGGTGGTGATCGGGGTCCATGCGCCCGAGTTCGCGTTCGAGCGCGAGCCGGCCAATGTCGCCAAGGCGATCAAGGATATCGGCATTCGCTACCCCGTCGCGCTCGACAACAATTACGTTCTGTGGCGCGCGCTTCAGAACAATTACTGGCCGGCGCATTACTTCGTCGATGCCCAGGGACACGTCCGTTATTACCATCACGGCGAAGGCGAATATGCGCTGTCAGAGCGGGTCATCCGCCAGCTGCTCGCCGAGGCTGGGCATGCACCCAAGGACATGGCGCTGGCCAAGGCCGATGCAAGCGGGGCTGAAGCCGCCCCGTCGTTCGGCGACGTCCAATCGGGCGAAACCTATATCGGCTACGCGCGGGCAGCGAATTTCGCCTCGCCCGGCGGGCTGCAGCGCGATGCGGCCAAGATCTATGCTGGCGCTCCGCTGTCGCTCAACGCCTGGTCGCTCGAGGGGAATTGGCTCGATCGGCGGCAAAGTGCGGTGTCAGTCGCGGCCGGGGCGAAGATCAGCTTCCGCTTCCACGCGCGCGACCTCCACCTTGTGCTCGGTCCGGCGAGCGGCAAGCCGGTGCGCTTCCGCGTGACTGTCGACGGCCGGGCGCCTGGCGCCGACGCGGGCGTCGACACGAAGGCGGACGGCAGCGGGATGGTCGGCGAGCAGCGGCTCTATCAGCTGATCCGGCAGAAGGGCGCGGTGCGCGACCGCACGTTCACGATCGAGTTCCTCGATCCCGGAGTCGAGGCCTTCTCGTTTACCTTCGGCTGACGCGCCCCGGCGGAAGCGCGACGAACCGCACCGCTGTGCCGCCGCCGGGAGCGATGCGCAAGGCAAGCCGGTCGCCTGCCTTCAGGTCACGTTTCTCGATCACCATGTCGCGCGGGTTGGTGCGGTAATCGGCTGCGTCGCCGTCGCGGTAGATTTCGGCGCGGTAGCGCTCGCCGGGATCGAGAAAATCGAGCGCGACATCGACGCGGCGCTCCTGCTCGTCACCGACCGCACCCAAAAACCAGTTGGCGGAATCCCGCTGTTTGCGGGCGATGACCGCATAATCGCCGACGTCGCCGGCGAGCACGCGCGTGTCGTCCCAATCGACCGCGACATCCTTGATGAACTGGAACGCCTTGGGGTTCGCCAAGTAATTCTCGGGCAGGTCGGCGGCCATCTGGATCGGCGAATAAATGATGACGTAAAGCGCCAGCTGCTTGGCCAGCGTCGACGGGATTTGCGTGTTGCCCTTGCCCTTGAGGCTGAGAATGCCGGGCGTGAAGTCCATCGGCCCCGACAGCATCCGGGTGAACACCAGGTTCGCCTCATGCTCGGGCGGGTTCTTGGGTTCGCCCCAGGCGTTATATTCCATGCCCCGCTGGCCTTCGCGCGACACCCAATTGGGATAGGTGCGCCGCAGGCCCGTGTCCTTGACCGGCTCGTGCGGGTCGACCGTGATGTGCCGCTTGGCGGCCTCGGTGACGACCTTCAGATGATGGTTCACCATGACCTGGCCCTGGTGCCATTCGAAGTGGATCTTGCCGTCGGGCCCGAGCGCCTGGATGCCGCCGGCGTCGGCGACATACCCCGTCTTCACCGCATGGATCCCGAGCCTCTGGTAAAGATCGAGCGCGGGGCCGAGCTGCCGCTCGTAATTCGCGATGTTCCCCGCGGTCTCGTGGTGGCCGATGATCTCGACGCCCTTGGCCTTCGCGTAGCGCGCGACCTCGGCGATATCGAAATCGGGATAGGCCTGGGTGAAACTGAACTCCGACCCTTGCGCGAACCAGTCGCTCTCCCAGCCCCTGTTCCAGCCCTCGATCAGCACGCCGCCGAAGCCGTTCTTCGCCGCGAAGTCGATGTAGCGCTTGGCGTTGGCAGTCGTCGCCCCGTGCTTGGGCCCCGAATTCCACGTCGCTAGGTCGAGGTGCATCGCCCACCAGATGCCGACATATTTCATCGGCTTGACCCAGCTGACATCGCCGAGCGCATTGGGCTCGTTGAGGTTGAGGATGATCTGTGCCGATTTGTAGAGCGACGGCGCATCGGGCGCGATCATGACTACCCGCCACGGGGTCGCCAGCGGCAGGTCGCGGCTAACCTTGGGGCCCGCCGATGACGGCATCAAATTGGCCTTGAGCACACGCCCCTGGACGCGGCGCAAATCCATGCCCGAATAATCGACCAGCGCCGCCTCGTGGATCGACAGGTGCAGCCCGCTCGCGGTGCGGATCGTCAGCGGCGTCTGCGCCGTGCCGATCTCTTCGATCGGCGTGCGGCGGTACAGATATTCCTCACGGTTCCACTCGAGCGCTTCGTCCCACCAGGCGGTGCCCGGCTCGGCGACGTTGAACTCCGTCAGTTCGTCGGCGATGTTGGCGTGGGTGAAGTTGACCTGCCGCGGGATCTCATAGCGGAAGCCGACCCCGTCATCGTAGATGCGGAAAACGACGTCCATCCGCCGTTTCAGCCAGTTCTTCTCTTCGAAGACGACGGCCAGCTGATTGTAGCGGTTCTGGACGGTCCGATATTCGCCCCATGGCTCTTCCCACGAGTCTAGGTGGGCGCGGATCGGCTGCGCGGTGAGCACGACTTGAAAATTGCTCCGCATCTGCGGGGCGTCGGTGAACAGGAAGCCGAGCCGGCTTTCGGCGATCACCGGCTTGCCCAGCCGCGACACCATGTAACCGACGCGGCCCTCGGGGGTCAGCGTGATCTCGACTTTGAGCGTACCCGACGGCGACACTGCGCTGGCGACGATCGCCGATCCCGACGGCGCCTGGGCGATCGTCTGGGCGGTGGCGGGCCAAGCAAGAAAGCACAGCACCAACGCGCCGAACAGACGGAACAGGGTCATGCGGTATCCTCGATATGGATACGCCGCTTAATCACCGCCCTAAGCGGCCAGTGCCGGCATCACCGGACCTTCCGCGGGCCGCCGCGCATAGATGCCGAAAGCGAGAATGATCGCGTAGCACAGTGCCGGCAGCAGCAGCGCGAAATGCAGGCTGCCCGACTTGTCCGCCAGGAAGCCGGTCATCAACGGCACCACGGCGCCGCCGAAGATGGCGATGTTGATGATCCCCGAACCGTCCGCCGCGCGCGGTCCCAGTTTCTCCGATGCCAGGCTGAAGATGGTCGGGAACATGATCGAGTTCATCAGGCCGATCGACAGCAGGCTGTAGGCGGAGAGCGTCCCCGTGCTGTTGGCGGAAATAATGATTAGGATGATCGCGCCACTCGCCACCGTCGCGAGAATCTTCCCAGGGCTCATGATCCGCAGCAGGTATGAGCCGATGAAGCGGCCAACCATCGCCCCGCCCCAATAGTAACCGACCATTGGTCCGGCGACCGCGGCGGTGGTCGCGAGCACGTCCTTCTGCATCAGATAATTGACGATCAGGGAGCCGATCGAAACCTCGCCGCCGACATAGAGGAAGATGCACAAGGCGCCCAAACCGAAGCGCGGTCGCTTGAGCAGCGAGAAGCCCGCCAGCGGCGGACTATGGTCATGCTTTTCGCCCGGCAGCTTGTTGCGGAACATCCACACCACCGCAGCGATCACCGCCAGGGCGACGGCCAGGCCGATATAGGTCGAGACGATCGCCCGGGTCTCGCTCGTGCGATACTGGTCGAGTGCCACGCCCGACAGTTGCGCGGCGGTGACGCCGGCGAGGCCGCCGAGAATCAGTGCCGAGCCAATCGGCGGGAAGACCGTCGTCCCGAGGCTGTTGAAGGCCTGGGCGAAGGTCAGGCGGCTGTGCACCGTCTTCGCCGGCCCGAGCAGACTGATCAACGGATTGGAGACGACCTGGACGATCACCACGCCGCTCGCCAGCACGAACAGAGCGAGCAGAAATAGCCCGTAGGTCGCATTGGCCGAGGCGGGGATGAACAACAGGCAGCCGACCATCATCGTCAGCAGCCCGGCGACTGCGCCGCGCATGTAACCGATCTTCTTGACCAGTTGGGCGCCCGGGATGCCGATCAGCAGATAAGCGGTGAAAAAGCAGAACTGGACCAGCATCGCCTGCGTGTAATTGAGCGTGAACAGCTCTTTCAGTTTGGGAATGATGACGTCGTTGAGGCTGGTGATGCCGCCGAAGATGAAAAACAGTGCCATCACGAAATAGCGCAGGTTCGGCGCGTCGACGCCGCCGTCAGGCAATTCCATGGGGCTGGAATTTGCTTCGCCTTCGCCCGTCGCGGTTGCCATGACCATCGCGTCTATCTCCCAGATTTGCGGCATCGCTATCGGTTAAGATCGCTGCCGTCACCCCCTCGGTTCAGTTTGCATGCCGTGCCTGAACGCATCGGGGCGGCTGGTCGTCGCAAACCCCGCGGGGATTGCGTCGGCGGCCCGACCGCTGCAATCGTGACTCATGTTGAAGACCCAATCCGTCCAGGCGATCGTCGAGCAACTGTGCGCGATTTTTGATGAGTCGGTCGCCAATCTGCGCGAGGCGCTTGCCGCCTACCTCCAGCGCGGCGAGATCCCCGATCCGAAGGACCGCGCTGCGGGCCGGTTCGCTTACCCCGAGCTCCGCATCGACTATCACCCGACGGCGCCGCATCGCGCCGATGTGCCGGTGCGCGCCTTTGCCCGGCTCAACGATCCCGGCTGCTATGCCTCGAGCATTGCCCGCCCCGACCTGTTCCGCGACTATCTCGCGGTCCAGCTCCAGCATCTGATCGACGATTACGGGGTCGAAATTTCGGTCGGCCGCTCGAAAAATGAGATTCCCTATCCCTATGTGATCGACGACAGCGGGATCGCGATCGGTAGCGTCAGCACGACCGAGCTGTCGCGCTGGTTCCCGTCGAACGAGCTGGTGCACATCGGCGACGAGGTCGCGGACGGTTTCCGCTCGCTCGATGCGACCGATTGCCGCCCGCTCGCTTTGTTCGACGCCCCGCGGACCGACTTCAGCCTCGCGCGCCTCAAGCATTATACCGGCACGCCGGCCGAGCATTTCCAGCATTTCGTATTGTTCACCAACTATGTCCGCTACGTCGACGAGTTCGTCGATTTCGCGATCGATGCCCTTCGCCGCAAGGACAGCGGGTTCTCGGCCCTGTCGGTGCCGGGCGCGGTTTACGAACCGGGCGAACTGGCGGGCGCCGAGGCCGAGATCGCCGCCGGGCGCTGGCGCCGCCACCAGATGCCGGCCTACCATCTGATGGCCGACGACCGCACCGGGATCACCTTGGTCAACATCGGCGTCGGGCCGTCCAACGCCAAGACCATCTGCGACCATATCGCGGTGCTCCGGCCCGAGGTGTGGCTGATGATCGGCCACTGCGGCGGCCTCAGGCCCAGCCAGTCGATCGGCGATTACGTCCTCGCCCACGCTTATTTGCGCGACGACCATCTGCTTGACGATGTGCTTCCGCCCGAGATTCCGGTGCCGGCCATTGCCGAGGTCCAGTTGGCGCTGTTCGAGGCGGCGAAAATGGTCACCGGCGAGGAAGAAGACGAACTGAAGCGGCGCCTCAGGACCGGCACCGTGGTCACCACCGACGACCGCAATTGGGAGCTGCGCTACACCGCCTCGGCGCGGCGCTTCAACCAGAGCCGGGCAGTCGCGATCGACATGGAATCGGCGACCGTCGCCGCCCAGGGCTATCGTTTCCGCGTGCCCTACGGGACGTTGCTGTGCGTGTCGGACAAGCCGCTCCACGGCGAGCTCAAATTGCCCGGCCAGGCCAATGCGTTTTACGAGCGCGCGATCAGCCAGCACCTCCGCATCGGGATCGAGGCGCTGACCTTGCTCAAGCGCGAGGGCGACGCACTCCACAGCCGCAAGCTGCGCAGCTTCGACGAGCCGCCGCTGCGCTAATTGACGAAGCGGATGCGGTTCGGCGTCGGCGGGCTCTGCCCCTTGGCGATCCACGCGACCAGGGCGTCGAGATCGATGATCCCGGTGTCGACCGGATTGGGGTCGGCGGTGAAGCCCGTCAGATTGTCCCCGCCCGACGCCATGTAATTGTTGACCACGACCCGATAGCGCGCCGCCGGGTCGATCGGCTGGCCGTTGAGTCGCAAGTCTGCGACGCGGCTGCCCTCGGGCCGCTTCATGTCGACGGCGTAGGTGAACCCGGCCGAGGGCGCGAGCGCGGCGGGCAGTGATTTTCCCGGTCGCGGCGGCACTGCATATTGCTGTTCGAGCACCGCCTTCAACTGCGCCCCGGTGAGCGTCACGACCACCAGATTATTGCCGAACGGCATCATCGTGAACGCGTCCTTGTAGCGGACGTCGCCGCCGGGCAGGTCGACGCGGATGCCGGTGGCGTTGACCAGCGCGAGCTGGGCCGTGCCATTGGTCGCCGCGAGCATCGAATCAGCGACCAGGTCGGCGGCCGGGCCCTCGCTTTCGTCGCCGTTTTTCATGGCGGTTGCGGTCAAATGGCCGATTACCTGATTGGCGACCGGCGCGATCGCTGCGGCGTAGCGGTCGACCAGCGCCTTGACCGACGGGTCGTCGCCGCGCTCGCCGTTGCCGACCACGACGTTGGTCGCATCCTCGCCGAGCAGGCGATGCGTTGTCGGGTCGAAACGAAGGCGGAGGTCGGTGACGAAATAGCCATATT
>Ga0207711_10001809_pt1 | contig 19545 bp, 10 predicted proteins | sample KBSS34metaG_FD_184401 | JGI IMG/M metagenome (GOLD analysis project Ga0207711, IMG submission 184401) | Switchgrass rhizosphere microbial communities from Kellogg Biological Station, Michigan, USA - KBS S3-4 metaG (SPAdes) (version 2) | ecosystem: Host-associated > Plants > Roots > Rhizosphere...
AGGCTTTCTGGAAGTAAGCGGTGCTTTGAGTCAGCTCGGCAGCGTTCGAGTAGATGGCGCCGAGGCGTGCATATGCCAGGGCAAACTTAGGGTCGAGGTCGACAGCCAGCTTGTAATCGTGGATGGCCTCAAACTCCTGGCCAGCATCTCGCTTCTCTTCACCGAGCGTAAAAGCACGGAGCGCTGCCAGGGAAGAAGTCGTGGCCTGAGCCAGCGGCACGTCGAACTTTTGCAGCGAAGCATCCGATTCACCCAGGCGTTTACGCAGTTGATCGGTCGCACGGTCCAGGGCCGCAAGCACCGCGTCACGACCTGCTGCCTTGACGGTCTCACTGGCCAGTAGGTCGCCGCTGGCACAGTTCCGGGCAGCCGTCGTGACCTCATACATCGAGTTTCGCGCGGTAATGGCTCCGGTTACCAGGAGTTTGCCGCCAAGAGAAGTGCAGCCTTTCAGCAGTTGCTGGATCGAGGCCGAGGCGGGTTCTGGAACCAGTCTTTGCAAGCTCTGTTCGGCGACCAGATTCAGATAAGGAGATTCCTCGAGCTTGACTCGGAAAGCGTGTCCCAGCCCGTTATAGGAGTCATCGCCGGAAAGATTGGTGAAGCCTCCCAACACGACTTGATCGGCGCTCGTAACCAGCGGACTGCGATGGTGCAGATACAACCAAAGCGCAGCCGCCGCCGCCAGCAGGAGGAAACAAGAAAGTGCGTAAAGACGAATGGACCGTCGGCGCATGAAAGTTTTGGCTGGCGGAGCCACCAACGGGTCAGGTTCAGAAGCGCCCGGAGGCGTAGCATCGGGAGCAAGATAAGCGCCGCCTGAGGCAGGAGCCACCTCGATAGGCCCAGGAAGAGGGTCAGCGGAAAGCAGAACGGCAGCGGTTTCCGGGGGAGAACTATAGATCAGCTCGACGGGACCATTGAATCTGTAGCCACGGCGGCGGATGGTCTCGATATATTGCGTCGGGCCGGCTTTTTCCTTGAGCGCTTCGCGTAGCTTGGCTGCGGCGACATGAAGGCCGCTGTCGAGCTCCCCGAAGATCCTGTCACTCCATAGCCGGCTTTGTAGAGTTTCCTTCGAGACAACATCGCCGGGCGTTTCAAGTAAGACCAGCAGCAGTTGAAAGGGAAGCTCTTCGATCTTTACGCGCTTTTTATTGCGCAGCAGCAGACCTTTCCGAGGCCAAACCTCGAATTGGCCGAACCGATAGCCGTCGCACGCGGGTTGTAGCGTCTCAAGCGAAATAGCACTTTTAGGATACCAATCCTTCGATATGTGCTCAAAAACCAGCCGGCGAGAGGCCACAGATCCCCGCAAAGAAAGCAGTAAACCATGCAAATCTAAGAAAATAAAGCAACTTATCACTTAAGAATCCATTAAGAGTAAGTTTTGTTGACGGGATTGCAATAAAACGATTTTCTAAAGTCATTGCTCCACCCTTGTTTTGCGAGAGCCCGAACTTGCAAAAAGCCCAAAGAGTACCACCCCCCATTCGCATTCGAACTCGCTTTTAGACAGCCGGCCTGTCTTTCCACTCCGACCACTCAATCTCTGCCAAGGATGAACTACGTGAAACCTACTCCATTCACCGCGCGGTTCCTTTGTCTCTGCTTAGGAATGGCGTTTCTTGCGACTTCAGCATTCGCGCAATCGAACGCTCCCGATTCCCAAAGCGCTCATATCGCAGCCCCGCAGGATCGCGTGCGTGGCCCAGTGATCGCCGAGCAGCGCACAGCGCTCAAGGGACAGACACGTCGAATGGATCCAGCGGCCGTCGATCTCGGCGAGGTTTCCGCTTCCCTGGCTACGGGAAGAATGGTGCTGCTACTCCGCCGCAGCGACGAGCAGCAAGCCCACCTTGGCCAGTTCCTCAGCCAGGTGCAGGATCCCAAATCCGCGAACTACCGCCATTGGCTGACCCCCGAGAAGTATGGCGCGACCTATGGCGTCTCCGACCATGATCTCGTTGCCGTCGAGCAATGGCTGCAGGCAAACGGGCTCAAAGTGGAAAAGATTACGGCGGCGCGCAACGCCATCCTGTTTTCCGGCGCTGCGGGCGATCTGGCAAACACCTTTCATACCAGCATCCACAGCTATCGTGTCGGCCAGCAGCAGCATTTCGGCAACGCGACCGACCCGGAGATTCCCACAGCGCTCGCTCCGGTGATCGCCGGCGTCTCGCCAATGAACGATTTTCGCCCCAGGCCGCTGCACGTGCTGCGAGATCCAGCCCGTTTCGATGCTGCATCGCATCGTTTGAAACCTGCCCTGACAGGCGGCTCAGACGGCGAATATTCTCTGTACGTCACGCCGGCCGACGCCTCGGTCATCTATGACACACCCAACCAGAACTTCAACACCGCGGCAACGCAGACGCTGGATGGCACCGGGGTCACGATCGGTATTGTCGGATACTCGGCGCTGGCGATGCCAGATGTGCAAAGTTATCGCACCGCTTTTCTGCCCGCGGGCGCAGCCAGCAATTTGACCACCCAGATTCTCGACGGCGCCACCGATCCGGGGATCATCCCTGGAGGGGTCGCTTCCGAAGGGCTTCTCGATGTTGAGATCGCCGGAGGACTTGCTCCAGGCGCAGCCATCAATTATTACTACGCGGCTTCCACCGATCTGACGGACGGCCTCATCCTGGCCGGGCTCCGCGCGCTTGAAGACAACAAGATCAACATTCTCAGCGCCAGCTACGGCGAGTGCGAAGCGGACCTGGGAATCGGCGGCAATCTCGAGTGGTCCGAGCTCTGGCAGCAGGCAGCAGCGCAAGGCATTTCGGTGACGGTTTCCACCGGCGACTCCGGCTCGGCTTCCTGCGACACCGACTCCCATTCGACGCTTGCAGCCGTACGCGGACTCTCCGTCAGCGGCCTTTCCTCAACGCCCTACAACATCGCCGTCGGCGGTACAGACTATTACTCGCTTGCCAACAACTTCACCAACTACGTCAGCACGGATTCTGGAAGCTATCCCTATTACGGCACCGCGCTCAGCTATATCCCAGAGAACCCATGGAACGACTCCTCCACAGTAGTAGGAAACAGCTTTACCCAGAATCTGCCCACCTACGACGGCATTGGAGACACCAACATCATCGCCGGTGGCGGCGGGCTCAGTAGCCAGGCGGCGTGCCAGGGCTACTTCCTCGCGGACGGGAGCTGCTCCCAGAGCCTCTCTGGCTACACCCAGCCTCCGTATCAAACAGGCTTCCAGAAGCAGACACCCGTTCGCTCCGTTCCGGATGTCTCCCTGCTGGCGGCGAATGGATTCTTCGGCGCAGCCTGGGTATTCTGCTCCGACTCGACCGTCGACGCGCAGGGAGGCGTTTATACCGACTGCCAGACGGACGAGAAAGGCAAGCTCGTTGCCGGCACCCGTATCGGGTTGATTGGTGGCACATCGGCAGCGGCCCCGGCCTTTGCGGGCATGCTGGCGATGATCTCCCAGTCGCAGGGTGGCGCACGCCTCGGACAGGCCAACACGGTTCTCTACAACCTGGCGCAGGACTATAACCCCTCACCAAATAGCCCGGGCAAATATCAGCGGGCTTTCCACGATATCGCGATCGGCAACATTTCGGTCTACTGCGCGAGCGGCTCGCCAAACTGCGACACGAATAACTTCCTCGAAGGCTATAACGCAACTCCCAGCTATGACATGGCCACCGGCCTCGGCAGCGTCGATCTCTCGCAGTTGATCAATCTGTGGACGGCGACAAACTTTACCAGCACGAGCAATACTCTCACTGCGGGCACCTCGACCGATTCCATGTCCAGCGCCCCAATCAGCGTGGTGCACGGCACGCCTCTTAATTTCACAGCTGCGGTCACACCGGCCGACGCTACCGGACAGTTCAGCATCGTTACGACGAGCGGCTCAAATGCCGCCAGCTTCTCCGACTATGGTTCTCTTGACGGAACCGGCACCGGATACCTGACGACGAATGACCTACCCGGCGGAACCTACACCGTCTACGCCTACTATGCCGGCGATACGAGCCATACCGGCAGCCAGTCTTCCAACGGCATCAACGTTACGATCAGCCCTGAATCCAGCACGACCACCCTCGCCTTTGGCACATACGACCCGATCACCTTTGCCATCACCGAGGGAGTAAGCACGGTGGCCTACGGCATGAATACCTATGCCAACGCACAGCCATTCGGGAACAACTCCACCGTGTACTACACCGGCAACCTGCAGCCTGACGGTCTCGCCACTGGCAATGTGACCTTCACCTCCGGTGATGGAAAGACGCAATCGGCGGCAATCAATAGCGTGGGCTTCGCCCAGCTTCCCATCGGCACACTCGCCCCCGGAACCTATACCTACCAGGCAAGCTACGCAGGAGACTCGAGCTTTGGGCCGAGCACTAGCACCTCGCAGACCTTGACGGTCACCAAGGGATCTATCTCATTGCAACTGCAATCCAATGCCAGTGCGGTGAGCCCGACTGGTCAGTTGACGCTGCAAGTATTGCTGCAAACCGACAGCGTCGCGCAGTTTCCTTCGGGGAGCGTCTCAGCGCAGGTGAACGGCCATGTCTATGCTCCTGCCTTTTCCTCGCAGGGCTACAACAACGGAGCAGACGCTGCCCTCTTCACCTTCTCCATACCGGCTTCCGACCTGGTCGCCGGCTCCAATTTGGTCGCAGTCAACTACGGAGGCGACAGTAACTACCTGGCTGCAAGCGGCAGCTTAAGTGTGACGCTGGCTGGTGTAGCCGGCAGCTTCACGTTGACCGGACCAGATCAACCGCTGATGCTCGAAGCATCGCAACAGGGTTCATCGACCATCTCGGTGGGGTCAGTGAACGGCTTCACCGGCGTCGTGAATATGAGTTGCGCCGTAAGCGCCGCGCCGTCAGGACACACACCTACGTGCCTAGCAGCTGCAACCACGGTGTACGGCAGCTTCGGCGCAAGCTCAGTTCTCTCGGTGGCAACATATTCCGATACGCAAGTTGGCAACTACACCATCACAGTCACCGGCGCCAACGGACAGCAAAGCCAGTCGGTGACGATTCCGTTGCAGGTAACAGCTGGCCCGGGCTTCTTGCTCTCGGCCGCTGCCAGCTCGATCTCCCTCTCTTCTCCAGGTCAGTCGGCAAGCGAGAAGCTCTCCATCGCGCCAATCCAGGGCTTTACTGGAACGGTCACGCTCGCCTGCATCGTTGCGCCTACGCCAAGCTCCGGCAAGTCTCCTACTTGCACTCTTCCAAACAGCATTGCCTTGGGCGCAGATGCAGCATCGGTCACTCTCCAGATCGCCAGTGACTCGACGGCGATTCCAGGCTCCTACACCGTCGCTGTCACGGCGGTTTCCGGCGGCGTACAGCAGTCACTGGCTCTTCCGCTCGTGCTTGCGCAGGCGGCTGCATCGTCCAGCTTCGATCTTTCCGCAGCCACCAGCAGCGTATCGATCGCATCCGCGGGAGAGTCGGTTACCGACTTGCTGACGATTCGTCCCGCAGGCGGCTTTACCGGATCAGTGCAACTGAGTTGCGCTGTCACCGGAGGCTCCTCCTCCACAAAGGTGCCAACCTGCACTGTGCCCGCTACCGCTTCGATCACCAGCAATTCAGTAGTGACCGCAACACTCACCGTGAATACGGTTGCTCCTTCGACAACCACGGCTAAAAATGCCGCCCTCTTCGGCGAGCGAATCGGTGGCATCGCACTCGGCTGCGTGTTGATCTTCGTAGCTCCAAGGCGGCGAAAGTTATGGACGACACTGGGTCTGCTTATCCTGACGGCCGGCGCCCTTGGCATAACAGCATGCGGTGGCAGTGGACACAGCACGAGCAGCATTGTTCCCGGGACACCGGCAGGCAGCTACACAGTCACAGTCACGGCTTTGAGCGGAACACTCAAAGCAACCACGCAGGTCAATGTCACCGTTCAGTAGGTTGTTCAAAAGAGTGCTCAGTCATTCGGCGGCAGCCAGCAAACTGCCGCCGCCTGGTACACAGCCTTGGCGCGGTCCCGGCTTTCCGGCCCTCAGTTGAAATGCTCGACGCTGCTCCCGCGCTGCATGGAAGAGACGCAATCATTCTTCGATCACGCCGGGAAGTCGACTTTATATGGGAAAGGTTCAAGCGAGATGAAAAGCAGGTTCGGTATCTCCACCTTGTTGTTTGTGGCTTCATCCTTCGTGGCAGGGATGTCACTGGCAGGTTGCGGCGGGTCAAGTCACTCGAGTCAGCCCGCGTCAACGACCTATACCATCGGTGGTTCCGTTGCCGGGTTCACTGGCACTGGACTCGTCTTGCAGAATAACGGCGGCAATAATTTAACAGTCACCGCTGGCTCGACCAGCTTCACCTTCGCCGCGCCGGTCGCCACAGGCGGGGTTTACAGCGTTACCGTGCTCACGCAACCGGCTGGCGCCAACTGCATCGTGACCAACGGTAGTGGACAGGCGATGGCCAACGTCACCAATGTCAGCGTCCAATGCTCTTCGCTGTACAGCATCGGCGGCACAGTCAAGGGGCTTACCGGTCCAGGCTTGGTTCTGCAGGATAACGGCGGTGACAACCTGGCGGTGGACGCGAACGCAACCAGTTTCACCTTCGCCACGCCGCTCAGCAGCGGCAGCGCCTACGGCATCACTGTGCTTACACAGCCAGTTGGCGAGACCTGTGCGGTGACAAACGGCTCCGGCACGGCGAATGCGAATGTAACCAATGCAAGTGTCGTCTGCACGCAACTCTATGCCGTCGGGGGAACAGTCAACGGCCTCCGTGGCACAGGCCTCGTCTTGCAGAATAACGGCGGCGATAACCTCACGCTCGCAGCGGATGCCGCGAACTTCACCTTCGCCACTCCTCTCGCAGGCGGCAGCGCGTACAGCATCACCATCCTCAGCCAGCCAGCCGGCGAAAACTGCACCATCTCCCAGGCCAGCGGCATCGTCTCCTCCGACGTCCTGAACGCGCAGGTCGTTTGTGTCGGCGAGTGGGCATGGTTGGGCGGCAGCAGTACCCTCGGCTTCAACGGAGGTCACGCCGGAGTCTACGGCACGCTCGGTGCTTCCAGTCCGACCAACATTCCGGGTGGGCGCGAGCAATCCGTAAGCTGGAAAGATGCCTCGGGCAACATGTGGCTCTTTGGCGGATATGGCGACGATGCGAACGGCACAGGCGGACAACTCAATGACCTGTGGAAGTTTGACGCCACCAAGGGCACGAATGGCGAGTGGACATGGATGAGCGGTAGCACCACAGCGCCTCTCGGCATCAGTCCGTACTTTCCCTATGGTCAGCCGGGAGTCTACGGCACGCTCGGGAAAGCTTCACCGGCCAATACTCCGGGCGGCAGGGAACAGGCCGTGAGTTGGAAGGATGCTTCAGGCAACCTCTGGCTCTTTGGCGGTATCGGCATCGACTCTGCCGGCATCTTTGGATATCTCAACGATCTCTGGGAGTTCAACCCAACCCTCGGAGCCAACGGCGAATGGGCATGGATGGGCGGTAGCAAAGTCGCTCCCTATCCAACTGGCCCCGCCCAGTTTTCAGGAAAACCTGGAGTCTACGGCACGCTCGGGAATCCGGACCCGGCAAACGTTCCGGGAGGCCGCTATGGCGGTTTCGCATGGACCGATCCATCTGGAAACTTCTGGCTCTTCGGAGGCAATGGTTTCGACTCCGCTGGTACCAACGCCTATCTCAATGACCTGTGGGAATACAAGCCGGGAGCAAGCGGAACGGCAGGGCAGTGGGCATGGATGGGCGGTAGCTCTACCGTTCCTCCCAGCCCCTCTCCCTTCAGCCAGGCCGCGGAATCAGGAGTCTACGGCACACTCGGAACCCCCGACGCCGCGAACATCCCCGGAGGACGATCTGCAGGCATGACCTGGGCCGACGCCTCCGGCAATCTCTGGCTATTCGGCGGCCTCGGCGCCGACTCCGTTGGAACCACCGGATACCTGAACGACCTATGGAAGTACACCCCCGGCGCAAACGGAAGCGCAGGCGAATGGACGTGGATTAGCGGCGGCGACACCATTGGCATGTACGGCGGCCAGCCCGGCGTCTACGGCGTCCTGGGAATCCCAGATTTTGCCAACACTCCCGGAGCACGCTTCAGCGCTGTGACCTGGACGGATCCCTTCGGCAACCTCTGGCTATTTGGCGGCCAGGGCTATGATTGGGTCGGTTCCTACTCCGGCTTCCTCAACGACGTGTGGGTCTTTACACCAGGCACAGGCAGCAGCATCGGCCAGTGGACATGGATGGGCGGCAGCAACCTCCTCCCCCCTTCGTCACCCCTGGGCCTGCAGCCCGGTCAGCCGGGAGTCTATGGCACATTCGGCTCACCAGCCGCCGCGAATACACCAGGCGGTCGTATTGGCGCAACACCTTGGATCGATTCGACCGGCAACCTCTGGCTCTTCGGCGGTCAAGGCTATGACGCGAGCGGCTCCCAGGGATACCTGAACGATTCCTGGAAATATCAACCCTGATCCAAGGTCCCTCCAAAAGAGGCGACAGCAGAGGTGCGAAAACAACTCGTATCGCAGCAGTCGCCTCAATTTTTGCAACGGACAAGCCTGACAAGGGTAAAGATCGATAGTGAATCAAGCACGTCCTCTTTTCTCGGATGCGTGGCCAGGGAGCCCGAGGCATGAAACTTCCATACAAAAGCCTGAACGCATGAGGGCTTGCATCCTTAAAACCTCACACCGTCGCGAAATTCGCCTCGCTGCAGGAACCTCCGCATAGGCAAGGCTCGCACCTGACTTCTCGACACGGTATCTCTGCGGCACCACGATGGATTTTTCGAGGAAAGCTGGTCGGCCCGCCAGAACTCGAACCTGAAACGAACAACTGATGAGTCTCTATATATCTCTATGAGTCTCTGATAGTACGGAAAAAGTGAGCTTAACTAAGCGAAACATTAAGAATTGAACTACTCAAAGAGCAGGGTAATTTGGAACTTGTGATCCACCTTCACGGACGAAATGTGTAGGAAAGCTTCAGGAAAGCTTGTCCGCCGGTTTGGTGAGTGGGGTTGTCACCACGCTCGATTAGGTTGGCATGCAGAGCTAGATTTTCGAGCCTGTTCGAATAACCCGCAAAGAGAGCGGTACCCGGGATGATCATGTAGGTCAGGAGCGTATCTGTGCGCAGAACACGGCTACGGTCGACGTCAATCAGCGCCGTGTTAGCGATGACACTGTTGTAGTCGATGATCGTGCGGAACGAGAGTGCGCGGGTGAACTGAATGCTGGCTCGCGCGCTCAGGATATGGTTGTTGAGTATTGAGCTAGGTTGAGTCGACGTGGTTCCGTTGCTCATCTCGTGGAGCTGGTCGAACAGGTAGGTGGCGACCACGCGAATTCGCGAAGTTGGTCGCAGAGTAACTCCGGCACCGGCCTGATTCGACCGAGCAAGGAATGGCAATAGTCCGCGAGCGGGGAAATAATTGATGTTCGTGCCTCGCACGTAAGAAAGATCAAGGGATGCCCAGTTCAGCATTTCCGTACTGAAAGTGGCGTAGGTTGCATGCTCCCGAAAAGGTGCTTCAAGGTAGCGCTCGAAGATCTCCATATGCCCGACCGTCACATTGGTCGACCTCTTCAGTTGGACCGAGAAGGGAGTATTCAGCTGCCAATCCTCAAGCTCACCAGCATGATTCCAATCGACAAGTGAACTGACGGAGGGGCCGAAGCCGAGCACAGCGCCGGATTCAGGATGCCAGCGGTAGCCGGCTGACTGGTTAACCTGCTTCAGATCAATGCGCGGAATAAAACCCAACTGGGGATGAAACTGCGGAGTGCGGTCCCTGTAGAGAGCGTCAAAGTTGAAGTGGCGGCCGACGTGTTCCAGTTCCGCCAGATAGCTTCGACCTGTAGCTTTGGAGGGGCTGGAATCACTGTCCCCTGTTCGAACTGCTTGTGCTGTGGCCACCCAATTTGGAGTGAGCTTGAGCCGTGTGTCTACTGAGATGGTTCGATTTTTGCTTCCATCCAAGTCATATTGCGACAGGAAGAAGCCGAGAGTTGACTCCTTACCTATGTCTGTTTGCACGCGAGCGACTCCCATGTGTGCCCGTGGCACACCGCCACCGGGTTCGTCAGAAGAACGTTGAGGCGAGCGATCATCGATCGAGAGTAGCCCGAGAGTGAGGCCGCCGACCTTTCCCGTGAATCGCGCACCGAACTGAGGGGAAGCGATCCTTCTAGAAAAAAACAGGTCTTCGGGAGTTTGGAAGAAGGAATTACTCTCAGTGAAAAACGGTCTCTTTTCTGGGAAATACACCTCATATCGCTGATTTACAGTTACCTGTGGTTCGTCCGTTTCAACCTGACTAAAGTCAGGATTTGCGGTGACATCAAGCGTCAGGCCTTGCCGCAGGACAAATTTGGCGTCCACGCCTCCTACGTGCTCCGTTGTACTGCGAAAGATAGGTGTCTGACCTGACTGGTCGAGGAACCGTTGTGCGCTTGCGAACAGGTGAGGGGTAATTTGGAAATTATGTCCGGCGTGAATCTCGATCAATGGATCCGCTGTAGCAAACTGGGGTACATAAGCTTCGATACGCTTGGTGAGTAGTGGCCATGTGCTGGACTCGTTGGACGATGGAGTGTATCGCGCAACGGCTATGCCCCAAGGGTCATGATGGCCCGGTTTAAACCGCAGGCTCTTGAATGGAATTTCCATCAGGACTATGAATCCCTCGGCAGTAATGCGGCCATCCGATCGCCAAAAGGTGTCAAAGCTGAAGTCTTCTTCCTGCCCTTCGGTAATGAGCCCGTCCATTTGCACGCCCAGCGGATTTGCAATGAATTCATAGGCATGGCGTCCGTCGTGCAGGGTATCAAGCAGCAGGCTGACAGTCTCGTCACCGGTGAGGTCATCGCGGCGGCTTAAGTGAGCCCGGGGCTTGCCGTCGTTGCTGGTGCAGACAAACACCGCGTATATGTTTTTCTCGTCATACGACAGGAACACAGTCGTTGGAGATTCGGCAGGCTGGCCATCATGTGGATCGCGCTGATGAAATCCGTTGATGCGTAGTTCCTCCGTACGTTCCCGCCCTTCGAGGTAGTCTCCAATGCGCGGGGCAGATGTGACACGTGGAATATGAATTCGCGGAGCTTCGCCGATGACAGCGTCTGCGCGCAGCACAGAGGGCGCTAGCAGCCACATGAAAATGGCTGTGAAGCAGGTCACTAAATGTGCGATGGCTTTCACGGAACGTCGGTCTCCAATTGCAAAATGAATCGCTTTCGAAACCTGTGCGAGTGCTTGAGAACAAAACGGCCCTGCACCCCGGGGGAGGTGACAGGGCCGGCTGCCTGGACTAAACAACAGTCGGGGCGAACTTGTGACCCGAACCATGACGACCGTGGTCGTCATTCTTGTCGTGGTCCTTGTTATCGCGGCCTCGGTCATCGCGGGGCTCACGTTCCCGGGCGACCATGAATTCGCTGGCGGTAGCAGCAGACTTGTGGCCCTTCGGATTGTCTCCGCCACCGCCGCCTTTGGGTGCTGGAGTTGGGGGAGGAACGCATCCGTAGTAAAGCTGGCAGGGCTTGCTGCCGCCTGATGCCATGAATTTGTGGGTCTTTGAATCGCGGTCTTTACCGCCGTTGCCGCGATCATCCTTCGGCTGCTTCTCCCGTGCTATCTGAAATTCAGCAGCGGTAGGAGCAAACTTGTGGCCCTTCGGATTGTCTGCGCCACCGCCGCCCTTGGGTGCCGGCGTCGGAGGAGGAACGCATCCGTAGTAAAGCTGGCAAGGCTTGTTGCCGCCCGACGCCATGAATTTGTGGATCTTCGAATCGCGATCTTTGCCGTGTTTGTCGTGGTCCTTGCCACGATCATCTTTCGGTTCCTTTTCGCGAGCCAACTCAAAGCCGGCTACCGTATTGGCACCGAAAAGAGCCGAGGTTTGAGACATGGTGGTGTGGTTGGACAGTGCCTGAGACGAGGTGGCTGCGGAGGCGGACGCGCTTACGAATAGCGTGGCGGCCAGTGTCAATCCAGCCGAGAGTGCGAGTACCTTGTTTGAGTTCATCGTGATTCTCCTTATTAGGGTTTTGCGTTGGCTTCCTGGCTGGTGAGTACCTGCCAGGCAAGAGTTGTTGAACCGGGACCGCTTACCCTCGATCAGGAATCGCATTCCCTATTCACCGGCTAAGACAGCGAACGGAGCTTGGCCGGAACAGAAATCTTTTGCAATTCTTTTCTGTTCCGGTGATCGAAGACTTGGTGTCTTAAGAGATGGAAGTGGAATGTTAGCGGCGACCTGGATACGGAAAACCACAACCGGAGCGAGAATGATCCTCGATATGTTGAATGTTGAGCTCGGCTCATTCCACATGGGAATCGGCGCAGCAGATGGGACTGAGCGGCGTGCTAAGATAGGCCGCGATATGTCGCGTGAGTTAGAGCTGTCTGGATGTTCGGATGAGGACTTGGTTTTTCGCTCTCGCGACAGTGCGGATTCCATCGAACGCGAGCTGATGATCAATGAGCTGCTGAGGCGGCAATTTGCGATCGTGGCGAGATGGTGTCTTCGCTTTACGTCTGATCGAGAGACGGCCGCTGATCTTTCTCAGGAGATATTGACCAAGGCTTACCTCAGCCTTAACAACTTTCAGGGGGGCTCGAAATTCTCCACATGGCTTTTTACGATCGCGCGAAACCATTGCCTTAATGCGGCACGCGCTGAAACGCGGCAGGCCATCGGCCTTCGTGCAGAAGTGGACGATGATTTTATTGGAGAGATTCCTGATACGTCTGCGGCTCCTGACGCGAGGCTTGAGCAGGAATCCAATGCAGCACTTGTGGCGCAAATGCTAAGCGAGACTCTCGATGAGACGGAGCGAATCGTGTTCACCCTTCACTACGGCGACGACATGCCGCTGGACGCGATCTCGCGAGTTCTTGGGCTGGACAATCGTAGCGGCGCGAAAGCCTACATTGTGAGCGCCAGGCGAAAACTGGCTCGCCTGGTGCAACGAAAAAGAGCCGGCGCTGAGGGTGGTGTGCGATGAGCGAAGTTACGAACACTAACAAAATTGATCGAACCAAACTACGATCTGCTCTGCAAGCTGGTCCCGATTGCCTCTCGCTCGTTGAGCTAGAACGGCTCGCTGGTGAGACTTCGGAGGTAAAGCATCCACACCTCAGTCAATGTGCGCGTTGCGAATCGGAACTAGCTATGCTGCGTGCATTCCAGTCGAACGATCCGCTTCCAGACGAAGGCGCGGCAGTCGCGTGGATCACGTCTAGCCTCGAACGGCGCCTGGATGAAATCAAATCAGGCAAGAAATCCGGAATGCGGCACACGGCAGGCAGCCCGAAAGCGGGCTGGTTGGGGCATCTGCTCTCTCCGTCGAATTTCCGCTGGGCAATGCTTGCCAGCTCTGCAGTGGCGGTTGCTGTTGTCGGCTTCCTTTGGCTGAGAACTTCGCAGGAACCGGAACTTCGCGCGGATGCCGGTTCCGGACCCGCTATTTACAGGTCCATCGAAGTAGAGGTGCTGACTCAAACCGGTACGCTGGATCGGATGCCGCAGACCCTGAAATGGAAGCCGGTGGCCGGAGCATCTAGATATAAGGTCACCTTCATGGAGATCGACAAAGTACCCTTCTCAGAAATGACAACAAATGACTTTTCGGTGACAACCCCCGGCAGCGCAATCGATAAGCTGAAGGTGGGAAAGCCGCTCCTGTGGCAAGTTGCCGCCCTTGACGCGCAAGACCGCGTCATTGCCTCGTCTCAGATGGAACGGATTTCCCTCCGGCAGGCCGAGTTGCACTGAGGGCCGGCGAAGGCACGCCAGGCGTGTGAAAGGTAAGACCATGAACTTTACAAATTTGAAAGTTCGAAAAGCACAGCTTCTTCTAGCGTGCATTCTCATCCTCCCTCTAGCTGCAGTTTCCCAACATATAGCTTCCGAAGCCAAACAGGTTGGCACTTTTAATGGTGTCGGCCTCACGATCGCAAGTCCTACGGTTCCCCCCGGCGGCTTGCTGCAGATGCAGATCATGCTGACGGAACCAAAACCTATTCTCAAAGGTAGGCAGGGTGTAAAGTTCGTGTCGAGCGGAGCCCGCGCGGCAGTGGCCACAACGTTTGCGAATCCAGTAGCGACACTTACCTCAGAAGCGGTGCCAGCCGTCACCGCCGGTTCGCTACTCGGACCAATTCGCGATGTAGCCCTGTTCGGTCCCGACGGCAACGTCAGTGGAGTTGCCGTCGCAGCTCAGCAGGGCCTTCAGGTATATTTCCGGTCAACATTAAAAACGTTTGGGACCAACATCGACGCTCCGGTTATCTCTGTCTCCATGCCAGTGAACATCCAGTCAAGCATAGGACAAACGGTCAACCTGAACCTTGATCCAAACGCCACGCAATGGTTCGATCCAACCGCAGCGCAGTATCCGATAGAGCTGAAGTCTGGAACCATGACTGTGGGGGGAAGCCTATCTATCTCGGACGTGATTCCGGGCGGTGGATTGGTGCCGGCGGGAAAGACCATCGTGATCAAGGGCACAGGGTTCGATTCCAAAACCACGGTTCAGATCAACGAAGGCACAGTTGCAACTACACAATTTGTGAGTTCGAACCAGATCAACATCAGCTTGACAACAGCGTTCAACCCGAGCGGAAAGCGCGTCCGCGTCATCAATAAGGGTCACGAACTCGCCACGTATTTTCCTTCATCGAGAACCACTCTATTCGGGAAGAGCACTCATAACCTCGTAGCTGAGAGCTATCCGATCTTCCCAGACACGCGATGGACGGCCGCGTATTTCCGCACCGCGCAGTCCGGAAACGTCTTCACCGGTCTTGCCCTGCAGAATCCTAATGTCGCAGCTGCGTCAGTACACTTGCAGCTTCGCACGCTGACGGGCACAGTGCTCTCCACCCGTGCACTCGTCCTGGCCGGCAATACGCACATCGTTCGCGACCTGGCAGAACTGTTTCCGACCGGGATGAACCTGAACGGCCTGTCACTCAAAGTGATTTCCAGCCTTCCACTTCAAATGCTCGGCCTACGCGGTGATGATGCCTCGTCCATTGTTCTGCCGGTGGATCCTTCGCTTGTTCCGTGAGTGAACCAGCACGACTGGCAACACAATCGCTGTGATGGTGCCGATACCGCCAAGAACCAGGGTTGTCCATGAGAGGAAACGCGGCAAAGGAGTCAGGCCGTCCCCGCTGAGTACGAAAGCGGCCCACCGCCGGGGATCGTTGAGTTGAGTCGCGGATCTTAAGAATTTTAGCTTGGTCAGGCGTAACGCCTCTGCCTTCGAAATGTCTCCACGCAGCGCAAAGTAATAGAACTGACGCATGAACTCAGCGGTCGATCGATCGTCGACCCGCCATAGCGAAGTAACGGACGATCCCGCGCCCGCCGAAAGCAATGCGCGGCTGAAAGCCTGTACACCTTCGCCGCGAATCATTTTTCCCCGCGCGGTATCGCAGGCCGAGAGAGTGGCCATACGCACGTAGCTCAGGTTTAGGTTATATAGTTCCCGGAGAAAGACATAGTCGGGGGTATCCCCCTGACTGTTTGACGAAAAAAGCAAGCGGGAATTCTCCGGATTGTCTACGTCGGCAAAGGCGTGAGTGCTCACATGCAATAGGGCTGCGCTGTTAGCGCGGCCGTCGAAAAAGTAGCGCTTCAGGTCGCTGTTCTGAAGCAGAACTTCGGCTTTGCCATGGATCATCTGTTGAATACCACGGATCTCTTCGCCCGAAAATGGAAGCCTTTGTGGTTCAGAAGATTCCAGATCATTATGAGCATCAAGCGGCGCACGCGTGCCCAGTATCGGATCCCCGAATGCGACGAGCTGAGGCGACCATGGAAATTGAATTGCAGGGCCTTGCGGCGATTGTCGCCTGAGCAACACCGCCGATGGCATCCACGAGATGTCGTACCGCTCAATCAGCATTTCGCGAGAATTATCCTGCGTACGAATCAAATCAAACGGCACATAACTGACCCATCCGTCCGGTACCACAAGTAGGTGCCGGATTCCCGCCGGCAGGGAGGACGCGGCGGGGAGCAGGAAAGACAGCGGTGACTGCTGGTTGTCGAAGCTGTCCATCGACTCAGGGAGTCGATCCAACAGATTCTGAATGCTCGCCTCGTCAGGCTTTGACAACTCTCGAAGCGAAATGCCGAATCCATGTCGAGTGCACCAGATCACGCCGACCTGTTGAGGCGCAGTCCAGTATTCGAGCAGCAAAGTGTGATCGTCGAGCAACTTCTGCGCTTCCTCGAGCCTCACAGCTTGCCCGGTCGATGGAGGATTGCTGCCAAGCAACCGATCCTGAAAACTTCGAGCGCGGCTTCGTTCGAGCACCTCAAAGGCCTGAGTTGCATCCTGCCTCTTCATGAGCAGCGACAAGAGCGCATCATAAGCCTCTCGCTTATCGGCAAAGAATTCAGCCTTCAGCGCGGACAGGGGCAATTGACTGCGGGTCTGTTCGATGATGGCAATGGACTTGCGAAAATAGGTCTCCGCGGAATCTGTGTTGCCCGACAGGCTTTCAATTCGACCGAGGCCATAGAGGGACTTCCATTGCTCTTCCAAGGTACCCAACTGAGTGGCTATCAGATTCGACCGCTGAAATTCTTCACGAGCGCGGGCAACTGAATGAGCGCGCAATAGTGTCTCAGCGAGGTAGAGATGGGTCTGCATCTCTTCCCGGCGATTGTGAGTTGACTGAGCCAGGCCAAGCGCTCGTAGAAAGGCTTGCTGTGCATGGTCGAGATCGTTGAGATCGAGAGCATAAGCGATGCCAATGTTCTTGAGGACCGCTATCTCTCCGTCGGAGTCATGCTCTTTCGCGTATAGACCTTGCGCCTTTAGGTAGGTGTCGAGTGCCTTATGCGGATCGCCGAGACGGCGGTAGAGCGCGCCAACATTCGCGTAAAGATGTGCGCGATCTCCGCTGGTAAGACCAGCGGGCACTTGTTCAACCTGCTGGTAAATGGCCAGCGCCTGCTCAGTACGTCCGAGCTTTTGCAACAAGGTTGCCTGGTTCACCTGCGTGATCTGCTGCCAGTATTTGTTCCATGAAGCGGAGGGATTCCGAGCAACAATCTCGGCTGCCTGCGCATAGCTTTGCGATGCTTCAGAATAGCTGCCAGGAAAGTAATACGCGCTCCCGAGGTTGTTTAGAATCTGAACCTGATTTTCTTCGTCTTGACCGGCGACGCTGAGGCGGAGAGCTTCTTCGAGGTCTCCACGGGCAGCGGTGTAATCGCCGTTTTGAATCTCAGCGATGGCCCTGTTGTTGAGCGCATGGGATTGACCGTCGCCATCGCCGACACGATTGTAGACATCAGCCGAGTCTCTGGCGAGGCGAATCGCCTCCTGATAGTTCCCCTGTGACGCCTCAATCTTGCTCAGAGCATTCAGCGCAAGTCCAAGTTGCGACGACGGTCCTTTCCGGCTTAAGGATGCGACGAGGGCTTTGTAGAGTTCCTGCGCTTGCGCGGACTTGCCATTCTCTTGAAGCTTCTCCGCTTGTTTTAGACTGCTTTCGATACGCAAATCTGAGGGCAGCTTGTCAGCAGCATGAACTCCTGCTTCGGAGACGAGCAATACGAACGACAACAGAAGCGGACGCCAGATTTGCATCACCCTGAATTGTATGCCGCTTGGTGCCCTTGAGTTCGAACCCGCCGGTCCGCTGTGCGGTGCAAATTCCGATGAGCAAGCCCACTTGGCAGGGCACGCTACCGGCGCACTGGCGGACGACGACCGCGAGTTCCGCACTCTGACCCACCACTCGAATATGATCGGGGTGCATCGGGAATGGGCTGCCTGCTACCAAGCCGGCGACATCCTGAAATACACGAGCGGAAGCAAGCTCTACGGCATCGAGCGGGAGAGTTCGGCAACAGTGGTTTCCACGCGTCGACGCGACAATACCCTCACGGTGAAACGAGGGCTGTCAAACCGTTGCCTATGCCCCCAAACGGCTCAGAGGCGCGAACGTATACCAGGAGATCACGCGAAAGTTTGCCACGGGCGACCGCATCCAGTTCACCGCACCGGACAAGCAACTTGAAGTCAACTACTGGATCTCGTCACTATCGTAAAGCTGGAAGATGGACAGATTACCGTGCAGATGGATACCAAGGGCGGGCGCATCGTCACCTTCGATCGGGAGAGGATGAGGAGCTTTGATCATAGCTACGCCGTGACTTCGCACAGCTCCCAATGGCTCACCGAGGGCCGCGTGATCGCGAATATCGATACCGATTCATCCCGTTCGCTCATCAACACGCGGCTCGCGTATGTCGCTATCCGTTGGCATCCGGAAATACGCTAGCTTCGATGGCGGGCCAGAGAGCATCAACCTCGAAATCTTAACTCTAATTGGGAGTTTCCGATCATTTCCATGGCCGGTCGAGGACTACAGCCACTCGCATTCGAATGGATGTGCGTAACCCAACCTCCACCGATCGTGGCCAGGCTCGCCATACAAATCGTCCCGCCCAGGATCGATGCCAGCGGTCTCCCGTTGGGTGCCCGGATCTGATGGCTCGCTGAAACCGGACGCTATAATCTGGATACCCAATCCGTCCTACAGGAAACGGAGTTAATGGCGCAAGGTATTCGCAGCATTGCCAAGCATCTCGGCGTCTCGCTTTCGACTGTATCTTCTGTGATCAATGGCAACGGGTATGTCAGTCCCGAGATGCGTGAGCGCATCTCGCGCTATCTGCGCGAGGTCGACTACCAGCCGAACTACGTTGCCCGCAGCCTGCGTCGGCAAGAGACCCGGATGATTGGCCTGATCGTTCCAGACCTGTCCAACTCCTTCTATTCGCGGATATCGCGGGGCGCGGAAGATTTTCTGCTCTCACGGGACTATCAGTTGATCGTCGCCGACTCCCGGGAGGATTGGGTCCGCCAGCGCAACTACCTGATGTCGTTCAACCGAATGAGAACAGACGGGGTTCTGCTCGTTCCCTCGTCAGCCTCAGACGAACAGATCGCCAGCATTCCCTCACTGGTCCGTGGTCAGCCTCTGGTCTATCTGGACCGCAGCCCGATCGACCCCACCGTCGATGCCGTTCTGATCGACAACCACAAGGCCTCTTTCACCGCAACGCAGCATTTGATCGACAAAGGCCATCGACGTATCGCGATCATTACTGAGCCGCTCAATCTAATGTGTGCCGCGGACCGTCTGGAGGGCTATCGCCGTGCGCTCGAATTGAACGGCATATCCGTGCAGCCAAGGTGGATTCGTGACGGAAGGAACACAAAAGATTCCGCTTACGAAATCGGATTGGAGCTGCTGTCCGGCCACAGCCGGCCCACTGCGGCGGTGATCTGTAGCAACCTCATGACCCTCGGCTTTCTCCATGCCTTGAGAGAGCGGGAGATTGCCTGCCCGGAGCAGTTTTCGCTGGTCGGCTTCGATGACTGCGAATGGAGCCAGTACGTCCAGCCCGCGCTGAGCATGATCCAACAACCGGCGACAGAGATCGGAGCCACAGCCGCGCGGCTCTTGCTCAACCGCATCAGCGGCAGCACTGTCGATTCAGCAT
>Ga0207711_10001811_pt1 | contig 19520 bp, 16 predicted proteins | sample KBSS34metaG_FD_184401 | JGI IMG/M metagenome (GOLD analysis project Ga0207711, IMG submission 184401) | Switchgrass rhizosphere microbial communities from Kellogg Biological Station, Michigan, USA - KBS S3-4 metaG (SPAdes) (version 2) | ecosystem: Host-associated > Plants > Roots > Rhizosphere...
TGGGAAAGCACGAGGGTGACGAGGTTCGAGTCAAAACTCCGAACGGGGTCCGGAACTTTGAGATCAGCCGGCTTACGACAATACACGATCAAGAGGAATAACGGCCACCACAGGTTGTAACCTGCCGCAACTGACCGCCGGCCTTTTTACTGACTAAATAGATGCTGGGTGCCGAGATAGGACGAGGAGCAATGCGCATCATCGACGCGATGGTGCGGGTTTTGGCATCCGCTGGCGTCCATCCGAACATTTTGACCGCTATCGGCGTTTTGATAAACATCGGCTGCGGGGTATTGTTCGGCTTTGGCGAATTCTTTTGGGCAGGTATCGTTCTTATAATCGCGAACCTGTTCGATATGCTTGACGGCAACGTTGCCCGACAATCGGGTAACGTTACTAAGTTCGGTGGCTTTCTTGATTCGACCCTCGACCGCCTCTCGGATATGGTGGCTTTTTTGGGCATCATGATCTTTTACGCAGGGAATTCGCCGCAGCATTCGCTCCTGAATGTGACACTCGCCGGTGTCGGTATGATCGCGTCAGTAATGGTAAGTTACTCGACTGCTCGGTCTGAGGGGCTGGGCGTTAAGGCGAATGTCGGTTTTCTGCAGCGGCCCGAACGGGTCGTTTTGCTGATCATCGGTGCCCTCTCGACATGGAATTGGAATTCCGATAACTTTTTTGCGAACCGCATGCCGCAGGTTTTATGGGTACTGGCGGTCGGCTCCGTTTGGACGTTTGTTCACCGAATGTACTACATCTGGTGTGAGTTCAGGCGGCTCGAAGCTGAAGGCAACTGATCTTTGCTTTATTTATGGATTGGTTGGTTGAATACTTTGGGTCGTTGACTCTGACCAAGATCCTGACGATCGGCTCATTGATGATATTGTCATTCGGCCTGAGCTTCGTTATAGTTGCCCTCGTTTTGGTCAATATTCCGAAGGACTTCTTCCGCTCAGACTATGAACATCACCTTTTTTCGGATCGCCATCCGGTGATTCGATGGATCGCAATTGTCAGCAAGAACTTATTGGGAATATGTCTGATCGCGGCCGGGATCATTTTATCTCTCCCTGGGATACCTGGCCAGGGTTTGTTGACGATCCTGATCGGATTGATCCTAACGGACATCCCTGGGAAGCGGTCATTGGAGGTAAAGCTCCTAAGTCGTCCTCCCATACTTGCGGCGGTCAACAGATTGCGCCAAAAATATCATAGGGCACCCTTGCAGTTGGATCAGTAGTGGGAATTTTTAGCATATTTAGTCGGAAGAAGACTGTCGACCATAACGCTCGGCGCAACTTTTTGCTCCAAAACGGGCGAATCACCGACGGCAGGATCGTCGACGGCGAGATCGCTCGAAACGGCGACGAGATCGTATTCTATGTTTACACTTTGAACGGTGTTGATTTCGAATCGTCTGAAATTCTGACCGCAGAGCAACGCCTTTCGCCCGCAAAATATGCTCCCGGAGCTAAGGTCGGCGTTCGTTACGATCCTAGGAATCAGGGAAATTCGATAATCGAATAATGTTCAAGAAAATACTGATCGCTAACCGCGGCGAGATAGCATGCCGCGTTATTCGGGCATGTCGAGAGATGGGTATCGGCACTGTCGCTGTTTATTCGGACGCTGACAGCGATGCCCTGCACGTCCGCATGGCAGACGAGGCATACCATATCGGCCCATCCCCGTCGGCGGCAAGCTACCTTCGCGGCGAAAAAATAATTGACGCGGCAAAACGATCGAATGCAGAGGCAATTCACCCAGGGTACGGTTTTCTTTCGGAGAATGCTGCGTTCGTCCGAGAGGTTTCAGATGCGGGAATTACCTTCATCGGGCCGCCCCCCGCAGCCATGGAAGCCATGGGAGGAAAGATCTCGGCTCGAAAGATCGCGATCGAGGCTGCTGTTCCTGTCGTTCCCGGGACAACGGAGCCGATCAAATCATTTGAGGACGCGAAAGAAACGGCGGCAACCTTTGGCTATCCGGTAATGCTTAAAGCATCGGCCGGCGGCGGCGGAAAGGGAATGCGGCTGGTTGCCGACGAGACCGAGCTTCGGTCGGCCCTCGATGCGGCTCAGTCGGAGGCTCTTGCGAGCTTTGGCGATGACGCCGTTTATATCGAGAAAGCGATCGTACGCCCTCGCCATATCGAGATACAGGTCTTCTCAGACAAGCATGGCAATCACGTGCATCTTGGCGAACGAGAGTGTTCGATCCAGCGGCGTCACCAGAAGGTAATTGAGGAATGCCCGTCCCCGATAAACTCGGCTGAACTTAGAGCCGAGATGGGGGCCTGCGCCGTCAAGGTCGCGAAGGCGGTGAACTACGTTGGTGCGGGCACGGTTGAATTCCTTGTTTCAGACGTTGATCGATCATTCTATTTCCTCGAAATGAACACACGCTTGCAGGTTGAACATCCGGTCACGGAACTTGCAACCGGCATCGACCTTGTTAGAGAGCAGATACGCGTCGCCTTAGGTGAGCCGCTCTCTTTTTCACAAGAGGATGTAAGTTGGAAAGGACATGCCATCGAATGCCGCGTTTATGCCGAAGACCCTGCGAACAATTTCCTTCCGTCACCCGGAAGGATAACTCGCCTTCGTATTCCGAACGGGCCGGGGGTTCGCGACGACGGTGGAGTTTACGAGGGTGCCGAAGTTTCGATCTATTATGATCCCATGATATCTAAGCTGGCGGTGGTGGGACGTGATCGAGACGAAGCGATCGGCCGTATGCGACGTGCATTGCAGGAGTATGATGTGGCGGGCATTCGGACGACTCTACCCTTCTTTCGTGAGGTAATGGATGATGTTGAATTCGTCGAGGGAAAGCTGGACACCGGTTTTATATCCCGATTCAGCGAGCGAAAGCGAGATCCACAAACTTCCGAAATCGAGAAAGATATCTTAATAACGGCAGCGGCGCTTTCTCATTCAAAGACGGCTCCAACGACCTCTACAGTTTTGACGCGAAAAACCGGCCGGTGGGCGGAAGCCGCCCGGCTCGCAATTCTCTCCGATCACAAATAAAAAAAAGGCGAGTGATTTTACTCACTCGCCCATGCTTTGCCGTTAAATCGGCTGAATCACCAACGATGTTGGTATTGTTGTTACCTTACCCTCTGCGTCGAAAGAGCGGCCGGTGGATTGACCGGCTTCCTCGACGGCGGAGCGTCAGCAACAAAGACCAGACCCGATACATTGTCGTTAACGACAAACGTTTGGGCACTATTGGTAAATGTGAAGTTAGGATGTGTAACCGAAACTGAGTACAGCTTGCCAACCTCGAGTCCACTGATAGTGAACGCACCCGAGATATTGGTATAGCCAGTCTTAGTCGTCTGGGTTACCGGATCCAGCACTGTCACAAGAGCACGTGCCACAGTTAGGCCCGTGGACGAAAGTACGCGTCCGGAGATCGAAGCCTCGGCAGCAGTCGGACTCAGGATGAACGCAACGGTAGGGTTCACACTGTTGGTCTGCTGTGGCTGAGGAATCAAACCGCCATCGCTGGGAGGCGTAACACCACCCTGGATCGACTGCAGGGTCGCAGTCAGGTTGTCAAGTGTGTCAGAACTGGCCTGACTCGCAGCAACGTTTGTACCCGAGGCGGTTGTCTGGTTAACGATCTGGCCAGTCGTGGCAGTTACCGTCGTCTTGAATCTGATGACGATAAGTCCCGGACCGCTTCCCGTGTCGTGCGGCAGGCTTGCACCGGCTGCGAGGAGGTTCGTATTTGCGCCGGTTCCAGTATAAGCAAGGTTGGCAGACGCCACCGCTCCGTTCGTAGCAACAACAGTCATCGAACCGGGAACAAAGCTAATTTTCGTTGTGTCAAGGGGGTCCGCGATCTGGAAGTTCGGATAGTCGACCAGCGAAGAGTTCACGTAAACGATCGTCCACGTAAGCTGATCGCCCAAATTGACGAGACCATTGTGATTAACATCGCCGTCGGCCTTCAACTGAACCGACTTGTAGGCTCCTAGGGTCGGAACCGCAAGGCCGCATGCCGCCGGACGAGTGACCGGAACGAACAGGGCATTCAGGATCATTCGTTGTGCGTTGTATTGCTCGTTTGACGCATTGCCCGCGCTGGTGCCACTGATGAAGTAATCATGGCCGCCCAGCTCAAACACTGCTCCGCCGGCCGTATTCGCGCTTGGAATGACTGCCTGCGACGCAATATACGACGTCGGGTGGTTGGTAACGGCATTATTTCTCACAACGGGGAAGAAATTATTATGAGTTCCACCGTTTGAGACTCCAACCAGATCATAGTCCGCGACGGCAGCTGTAATATCCGTAGGAATTCCACCGATAAACTGTGAATAAGGCATGGTGGCCGCATCGTAATTCAACGTGGCCGGCGTTATATTACCGTTGGCATAACCGGTCCAACCGTTTGTGGTTTGAAAGTGACCGGTTGCAGTGTTCTCGAACGTTGTGATCGAAAGACACTGGAGCAACACATTCCCGCCGCTAGCCAGAAACTGGTTGAAGTTGCTGATAAAATTTGGGCTGTCAAAGTGCGGCTGCGTGGCGATGGTATAGCAGCTCGACGCATTGATCGTCGTATTGTCAATATTCGCATAATGCTTGATCATCGAAAAATCATACAATTTCTGATGTACTCCTGACGTAGTACCAGTATTTTGTCCGATTCCGATCTGCGGCTTATGGACGATCGTATAACGGATGTCTACGCCCGGCGTGTCGGCCGTTGTAACGTAAACCTTGATCAAGCTGGCCTTTGTATCACTATTATCGTTCACGGGCTTCAGGGCCTTGAATGCCGTGATCACTTGCCTGGCAATCGCCTCATAGCCCTGCGGAATGATAAAGGGTCCACCGCTGAACTTGGTCGACGCCCCGGCCCCTGCCGTACCATCGATCTTAGCTATCGCGGTTAAGTCGCCGCCATCTTTAACCTTGGTTGAGCTGATCGCCCACTTGACCGGAATGTTATTCCAGAGGAGCTCTTGGATGAGACCGTAGGCCTTGAGGTTGAAACGCCTGCTGTTACCGCTGCCTCCGTCGTTCTGCAGCGTATCGTCCATCGGGATAATAAGGCTGCCCGCAGGGATCGTCTCAAGGTGAGGAACCGCATTTGCCGGAATATCCTGGGAATATCCAGCTGAAACATAAACGAGAGCCAGGATGCCGATCACGGCGATCCGGGCGCACAAAGACAATTTCATTAACCGGAAATACTTCATAACGTTTAACTCCTTCAGGTGAACTATTGCTCTAATTCGATCTGATTTGGATCTGTGGGCCAGCGATATGAATACGCAAGGCTTACGATTCCGCTCAAATCACGAGTCGTAAATTTTGACTAAATAGGGTCCTGTGAGAATATGTTTAACACAAAAACCTCAGCGCGTAAACAAAAAAATCCATTTTGCGAACCGCAAAAGCCCATAGCTAAAACGGGTTGCGACCTTTTCGCGCACAACGGTGTTATACACGAAATACTAAATATCTCGTCTGCGTTTGCAGTAATACCTATATATAGCGTGCCTATTTAGGTGAACGAGCCGGATACTAACTTTTGCGTAAGGAAAGTGCAAATGAGTTCGTTATTCCAAAAAAATCCGCCTGCCGAAGCAGACGGATTGAATCATCATTTTTTAAAGGGTTTTGTCTACGGGGTCATAGAGCAAAGACTGTAGGCGGCCCGGCTCGGGCTCGAATCGATCCGCCAGCGATATGTTCCGCTGTTTCCGGTATATCGGATGGATGTGCCGCTAGTAGGGACCTTGCTTGCGACGGTGTTCCAGGACGAACCCGATTTCTTTTCCAAAGCAAGCGCCAGACCGGCGGTATCTGTAGTGAAAGCACCCTGGAATATACCTTTACCTGCGGAAAAACCGCTCGTCGTCGATTGATAAACGATCTGATTCTTTATGATCGTTCCTGAGTACAGCCTTCCGGAGCAGGACGGGGCCGGAGCCGGACTTGGCGTTGGGGTCGGTGTCGGAACCGGCGTAGCTGTTGGAGTTGGAACCGGTGTGGGTGTAGGTGTGGGGGAAGAACCGGAGACCTTGCTATAGATCAATGAATTGATAGTTGTAGGATCAAGCCCATTTATCGTGCCGAGGGTCGAACCTGATTTAATTGCAGTCGCAACCTCCGCAGGTGTAGCTCCCAAGTGAGTTTCAAGATAAAGCGCCGCAGCCCCGGTCACATGGGGAGCCGACATTGACGTCCCGCTCATTGTCTGGGTTAAGAGGTCACCAAAATAGGAATCGGATGTGATGTTCACGCCGGGTGCGAAAATATCTACACACGGTCCGTAGTTAGAAAAGGAAGCTATAGTATCTGTACTATCGGTCGCTCCGACCGTTATTGCGTCAGGAGCTCTTCCGGGCGACATCGAACAGGCATCGCCCGCAGCATTGCCTGCCGCGACAACAAATGTGACCCCACTTGCGATTGCCGATTGAACGGCTGAATCGAGAATATCAGAGGCTCCTCCGCCTAGGCTGAGATTGGCAACTGCCGGAGCAGCGTGATTTGCAGCTATCCAATCAACCCCGGCGATGACGTCGGAGGTCGACCCTGAGCCGTTACAGCCGAAAACGCGAACGCTATGAAGCAGGACTCTTTTTGCGATACCGTAATTGTTTCCGCCGATCGTTCCTGCGACATGGGTGCCGTGCCCGTTACAGTCATTTCCATTCTGGCCGTCGCCTACACCGTCATACGACGATACGGCTCGGCCAGAAAAATCGGAATGAGTTACCCGTATTCCGGTATCCACGATGTAAACGTGAACGCCTAGCCCGGTTTGCGTATATAGATAAGTCGAATCTAGTGGTAAAGCGTGCTGGTCCGCGCGATCAAGTCCCCAAGTGACATTTGCCTGGGTCGAGTTTACCGACATAACGCCGTCCTGCTCGATCCTACGTACTCTTGGATCCCGGCTGAGGGCCTGGGCCTCCGACTGAGACATTTCTGCGACGAACCCTTTCATTGCTCTCGAAAAAGTCTTGGTGACTCTGCCTCCATAGCTTGCCGTTAAACTATTTCCCTGGACTTCGACGTCATCGGTAGTTAATAGATCGGTTGCCACGGCGTCTTCCTGCAGGGCCACGATATATCGGCCGGGAACGGCGCGTGCCGGAACCTGGATGCGCTTCGCGCTGCCGGCTACACGGAACTGGGTCGATGTCATCGAGAAGGCTAGAAAAAACAATGCAGCGCTAATAATGAAGATCTTTTTCACCGGAGTGCTCCTTAGAGAATGGTGGTAGAAAACTGTTTGAGAACGGATTTTTGTACTTCTATTTTAGGAGTGGGGACTTCGGGGATAATACCGCCGGATCCATCCAGCGCTTGCTGGTATTAAACAACTTATAACAGTGTTGTTTATAGTGTCAACAAGAATGCTTTTCAATCAGGCTGAATCGGTCAAATTGACCGAAAAGTCAGTAAAAACAGTGATTTAGCCCTGCGTTGGCAGACGCTTGTTATTGAATCTAGTTAATGGGAAGTGGGTAACAGGGAAGGAGTTACTTAGAACATTCGTCGGAAAAGAGATCGGCGTTCCGTTCGGCCCTCATTTAGCGAAAGCCGTGATCCCTCTTCCGGATAACCGTAGTTCTCTTCGCTCCCGTATCCGGCGTCGTCTGCTCCAGGGTAGTTCAGCTTTTGCCTTACGTTCGGGTTGATATCCTTACTTTAAGGGCTTCATTGATCTTTTCTATCGTCCGAGTCACGGCTTCCGGGTAGATTGCCGCAAAGTCAGGCTCGTTCGGCTTGCTGCTCCCATTCTCACCCTCATTACACCTTCTACACATATTCCCAAAGCTTCCCCCATTCTGCGCCAAAAAAAGAGGCTGCCTTTTCAGACAGCCTCACTTTTCGCCTTCAAAATAAAGGCTGGTTAGTTGGCCGGCCTTCTCGCCGGCGGAGCGTCAGCAACGAAGACCAAACCCGATAGATTGTCGTTAAGAACAAACGATTGGGCACTATTGGTAAACGTGAAGTTAGGATGTGTAACCGAAACTGAGTACAGCTTGCCAACCTCGAGTCCACTGATAGTGAATACGCCCGAGATATTGGTATAGGCCGTCTTAGTCGTCTGGGTTAGCGGATCCAACACTGTCACAAGAGCACGCGCCACAGCGAGGCCCGTGGACGAAAGCACACGTCCGGAGACCGACGCGTCCGCCGCGGTTACGCTCTGGTTTGTGAACGTACATACGATGCTGTCGCCGAGGTCAGGCCTGATCGAAGCGAGGTTAGTTCCGCTCTGAACGTCCAGCGACGATGTCGACGCATTGAGGTTTAAAGCGGCTCCTCCAACGTTGGCTTCCGCACAGCCAAGACCGGTGAGACGAAATCCGCCCTGTGCCTGCTTTCCTGTCGTTGGACCGAAACCCTGGGGCTCGGTCGCGGTCGCGACGCCAGTCTGTGCGAATGTTGTCGTAATCGCCGGGAACGCGAACTGGCTCGAGATACCCGCGAAGCTGAGGTTACCGGCATCAACCAGACAAACGTCTCTGTTGTCTATAGCATCCGGGAAGATATTCAACGGGCAATTCGTTGTGAAATTACCCAAATTCGTTACCTGGAATCTGAAAGGCAGCGTAGCAGCGCCGGTTATGCCCGGGATATCCTTGACGAGCGTGACTTTCGCCGGAATTGCCACTGCGGTCGCTGCGAGGGCTCTATCCGTGTTTCCGCCCGAACCGTCTAGATCAATGATACGCATATGATATGGTGATCCATTAATACCTCCGGCAGACGTACCGAAGCCCCATTCACCCTGCCATGCGACGTGGCCGCCCCATGCAAGCAGCACCCTGTCCGACGCCGCAGTAAAGGTTATCGATATCTGACGCTCCTCGCCGCCGGCGTAGGTCACATAATGCACATCTGTGATCGTACCATTCCACATAGTGAAAACACCCGGGACCTGAGGAACCGGAATACCTGTATTGGGATTGGTTTGACTCGTGACCGTAACAGTGTCCTCCGGGATCGCGAAAGTGCTGGTAGGCACCGCCGTCGTGCATCCCGGGGCTGGCAAGCCGTTACAAGGGTCATTCCCATTATTATGTTGAGTATCCGGGGCTCCTTGGGTTTCTGTCCGGTCAAAACTCGTTAGATAGTCGATGGCATGCTTGCCGTTTTTGAGGATGTCGTAACCGAGTATCAACGTATGGCTAGGCCCGATCGTCAAACCGTTCATTTTCAGCCGGTATACCAGCGACTCGGTTTCCGCCCAGTGAGCCTTTTGCGCATTTACGTCACCGTTAACCCAATTGGCGCCGGTGCACGATACATGTGCAGCGAAACTTCCGTTTGCACACTGGTCAAGATCGGCAGCTGCGGCAGACACCAGATCTGCCGAAGAAGTGGTGGTGGACGAACTGATACGACCGACTCGCCTTATCTGACCATAAACATTTGCGGTGGCAATAAGCATCGCAAAAACTACGGACAGCAAAACTAGCTTGTTGACAATCCGCAAAACATTGATAGGGGATGATTTGAACTTCATACGATACACTCCGTTATTTATACATACGCCATCCGAGGTCCGCCAATTTTATGTGAAGACACACAAATATCCACAGACATCCGACACCGAAAAATTTTATGGGCCATCGCGCGGGTGAACTCGCCGGGCAATAGACTGGTTTTCTTAAGTAAGCGATTTTTAACACAATTTTTTCCAAAAGTAAACACTTCTTACTTATGTAGCTTCCGCGACGAATCGCCTTTCAGGGGTCCCCGTCATTCAAAGATGCGGGGACGGAAGGCCGTTAAATACAGCATTTACCACACAGAAGAGCCCCGAATGGTCCTTCCAAAACCATTTCCTTAGCTGCACATAAAGAAACTTTTCTTTATTCTTTTTTGCAAAAAATACGCATATGGATGCGTTTTCCAGAAAAGAGATGGTTCCTTTAAAATAAGAAACCTGCCTGCGATTAAGCAGACAGGTCAAAAAAATGAGAAATGGTTAAACGACTATGGAGTCACGGAGCAGAGATTATAGGAGCTTCCCGCTGGACCAGTGACGCGCCAGCGGTAGGTTCCGGAGTTTCCGCTATAAAGAATTGCAGCATTAGTAGCTCCAGACGCAACTTGTCCCCATCTCGTGCTTTTCTTACGCTCAAGGGCAAGTCCGAACTGGGTTCCGTCCGGTGAGGTTGCAAGGGTTCCCGAATAGAGACCGTTCCCTCCTGAGAAGCCGTCAAAACTCGTCTGGAAAGAATAACCAGTATCCGCGATCGAGCCTGACATGATTGTGCCGCTGCACGAACTCGAATTAGCAAACTCCGTGTAAAGCAAGACATTGGGCGTGTCGTAGAAGAGATTTTTGATAATGCCCGTCGTTCCGTTGGACACAAGATAGGCCGAGACCTCTGCGGGTAAGGCGTTTCGATTTCCTTCCAAATACAGGGCAACCGCTCCCGCGACGTGAGGCGAGGCCATTGAAGTACCGCTTGCAGTATACGTAGCGTAGTTATCGCCGGCCCAAGCTGAAGTTATATTGACTCCTGGTGCGAATAGATCAACGCAGGTCCCATAATTGGTAAAGTACGCTCGATTATCAAGGCTGTCCGTTGCACCAACGGTTATCACTCCGGGTATCCGGCTTGGCGAATAATCGCAAGCAAACGTGTTCCCGTTGCCTGCCGCGACCGTATAGGTCACACCCGAAGCGATAGAGCTGTTGATCGCATCGTCGAGCGAAGTCGAAGGCCCTCCGGACAAGCTCATATTTGCTACTGCCGGCTTGACGGCGTGGCGGGTTACCCAGTTAACGCCGGCAATTACGTTAGAGAGCGACCCGTTGCCGTTGCAGTCGAGGACTCTGATCCCGTGCAGCAGCACATTCTTTGCCACACCATAGGTAGCTCCGCCAAGCGTACCTGCTACATGCGTACCATGGCCGTTGCAGTCTGTATTGTAGCCGTCCCTTAACGCAGTATAGGACATGTCGGCCCGGCCAGTGAATTCGGAATGAGTTGTCCATATACCCGTGTCGATCACGTAGGCATTGACACCAACGCCACTGCGAGTGAAGTTATAGTCACCGTTCAACGGAAGATCGCGCTGATCAGAACGATCAAGGCCCCATGGCGCGCCAAATTGATCCCCGGTTGCGGTCATCACGCTATCTTCCTCCACATATTTGACCCTTGCGTCCTCGCTTAATGCCTGAGCATCGGTCTCCGTCATTTCGACCGCATAGCCCTTAAGAGCCTCGTCATATATTTGATGGATCGTACCGCCATAGGTTGCGGCAAGGGCAAGGGACCTGGAAGAGGCGTCCAGCGAAACATCTGAGTTTCCCGGATTGCTTCGCCTTGGCAGCGCATCGTTGAGTACGACAATGTAGCTGCCTGCGATCGGATTCTGTGACCTAACAAATTTCGAAGGATGGCTAGATGTTTTAGAGGGCAGCAGCGAAAAGATAATTCCTGCCGCTAAGATCGACAATGCGATAATACGATTTTTGTTCACGGTTGTATCTCCCAAAGGTTGGCGTGACGGTAGATTGGGTGGATCTTAGAAAAGGGATCTTCCTAAGGACTATATTCAGGGGGCTGTTAAGCGACGTTAAGCGTCGTTGAACAGACTATAACCAGGCAACAAGGCGTGTCAACAAGAATGTTTTTCGATCAGGATGAATCGGTCAAATTGACCGAAAAGTCAGTAAAAACAGCAGTTTAGCCCTTCGTCGGGAGCGGTTTTTATTGTAGAATTCTTGCTAATAGGAAGCAGTAGAATATATGGAAGAGCTACTAAGAACATTCATCGGGAAAGAAATCGATCTAGCATTCGGAACTAATTATATTGTTCGCGGAGATGTGAGTGACGTCCGCGACGGCATCGTTTTTCTTTCCGACGAGGATAAACGCTCAGTGTATATCGCGATCGATAAAATATCGGTGGTATGGGAAGTGAAATCTGCACACAGCCGCCCCGGATTTGTTCTTTCACCAAGCTCCGAGAAGTGAAAAGCCGCGGCTGAATCGATCAAGCCGCGGCCCAGGTATTGGATAAGTATCTTTACTTCTTTGCAGCTAATGGAGCGGCAGGAACAATTCGACGGAAACCGACTATCCGTTTCTCCCAATACCCTTCAAACTTTGAATACGTGATCCCTTTGCTGGACGATGCCTGATAGAATCCGTTCTCATCGGCGACGATTCCGACGTGGCCGAGGTGATTAAAGAAGACCAAGGTGCCAAATTTGAAGCGGTCATCACCCGTAACGGTTTCCGATTGATTCCACATGGACCGGGCACTGATCCGTTCGAGGGGAATTCCCGCGTCATTGAACACGGCCCAAACGAAACCCGAGCAATCATACCGATTCGGCCCGCTTGATCCGTAATGATATTTGATCCCGTAACGCGAACGGATGGCTCCCATCATGAGATCGCTGACGCTAGCGGTGTAAGCAGGCTTTCCGGCAACAGCGGCAACCATATTCACCGGAGAAGAAGACCCCGTCTTCTTTACCAGCGGTTCCGGCGTAACAAGCGTTGGGTTCGATGTAAGTACAGGGCGTGAAAGGGAATTTGAACTGGTTATCGCAGGTGTGGATTTTCTAGATTCGATATCGGTCGAAGCTGCGGGTGGCTGGTTAATAGGGCGGCTCGAAGTTGTCTTTGCTACTCTCGGCCTTTCCTGTCCAAGAACGTTTCCACCAAATCCTACGGTTAGCGAAAGCGCGGCAACCGCAAGAATCGCAATCTTCTTCAAAATCATTAATTGTTTGTCTCCTAAAACTTTATTTTTCTACGGTCGGTTAGATGTGAGACGGACAGGTGATTTGGGCCACCTAATTTAAAACACACGGACAAACCGTTAAATTTTCCTAAAACCGACTTTTGGGTTCTGCATGGCCCCGGAACGTATGTGGCTACTTAGGGCCAAAAAGATTGTGGCAAATTTGGAAGGGAAGCGCAAATCGAAAATCCAGTTTTTCGGATTTCCTGTATGCCAGCCTACTGAATTTTGGATTTAAATGAGATTTTCCGCTCTCGCAGGAGTGGAATTCTGGTATTGAATTCCACTCTTGCCGCCTATCTCACCCCGTCCGCAGCGTTCCTTCGTTGTCCTGTATGCCACAGTAAAAGACGCAATGCGACGGCCGTTCCAGAAACGAGAAAAGACCCGAACACAGTCCGGATCTTTTGGTATTTCGACTTAAGTAAAAACCTACGCAGAGAAAGACGTTCCGCATCCGCATCCGCCCGTGGCATTAGGATTCTCAAACGTAAAGCCCGAGCCCATCATATTGGACGTATAGTCGATGGTGATGCCATTGAGGTATTGGGCCGAGAACATGTCGACAAACAACCTGATGCCGTCTTTATCCATAAGAAAATCACCTTGACGCGAGTCCTCCTCGATATTGAGGCTGTACTGGAAGCCCGAGCATCCGCCCGGAACCACGCGAACGCGCAGGCCTGCCGTTTCCGGCAGATCTTCCTCACCGGCGAGAAATTTCTTGATCTCCACCGCTGCGCTTGGTGTAACGTTCAATTCAACTGTTGGTGCTGCAACTGCCGCCATTTAATGAATGCAATCTCCTATCTATATTTGTTAGAACCCGCAAAAAGCGAATCCTTACCTTAATGTCAATATTACCGCAACCGCTCTGAAATCTCAAGGTTTAGAGCATCCGCAGGTCATAGCCTGTCAGATTATCAACTACGCTGACCGCTTGCGGAGCAAAAATATACCGGCGGGCGGACACCGTGATCAGGTATGTTTGTCCGGCCTGAAGACCCGTAATCGTATAAAAGCCAAAGTTGTTCGTAACCGCAGCGTGTGTCACACCGTCGGCCCCTGTAAAGGTTACGATGGCCCTCGGGATAGCAGCGTTAAGTGAACTTAGGACACGGCCGCCTACGGTCACTTCAGCGGCGGTCGGAGCAAGCGCCGCCGCTTGCCAGAAGCCGTCAGTTAAGGCAAACGAGCCGCCCGTCGAGGTGGTTCCAGCTGCATCCTGGCCAACCGTACCGGTCAGTGAAAATGTACCGCCTGTTGAAGAGCCGCCGCCGCCAGCGATTACTGACTGGTCCAGCGAGAATGTTCCGCCGGTGGCGACCTGGCCAAAAGACGAGAAACACAGAATAACTAGGATGAACGGCAACGCTGCGATCTTTTTCATGAGCTTCTCCTCCGGGACTATGTGACGCGAAATACTATACCACCAATTGACTTCGATAGTGCCAAATTTTTGCGACAAATAAGCAGCAATATTCCTGTTTTTTTCTCGGCCTCCAGGAAATCCGTCACTCTCGCTTTGGAGCCCGGACAAGGCTGCCAACTTGAAGCGAAACGCAAAACTGAAACCCAGTAAAAATGGGGTTTGTTTCGCGCTTTTTGCAAATTTTTGCGTCTCACTTTTTGCGGTCTCTCATTTCCTGGTTGTTCGACGATTCTTAGAAAATGAGCGATGACTACGAACTCTAGCCGTCGAAGCGCTAACGTGATCAGGTTTTGTTTCGTTGAACACATGTCTACATAAAGCAAGAGCGCAGTGCCGACCCTCCGTGCAACATTGTATCACGGAGCATACCACATTCGCTCATCGAAAATTCGCACTGAAATGCAATTGCCGCGCGCTCGATGTAATCGGTCTCACGGATACCACGGTTCAAAATGGGTCAGGCGCCATCCGTTGACGATGTCACCAATGTTTTCCACGTACTTGCTGATCTGACTTTTCGCTCCCTTGGTTCCCTGTGTCACGGCCATCATCAAGGCCGAAATCGCGTTAATCCGTCTTGATTTATCGCGTAGACCCACGTGCCGTCAAACGCCAACCTGGAAACTTGTAACCCAACCTGGATCTGATCTCCGTCCACCTGATCAGAACCGGCACGAACTCTGCTTAATGTAGTCGCACTGATATTTCCTGATACATAAACAAAGTTTCCGTCAAACAGTACGACGCCCGAACCATTCGGAACCGGAATCGGAGAGCCCTCGATCAAACCGGTTCTTGCTCGGATCCGCGTCAGTTTCGCCCCTCCTGATACATAGATAAAAGTTCCATCAAAAGCGAGCGAGTTGGGAGCAACACCAACGGGAATTGGAGCGCCTTCAACCAGACCAGTACTGGAGCGAATCCTTGTGACGTTAAAGTCGTCATGGTTCGCAACATAGACAAAGCTTCCATCAAAAGCGAGCGCGCTGGGAGAAGTTCCTACGGGAATTGGAGCGCCTTCTACCAAACCGGTGCTGGCGCGAATCCTGGACACCGTATACGCAGCATTTTGATCGTCTGAGTTCGCGACATAAACGTATGTTCCATCAAAGACGAGTGCCGTCGGAAATGGAAATGCGCCGACAGGGATTGGCGAACCATCCACCTCGCCGGTGCCTGCATTGATTCTCACTACCCCGATTCCGGCAACCCCTATATAAATGAATGTTCCATCAAACGCGAATCCCCGGACGGGGCCTTGAGCGCCAAGCGAAACCGGTGAGCCTTCGACAAGACCGGTGCTTGCGCGAATCCGGATAAAAGTGTCGTCAGCAGTAACCAGATCAATAAAGGTTCCATCAAATCCAAGCGTCTGCCTTAGAGGGCCGTCATATAGACTCTTCCTGGTAGGAAGAAGATCCCACCGCTGCATTGCGAGTAACTTCGGATCATATAAGCTGCTGCCTGTTCCGGACGGGCCTGGAGGACCCTGCGGACCGATATCACCTGTGTCGCCTTTCGGCCCCTGCTGTCCGGGAGTTCCGGGTGCACCCGTATCACCCTTTAATCCCTGCGTACCTGGATCTCCCTTATCTCCCTTGTCTCCCTTTGGTCCGGGAGGCCCCGCCAGACCGGTGTTGCCCACGGATACGACGAACAGTCCCAACAAATGGCTGGAGTTGTTCGTTACTGTCATCAGGTAACTACCGTTCAGGCCATCCGGCAATAGAGCTACTATCTGCTTGTCGGTAAAACTCGAGATGGTCAATTGACCGTTGGGCAAGCTTACGGTGGGGCGTGTGTTGCCGAAACCGGAACCGGTAATTACCAATTTGGAAGTCGGAACATCTGCCTGCGCAGCAGTGATGACTGGCAGCGGCAGCTGAGCCATTGCCGCGGAGATCGGCGACAGCAAAACCGTAGCCGAAAATAACAGCGTCATCCAAAGATTCATCGATTTGGGTTTCATTTTTTCTCCTTTAAGTCGGTCGATTACTTACGGGCACGGTGAAACAGGGAATGTACTTAGAGCTCCTGAATTGTTTACGGTGATGCCCCAACAGGCTCCATTCGGTGACGTTATGATGACGGTTCCAGGATTTGCAATTAGAACGCTGCCGCCGGTAACACGAATGTCTCCGTTGTTCACATGAAGTTTTGATGAAGGCGCTGTTGTCCCGATCCCGACCTTTGTGTCGGCCCCTGCACCGTTGACGCCGTTGATGCTGCCGAGCACCAGGGAATTGTTCTGCGTCACTTCTGCCCGCGAGCCGATCGCTGTTGCGTTTGAGACATTTCCGGTAACGTCGGAATTCCTTCCAAAGAGCGAATTGTCCGCACCCGAAGTGTTCGAAAGGCCAGAATTCACTCCGACAAAAGTGTTAGTATTTCCGACCGTATCGTTAATTCCGGCTGAATTTCCGACGAATGTGTTGCCTTGTCCGCTCGAAATCAGAAACCCTGTATCGGCACCGAGAAATGTATTGCTGGAATTCCCGATTACTCCTGTGCCGTTTCCTAAAGCGATGCCGGATGCTCCCCCTTTTATGAACGGGTTTCCATTAAGATTGAATTGAGTTGTTGCATTAAAGATCGCAGCGGTCCCAGTGCCGCTGATGTTGAAGTTGCTTGAGGTCTGCGCTGCAGTTCCGTTCTGAATGTAGTTCGAGCTTCCGGCGATCGGTGTGCGAGCGTCGGTCATGCGCGGGTCGGTCGTGACGACGTATTGGTTTGCTGCGATCCCCCCAAGATTCAGGGCGTTGCTTGCGGTAGCTATGGTCCCGCTAAAATTTCCATTAATGGTGCCCCCAACAGTGAGATCACCTGTGATCAACTGATTTCCCACTACGTGCAATCTTTGGGTCGGTGCAGTTGTGCCGATGCCGACGTTTGTATCGGCCGTCGCTCCGTTAATACCGTTGATACTTCCGAGTACGAGAGAATTGCTTTGGCTTACCGTTGCTTCCGTACCGAATGCGGAAGCGTTGGTTAGGTTTGCCGATGCGACGTCCGCTAATGCCCCCACGAGAGTATTAGAACCGCCGTTCGTATTTGTCTGGCCAGAAAGTAAGCCAACGAATGTATTTCCGCCTCCGCCGAGATTCTTCCATCCCGATTGTGCTCCGAAGAAGGAGTTCGAGCCTCCGTTATTTGATTGTCCAGCACTGCTCCCGAAGAATGAATTAGAGTTACCAGCTTGATTATTCTCACCAGCCGCACTGCCAAAATAAGTGTTACCCGATCCACCCTGATTAGTAAGGCCAGCCTCTTGACCGACAAATGTGTTCTGGAACCCTGTCGAATTAAAGTTGCCTGCTCCTTGTCCTACGAAGAGATTGTTGTTCGAGCTGTCGGCGCTGAGAAAACGAAAGCCGTTAAGGTTGTATTGAGTCGCTGCATCAAATATACCTGCGGAGCCGGTGCCGCTTATTTTGAAATTACTTAAAGCCTGCGTAGCTGTTCCGTTTTGGATATAGTTAGCACTTCCCGGAATTGGTGTACGGGCGTCAGTCATGCGCGGATCGGTCGTGGTGACATATTGGGCAGCAGCCAACCCACCGAGTTGGGTCGAATTTGCCGCAGTGTCAGCGTTAGCTGCACTTGAGCTTCTGATCGCATAAGGTTCACTTGTGATCGGCTGGCGCGGGCTGAGCGGAGTGTATGTAACATCGCCAATTTTTCTTGCGGCGATCTGAAGCCATCGTGGGCTACCGTCAAAGCGCGGTGTGTTGTCGAAAGGCGGGGTTGGAACCCCAAAGTCGAGCGGTACAGAGAAGATACCGTTGGTGACCTGAACAGCAGGCGGACCCAGGCTTCCATCAAAAGTAAGTGTCGGCCCGATCTGCGTTCCACCAGAAGACGCATCAAACAGCGAAAACTGCATCAGGTAGGTGCCGTTGGCCGGATTTCCCCCGTCGGTCAGTTTGCCCTGGTAGGTAAAAGTGTTGGCCTGAGCAGGCACGATAACTGTTAATGTAGAGATCAAGATCAGTAGAAATAGCGTGCGGGTCATGGTAATCCTCCTAAAAATCGTTGACTGCTAAGGTCTTGAAGAGCCGGTTAAGGCCACTTTTTCCAGCGGCCTCAACCGAAGCGTAGTGAGCTCACCATGTGAGCAGCACGTAGCCAGGCGTGCCCCCGCCGAACGCTCCCCCGCCGCTTCCCGTTTGATCGCCAAACGGGCCGGGACAGAAGCTGGCACCGAACGCTGGACTGCCAGATCCAGCGTTGCCGCCTAAACCTCGGTGGCTTATTGCTGCGGATGGATCCCGGTCTCCGCCGTCACCAGGCCCGCCCGCTGAACCCCCTCCAGCATGACCGCCGCCAGCGAAGATCATCGTTGTGCCGCCCTGCGGCTTCATACTGCTGTCGCCGCCCGGCGCGGCGGCCGCAAGGTCAACAACATCGCCTCCGCCTCCGCCACTGCCAGCCGTGATGATATATTTAGTGCCGGGGGTGACCTCTACCACACTGCGGCTGTAAGCTCCGCCCCCACCGGGATACAAGCCTCCGCCTCCTCCGCCTCCCCACATTTCAACCAAAACGTGCGTGACGTTAGGCGGCGCTATCCACTCATAGGGGTTGCAGGGCGCAATCAAGATGGGTGGGCAGGCAAATTCGCTAATTCCGTTAAAACCGCCCGGTCCGGTTGGACCCGGTTGTCCGGGGTCACCTTTGTCACCCTTTACACCCGGAGCGCCCGTGTCACCTTTTACCCCGGGAACACCTTGGCCGCCCGTATCGCCTTTGTCTCCTTTTGTTCCGGGAACTCCTTGAGCGCCGGTGTCCCCTTTATCACCCTTATCGCCTTTGTCTCCTTTCGGTCCCGGAGGGCCAACGGTCAGGATCGGCAAGAGCGTGACGCTGAGATCGTTGTTCCCTGAGGCGATGGTGACTGTGCGGGTATCGGGATTCCACCCGGAGTTTGGAATGGTCACGATCACGGTATGATCGCCGACGGACAGGCTGACGCTCATCGGCGTAACCTTGTCCGTGTTGACGCCATCGACGATGACGCTGGCGCCGGACGGGAAGGAAGTGACCTTAAGAGCCCCGTTCTGTCCAAACGCGGCGCAGACCAGGAAAAGACTCGCGACAATAGTCGCGCAAAATGTTTTCAAAGTTTTTTTCATGTTCGTCCTCCAGTTTTATATTTGTCCTTTTAGACAGAGATCTATCTGCTCGATTCGGGATTGTTTCCGTCGAGTTTTATCGGGATAACTACTTTTTTGTTTATCCGACTATCGTGTTCTGGTTATGCGTAGCGTTCGTTCGCACGAGATATCTGTTCATCTGCCTATGGGCAATCAATAGATGTTGAA
>Ga0207711_10001812_pt1 | contig 19518 bp, 13 predicted proteins | sample KBSS34metaG_FD_184401 | JGI IMG/M metagenome (GOLD analysis project Ga0207711, IMG submission 184401) | Switchgrass rhizosphere microbial communities from Kellogg Biological Station, Michigan, USA - KBS S3-4 metaG (SPAdes) (version 2) | ecosystem: Host-associated > Plants > Roots > Rhizosphere...
CTAGCCGCGGCAGCCGGCAACCCGCGGCGGCACGACGCGCGCCGCTGGCTCGGCCGGTTGCGCGATCTCGTCCTGCGTCCGCGCGAGCTCCGTCGCCGGAAGCGGCGGGCTCGGCAGATAGCCTGTGGTCGCGCGCGTGGTGCCGCGCGTCCGCACGGTGAGCGTGCTGCGCTCGCGCGCGAGGCGCGGGATGCAATTCTGCGCGAGCAAGCCGGCGACCACCGGAGCCGGGGTCGCAAGAGGCAGCACCGATCCCGTCAGCTCGTTAGGCGAGTTGATCAAGATCTCGCCGTCGAGCCCGCGCGTCGAGGTCGCATCGATCTTGCTGTCCGCGGAGGCCACGAAGAACCCTGCGCCGATCGTGATGTTGCCGCCGTTGCCGGCGTTCGCGCTCGCAAGGACGTCGCTGCGGTTCAGCAGCACGTAGTCCGGATCGATCGTGACGTTCCCGCCGGAGTCCGTCGCCGTCACACCGCCAGCCTGCGCCCCGATCGTGGAATCGATGAGCTCTACCTTGTGACCTGCCTCGACAACGATGTCCCCGCCGGCGGATCCGAGCGCGCTCGTCCGCAGCGCGCTCGCGTCGAGCGCCAAGGCATCGGTCGCCGTGAGGCGGAGCGCGCCGGCCTTGCCCGAGCCCGAGCTGCTCGCGGAGATCGCGCTGCCGCCCGTGAGATCGATCGTGCCCGCCGAGATCACGACGTCGCCGCCATTGCCGAGGCCCGTCGTCGCCGCCGAGACGTCGGAGCCGCCGCTGAGGCGAACGGTCTCCGCGTGGAGGCTGACCGCGCCACCCGTTCCATCCACCGTCGAGGCCGAAATGCGCGCCGCGTTCTCGAGCGTGATGTCATTCGCCTGGACCGCGATCTCCCCCGCCGCGCCCGCGCCGGCTCCGACCGCCGTCGATTCGCTCGCGATTCGTGCGTTCGATACGTGCAACGAGCCCACATCGAGCGCGACTCGGCCGCCCGCCCCGAGCAATGCGGTGTTGCCCACGATCTCGGCGCCGTCCGCGAGCGTGAGCGCTGCGGCAGAGATCGCGACGGAGCCCGCGTAGCCGATCCGCGGCGCGCTGACTGCGCCGCCCTCGCCGGGATCAACCTCGGTCGAAGCCTTGATCGCCGACCCGTTCCCGTCGCCGCGCGCTCCGCGCAGCGACACCTCCCCGGCCGCAACGACCGTGACCGATCCGCCGTTGCCGACACCGGATGTGCTCGAGGACATCCGCGCGCCGTCGGCAAGCTCGACGCGGCCCGCCGAGACGGCGATCGAGCCCGCGTTGCCGGTCGCCGTGAAGAAGCTCGACGTCGTGATCCGCGAGCCGCGATTGTTGGCGGGATCCGCGATCCCGTTCGTGCCAGTCGCGACGAAAGCCTCGGACGCGACGATCGCGATGTTCCCGCCGTTGCCGGTGCTCTGCGCCGTGCTGCCGATCCGCGCGCCGTTCAACGCCTCGACGGTCGGCGCCTCGAGACGGATATTGCCGCCCGAGCCGCTGCCCGCCGTGCTCGCGGTGATCTCCGACTCCTGGACTAGCGTGAGCCGGCTTGTCGCCGAGAGGGAGATATCGCCCGCGCCGCCTGCGCCGAGCGTGCTTGCAGAGACATCTGCTCCGTTCGCGATGCGGAGCACCGCGGCGGCCACGTCGATCGAGCCGCCGCGTCCCGTCGCGGCCGCCGCGACGTCGGAGAAGAGCCCGGACCCGATGCTCGGCGTCGTGCCGCCGCCACCGCCACCGCCGCCGCCACCGCCGCCGCCACCAGTGCCGCCGCCGCCACTGCCGCCGCCGCCACTGCCGCCGCCGCCACTGCCGCCGCCACCGCCGCCGCCACCAGTGCCGCCGCCGCCACTGCCGCCGCCGCCACTGCCGCCGCCGCCACTGCCGCCGCCGCCACTGCCGCCGCCAGCGCCGGCACCATTACCCCCGTCCGCCGACCCCTCGATGCGGACAGTCCCGGTCGCGGTCAGCGCGATTTGTCCGCCGCGGGTCCCACCCGCGGCGCCGGTCCGTATCTGGCTGCCGTCGAGCAGCGTCGCGTCCGTGACGCCGATCAGCACATCGCCCGTCGCGGTCGCGCTCGTCGCGGTATTCGCTGCAACGCGGCTCGCGGAGCGCATCACGAACTGGCCGCCGAGGATGTAGACGTCGGGCGTTACCGGACCGCCGCCGCCACCGCCACCGCCGCCTCCACCGCCCCCGCCGCCGGCTCCGCCGCCCTCTCCCGTCCCGGCCGCGGTCGTAACCGACGTCGCGGTCAGCGAAATGGCGCCGAGTGGGGGCGCGGCGCTCGAAGCATTGCCGATGCCGCCCGCGACGATAGCCCCGGGCACACCGATGTTGACCGCGCCCGCGGCGCTCGCGAGCACGACATGTCCGGCCGGAGCGGTGAGCGTTGCCGAGGTCGCATCGATCGACCCGCCAACGAGCCCGAGCGTTCGCCCGCTCGGCACGCGCAGCGTCGCGCCCGTGATCGAGATCGCGCCGATCTGCGCATCGAGGAAGCCGAACGCGACCGGGTTGCCGATCGTCAGCGTCGAGCCCTGCGGGTTCGCCGCGTCGAAGCGCCCACCGCCTGGGAGCAGCAGCGCGTCCGCCGTGCTCGCGTAGAACGAGCCCTGGACGTTCAGCGTCGCGCCGGCCCCGATCACGAGGCCGTTCGGGTTGATGAGCCAGAGGCTCGCGCCGGACACGGTGCTCGCGACGAGCCCGTTGATCTGCGACGGGTTCGCGCCCGTGACGCGGCCGATGATGTTCTGCGTCGTGCCAGTCGCGCTCGTAAACGTCGCGCTCTCGCCGCTCAATACGTTGAACTCGGAGAAGCTGTGGAACAGGTTCTGACCGACTCGCGTTCCGAGCGTGCTCGGGATGGTGTAGCTCGGGCCGGTCAGGGCGCCTGGGGCACCGGTCGTGCCGTCGAGCACGATCTGGCCGCGGCCGGCACCCGGTGCGAGCGCGAGCGCGAGCGCCGCGCCGGCGACGGCGAGCGTCGAGAACGACGCGGTCGTTCGGGGCGCGCGCGAGGTCTGGAGAGGTTCGAGTCCGATCGTCATGGTTTCAGCGGCCGCCGGTACGCAAGTGAGTAGTGAATGCCGCGATCCTGAAGACTGTCGTCGGGATTGTGCAGATCGACGAGCGCGACGCCGCGGTAGAGCTCCATGCTCAGGCCCGGCAGCGGATGCCAGAGCAGCCCGACGCCGACGCTCGTGAGATGCTCGCGCTTCGGACTGAACGCCGACGCCTCCGCATCGACCGACAGTCCGTAGTCGACGAACGTTGCGATGTCGAAGTTCCCGCGGGGCTGACCGGTCGCGTCGAGGAGCGCCGCGAACCGCCACTCCGCGGATGCAGCGAAACCGTTATCGCGAACGAGCTGACTCTCGCGGTAGCCGCGTACGCTGTACCGGCCGCCGATCGGCAGCTTATACATCGCGAGCAATGAGTCGTCCGCCACTTGCAGGAGTCCGGTGACAAGGACACGGCTTGCCCGCCAGCGTAGGTTCTGCACGAACTGGAGCTGTCCGAAGAGCAGCGCGAAGTCGCCGTCGGGCCCGACCGCGTTGTGAGTTGGGTTCAGCACGTCGACGCCCCACTGCAGCGACCCACGCGCGACGAGCGAGCGCGTTCCGGCGGTGCGCGACCACTCGGTGCCGAGCACGATCGAGCTGCCGACGGCTTTACCGTCGACGTCGCCCGGAGAGAACGAGAACGGCGCGCCGAGGAGCGTGCTCTCGCTGCGCTTGTGCTCGAAGACGATCTGTGCCGAGAGCGCGCGTCGTTCGTCTTCGACGAACGAGCGGCTCGCGCCGACACTCCAGAGATCGATGCGGCTCGCGATGTCGATCGATTTGAACGGCTCCTCGATGATGTCCGCGTCTTGTGCGGACGCCGCGAAGTCGAGGTTCACGCCGCCGGCCGTCACCGGCACGCGATAGAAGATTGCGTTGTCGCCCGCGCCTTCGCTGATGCCGAACCGCCCGCTCACGACGTCGCCGTTGCCGACGAGCCCGCGGTACGTGATCCCGACGCTGGCGCGATTCTCGCCGATGGAGGCCGGACGATCATTGGCCGCGGCGACCGAGAGCTCGAGCGGGGCGCGCTCGGTGACCGCGACGTTGAGGCGGCTCTCGCCCAGTCGCTCGCCCGGGACGAGCTCCGCGTTCACGCGCTCGACCAGCGGATCTTTTTGCAGCACGTTCAAGCCCGCCTGCAGGTCCGCCACGTTCAACGGTCTCGTCACGTAGTGCTCGACGCGGCGCTCGATCGGCCGGCTGCGAAGGCGGTGATTGCCCTCGACGTCGATCTGCGTGAGCTCGCCTTCGACCGCGCGCAACACCACGACGCCGTCCGTCACGCGCTGATCCGGAATCACCACGCCCGACGTCACGTAGCCGCGCTCGACGTAGAGTCGCGAGAGCTCGTGCCTGAGCTCCTGGAGCTCCTCGAACGATACCTCTTGGTTCTCGAGCGGTGCCGTGAGGTCCGCGAGCTCTTGCGCCGAGAACACGGTGGTCCCTTGCACGCTCACGTCGACGAGACGAATCGAGCCCACGGCCGTGAGCGTGTCGTCGGCGACCGCCGCGTCGCGAGACGTCGCCGACGCTGGCGGTTGCGCGCGCGCGTCGCCGAGCTCGCAGCACCAGGCCGCGAGCACGAGAGCCGGCAAGCAAATTGCGCGGCGCATGCGCTATCGCCAATCGCCGATCATCAAGAACGGCGCCCAATGCGAAGGATGCGAGTAACGCGCGTCGTTGAGCAGTGCGAGCTGCGCGCCACGCAATGCCGCGGCCTTGCCCGCGCCTGCCGCTAGTTGCCGGTAGAACTCGCCGACGAGCAGCGCGGTGGACTCGTCGTTCACGGCCCAAAGGGACGCGAGCGCGCTGCGCGCGCCGGCTTTGACGGCGACACCCGCGAGACCGAGGGCGGCGCGCTCGTCCCCGGCTGCGGTGCTGCACGCGCTCAGCACGAGCAGGTCGACGGGACGATCGGAGAAGCGCTGGCCTCCCACAGCATCCTCGAGCTCGTCCATCGTGATGAGGTCATCGTGCGCGAGCAAGAACGAACGCCGATAGTCCGACTCGAACTGCGCGTGCGTCGCCATGTGCACGACCGAGTAACCGCCTTGGACCATCTCGCGCTCGAGCGTTGCCGTGACGAACGACGAGTCCGTATAGGTGCGCGATGGGAACGTCGCGCTGATGCTCGCGAGCTCCTCTGCGACGAACGGCAGCCCGGGGAAACCCTGCGTAGGCTCGATGATGCCGTTCAACAGCACACGGCTGACCGGTTGCGCGCGGACTGCTCCGACGAGCGACAGCGCGGGAGTCACGCCGAGTGCGTAGCGTTGGACGAGGAAGCGGCTGCCGTCGTGCAGCACCGCGAACGGGATCGTGCGCAACGGGCCGTCCGGCACGATGATCAGTGTGGTCGGAGCCGCAGCCTCGAGCAGCGGCTCGAGCGGCCCGATCAGCGAGCGGTAAAGCGCCTGCGCGGGGAGGAGGAACGCGTCACCGGACGCGCCGTCTTCGATCGCCTGCCGCAAAGACAGCGCCGTGCTCGTGATGGTCTGAACGTCCGTCGCGACCGTGAACTGCCGTAATTGGTCGCCGGCACTCACCAGCATCTCGGTCCGGTCGGCGAACACGAGCGGGTAGATCACGACGATGCGCTGTTGCCGCGACGTGCGTGCGTCGAACACCTCGGGCACGGTGCATTGGTTCTCGAAATAGTTGCGTACTTCGGCGATGCGCAAACCTTCGAGCGTGCTCTGGACCTCGACGAGCGCGGCCTCGGCTGCCGCCGGCGACAGGGTTCGCGCTCGAGCGAGCATCAGATCCGCGTATTCCTCGTAAAGCGGCAGCACGTTCTTCGCGAAACCGCCGCGGGACTGCGCGGTCGCGACTTCCGTCGCGCCGAGCGTCTCGATCGCGGCGGAGTAGGACGCGAGCGCGGCGTCGACGTCACCCTTCGAGCGCAGCAACCGCCCGGCTTGCCATTCCCAGCGATAGAGGCTTTCGTTCGCGCCGACGCTCTGCGCGACGATGACGGCCTTGCGTGTATGCGCGAGCGCTTCGTCGAGCGAACCCCGCGCCGCGCGCGCGAGGCCGAGCGCGCCGTGAGCCTCGCCGAGCAGCGCGGCGTCGCCCGCGCGCTCGGCCAGCGCTCGGGCCGCTTCCGCCAGGCTGGCCGCGGCCTCGAGGAGCTCCGAGCGCGCGAGGTCTCGCGCGTAGGCGTTGCGGTAGAGCTCCGCGAGCGAGAGAAAGACGCGCGCCTGCGTCGCCGATGGCTCCAGAGCGCGCGCTGCGGAATCGAGCGCGGCCAAGCGCGTGCCGAGCCCTTGATTCGCCCCGCTGTCCTCGAGGGCGCGCGCGAGGTTGACGCCTGCGACGAGCCCGAGCGCCGTGCGCGACGGCGCGAGCCGTCGCGCGTCGGCGAACGCCGCGAGACCGCGCAGGGGCTCATCGGCGGCCATGTACGCGTTGCCGAGGTCGTTGAGCAGCGACGCGGTCTCGGCGCTCGTGCGGTCGCCTGCGTTCGCGTCGAGCGCGCGCGTGAGCTCGTCGATCGTTGTGGCATCGTCGCGCAGCGCGCGATCGCTCCGAGGTGGCTGCCCGCCGACGGTCGGATCGTCTGCGCGTACCTGCCCGCCCGCGGCGAGGAGAGCCGCGGCCGCCCATGCCAGTGCGCGAAGGGCTGCTCGGCCGCGAGGCAGCGCGTGGGCGAGGATCGTGATCATTTATTGGATATTCTCTTGGGACTGTACTGTAGCACCGGTTTTGTAGAAGACTGCGGTTGCTCGACGGCTGATAAATGAGAGGCGCTAGTCCGCGCGGCGCCGAAGCGTCTCGGGCGTCTTCGTGTCGCCGCAGTCAACGCGCAATGATCAAGCAAGCCCGAACGACGGCCGTTTGCTGCGCGCTCGGCGCGCTCGCGGCCGTGCTCGCGTGGTTCGGCGTCAACGACGTGGCCGTGCTCCGCGAGGGGTCGATGCTGCTCGACGATTTCCGGACCGCGTACTTCGCGACGCCACGGCCGCAGCGCAGCGACATCATTGTGCTCGCGGTGGATGAGGACACGTTGGCGCAGTTTCCGTTCCGCTCGCCGATCGACCGAGGGTTCCTCGCAGATCTCGTGAGCGAGCTCGGGCGCCGCAACGTGCGGGTGCTCGGCATCGACTTCGTCTTCGACCAACCGACCAATCCCGCCGACGATCACCGCCTCCTCGCGGCGCTCGACGCCGCCCCGGCGCAGGTCGTGATCGCGTACGGCACCGCGTCGAACGGCCTCACGCAGCGCCAACTCGATTTCCAGAGCCGCTATCTCGAGGGGCGCCAAACGGCTCTCGCCGGCATGTTGATCAGTGACGGCGTCGTTCGGCACATTTATCCGGGCGCAGCCGGTCCCGAAGGGTTCAAGCCTGGCTTTGCGGCTGCGATCGCCGCCGCGGCCGGCGCGACGCGGCCCGCCAAGGCGGAGCGCTTGTATCTGCGTACCTCGGTCGGAGGCGCGCCCCCGATCCGCTCATTCCCGGCACACACCTTGAAGCTACTGCCGGCGGATTGGTTCAACGGCGCGATCGTCCTGCTCGGCGCCAATCTGCCGAACCAAGACACATTTCGGACGCCGCTTACGGTCACCGGAAGCGGCGACATGACCGGCGTCCTCATTCATGCGCAGGCCGTCGCGCAACTTCTCGACGGCGCACGCTATCCCGCCGTCGGTGCGGTAATCGACGCCATGATTCTCTTCGTCGCCGTGACGATCGGGACCGTCGTGCCGTTCCTGCGTATGCGCGTCGTTCCACAGGCGCTCGCGGCGCTCGGTGTGCTGGCCGTGTATTGGCTGATAGGATTCACGTGGTTCGCACGCGGCGGCCCGTTGTTGCCGCTCCTGTTGCCGACGATCGGCCTCCTCTTCGCGATCGTCCTCGCCGGCACGTATGCACGCAGCGGCGAGCTGCGCGAGAAGCGCTTCGTTCGCGATACGTTTCGCCGCTACGTGTCCCCGGCGGTCATCGACGAGATGCTCGCCAATCCGAGCAAGCTCGCGCTCGGCGGAGAAAAGCGCGAGATGAGCTTCGTGTTTTCCGACCTCGAGGGCTTCACCACGCTGAGCGAGAAGCTCGCGCCCGAACAGGCGGTGGCTCTGCTGCAGTCGTACTTGGACGGCATGCTGAAGATCGCGCTCGAGCTAGGCGGCACGGTCGATCGGCTCGTCGGCGATGGAATCGCGGTTTTCTTCGGCGCGCCGTCCGCCCAGCAAGACCACGCCAAGCGGGCGGTCGACTGCGCGCGCGAGTGGGACCGCTATTGCGAGGCCTTTCGGCTCGGGCAGATCGAGAAGGGTATGAAACTCGGGATCACGCGAATCGGCGTGCACACCGGCAACGCGGTCGTCGGCAACGTCGGCAGCGCCGAGCGCTTCCATTACACGGCGCACGGCGATTGCGTGAACACAGCGGCGCGATTGGAGGGCGCGAATCGCCACCTCGGCACGCGCGTGTGCATGAGCAGCGACGTGGCCGCCGCCGAGCCTGGCGACGAGGTGCTGCCGGTCGGGCGGCTGGTGCTCAAGGGGAGGGGCGCCGCGCTGGACTGCGTGACGTTCGCCCGGAGCCTGCCGGCCGCGGCGGTGCGAATGTACCGCGAGGCCTATGCTCTGCTCGAGAGCGACGCCGCGGCGAGCGCGGCACTGTTCGTCGAGCTCTGCCGACAGGTGCCCGACCACGGCCTCCTGCGGTTCCATCTGCGCCGGCTCGAACGGGGTGAGGTCGGCACCACGATCGTATTGGAGAGCAAGTGATGCAAAGAGTCATGTTGGCCGCGTCGATCGCGGCGCTCGCAGCAGCGGTAGCCGTGCCGGCGGCGGCGGCCGATCTCGTCGTGCTCGAAAGCGGCGCCCCGACCTATCCGGCGGGTCGGACGATGAGCTCTGCGACTCCGATCAAGCTCGGGGCGGGCGAATTCGTCGTGATTGTCACCGAGGACGCGCGCATCGTGCGTATCGTCGGACCGCACGATGGTCCCGCGGTCGGCGCCTCACCCGACTCGAGCGCAGTCCGCAAAGCGCTGGACCGCCTTGTGAGCGCGAATCAGCCGAGAGTCGGCGGCGTCGGCGCGGTGCGAGGCGGCGAGGAGACAGAGGTCGCAGCCGACACGCGCCCCGGGCCGTGGCTGCTGCATTCGGAGATCGACGGGGAGCAGTGCGCACTACGCGATCGGCCGATCGAGCTCTGGCGCGAGACGACGGCCTCGGGCGCGACGGCGCATATCACGTCCGCCGAGAACGATGCGGCCGCGGACGTTCGCTGGGCCGAAGGCGCAACACGCGCTGCGTGGCCGACGGACGGTCTGCCCGCGACGGACGATAGAATCTATCTCGTCCGGTTCGATGGCGTGACGCGCTCGGTCGCGATCAGGCTGAGGCTGCTCGACCCGGCGGTCGCGAGCAACACGCTCGCCGCGGCCGCGTGGCTCGCCGCGAGGGGCTGCACTGCGCAAGCTCGCCTCGCGCTGCGCTGACGACGGGTGTATATCTCACCGCCCACAGCGCCGTCTCGGGCGTGGGAGCTCACGCGGAGCCGCCGGACGCCGCAGATGATCGAAGTACCGGGCGTCGGCGAAGACGCTTATGCGGAGCTCGACCGCGGCGATCATCTCGTACTTCGCGTGCTCAAAGGCGGCGCGGAGTTGCGTTTCACGCTCACGATGAAACCGGCCGCGACTGCCGCGGACACGCCGCTCTTGGGCGAGCTCGCACACGCCGCCGATCGGCGTTTAGGCGCCGGAGTCAGCCGCTAACCTCGGTGCGGGGTACAACGTACCGCGAAAGGATGAACGCGGCGCGACCCGATCGGAGCGCGCCGCGTTTCGGTAGCTAGGAACCGGCTTCTAGGCGAGACCGACGATTTGCCCGTCCGCGTCGATGTCGATGTTGTCGGACGCCGGCTTCTTCGGCAGGCCCGGCATCGTCATGATGTCACCCGACAGCACCACCATGAACCCGGCGCCGGCGTTCAAGTAGACGTCGCGCACGTTGAACACGTGTCCGCTCGGCGCGCCGCGCAGCTTCGGATCCGTCGAGAACGAGTACTGCGTCTTCGCGATGCAGATCGGCAGATTGCCGAACCCGTCCTCCTGGAACTTCTCGATCTTGTTTCGCACGGCCGTGTCCGCGACCACTTCGCTCGCGTGGTAGATGCTCTTCGCCACCTTGCCGATTTTCTTCCAGAGTGGATCCGCGTCCTCGTAGACGAACTTGAGCGAGCCGGGCTTCGTGTCGATGAGCTTCACGATCGAGCGCGCCAATTCGGTCGCGCCTTTCGACCCGTTCAGGAAGTGCGTGCAGACGAGCGCCTCGACGCCCTGATCCGCGAGGTGCTTCTTGATCATGTCCAGCTCGCGATCCGTATCGCTACCGAATCGGTTCAACGCGACGACCACCGGCAAGCCGTAATGCTCGCGAATGTTCGCGACATGGCGGTCCATGTTCGCGAGGCCCTGCATCAGCGCCTTCGTGTCCTCGTTGTTGACGTCCTCGATCTTCGCGCCGCCCGAGTACTTCAGCGCGCGCGCAGTGCCGACGAGCACCGCGGCCGACGGCCGAAGCCCCGACTTGCGACACTTGATGTCGACGAACTTCTCGGCCCCGAGGTCGGCGCCGAAACCCGCCTCGGTCACGACGTAGTCGGCGAGCTTGAGCGCCGTCTTGGTCGCGAGCACCGAGTTGCAGCCGTGCGCGATATTGGCGAACGGGCCTCCGTGCACGAGCGTCGGCGTGTGCTCGAGGGTCTGCACAATGTTCGGCTGGATCGCGTCCTTCATCAGAACGGTCATCGAGCCCTGCGCATTCACGTCGCGCGCGCGTATCGGTTTGTTGTCGCGCGTGTAGCCCACGATGATGTTCGCGAACCGTTCGCGCATGTCGTTCAGCGACGAGGACAGACAGAGAATTGCCATGACCTCGGACGCCGCAACGATGTCGTAGCCCGTCTCGCGCGGAAAGCCGTTCGCGGTGCCGCCGAGGCTATTGATGATGCTGCGCAGGCTGCGGTCGTTCATGTCGAGCACACGCCGCCACATCGGCCGGCGAATGTCGAAGCCGAGCTGATTACCGAAGTAGATGTGGTTATCGACGAGCGCCGCGAGCAGGTTGTGCGCGATGCTCACGGCGTGGAAGTCGCCCGTGAAATGCAGGTTGATGTCTTCCATCGGCGCGACCTGCGAGTGACCACCGCCCGCCCCGCCACCTTTGACGCCGAAGCACGGCCCGAGCGAGGGCTCGCGCACGCAAACCATCGCCTTCTTGCCGATCGCGTTGAGCGCGTCGGCCAGGCCGATCGTCGTGGTCGTCTTGCCTTCGCCCGCGGGCGTCGGAGTGATCGCGGTGACCAGAATCAGCTTGCCGTCCTTGCGCGACTCTAGGCGCTGCATGAGAGCGGACGACAGCTTCGCTTTGTAGTGGCCGTAGGGCTCGAGATCGTCGGCGTCGATGCCGAGACGCTCTTTCGCAAGCTCCACGATTTTGCGCAGCTTCACACCGCGCGCTATGCCCAGATCGTCTTTCATGATTGCGTCACCGCGAGTCGTTGAGTGGGTTGAAAGACCTGAGAGAGGAAGCCCTGCCGTCCATGGCTGGGCTTCGCATCAGTTACACGATGTCCATCAATACCGGTAGTGGTCCGACTTGTACGGACCCGCGACCGGCACGCTCAGGTAGTCGGCCTGCGACTTCGAGAGCGTATCGAGCTTCACGCCGAGCTTCTCGAGATGCAGCCGCGCTACCTTCTCGTCGAGCTGCTTCGGCAGCACGTAGACGCCGAGCGGGTACTTCGCCGTGTTGCCGTACAGCTCGATCTGAGCGAGCGTCTGATTCGTGAAGCTGCTCGACATCACGAAGCTCGGGTGGCCCGTCGCGCAGCCCAAGTTCACGAGCCGGCCTTCGGCCAAGAGAAGGATGTTGCGGCCCTTCGAGATCTCGATGCTGTGTACCTGCGGCTTGATCTCGGTCCACTTGTACTTCTTGAGCTTGTCGACCTGGATCTCGTTGTCGAAGTGGCCGATGTTGCAGACGATCGCGTTGTGCTTCATCTGCTTGATGTGCTTCTCCGTGATCACGTCGACGCAGCCCGTGGTCGTCACGAACACGTCGCCGAGCTTCACGGCCTCGTCCATCGGCATGACCGTGTAGCCCTCCATCGCGGCCTGGAGCGCGCAGATCGGGTCGATCTCGGTGATGATCACGCGCGCGGACTGCGCGCGCAGTGACTGCGCCGAGCCCTTCCCGACGTCGCCGTAGCCCGCGACCACAGCGACCTTGCCCGCGAGCATCACGTCCGTGGCGCGGTTGATCGCGTCGACGAGCGAGTGGCGGCAGCCGTAGAGGTTGTCGAACTTCGACTTCGTGACCGAGTCGTTCACGTTGATCGCCGGGAACAGCAAGCGTCCCTGCTTGTGCATCTGATAGAGGCGGTGAACGCCGGTCGTCGTCTCTTCAGAAACACCTTTAATCGCGGCAGGCATGTTCTTGAAGCGCTTAGGATCTTTCTTGATCGACTTCTTGAGCTGCGCGTACAGGATCGCTTCCTCGGCGCTGCCGGGCTTCTTGTCGAGAATCGAGGGATTCTTCGTCGCCTCGAAGCCGAGGTGCACGAACAGCGTTGCGTCGCCGCCGTCGTCCAAGATCATGTTCGGGCCTTCGCTGTTGCCCCAGTCGAGCGTGCGGTCGATGTAGTCCCAATACTCCTCGAGCGACTCGCCCTTGTACGCGAACACCGACGTGCCGCGCACCGCGATCGCCGCGGCCGCGTGGTCTTGCGTCGAGAACACGTTGCAGCTCGCCCAACGGACCTTCGCGCCGAGCGCCTGGAGCGTCTCGATCAGCACGGCCGTTTGGATCGTCATGTGCAGCGAGCCCGTGATCCGCGCGCCCTTGAGCGGCTGCTTCGGACCGAACTCCGCTCGCGTCGACATCAGGCCGGGCATCTCGAACTCGGCGAGCTCGATCTCCTTGCGGCCGAAATCGGCGAGGCCGATGTCCTTGACGAGGTAGTCCTTGTTCGCGGAGCTCGCGCTCTTCGCCTTCTTGACGGCAGCCATGTCTATCTCCTGTGTCCTATTTCAGTTTTTGGCCGAACGCGGCCTTGTAGCGTTTCTTGAAACTTTCGAGCGTGAACGTGTGGTTCTGCGGGCCTTGGTGCTCGATCTTGATCGCGCCCATGAGGCTCGCGATGCGGCCCGTCGTCTCCCAGTCGAGGTCATTCAGCAGGCCGTAGAGCAAGCCCGCGCGGTACGCGTCGCCGCAGCCAGTCGGGTCCTGGACGGACTTCGGTTTCACGGACGGAATCTCGTGGGTCTTCTGCTTCGTGTGGATCACGGAGCCCTTCGCGCCGAGCGTGACGATCAGCGCGTCGACGCGCGACACGATGTCTTTCTCGCTCCAGCCCGTGCGGTCCTTCAAGAGCTCCCACTCGTAGTCGTTCACGGTGACCCAGGTCGCCTGCTCGATGAACTTGCGCAGGTCGTCGCCGTTGAACATCGGCATGCCTTGGCCCGGATCGAAGATGAACGGGATCTTCTTCTTCGCGAACTGCTCGGCGTGCTTGATCATTCCGGTGCGGCCATCCGGCGACACCATGCCGATCGTCACGTTCTTCGCGTCGGTGACCTTGTTCTTCTCGGAGAAGTTCATCGCGCCCGGGTGGAACGCGATGATCTGATTCGACGCGAGATCGGTCGTGATGAACGCCTGCGCGGTATAGCAGTCGTCGAGCGTGCGGATGTAGTCCTGCTTGATGCCGAGCTTCTTGAGACGCTTGCGATACGGTTCGAAGTCGGAGCCGACGGTCGCCATCGGCAGCGGCGTCTCGCCCAGTAGCTTCAAGTTGTACGCAATATTCGTCGCGCAGCCGCCGAACTCGCGCCGCAGCTTCGGCACGAGGAACGCGACGTTCAGCATGTGAATCTTGTCGGGGAGGATGTGGTTCTTGAACGAGTCCTCGAACACCATGATGTTGTCGTAGGCCGCGGAACCACAGATTAGAGCCGTCATCTTTCCTCTCACCCTCTTCGATAATCGTTTCGAGAAATCCGGGCGTCGCCTCTTCGAGAAACCGTTCGCCCGGGGACGAAACGCGGCGCCCTCGAGGGCGCCCCGTCTCTTACCTTCGGACGATTACTTCGCGGCCGACTTCAGCGCGGCGGCCTTGTCCGTCTTCTCCCAGCTGAACTCGTCGCGGCCGAAGTGGCCGTAAGCGGCGGTCGCCAGGTAGATCGGCTTCAGCAGATCGAGCATCTTGATGATGCCGTACGGACGCAGATCGAACGTGTCGTTCACGGCGTCGATGATCTTCTGCTCGGGCACCTTGTTCGTGCCGAACGTCTCGACCGTGACCGACGTCGGACGAGCGACGCCGATCGCGTATGACACCTGCACTTCGCAGCGGTCCGCGAGGCCCGCGGCCACGACGTTCTTCGCGACGTAGCGGGCGGCATAAGCGGCCGAGCGGTCGACCTTCGACGGGTCCTTGCCCGAGAACGCGCCGCCGCCGTGGCGGGCGAAGCCGCCGTAGCTGTCGACGATGATCTTCCGGCCCGTGAGACCGCAGTCGCCCATCGGACCGCCGATCACGAACCGGCCGGTCGGGTTGATGTGGAACTTGGTCTTCTTGTTGATCCACTTCTTCGGCAGCACCGGCAGGATGATCTCTTCCATCACCGCCTCTTGCAGCGCCTTGAGCTTGATCTCGGGCGCGTGCTGAGTCGACAGCACGACGGCCTCGATGCCGACCGGCTTGTCGTTCTCGTAGCGGAACGTGCATTGGCTCTTCGCATCGGGACGCAGCCACGGCAGCTTGCCGTTCTTGCGGACCTTCGCCTGGCGCTCGACCAAGCGGTGCGAAAAGATGATCGGCGCGGGCATGTAGCTGTCCGTCTCGTTCGTCGCGTAGCCGAACATCAGGCCCTGGTCACCGGCGCCCTGCTCTTCCGGCGCCTTGCGGTCGACGCCCTGCGCGATGTCCTGCGACTGCTTGCCGAGGCCGTTCAACACGGCGCACGTGTTGCCGTCGAAGCCCTTGTCGGAGTGGTCGTAACCGATGTTGAGCACCGTCTTGCGCACGATGTGCTCGACCTCGATCACGGCGTTGGTCGTGATCTCGCCGGCGACGATGACCATGCCGGTCTTCGTCATCGTCTCGCACGCTACGCGGCTCTTCGGCTCCTGCGCGAGGATCGCGTCAAGAATCGCGTCGGACACCTGGTCCGCGATCTTGTCCGGATGACCTTCGGCAACGGACTCCGAAGTAAACAGATATGACTTGCTCATTGTTCCCTACCTGATGTTTTTCGAAAGAAAGTTAGTTGTCTTCGACCCGGAAGCCGGTCGACTCTTTGTTCAAGACGAACCGCCCAGAGAGCACCGCATTTGCCCAACGCGCCGTCTTCACGACACCGCCGAAAGCAAAGAAGTGAATCTTCTTGAGACGCGAATCGGGGTGTGCTGCCCGATGCTTCGCGATGTAAGTGACCATGTCGTCGGGCGCCTGCGCGCTGAGCAGGTTCGCCATCGCGGCCGTGCGCGTCGTGAGCATCCGCATCGACGCGCCGACGCCGCAAAGCATCGCGAACTTCGCGAGCTGGCGGAGCGAGGCAGGCCCCGGCATCCCCATATGGATGGGCAGCGTGATGCCCTTCGCGGTCGTGGCCGCTTCCCACTCGGTGAACGCCGTGGGGTCGAAGCCGAACTGGGTCGCGAAGTAGACATTGAAGCCCGCGGTCTTCGCGAACTCGGCCTTGCCGCGCAGCGCCTTCTCGACGCGCTCGTCGCCGATCGCTTTGCTGCCCTCGGGATGACCCGCGACACCGACGTTGCGGAAGCCGTACTTGCCGAACAGCCCCGTCTGCAGCACCTCGAGGCTGCTATCGAATGCAGGCTTCGCCGCCGTGATGTCGCCCGCGACGCAGAGCGCGCGATCGACGCCGAGCTCCTTGAGCCGCGCGAGCGCGGTGTCGAGCTGCTCGCGGCTCTCGAGCTTGCGCGCGATGATGTGCGGCGTGGCGCTCAGGCCGAGCTTCTGGACCTTGCCGGCGAGCTTCACGATGTCGTCGATCGGCACACCGGGAGGGTGCGCGACGTAGACGCACTGGCCGGGCTGCAGCACGCTTCGGATCTCGTCGAGCTTGCCCTCGTCGTGCGGGGTGATCTCGATCGAGTAGTCGTTCGCGAACGCGACGATCTGCTTGCGGAGCTCTTCGTTCGTTAACGTTGCCATTGGATTTTGACCCTGCGTAGCGCCGCGCTTCAGGGCTTGCGCGAGACGACGAAACTCTCGTCGTTGAACCAGAGACCCTTGTGCTTCTTCAAGATCTTCGAGGTGGACTCGAGGTAATTGCCGGAACGGATCACTGGGTCGAGCCGCTCGTCCTCGATCTGGCTCACGTAGATCGACGCGTTCCATGCCGCGAACAGCGTCGACGTGCCGATGCTCTGCTGAACCTCGCTCGGCAACGTGTGCATCTCGTAGCGGAAAACAGACTTCGCGTCGGACCCGGATATGAAATTGAAGTTCCGCGCGTCGCGCCCGAGCTCCTGGCGCAGCACCTTGATGAGCTCGTGCCGGTTCACTTTGAACGGCTCCTCGTTCGGCCAGACTTCGTGGACCATCTCGAGCGCCGGGTCGCCGCCACAGGACTGGACGGCCAGCAGCCGGCCCGAGGGCTTCAGAGCCTGGACTAGCGGCGCGAGCACCTTCTTGACCTTGAACTCGGCGCTCATGCGCGCGCGCCACGGCTGCGACGCGATCACGAGGTCGTAGTTGCCGCCGACCTGGCCAGGCTTCGGGATCACGCTATCGAGGAGGAACGCGTGATCCTTGCGGTAGATCACGACGACCGACGGGCGCACGTACATCGGATTGCCCGTCTTCTCGCTCGACTTCACTTGCCAGCCGTCGACGAGGAACGGGTCGAGCGCGCGAAGCTGCTCGCCGTACTCTTGGGCGGAGCCGCCCTCGAGCGGGACTTCCTTCCAGTTGAGCGCCGCGGCCGCCTTCACATCGCGCGGACGCAGCCACGGCGCCTCGGCGTAATAGAGGTTGGTAATCACGATCACGCTCGCGGGATGCTCGATGAAGCGGTCCGGGAGCTTCTCGAGCGACAGACGAACGTCCTCGAGACTGATTTCCTTGCCGACGATGAAGAACGGCATGACGGGAAAGCGACGGTGCATCGCGCGCATCAGGTGGCTCGCCACCGTCGCGTCGCCCATGCCGGCGTCGAAGAGGCGCAGTGCCGGCGGCGTCGGCTTCAGCAGAGCGAGCTCTCGGCTCGCGCGCTCGGCCACTTTCCATTTCTCGTTCGTCGTGTTGACGAACGCGAGGTACTTTTGACGGTTGTCGTAGAAACGAAACGGCCTGTCGTCCGCGGCCTTCTTGGCGGCTTTCGGAGCCTGGGATGCGCGTTTCGAGTTCTTCTCGCTCATTACTATCGTGCCCCTGGTTGTTTGCTCGGATTGCGCCGAGCCGTTCGTCGGCCCCGGTTTATGCTCGCTGATGTAGACACGGATCTTCGCGGCGGTGTCGAGCGTCACGTCCTTGCCGTTGCGCAGGCGAACGCAAAGCTTGCCGTCGTTGACCGCCTGGCGGCCGAACGTGGATTCAGCGATCCCGGTGAGTCGACAGAAGGACTCGATCTCCCCGAGCAAGGAGTCCGCCGCGCCGTGAGTCAATTCGAACGCCCCCGAAAGGAAAGGCTTTGGTTCTTTTGAAGGGGCGGTACGATACGCTGCAGTCTCGTCGAATGCAATAGTTTTTCTGCCCACTTTCGTCGCGTCGACGACCTGTGGGCAACAGCCCAACAATACAACGGGCGCCCTGGAAGCGTCTCGGGCACGGAGTGTGTCGCGCCGGGCGGCCGACTCACGCGCTCGTCGCGACGAGCGAAGGGGAAACCGCCGATGCAGGTCCTACAGCAGCTCAGCGCCTACGCCGCGTTCATCAATACGAACGACCGCCACCCCGTGGGTTCTGCGCCTCGTGATGGTGGGGCTCGGCCTGTCGCTCACTGTCGTGGACTTCAAGCGCGTCGTGGTGTACCCGAAGGCGGTGGGCCTCGGGCTCGTCGCCCAGATCGTCGGCCAGCCGCTGCTCGGCTTCGCGCTCGCATCGCTGTTCCCCGTGCCGCCGACGATCGCGATGGGGCTCGTGATCCTCGCCTCGTGCCCGAGCGGCGTGACGTCGAACGCGTACACCTTTGCTTCGCGGGCCGACGTGCCGCTCTGCGTAACGCTGTCCGCGCTCACGAGCATCGTCACCGTGTTCACGATCCCCGTGTTCATCAACCTCGGGCTACGGACCTTCGATGTCGGCGGCGAGCTCCAGGCGCTGCCGTTCTTGCAGATGCTGATCAACCTCACGGAGCTCGCCCTGGTGCCGCTCGCGCTCGGCATGCTGGCTCGAGCCGCGTTCGCCGAGCTCGCAACGCGCGCGGTCGAGCCGATTCGCAAGACGGTGTTCTTCTTGATGGTGTGCGTGCTCGTGCTCGGCGCCGCCGCGAACTACCAAACCATGCTGGACCACTTCGCCGCCGCAGGCGCGCTGGTCCTAACGATGAACGTGCTGTCGATGGCGATGGGCTACGGGCTCGCACGACTGTTCCGCCTACCCACGGCACAGGTCGTCACGCTCACGTTCGAGGTCGGCGTGCACAACCTGACTCTCGCCTACGCGATCACGTTCACGATGCTGAAGCGGCCCGACTTGGCGTCCACCGCCCTGCTCTACGCCGTCGTGATGCCGGCGACCGCACTCACCTTCGTCGCGATTGCGAAGCGTTTGCTCGCGGCCGACGCGCGCGTGCAGCCCGCGACCCAGCCTTCGATCTTGAAGACGGACGCCTGAGACCGCGGGATTCTCGCCGCGCTAACCGGCTAGAACGACTTCGGCATGCCGAGCACGTGCGTGCCGACATAGGACAGGATCAAGTTGGTCGAGATCGGCGCTACTTGGTAGAGCCGCGTCTCGCGGAACTTGCGCTCGATGTCGTATTCCTCGGCGAAGCCGTAGCCGCCGTGCGTCTGGATGCAGACCTCTCCCGCCGCGCTCGACGCCTCCGACGCGAGCATCTTCGCCATGTTCGCCTCGGCGCCGCACTTCTTGCCCGCGTCGAACAGCCCCGCGGCCTTCGCGACCATCAGCGCAGCGGCCTCCGTCTGCACGTGCGCGCGTGCGATCGGGAATTGCACGCCCTGGTTCTGGCCTATCGGCCGGCCGAACACCTCGCGTTCCGTGGCATAGGCCGACGCCTTGCCGATGAACCAGCGCGCGTCGCCGATGCATTCGGCCGCGATCAGAATCCGCTCCGCGTTCATGCTGTCGAGGATGTAGCCGAAGCCCTTACCCTCCTCGCCGATCAGGTTCTCCGCCGGCACCTCGAGCCCGTCGAAATAGAGCTCGGTCGTCGCGTGATTCATCATCGTCGCGAGCGGCTTGATCGTGAGCCCGTTGCCGACCGCGCTGCGAAGAT
>Ga0207711_10001814_pt1 | contig 19514 bp, 18 predicted proteins | sample KBSS34metaG_FD_184401 | JGI IMG/M metagenome (GOLD analysis project Ga0207711, IMG submission 184401) | Switchgrass rhizosphere microbial communities from Kellogg Biological Station, Michigan, USA - KBS S3-4 metaG (SPAdes) (version 2) | ecosystem: Host-associated > Plants > Roots > Rhizosphere...
GCGCAGCGCCTCCGCATTCGGCGGGCGTACACGCTGGTACGGCTACGCGTTCGTCGCGCCCGTCGCGCTGTTCCTCTGCGCGGTGATCGTCCTGCCGCTCGGTCACGCGTTCTGGACGAGCCTCCACCGCGTGCGCGGCCTCAACACGACATTCGTCGGACTCGCCAATTACGTGCGCGTGCTCGGGGACGAGGCGTTCTGGCACTCGCTCTACGTCTCCCTCGTATTCACGGGCGCTTCCGTCGCGCTTCACATGGCGCTCGGACTCGCGCTCGCGCTGATGCTGCACGCGCTGCGCGTCGCGCGCACGCCCTTGCGAATCCTGTTCCTTACGCCGTGGATGGTTGCGCCCGCCGTTGGCGCGACGATCTGGCTGTGGCTCCTCGAGCCGCAGTTCGGCGTCGTCAACTACCTGTTGCGCGCCCTTCACGTGACGAGCGGCCCCGTGGCGTGGCTGGGCGAGCCCGCCACCGCACTCGCCGCGGTCATCGCCGTCGATGTCTGGCGCGGCGTGCCGTTCGTGATGCTGCTGATGCTCGCCGGTTTGCAGACGATCCCACTCGAGCAATACGAGGCGGCGGCGATCGACGGCGCGACCGCGGTGCAGCGCTTCCGCCACGTCACGTGGCCGAACCTCCGCTACCTGCTCGTCGTCGCGTCGACGCTCGACATCATCAACACGATCCGCCACTACGACATCATCGGCGTGATGACGGCGGGCGGACCGGCGGGGGGTACGGAAGTCCTTCCGGTGCTGCTCTACAACACGGCATTCCGCGCCAATCGCTTCGGCGACGCGGCCGCGATCGGGGTCGCGCTGCTCGTGCTCGTGCTCGCATTCTCCATCGTCTACGTGCGGCTCACGCGACCCGATCGCGTGGAGGCCGCATGAGGCGCGCGAAGCCGTCGCGCCAGGCATTGCTGTGGTGCGCGACGCTCGTCGCGCTCGCGTTCGTGCTGTTTCCGTTCTACTGGATGCTGAATACGTCGCTCAAGCCGCCGTCGGAAGTTTTCGCGTCGCCCCCGACGTTCTTCTCGTCGCACTGGTCGCTCGACGCGTATGCAGCGGTGTTCTCCACACGCCCCGTCGGCCGCTACTTCGTCAACAGTCTGATCGTCGCCGCCGGCGCGACGCTGCTGTCGGTCACGCTCGCGGCGCTCGCCGCCTACGGCCTCACGCGCTTCTTCCCGCGCGGCGCGACACCCTTCGTGATGTTTCTGCTGTTCACGAAGATGCTGCCGGAGACGCTACTGATCATTCCTTACTTCCAGCTGATGTCGGACCTGAACCTCCTCAACACCTATCTTGCGCTGATTCTCGCTTACAGCTCGTTCGCGCTCCCGTTCTCGGTCTGGATGCTGATCGGATTCTTCCGCTCGATTCCGCGGGAGATCGACGAGGCCGCGGTCATGGATGGGGCGACGGTGCTGCAGACGTTTCGCCGCGTCATCCTTCCCCTCGCGCGTCCGGGGCTGACGGCGGTTGCGCTGTTCACGTTCCTGCTCGCGTGGAACTCGTACCTGTGGGCGCTTGTGCTTACGACCGACGCGTCCATGTTCGTGCTGTCGGTGGGCATCGCGAACATGGTCGGCGAATACCGCGTGCAATGGAACGAGCTGATGGCGGCAGCGTTCGTTGCGGCGTTGCCGGTGATGGTGCTCTATTCGCTGCTCGAGCGTCACCTGGTCGATGCGATCACCGCCGGCGCAGTCAAGGGTTGACGCCCGGCCGCGAACGATCGAAGTAGCATCGGGGAGCGCAAGCGCCGAGGGCTGATCGGCGAGAGCAGCCGCCGAGGGCCAATCGGGAGCGCAAGCGCCGAAGGCTATTCGAGGAGAGCAAGCGCCGAGGGCTCATCCGGATAGCAATCGGCGAGGGGCTAGCGCAATGACCAGGATCAGGCAGTGCGATCGGGGAAACGAAGCGTGTCATCGCGCTGCGTGAGCGCGAGGACGCCAGGCAGACGATCATGACGACCGAACATCTGAAGAAGGCCGCGAAGACGCCGCAAGGCGAGTCGGGCGCCGCACGCACGGTGGCGGGCAACATGCTTGCGGACATCGAAGCGCGCGGCGAGGTGGCGGTGCGCGAGTACGCGGCGAAGCTCGACGGGTGGACCGGCGACGTAATCGTGTCGCCCGCGGAAATCGAAAAGCGCACGCGCGACATTCCGCGTGCGATTAGGGACGACATCGACTTCGCGACCGAGCGCGTGCGGCGCTTCGCGATCGCGCAGCGGGAATCGATCAGGGAATTCGCCGTCGAGGTTCAACCTGGCCTGTCGGCCGGGCAGCGACTCGTGCCGGTCAACGTCGCCGGATGCTACGTCCCGACCGGGCGCTATGCGCACATCGCCTCCGCATACATGAGCGTGGCCACGGCGAAGGCCGCCGGGGTTCCCAAGGTCGTCGCGTGTTCGACGCCGTACCAGGGTCAAGGCATCCACCCGCACGTTCTCTATGCGATGCACGTCGCGGGTGCCGACGTCGTCATGACCCTTGGCGGCGTGCAGGCCATCGCGGCCATGGCGTACGGACTTTTCACGGGCAGCCCCGCGGACATCGTCGTCGGCCCCGGCAACAAGTACGTTGCGGAAGCCAAACGGCTGCTCTTCGGCAAAGTCGGCATCGACGTGTTCGCCGGTCCCTCCGAGATCGCCGTCATCGCCGACGAGACCGCGGACGCTTCCATCGTCGCTTCGGACCTCGTGGGCCAGGCCGAGCACGGCCACGAATCGCCGGCGTGGCTCATCACGACTTCCCGCAAGCTGGCCGAAGAGGTGATGCGCCGCGTTCCTGCGCTCATAGAAGAGCTTCCTGGGACCGCGCGCGACGCCGCGGGATCCGCCTGGCGCGACTACGGCGAAGTCGTCCTGTGCGACTCGCGGGAAACCGCCGCGGCGACGTCCGATCGCTACGCGCCCGAGCATCTCGAGGTCCACGCGCGCGATCTCGACTGGTGGCTCGCGAGGCTTACGTGCTACGGGTCGTTGTTCCTCGGCGAAGAGACGACGGTTGCATTTGGAGACAAGGCGTCGGGACCGAACCATATCCTGCCCACGATGGGCGCAGCCCGTTATTCGGGGGGCTTGTCGGTGCACAAGTTCATGAAGCCGCTGACGTGGCAACGGATGACGCGCGATGCCGCGAAGGAGATCGCGCAGGTGACCGCGCGCATCTCGCGGCTGGAAGGCATGGAGGCGCATGCGCGCACCGCCGACGATCGACTCGTCAAGTACTTTCCGGCCGAGGCGTTCGACCGTGGAGAGCCCGTCAGGACATGACCGCACGCAGCCCAACGGCCATGCAGCCCTTGCTCGCATTGCGCGGCGCACTTCGGTCGAGCCACGGATCGTGACGGGGTTCTCGTGAGTCTTCCCGCACTGTTCTCGCTCGCCGACCGGGTCGCGCTGGTGACAGGCGGCAGTTCCGGGATCGGACGCGCAATCGCGGAAGCGTTTGCGGAGGCCGGCGCGCGTGTCGTGCTCGTCGCGCGGAGCGAGCAGGCGCTTGCGGCGGCGCGAGATCGAATCGTCGCCGGCGGCGGGCAGGCGTACTTCGTGCCGTGCGATCTCGCCGATCGAGGCGAAATCGTCCGGTGCGCGGAGGATGCGGCGCGCGCCTTCGGACCGCCCGACATCGTCGTCAATGGCGCGGGTCTCAATGTCCGCAAGCCGATGCTCGACCTGACCGCCGACGACTGGGACCGCACGATGCGCGTGAACCTCGAGGCGCCGTTCTTCCTGTCGCAGCGGCTCGTTCCCGCAATGATCGCGCGCGGGTGGGGCCGCATCATCAACATCGCGTCGCTGCAATCGGTACGGGCGTTCGCAAACAGCGGCGCGTACGGCGCATCGAAGGGCGGGGTCATGCAGCTCACGCGCGCACAGGCGGAGGCATGGTCGAGCAAGGGCATCAACGCGAACGCGATCGCCCCCGGATTCTTCGCGACGCCGCTCACGGCCGCCGTTGCATCCGATCCGGTGAAGTGGCAGGCGAACGCAGCGCGGACATTCATCGGCCGCAACGGCGAGCTGCCGGATCTCGCGGGCACGGCGATCTATCTCGCGAGCCGCGCCTCGGACTACGTGACGGGGCAAACGATCTTCGTCGACGGCGGATTCTCGGCAGGATGATCGCCAGGGCACGCACGCCGTGAGCGATATCGCGTTCGAGGACGTCGGCCGCGTATTCCATCGGGATGGCACGAACTTTCCGACGCTCGAGCACATCACGTTCGCTGTCCGCGACCGCGAGTTCGTGGCGCTCGTGGGACCCTCGGGCTGCGGCAAGACGACCTGCCTGCGCATGGCGGCCGGCCTGGAGTTTCCGACGTCGGGCCGGGTCACCGTCGGTGGCCGGACCGTGACGGCGCCCGGACCCGATCGCGCCGTCGTCTTCCAGCAGTTCGCGCTGTTCCCCTGGAAGACTGTGCATGAGAACATCGACTTCGGGCTGCGCGGCAAGGGACTCGCCGAGCCGACGCGGCGCGAGCGGATCGCGCGGCAGGTCGAGCTGATGGGACTGCAAGGCTACGAATCGGCGTATCCGCACCAGCTTTCCGGCGGGATGCAGCAACGCGTCGCGATCGCGCGGAGCTACGTGCTCGATCCCGACGTGTTGCTCATGGACGAGCCGTTCGGCGCGCTCGATGCGCAGACGCGCGTGGTCATGCAGGAGGAGCTCATCAAGCTGTCGCGCGTCAACCCTCGCACCGTGCTGTTCATCACGCACGCGGTCGACGAGGCGGTGTACCTGGCCGACCGCGTTGTCGTGATGACCCGCAGGCCGGGCAGAATTCGAGAGATCGTCGACGTGGCCCCCGTTCGCAAGACCGAGGGTTGGGACCGTTTCGACCGGACCGAGGAAGTGATGGACCAGGAGTCGTTCGTACATCTGCGTACGCACATCTGGCGCATGTTGCGCGGCGAGCAGCAGAGCGTCGACGCGGAAGCATTGAAAACCACTGGAGGAGTGACGTCATGAGAAGGCACATTGCCGCGATCGCGGCCGCCATCACGCTCGGCATTGCAACGACGGCGGCGCACGCGCAGCAGCCGACCGAGATCAAGATCAGCTACCAGCCGGCGCTCTACTGGGCGCTGCCGTTCTACGTGGCCGAGCAGAAGGGCTGGTACGCGGAGCTCGGCCTCAAGCCGACGTTCAGCACGTTCCCGGCCGGCGTGCCGCAGATTGCCGCATCCGCGTCGAAATCATGGGATGTCGGTGGCACGGGTTCGGTCCCGGCGACGCTCGGCGCGGTCCGCTACAACCTGCTGACGATCGGTATCACCAACGACGAATCGTACGGCAACGCGCTTCTCGCGACCGCCAAGACCGCCGAGGGGTTCATGAAGAACCCAGCATCGATCAAAGGGCAGACGATCGTGCTGACGGCGAACTCCACCGGCGACTACGCGGTGCAATCGTGTCTCGCGAAGTGGGGACTCAAGAAAGCCGACGTCACGATCAAGAGCATGGGTCAGGCCGAGATCATCTCGGCCATGTCGAGCGGCAATGCCGATCTCGGCGGACTCTGGGCGCCGAACACGTACACGATGGAAGAGAAGGCCGGCGCGAAGCAGATCTGCTCGGGCCAGGACGCCGGCGCGGCCGTACCGGGCGCGCTGATCGTTCGCGCCGATTACGCCAAGGAGCAGCCGCAGAACGTGGCGAAATTCCTCGCCGTCTACCTTCGCGCATGGAAATGGCTGAACGCCCACCAGGCCGAGGGCATCGCGATGATGAAGAAGTTCTACGAGCAGGGTGGCGTGTCGATCAGCGATGCGTCGCTCAAGAAGGAGTTCGACACGCGTCCGACGTACGATCTCGCGGGTCAACTGAAGATCATGCAGCGTCCGGCAGGCGGGGCGTCGGAAGTGGACGGGTGGTTCACGAAGATCGGCGGATTCATGCAGGCGAACGGCACGTTCCCGGAAGCGCCGACCGCGAGCAAGTTCATCACCGACGAATACCTGCGCATGGTCGACGCGGATCCGACGCTCAAGGAGTTCGCGAACCGCACCAACTGACTGCGCCGTGATCGTGCAAAGATGGCGCCGGCCCGCGTGGGCCGGCGTCTTCACGTTCGCAGTCGTGTTCGTCGCCTGGTACGTGCTGACGACGCTCACGCAGACGATCAGTCCGGGACGCTTTCCCCCGCCCGGCGAGGCGTGGGACGCGCTGAAGCAGATCGCGGTCACCGGCTACGCCGACGCGCGCCTCTCCGAGCACGTCCTGCACAGCGTGAAGCTCGTGCTCCTGGGCTTCACCGCCGCGACGGTGATCGGCGTTCCGCTCGGTCTCGCGATGGGGGCGAGCCGCGCGTTCGAAGCCTTCGTCAATCCCGCGTTTCTGCTGATCCGCCCGATCCCGCCACTCGCGTGGATTCCGCTCGCGATCGTGTGGCTCGGACTCGGCGATGCGGCGAAAGTGCTCATCATCTGGTTCGCCGCGTTCGTTCCCGCCGTCATCAACAGCTACGGCGGCGTGCGCGCGATCGAGCCGCATCTGATCGAGGCCGCGCGGATGCTCGGGGTCTCCCGGCGCATGGCCGTCCGCGAAGTACTGATTCCCGGTGCGCTGCCGATGATCTTCACAGGGCTGCGCCTTTCGCTGCAGGCCTGCTGGACGACGCTCGTCGCCGGTGAGCTGATCGGTGCGATCGCCGGCCTCGGCCACGTGTTGTATCAGGCGTCGCTCGACATCTTCCCCGCAATGATCGTTGTCGGGATGGCCGCGGTGGCGGTCACCGGAGCGCTGATGACGATGCTGCTCGGGTGGCTCGAGCGGCGTTCGATGCCATGGCGCACATGACGCGCCTTCCAACGTTGCGCGCGCGGCGATCGCACACGTGAGATCGACCGCGAACGTTGCCGGCTCCCGCACGTTGTCGTTTCGGCGCTGGCTTGCGCTGTCGATCGCGGGCTTCGTCGCGTTCTTCGCAATCTGGTGGCTCATCGCGGCGAGCGGACTTGTCCAGCGCCAGTTCCTGCCGACGCCCCTCGAAGTGTTCGAGCGCTTCGTCGCGCTGACGCACACGCCATTCGTCGGTTACACGCTTCAGCAGCACCTCGCGTCGAGCTTCGGCCGCTTCGCGGCGGGCTTCGGCCTCGCGGTGCTGATCGGCGTCCCCCTCGGCCTGCTGATGGGCTGGTTTCGATGGCTCGATGCAGTGGTGTCGCCACTCTTCGATGCGTTGCGCTTCGTCGCGCCGATCGCGTGGGTACCCTTCGCCGCATTGTGGTTCGGCACGGGCATCGGAGGACCCGTGCTGATCATTTTCAGCGGCGCGTTCCCGCCGTGCGTGATCAACGCCTATCGCGGCGCGAAGTACGTCGAGCCGCGCTTCGTCGAGGCCGCGCAGATGCTCGGGGCGACGCACTTCCGCATGATCACCGAAGTGCTGCTGCCCGCCTCCGTGCCGTCGATCGTCGCGGGACTGCGGATCAGCGCGGGATTGGGCTGGCAGTCGCTCGTCGGCGCGGAACTGATCGTGGCGTCGAGCGGAATCGGCTACCTGCTCGTCAAGGGGCAGGCGGCCATCAGCACGTCGATCGTGATGAGCGGCATGATCGCCATCGGCATCGTAGGATTCGCGATCGATGCGCTGCTCCGCACGCTCGAGCGCCAGATAAACCAGAGGCGCGGGATCGGCTGACTACGCCGTCACAGTCGATCGAATCGCCCGCCAAGCGCTGACACGAGCCTCAGACTGACACGAGCGTCAGACAGCCAACGCATCCCTGACGCGGTGTGCAAGCGAGCGCGACGTGTCACGCAGCCGCGCCGGCTGCGCTGCCCGCCGCATCCGGTTGCCTCGCTCCATCATCGTCGGGCCGTTCGATTGGGTGAACGCACGTCCGATCAGAAAGGCCCCGAGGACGAACATTCCACTGAACGCGAGTGTGGCACCCGGAAACGAGCGCACGGTGTTGACGGCAATTTCGCCCGCACGCGGTGCAGCAAGCTCGAAACGACGGCGCGTCATGTCGGCGCCGAGCTCGGCCAGCCGACGGTCACCCAGCGAGCGCTCGGCGTCGGGAAGCAGCATCGTTTCCTCGTCCGCAACGTGGCGCATGACGTCGCGCATCAATTCCATCATCGTCATGTCGAACGCCGGATCGTGAGGTCGCGTTTGCCGAAGTTGCGCGATCAGGCGCCGCATTTCGTTGTGTTCCGGGACGCTCTTGTTCACGAGTTCGGGATCGACGCTGCGCATCGCCGGATAGAAGATCTCCTCCTCGAGCCTCCCGTGGATCTCGAGCGCGAGACAGATCGTCTCGGCGATGGCCCGCTTCTTGTCGGGTGTCGCATCGAGCCGATACTTGTGGAACGTCGCCACGACATGCGTGTGGTCCATGCGAATCATCGTCGTTGCGCTCGGCGTGACGCGGCTCATCATCTCGTTCATGCGGCTCTCCATTGGATAGGTGTCTGATATCGGTCAGGGCGCCGGCCGATGGCCGTAGATGTCGCCCCCGCCACTCGCATGCCACAGACCGCCCTCGGGATCGCGTGAGGGCGGCTGGTCATACTGTTGTCGATCGGCCTGCCTCGCAGCGATCTTCTCGCCGAGCGCCGGCGCGATCTTCGCCATCGTCGTATTGATCTTCGACATCAGGCCAACTTTCACGTCGCGCACCGGCTTGGTCGCCGCGTTCAGGATCGCATCCGCGACCTTGCGCGGGTCGATCTGCGGCGTCGGCAATTTTGGCTCGCGGTCCATGTAATTCCGCGCGTGCTGCGGGTAGGGCGTGTTGACGGCCGTCGGCTGGATCAGCGTGATGGCCACGGGCGCCTTGTCGAGGTCGCAAACCTCGATCCGAAGCGCATCGGTGAAGCCCTTGACCGCATGCTTGGACGCCGAATACATGCCCTGCAGCGGAATGACCGCGTCGCTCACTTCACTGCCCACATTGATCAGCGCGCCACCGTTCTGTCGAAGGTGGGGAAGCGCGACGAGCGAGCCGTAGACGACGCCCCAGAAGTTGGTGTCGAACAGGCGCCGGTTGTCGGCGTCGCTCACTTCCTCGAGGCGTCCGTAGATGGCGACGCCCGCATCGTTGATCCACGTGTCGATGCGGCCGAAGCGCTCGATCGCCGCGTCGGCGATGCGCCGGACGTCGTCCTCGCGACCGACATCGGCTACGACGTACACGGCTGCGCCGCCCTCGCTCGCGATGGCCTGCACGATCTCCGCAAGGCGCGCCTCGCTGCGCGCGGCAAGCACGAGCTTCGCACCCGCCTGCGCAGCGGCCTCGGCGGTTGCGAGGCCGATGCCGCTCGACGCGCCGGTAATGACGATCACTTGTTCATCCAAAGGTTTGAGCTTCGCGTCCATGGAGTCCTCGGCAGCGCACGCCGGTTGACGGCACGATTTATGTGTTGCAAGCGGTGTGCCGCGCGCCGGCCTCGCCGTTTGACGCGACCGACAAAATGACGCACGCCTCGTTCGCGACGCAATGTTTGCAAAACCCGAAACTCCCTCCGCCTCGAGCAGTCCCACACGGAGGCGTTGCGTCCTTCAGCGCTGCTGCACGGTGGTCACGAATCAGGTGCGGGTTCGCGAAATGCTCTGCTTCGGCGACCGCGCTCGCGCAACGCCATCCAGTCACCAAGGCATATTCATCGAAAGCAAAGGAGTCGCACTCATGGCAACGACACAGTCAGGCACATCGGGCTCGAGCACCACGCGAGGGTCGGGCAGCGGCACGCAGGGTGGAATGGGACGCGGAGGACGCCAGGGGACGGACAACGCGACGTACGATCTGATCAGCGTCATGTATCACACGCTGCAGGGATGGGAGACGTACGAGCAGTATGCGCAGGACGCCGACCAGGCCGGGCAGCAGGAGATCGCGCAGTTCTTCCGTGAGGTGCAACAGCAGAACGAACGGCTCGCGCAGCGCGGGCAGCAGTTGCTTGCGCAGTGCCTGCAGCAAGGGCAGGGCGGGCGCTCGGGTCAGATGCACAGCCAGCAGAACTTCGTATCGGGAGGTCAGCAGCTCAGCAGTGGGATGAGCGGCAGCAGCAGCGGCGGCAGTACCGGCGGCGGCATGAGCGGAAGCGGCGGGAGCAGCGGTGCCGGCACGCGCGGCGGCGGCAGTCGCGGAGGAAGCGGAAGCGTCTGAGAAGTGACTGCGTGACGCGGGCGCAAACCGCGACACGTCTGAGTTACTGGCAGGGGGCGGAGCGCCATGCTTCGCCCCCTTCTTATTTTGTGGTGGTACCGGGCGAAGTGGCGTGCTTCGCCCGCTTCTCACGCCGTCGCGGCACAGGCGAAGTCGCGTGCTTCTCCTCTCATTCCGCCGTGGCACGGGCCGAGGGGCCGTGCCAACCCTCGTCATTCCAGCAACGGGCTCGAGATCAGCGCGCCGCGCGTTGACCCTCCTGCGCGAACTGCGGATACTTGGCGTCAGGACCGACTGCAGGAGACCCACGATGAAGCGATGGGCAGCCTTGCTACTTTGCCTGATGCTCGCCGCCTGCGCCGCCATGCCGGCGGAGCAATTGCCGCAGCGCAATTCGACGCTCTTCCACGACGGGTTCTTCAACCCGCCCATCCAGCGCATCGACGCCGCGGATGTATTCGCCGTCAGCGACGAAATGCGCGCGTTCCTGACCGGCGAAATGACGCGTCTCATACGCCTCAAGGGCAGCCAGCACGGGCTGTTCGACGCGCTCTACGACAAGGCGTCGCTGAAGCTCGAATACGACGCCGCACAGACGCGCAACGCGTCGCAGGCGTTCGCTGGGCGCGCCGGCAACTGTCTCTCGCTCGTCATCATGACGGCCGCGTTCGCGAAGGAGCTCGGCATGCCGGTCCACTACCAGCATGTCTTCGCGGATGAAACGTGGAGCCGCAGCGGGGACTTCTACTTGTCGATCGGCCACGTCAACGTATCGCTCGGGGCGCGCCTCACCGAATACTCTCCGAACGAAGTGACGATGACGATCGACTTCCTGCCGCCCAAGGATCTGCGCGGCTTGCGCACGTGGGCGCTCGACGAATCGACGATCGTCGCGATGTACATGAACAATCGCGCCGTGGAGTCGCTGACGGACGGCAACATCAACGACGCTTACTGGTGGTCACGCGCGGCCATCGTGCAGGATTCCCGCTTTCTCACCGCGTTCAACACGCTCGCCGTCGTCTATCAACTGCACGGCAATCTGGCCGAGGCGCAGCAGTCGCTCGAGTACGTCCTCGAGCGCGAGCCCGCGAACACGCGCGCAATGTCGAACCTTGCGTCCGTGCTCACGGCCCGCGGCGAGCTGGTCGCGGCGCGCGATCTGCGCAACAGGCTCGAGCAGATGGAACCGAACCCTCCTTTCGGCTATTACAAGCGCGGGCTCGCCGCGATGAACGAAGGCAACTACAAGCTCGCGAAGGAGATGTTCAGCAGGGAGGTCAACCGCGCCGCCTATTACCACGAGTTCCATTTCTGGCTGGCGCTCGCATACGTCGGCCTCGGCGACATGGAGCATGCGCGCGAGCACATGAGCATCGCCGCGGACAACAGCACGACGCGCAAGGACCACGACCTGTATGCGGCGAAGCTCGAGCGGCTTCGCGCGTCGACGCCGCCGGTGATCCGGCGCTGATCGTCGGTCGCCTACTCCACCGTCACGCTTTTCGCGAGATTTCTCGGCTTGTCGACGTCGGTGCCGCGGAGCACCGCCGTGTGATAGGCGAGCAACTGCAGCGGAACGACGTGCACGATCGGTGACAGCAACCCGCGATGCTCGGCGACGCGGATCACGTGGATTCCATCGCCCGGCGTCAGATGGCTGTCGAGATCGGCCACGACATACAGCTCACCGCCGCGCGCACGCACTTCCTGAAGGTTAGACTTGAGCTTTTCCAGTAGCGCGTCATTCGGCGCGATCGCCACGACAGGCATTTGCGCATCGACGAGCGCGAGCGGACCGTGCTTCAGCTCGCCGGCCGGATACGCCTCCGCGTGGATGTACGAGATTTCCTTCAGCTTGAGCGCACCTTCGAGCGCGATCGGATAGTGCAATCCGCGTCCGAGAAACAGCACATGCTGCTTCTTGGCGAAGTGCTGCGCCCAGCCGATCAGATGCGGCTCGAGCGCCAGCGCACCGCGGATCGCCGCCGGAATGTGCCGCAGCGCATCGATTCCCCGCTCTTCCTTCTCGGGCGACAAATGCCCCTGCAGCTTGGAAAGCGTGAGCGCAAGCAGGAACTGCGCGACGAGCTGCGTCGTGAACGCCTTCGTCGACGCGACACCGACCTCGGCGCCTGCGCGCGTCAGGAACACGAGCTCCGTCTGCCGCACCATCGAGCTCGTCGGCACGTTGCAGATCGCGAGCGTCTTTGCATGCCCAAGCGACTTCGCGTGCTTCAGCGCCGCAAGCGTATCGGCCGTTTCGCCCGACTGCGACACGACCGCGACCAGCGCGTTCGCATGCGGGACGCTGTCGCGGTAGCGGTATTCGCTCGCAATCTCGACCGTGCAGGGAATGCGCGCGAGCGTCTCGATCCATTGCTTCGCGACGAGACTCGAGTAATAGCTGGTGCCGCAGGCGAGCAGCAGCACCGAATCGACGTCGCGCAGGAACTCGTCGGCGCGTGCGCCGAACAGTGAGGCGTCGATCGACGCGATGCCGTCGAGCGTATCCGCGACTGCGCGCGGCTGCTCGAAAATCTCCTTCTGCATGAAGTGGCGATACGGGCCGAGCTCCACCGCCTCGCTGCCGCCCTCCACTTCCACGACGGTGCGTGTGACCGCTTTTCCAGTCGCATCGAAAATCGCGTAGGACTCGCGGCGCACGTCGGCGACGTCGCCTTCCTCGAGATAGGCCACCCGCCGCGTGACGGGCATCAGCGCGGAGGCATCGGACGCGAGGAAGTGATCGTGAACACCGATGCCCACGAGCAGCGGACTGCCCTGTCGCGCACCGATCATGCGTCCGCGCTCGCGCGTGGAGATCACCGCGATCGCGTACGCGCCCTTGAACTCCGCGATCGCGTGCTGCACGGCGCTCAGCAGATCACCGTGCGCTTCACCGTGGAAGTGCGCGTGCACGAGATGCGCGATCACTTCGGTGTCGGTCTGCGTACGGAACACGTAGCCGCGCGCACGCAGGCGCTCGCGCAGCTCCTCGAAGTTCTCGATGATGCCGTTGTGAACGACCGCCACTTCCCCGTTCGACAGATGGGGGTGCGCATTGTCGGGAGTCGGTGCACCGTGCGTCGCCCAACGCGTATGCGATATGCCGGTCGTCGCGTTGAGATGCAGCGCATCGGCCTGGGCGGCCAGGTCCGCGACGCGCGCCGTCGACACCAGGCGCTCGAGGATCGGGCTCGCGCCGCCGTTCACGACGGCGAGCCCGGTCGAATCGTAGCCGCGGTATTCGAGGCGGCGAATGCCTTCGATCAGGATCGGTACGACGTTACGGTCGGACGTTGCGCCGACGATTCCGCACATGTTTTCCGCACTCCCTGCGTCACTCGTTCTTGGACTTCTTGCGCGGCCGGCGCCAGCGGGCGATCGTCACCTGCTTCGCGCGCGCAACCGTCAGCTGACCCGCGGGCGCCTCGTGCACGATTGTGCTGCCGCCACCGATCGTCGCGCCCGCGCCGATGGTGATCGGAGCGACGAGCACGCAGTTGGACCCCACGTGGACGTCATCGCCCAGAATCGATTGATGCTTGCTCGCTCCATCGTAGTTCGCCGTGATCGACCCCGCGCCGTAGTTGACGCGACTGCCGAAGATGGCGTCGCCGACGTACGCCAGATGATTCGCCTTCGAGCCCGCGCCGAGCGTGCTGGCCTTGACTTCGACGAAGTTGCCGATGTGCACGTCTTCAGCAAGGTTTGTGCCGGGTCGCAGCCGCGCGTAGGGACCGATGCGGCAGTTGGCGCCGATGATGGCCGAATCGAAATGCGAGTACGCCTCGATGCGCGTTCCTGTACCCACGACCACGTCGCGCAGCACGCAGTATGGTCCGACGCTTGCGCCGTCCTCCAGTCGAACCGTCCCTTCGAAAATGCAGCCCACGTCGATCGACACGTCGCGGCCACACGCCAGCTCGCCACGGATATCGATGCGCGCCGGATCGGCAATCGAGGTGCCGGCGAGCATCAGCGTTGTCGCCTTGCGCCGCTGCACGATTCGCTCGAGGGACGCGAGCTGTTCGCGATCGTTGACGCCAAGCACCGACGCCTCATCGGTGACGACATGGGCGCCGACGGGAACGCCCTCGGCGACAGCCATTGCGACGATGTCCGTCAGGTAGTACTCCTCCTGCGCGTTGTGCGGAGCCAGCCGTCCGACCCACCGCTTGAGCAGCGCCGTGGGGGCGGCGATGAAACCGGTATTGATCTCGTCGATCGCGCGCTGCGCAGCCGTCGCGTCGCGCTCCTCGACAATGGCCAGGACGCCACCGTTGCCATCGCGCACGATTCGGCCAAGCCCGAAGGGATTGCGCGCGCGCGCCGTGAGGAGGCCGACGCGGCTGTCCTGCGCGATCTCGGCCACGCTTGCGAGCGCTTCCGCGGGAACCAGCGGAACGTCGCCAAGACCCACGAGCGTCACCCCGTCCGAAGGCAACACGTCGAGCGCCACCCGCGCGGCGTCCCCCGTGCCACGCGGAGGATCCTGGCGGACGAAGATGACGTCCGGCGCGGCGAGCTCACGCTCCACGGCCTCGGCCCGATATCCGACGACGACGGCGATCGCGCGCGGCGCAAGCTCGCGTGCCGCTGTCACCACGTGCGCCGCGAGCGGCCGGCCGGCCAGGCGGTGCAGAACCTTGGGCAATGCGGAATGCATGCGCTTGCCCTGGCCGGCGGCGAGCACAACGACGTCGAGCGGGGAGGCCATCTGCCGAAGCGTGAGTTGCGCGGAGAGGGCGATGATACGCCAGCCGTCGTGATGCTTTCCGGTCTGAAAGCCCGGCACTCCGGCGTACCCGCCCGACGATCGGTCGAGCCTCTCGTCGCCGTGCGCCACCACGCCGCAGGTGATACATTTTGCGCCGTTTGCCGAGGTCGACGGCAGAGCAGCCGTTTGCCGATGCGCACTCGTTCATAACAGCCACAGGGAGGCAACGATGCAACGGCTCGGGAATCTGTCGGTGTGGGCGCTCGGCGTGCTCCTCGCGGCGTGTGCGACGACCGCGTTCGGCGCGGACGCATGCACGAACCGCGGCGAGCTCGACAACATGTATTGCGACAGCAACCAGGACATGGTTGCCGACGTTCCGACCGATCCCAAGAAGTGGCGCAACCCATCGACGATCGTCTTCACTTACACGCCCGTCGAAGACCCGGCCGTCTACGAAAACATCTTCAAGCCGTTCACGACCTACTTGAGCCAGTGCCTGAACAAGAAGGTCGTGTTCTATCAGGTGCAATCGAATGCCGCCGAAATCGAGGCCATGCGCTCGGGGCGGCTGCACGTCGGCGGATTCTCGACCGGCCCCACGGCATTCGCGGTCAACCTCGCGGGCGCCATCCCCTTCGCCGTCAAAGGCACCGCCAACGAATTCCAGGGCTACAACCTGATCTTCATCGTCAAGGCGAGCTCGCCCTATCAGAAGTTGTCGGACCTCAAGGGCAAGAAGGTCGCGCACACGTCGCCGTCCTCGAACTCCGGCCACCTTGCGCCGCTCGCCCTGTTTCCGAAGGAGGGGCTCACACCCGACAAGGATTACAAGATCCTGTTCTCCGGCAAGCACGACCAGTCGGTGCTCGGCGTCGGCACGGGGGACTACGACGGCGCGGCCGTTGCCTCCGACGTGTTTCACCGGATGGGCGTACGCGGCGAGATCAAGGAATCCGATTACCGCATCATCTATCGCAGCCAGAAATTCCCGACGTCGTCTTTTGCGTACGCGCACGACCTCGAGCCGAAGCTCGCGGACAAGATGCTGACGTGCTTCTACGAATACCGGTTCCCGGCGGAGATGGCGAAGGCGTTCGACGGCGCCGACCGCTTCTTCCCGATCAACTACAAGACGACGTGGGAAGTCGTCCGCGCCGTTGCGCAAGGCTCGGGACAAGGTTTCGACAAGGCGTCGTACGACAAGGAAACGAAGCGCGAGGCCGAGGCGGCGGCGAAGGCCAAGAAGTAACGCCGGTCCTGCCAAGGTGCTGCACGCCGGCGCACGTCCTGCCGGCGGGCGGCGGGAATCGCCCCGATGACTGACGCGCTGACGATCCGCAGCCTCTCGAAGGAGTATGTTGCCGGCAAGCCGGTGCTGCAGGGGATCGACGTCACCGTCGCCGCGACCGGAATCACGACGATCATCGGCCCGTCGGGGACCGGCAAGAGCACGTTGATTCGGTGCATCAACCAGCTGGTCGAGCCGACTGCCGGACAGATCCTGTTCGAGGGCCGCGATCTCGCGCGCGTGCGCGGCGTCGAGCTCCGCCATGCGCGCCGCCAGATCGGCATGGTGTTCCAGGAGTACAACCTCGTCGAGCGGCTGACCGTCATGGAGAACCTGCTCTGCGGGCGGCTCGGCTACGTATCACCGATGCGCGCGTGGCGGCGCAAGTTTCCGCCGGAGGACATCGCGCGCGCACAGTCGCTTCTCGCCACGGTGGGACTCGCGGGCTTCGCGAATCAGCGCGCGGACGCGCTTTCGGGCGGACAGCGGCAGCGCGTGGGCATTGCGCGCGCCGTGATGCAGCAGCCTCGCCTGCTTCTCGCCGACGAGCCGACCTCGTCACTCGACCCGAAGACATCGGTCGAGATCATGCAGCTGCTGGCCGACGTCGCGCGGTCGCATCGGATTCCCGTGCTGATCAACATGCACGACGTCGCGCTCGCGCGGCGCTTCGCCGACCGCATACTCGGCATGTCGGGCGGCCGCATCGTGTTCGATGGTGCTCCCGATCGCCTGTCCGACGAGATACTCCGTCAGATCTACGGCGGCGAGGACTGGCTGCATTGAAGCTCGCCGTTCCTTACGCATTTCCGAAAAGCCGCGGAGCGCATCTTGCGTTCGCGCTCCTTGCCGTGTACGTCGTGTACGCGGCCGCGCAGATGGGCGTGTCGTGGGAGCGTGTGGGAGCGGGCATCGACCACGGAAGCCGTTTTCTCGGGCGCATGTTCCCCCCGAACTTCACGAGGTCGGAGCTTCTGTGGAAGGGGCTCGCGGAAAGCATGCAGATCGCCGTGCTCGCGTCCGCGCTCGGCATCGTGCTCGCGTTGCCGTTCGGCCTGCTCGGCGCGCGCAACCTCATGCCTGCCTGGATCAGCTGGCCCGCGCGGCTCGTCGTGGTGCTCGCGCGATCGTTTCATCCCGTCGTCGTTGCGATCGTGTTCGTGAAAGCCGTCGGCTTCGGCGCCCTTGCGGGCATCCTGGCGTTGACCGTCGCATCGATCGGCTTCATCGGCAAGCTCTTCACCGAAGCGATCGAGGAGGTGTCGATCAAGCAGGTGGAGGCGATTCGGGCAACCGGCGCGCCGTTCGCATCGGTGCTCGCATTCGGCGTATTGCCGCAGGTCTTCGCGCGTTTCATCGGATTCGCGACCTACCAGCTCGACTCGAACCTGCGCAACTCCACGATGGTGGGAATCGTGGGGGCCGGCGGCATCGGCGGGACGCTCTTCGCCGCGTTCCAGCGCTTCGATTACGACTTCGTCTCGGCCATCCTGATTTCGCTGATCGCGCTCATCATGGCGGGCGAGCTCTTCGCGACGGCCGTGCGCCGCATCTTCATCGACAACGCCACGCTGTCCGAATTGTTTCGCCCCGGCACGCGCGCGGCATCCGCACCGCGTCTGGAAGACGACTGATGGCAACCGTTACGCTAGGCAGCGACGAGCGTGCGTGGAGGCGATTCTCGCCGGCGCAAAGGACCGGCCGCTTCGTCGTCTACTTCGCGCTTGTCGCGGCGGTCGTCGCGTCGCTGCGGACGATCGAGGTCATTCCGGAGTTTTTGTACGACGCCCCCGAGCAGGTGGCCGATCTGTTCGGTCGCATGTGGCCGATCGCGTGGGAGCATTACCCGCGTGGCGTGCACGACGCGCTGCTCGAGACCATCCACATCGCTTCGCTCGGGACGCTGCTCGCGCTGTTGCTCGCAACGCCGGTGGGCATCCTTGCCGCGAACCGGCTCGTGCCCTCCCGACCGCTCAACTGGTTGGCGCGCCTGATCCTCGTCGCCTCGCGATCGGTGAATTCGCTCGTCTGGGCACTGATCTTCGTCGGCATCTTCGGGCCCGGGCCGCTGGCGGGAACGCTGGCCATAGCGTTCCGCTCGATCGGGTTCGTCGGGAAGCTCGTCGGCGAGGCGCTCGACGAGACGCAGCCCGGGCCCATCGAAGCGCTTCGCGCCGCCGGGTCGCCCTGGCTGTCGGTGCTGTCCTTCGGTTATTGGCCACAGATCAAGCCGGCATTCTGGTCGATTGCATTGTTCCGCTTCGATATCAACGTGCGTGAGTCTGCGGTGCTGGGTCTCGTCGGTGCGGGCGGAATCGGCATGGCGCTCGACGCGGCGCTCAATCTGTTCCAGTGGGACCGCGTCGCGCTGATTCTCGTTGCGCTGTTCGTCGTGGTTGTCGCAGCCGAGGTCGGCGTGACCCAGGTCCGAAAGCGCGTGCTCTGACGTCAGCCGAGATGCTGGATCGTCGGCGGACTGATCGCCATCAGGTCGATCATGTGAGCGTTCGCGGCCTCGAAGCGGCGCGGGATCGAACGCTCGCGACACTCCAGAATCTCGCACTGGATGTACATTTGGCGCAGTCGCCGCTCGGCGTCGAGCTGCGAGCCGGCGATGATCGAGACGTTCTCGATCCGCTGGCCCATCCGGGTGCGAATCGTGAAGCCGTAGCGAATCATTGCTCCCTCCCTATGCGTTGGGTCCCGGGACATCGTTTGCCGAGCCGGGGTGTCTCATTAAGCAAATGGCGTACCGTTCGTCGGTTCCCGCTGCACGCGCGCAGACGAGTGGAAGCGACAGCGAAAGTAGCACGAGGGAAACGGGCATTCGGGAACGTTACACTGTTTCGGAGAGGGCGGAAGCGAGTGCTCACCCACACGGGCCGCGCATCCACGCCCCGGGAGCGCCAGGGACAGGATGAATTGCACCAACTGCGGTCAACCAATGCCCGATGGCGCCACGAAGTGCGCGAAATGCGGCGTCTCGAACACGTCGGCGCGCGCGGAATCGGATGTGTCGGTCCGGAAGGACTCGCCCGTCGATAGTGGCGCGGATGGCGATCGCGCGGGCCCCCTCCCCTACGGCACGCATGCGCACAAAGACGTCCCGCCTCCTTCGCCGAACTACCGCCCCGGCCGAGACGGTACGTCCAGTAGCGGGCGCTCACTGTCGGCGGTGGGACGGTTCTTCGCGCGAGTCAAAGGCATCCTCCTTGCGCCCCGATCCGAATGGCAGGTCATCGCAAACGAGGTGAGCAGGCCCGTCGACGTTTACCTCCGCTACGTTGCTCCGCTTGCCGCCGCGGGCGTGCTGGCCACGATCCTCGGCGCAGCGTTCCCAGGGGCCTGGGGGAACGAGCAGACGCTC
>Ga0207711_10001815_pt1 | contig 19506 bp, 16 predicted proteins | sample KBSS34metaG_FD_184401 | JGI IMG/M metagenome (GOLD analysis project Ga0207711, IMG submission 184401) | Switchgrass rhizosphere microbial communities from Kellogg Biological Station, Michigan, USA - KBS S3-4 metaG (SPAdes) (version 2) | ecosystem: Host-associated > Plants > Roots > Rhizosphere...
CCTTTCTTGGCTTTGCGGTGAATGAGGGCGAATACAAGGTCATGGGCCTGGCCAGCTATGGCCGGCCCACCATGACGGATGCAGTCCGCAAGATCATCAGTCCGACACGAGACGGCGCCTTCCGTCTCAATCTGGACTATTTCGACTTTCACACCACCGCCAAACGATCCTTTTCCGCCCGGTTCATCGATCTGTTCGGGCCACCGCGCGATCCCCTCGATCCGATCGATTTGGAAACGGCGGATGGCCGGCGCTATGCAGACTGCGCTGCCAGCGTCCAGCTGGTTCTGGAAGACATATTGGTGGAGACGGCGCGATCGCTTCACAGCGAGACAGGCTTGCCCGACCTTTGCTTGGGCGGAGGGGTAGCGCTCAACGGCGTCGCCAATCACCGGATTCTCCGCGAATCCGGCTTCGAACGGATTTTCGTTCCCCCTGCGCCCGGCGATGCCGGCTGCGCCCTGGGTGCGGCGCTCTACGCCGACCGCATTCACTTCTCCAACCCGGACCGCGAATTTCCGGACCATCCGTTTTGGGGTCCCGGTGTGGAAGAAGGCGTGCTCGCCAGACTGGCGCGGGAAGACCATCTGCCGGTCGAAGAGCTTGACGAGCCCGGCCTGATTGCCCGGGTGGCGCAGGATCTCGCCCAGGGCCGCATCGTCGGCTGGATGGAGGGCGCGCTGGAGCTGGGACCACGCGCGCTCGGCCATCGCAGCATTCTGGCGGGGCCGCACACCATCCAGATGCGCGACCGCCTCAACCGCGACATCAAACATCGCGAGGAGTTCCGGCCCTTTGCACCGGTCGTGCCGATCGAGGCCGCCGAACGCTTTTTCGAACTGCCGCCGGGCGGCAGCCGTCTGGCCAGATTCATGTCCGGAGTTTTTCCGGTACGCCCGGAATGGCGCGAAAAACTCGCCGCCATAACCCATGTCGATGGAACCGCGCGGGTTCAGGCCCTGGAACGGGACATGGCGCCCAGGCTTTACGCGCTCCTGGAAGCCTATGGGCGGCTAAGCGGCATACCCATCTTGCTCAACACATCGTTCAACCTTGCGGGAGAGCCGATCGTCAATCGCACGGTCGAGGGCTATCTGACATTCCGCCGCAGCGGAATCGACGTTCTGGTGGCGGGGTGCACAAGGGTCACGAAACGCGTGTCGGGAGAAGGCACATGATCAAGAAGCGCAGAAAAATCCAACGCGGATTCATCATCATGGGCAGCGCCGCGGGTTCGATCGGCGATCTGGCCCGGGGCATGTGGCGCAGCGATGCGTCAAAGCGCTGGCTGCTGCCTCTGGCGATTTTTCTTTGCACCACAGGCTTGGTGCTGGCTCTGGCGGCCAGTGTCGAAGCCCTGGCGCCCTTCATCTATTCCATCTTTTAGAGAATGTCGGCGTTTCTGGACCTGCTGGCCTGTCCTGCCTGCCGCCATGCTCTTGACCCGGACTGGACCTGCGGCGGCTGTGGCACGCAGTATGGCGCGGTGAATGGCATTCCGGATCTGCGCCTGCCGGGGGATGCCTCAACCGATCAGGTCCGGGAATTCTATCGAGAGGCGCCTTTTCCCGGCTATCGCCCGCGCGACAGTCTGGACGCGCTGAGGGCCCGGGCCGAACGCAGCGAGTTCGCGCGGCTGCTGGATAACGCCATCGCGCCGGACGCGCGGATCCTGGAAATCGGCTGCGGCACGGGACAAATGAGCCTCTATCTTGCCAGCGCGGACCGGATCGTGATCGGAGCCGACCTCACCCGAGCGTCGCTCCAGCTTGGCGCCGCCGCGGCCAGGCGCTTTGGCGTGAGGGGGGTCCAATTCGTCGAGACCGATCTGCATCGCCCCGGATTGCGCAACGGCGCCTTCGATGTCGTCTATACCTCCGGCGTGCTGCACCACACAAGCGATCCGCAGCATTCCTTTGAAGCCATCCTGCCTCTGTTGCGCCCTGGCGGCACCATCATCATGGGACTCTACAATGCCTTTGCGCGCATGCCGCTCAGGCTGCGGCGGGTCATTGCACGGGCTTCGGGATATCGATGGATTCCGTTCGATCCGGTGTTGCGGGATCGCAAAAGCGAGCCCGCCCGCCGCGAGGCCTGGGTTCGCGACCAGTATCGCCATCCCCAGGAGCATCGCCACACGGCAGGCGAAATACGCGGCTGGTTCGCCAAGAGCGGCGTCGAATATCTCAGAACCTATCCCAGCCTGCTTATGGGAGAGGAGACGGGAGAATTGTTTTCGGCGGACGCGGATTACTGGCCAGTCGAAGCCTGGCTTTCCCAGATCGGATGGATGGCGAGGCTGGGATCTGAGGGTGGCCTGTTCATGACCATCGGACGACGGCCATGAGCGGCGATCGGCGGAATACTCCCTCACTCGCCACGGTCAGCTTGGAAGCGTTGTTTGGAAGCGCCGGCATGCTGCTGCTGATCGGCGCGTTATCGGCGAACCAAAATTGGTGGGACCGGCACTTCATGCCGCTGTTCTTCTTTTCACATGAACGATATGTGCTGGAAGAGAGATTGGCGCGCCTTGGCTTAGGCCTGATCGGCGTGACTTTCATTCTTTTCGTCCGGCCGGTGATCGGCCGCATGGCGCAAAGCACGCCGCCGCGCGAAATCGCTTTCGCCGCCTTGCGCATCGGTCTTGCCGTGGCGCTTGCACTGGCCGTGAGCGAGGTGGTGCTGGGTCATGACTACACGTTTGCGGCCGCGGAGGCGCAGACTGGCGAAGAACCGACCCGGCAGCCGGACAGCAAACTTGGCTGGGTCTTCACGCCGGCGCATGAAGGGGCGGCCATGGTTGGAGGCCGCAAGATTTCCTACGCGATCGACGCCCTCGGCCGTCGGGTGCGAAGCCGCGATACGCCGGTGGATGTCGCTTTGCCGTCGATCCTGTTCGCGGGCGAATCCATCATCGCGGGATACGGCCTCAACTGGGACGAGACCATACCGGCGCAGGTCGGCACCGCGCTGGGACTGCAGAGCGCAACCACCGCGGTGTTTGGCTATGCCAACGACCAGGCCTATCTTCGCCTGGCGCAAGAACTGCCGCGCTTCCAAAAGCCCGTCGCGGTCGTCTCGCTTTTCATCCCGTCTCTCTTTGCCCGCAATCTCGGCGATGACCGGCCGCATCTGGGACTGGGCCTCAGCTGGAGGCCCGCCACGCACCGCTCATGGTTGCGTTCGCTTTTCCAGTTCCTGGTGCCCTATCACAGCGCAGCCGAAATCGAGCAGGGTATCCAGACGACGCGGGAGATTCTGACCGCCACCGCCAGCCTGGCGCGCCGGCGCGGCGCGATACCCCTGGTGGTGGATGCGCAATATGGTCCCGAAAGCCCCGTCGAGCGGATGCTTCGACGGCGCATCCTGGAGGAATCCGGTATCGCCTATGTGCGGGTTCCGCTCGATCGCCGCTGGCATTTGAAGGACGATCTCCATCCTGATCCGCGCGCTGCGCGTGTCATAGCAATGGCCATCGCGGCGCGGCTCCGGGCCGGCCTGGCGCAACAAGCCGGTGGGCCCGGCCTTGCGCCGTTGGCAAGCCCCGCCTGGGCCCGGTGAAGGGCGCGAAGAAGTAGCCCGGGACACGGCGTACGCCGTTTGACGTATTCCGGCTGTCCAGCCGCAGAGGGAAGCTTCCGCGGGCAAGCCAAGCGTCATCCGGGGAAGACCATGGAACAGATCATCGACAATCTGCTGAATGACTTTGAACGCGGCAAGATGAGCCGTCGCCAGCTTGTCCAAGCGCTGGCTGTCGGCGCCCTGACGGGAAGCGCGACGCCGGTGCTGGCCCAGGCTCAGCCCAAGCAACTGAAAGCCATCAGCGTCAATCACATCTCATACGGGGTGTCGGATTACGCCAAGACGCGGGATTTCTATGCCGATCTCCTGGGCATGAAGGTCTCCCAGGATACCGGCAAGCAGTGCTATCTGGGATTCGGCGATACGCTGGTCACGGCGCGCCCGACCAGGCAACCCGACGGCAAACCCTATATCGACCATGTCGCCTATACGCTGGGTGAGTGGGAACCGGGCAATGCCGCCGATGAGAATGCCGTGGAGGCGGAGTTGACGCGCCGCGGCCTCGCACCGAAAACCGACATGGGTGGGGATTCGAAAAGCTTTCACATCAGGGACCCGGACGGCTTCAATCTGCAGATTTGCGCGCCGCTGAAAAAGTCACTGTATGGCCTTTAACGCATTGCGAGTCGGCACAATGATCTGAAAATCGCTTGGGCTCGCGGCGCCCAATGCCGGTTTTCTCAATCAGATATTGACAAGATGCGCCACATCGGCGGCGCTTTCGCCCGCGGTCGAGCCCTGCCGGACGATACGACCGCGCTGCATGACGCAATAATGGTCGGCAAAGGACCAGGCAAAATCCAGATACTGTTCCACGATCATCACGGTGACACCCAGCTCGCGCCGCACCCGGCGCAGCGCCGCCTCGATCTGCTGCACCACATTGGGCTGGATACCCTCGGTCGGCTCGTCCAGCAGCAACAGTTTGGGCTGCCCCGCCAGGGCGCGGCCGATGGCGAGTTGCTGCTGCTCGCCGCCGCTGAGGACGCCCCCCTTGCGCCCCGCGATCTGCTTCAACTTGGGAAACAGCTCATAGATGTGGTCCGGTACGCCTGACCGGATAGCACCGGCGCCGCGGCCGGTCAGCGCCGACAGTCCCGATTCCAGATTCTCCGCCACCGTTAGGTGGGGAAAGATGTGACGGCCCTGCGGCACATAGCCGATGCCGGCGCGGGCACGCTCGAATGCCTGAAGCTGTGTGACATCCGTGCCGCCGAAATGCATCTTGCCCGCGGTAAACCGCTGTACACCCATGATGCTTTTCAGGAGCGTGGTCTTGCCTACTCCGTTGCGGCCGATCAGCGCCAGCGCCCCACCCTGCGGCACATCCAGGTCAATGTCCCACAGCACCTGGCTCTGGCCATAGGCGGTGGAAATCCTTTCCAGCTTCAGCAGCGTGCGCATCAATGCTCCGACCGTCCGAGATAGACCGCCGCAACATCGGGATCCTGGCGGATCTGCGCCACGCTGCCTTCTTTCAGGAACTGACCCTGATGCAGCACCGTGACCCGCCCGCCCAGCTGCTCGACAAAGCTCATGTCATGATCGATCACCAGCACCGCATGCCGGCCCAAAAGGCTGTGAATGAGTTCGGCCGTCCTGCTGGTTTCGGCAGGACCCATGCCGGCGGTGGGCTCGTCCAGCAGCAGCAGGTCGGCATCGGTCGCCACCACCATGCCGATCTCCAGCCATTGCTTCTCGCCATGCGCCAGTTCGCCCGCCAGCATGTCGCGCCGCTCGATGAGCCCCACCTGCTCCAGCACCTCGTTGGCCCGCGCGCGCTCGGCGGGAGACGCTGCGGCGGTCATGGAACGCCACCAGCGCCGGTCGCTGCGCGCCGCGATCAGCAGATTGTCCAGCACGGTCAAGCTGGACAATACGCCGGGCGTCTGGAACTTGCGGCAGATGCCGCGCTGCACGATCTGGTATTCGGGCAGATGGGTAATGTCCTCGCCCTTGAAATAGACATTGCCGCTGGTGGGGCGCACCCGGCCAATGATGGTGTCGCAGAGGGTGGATTTTCCTGCCCCGTTTGGCCCGATCAGCACCCGCAAGGCACCCCGGTCCAGCGTCATGCTGAAACCGTTGAGCGCCTTGAAGCCGTCGAAATCAACGGTCACGCCATCCACCGCCAGCAGCAGCTGCGCGTTGGCAGCAGTCGGGACCGCGCTCATGGCGTGCCGCCTGCGGGCGAGGTGATGGCGGCAACCTTTCCTCCCGGCGATACAGGGCGCAGGCGGCGGAACACATCCTCGATGACGCCCGCCACGCCACGCGGCATCAGCGTCACCACCAGGATGAACACCAGCCCCAGCACATAGAGCCACGCATCCGGCAGTGCGCTGGAAATTTCGTCCTTGGCGAAATTGACCAGCAGTGTGCCGGCGACCGCACCCCACAGGCTGCCCCGCCCGCCGACAGCGACCCAGATCACCATCTCGATGGAGGGCACCACGCCCACCAGCGCGGGCGACACCACCCCCGCATGCAGGGTGAACAGCGCCCCGCCTATGCCCGCCAGCATGGCGCTGATGGTGAAGGCGACGACCTTGTAGGGCGTGGGATTGTGGCCCAGGAATCGCACCCGATTCTCGCCGTCGCGGGTGGCGCGCAGCATCGTGCCGAAACGCGAGCGCATCAGCCAGCGCAGGCCCAGGAAGGACAAAGTAACGAACGCCACCGTGATCCAGTAGAGCGTCCACACCGTGCCCTTTGCGGCGAGATCGAAGCCCAGCAGGGTGGAGAAATCGGTCAGCCCGTTGAACCCGCCCGTGGACTCCTGCTGGCTGACAAGGAGGGTGGCGAAGCACAGGGCCAGCGCCTGGGTGATGAGCGCGAAATAGACACCCACCACGCGCCGGCGGAACACCGCCCAGGCGAACAACGCCGCGCACACGCCCGGCACCACGATCACGGCGGCCATCGCCACCCTGGGGCTGGTGAAAGGCTGCCACCACCAGGGCAGCTCGCTGCGGCCGCTCCAGGTCATGAAATCGGGAATCTCTCCCGGGGTCAGCGGTGCCAGTTTCAGATGCATGGCCAGCACATAACCGCCCAGCCCGAAGAACACGCCCTGACCCAAAGTCAGGATGCCGGCCTCGCCCCAAACCAGCACCAACCCCAGGGCCAGGATCGACAATGCGAGAAACCGCCCCAGCAGACTCAACTCATAGGGCGAGACGATCCAGGGCGCGACCGCCGCCAGAGCCAAGAACACCAGCCAGACATGGCGCAGCAGGGGGCGTGCAGCGGTCATGGCTCAACCGTCCAATGCGCGGCTTCTGACCGCGATGACGCCTTGCGGCCGGAACTGGAGAAACAACACGACGAACAGCAGCACCAGAACCTGGCTGGAACTGACATCGACGAAAATCTGGGACAGCGCCGATACCAGGCCGGCCAGCACCGCGGCAATCATGGTGCCGGCCAGGCTGCCCAATCCGCCCAGGATGACGACCAGGAAGGCCGGGACGATATAGCTTTGACCGACATTGGGCGTTACCGGCCCCAGCAGCGCCAGCACCACGCCGGCGAGCCCCGCAATGCCGGCGCCCAGGCAGAACACCGCGAGATCGACTTGCCGTACATTGATGCCGGATGCTGCGGCCATTTCGCGGTCCTGGTTGACCGCGCGCACCAGAAGGCCGATGCGCGTACGCGCCAGAAGCAGACTGAGCGCGCCCAGCACGGCGACTGCTACGGCGACGATGAAGATGCGCGTCGCCGGAATGGTGAGCCCCGCCAGCGGGCCATTTGTGATGGCGATGGTATGGTTCAGCCAGGCCGGCGCGGTGACGCCCACGCCAATGGCGCCGAAGATGCTGCGCGCCGCCTGTTGCAGGATGAGGCTGACACCCCAGGTCGCCAGCAGTGTATCGAGCGGTCGCGCCGCAAGCCTGCGGATCACCGTCACCTCAAGCGCCGCCCCCACAAGCGCCGCGCCGACGAAAGCCACCGGCATGGCAACGAAAATGGCAAGCGGCCCCGGCACCGCGAGAAACACCAGATAGGCCAGATAGCCGCCCAGCATCAACATCTCGCCATGCGCCATGTTGATGACGCGCATCAGACCGAAACTGAGAGCCAGGCCAAGTGCTGCCAGCACAAACAGCGAGGCGACACTGAAGCTGTTGAAGACCTGGCCCGCGATCAGCGGCAACTCACCCATCGGGGTCCGCTCCTTTCCTCTTGCGTCGCGCGACCGGGGAGAATGCGCGACGCCGTGGATCAATGCAGCTTGCAGACCTTGCCCGGGAAGGCGACCGGGTCATACGGATCGGGTGCGATCGGGCCCTTCGACTGCCATTCGATGGCGAACTGTCCCTTGGCGTCGAGCTTGCCGACCAGCGCGGGCTGATAGAGACTCTGATTGGCGGCGAACTTCACCACGCCCATGGGCGAGGGCACATCCAGCCCCACAGCGGCGGCACGGACCTTGTCGACATCGAAGGACTTGGCCTTCTCGACCGCGACCTTCCAGACATAGACGTCCAGATAGCCATGCACCATGGGGTCGGTGATCGCGGCGTTCTTGCCGAACTTCGCCTGGTACGCAGCGACGAACTTCTTGTTGGCGTCGCCCGACAAGCTCTGGAAATAATTCCAGCCGGCATAGCTGTCCTTGACCAGCGATGGGCCCATCGCCTGGGCTTCCTGCTCGCCGATGCTGAACGACATCACCGGCAGCTTGGTGGGCGGCAGGCCCGCAGCCGACATCTGCTTGAAGAAGGAAACGTTGCTGTCGCCGTTCAGGGTGGAGAAGATGATCGCGGGCTTGGCGGCCTGGACCTTGGCGATCACGGCGCTGAAGTCGGTGCCGCCGAGCGGTACATATTCCTCGCCCACCACCGCAAGCTTGTCCTTGGCGATGTGCTTCTTGAGAATCAGGTTGGCGGTGCGCGGAAACACATAGTCGGAGCCGATCAGGAAATAGCTCTTGTAGCCCTTCTGCTCGGCCCAACTCAGCGCCGGCACGATCTGCTGGTTGGGCTGGGCACCGGAATACATGATGTTGGGCGAGCATTCATTGCCCTCGAACTGCACCGGATACCACAACAGGTTCTTCAGCCGCTGAAACACCGGCAGCATCGCCTTGCGGCTGGCCGAGGTCCAACCGCCGAAGACGGTCGCCACGCCATCGCTTTGCACCAGTTTGGTCGCCTTCTGCGAGAAGATGGCGGGGTCGGACGCGCCATCCTCCACCACCGGCACGATCTTCTGGCCCATCACACCGCCTGCAGCGTTGATCTCGGCGATCGCCATCATCTCGGCATTCTTCACCGTGACTTCGCTGATCGCCATCGTGCCGCTCAGGGATTGCAGCACACCGACCTTCACGTCCGCCTGTGCGGCGCCGCCCAGCATGGTGGAGGCCAAAAGCCCAGCAGTGATCCGGAAAAATGCAGTGTTCAAGCGAAATCCCCTTCCAATCCCGATCTTGGCCATTCGGCCAGTGGAAAGAGGAGGTTAGACTCGGCCGCGCGGCACGGTATGGGGTATTCGACGTATACCTATTGGCAGGCTTGCTTGCCCGACACCGACGAATGGCGATCGCCGGCATGGCGACGGATTCGCCCTATGAGAAATCGCACAAGAAACACCGGTGACACCTGCCGGACGCAGAAAACCCGCCTGCGTATGCAGGCGGGTTGTTGCAGTGTATTCGGCCGCCGAGGCGCCGCGCCGTGGGACGCGGCGCCTCCACGAGGCGCTCCACCGCCTAGTCGTTGCTGAGGATAGCAAGGGTCGGCCGCTGGAACTTGCCGCCGGGAATGTATTTCCCCGAGCCGGGCTGCCCGATGACCTTGCCGTTTTCGACCACGATCTCGCCGCGGCGGATCACCATGATGGGAATCCCGGTGACTTCCTTGCCGGCATAGGTCGAATAACCCGCCTTGGACAGCTGATCCTTGTCGTTCAGGATCTTCTTCTTGGTCGGGTCCCAGATCACGATGTCGGCATCTGAACCGACCGCGATCACACCCTTGCGCGGATACATGCCGAAGATCTTTGCCGCGTTGGTGGAGGTGACCGCCACCATCTGCTCTGGCGTAATGCGTTCCTTCATCACACCCTCGGAGAACATCATCGTGGGGTAGTCCTGCAGGGTGTTCTGGCCCATGCGCTTGTCCAGGATAGTCTGGGTCGGATCGAGCTTGGCTTCTTTCGAGAAAGCGGTGTGATCGGTACCGATGGTGTCCACCACGCCCTTGCGGATCGCTTCCCAGATCATGTCCTGGTCCCACTTGGGACGCAGCGGCGGACCGCCGACATAGATGCCGCCATCCGGCTTGGTGTAGCCCAGTTCCGTGCCGAACAGGTTCCAGGGCCGCGATTCCGCATAGACCGTCAGGCCGCGGCGCTTGGCATCCTCGACCACCTTCAGCGCACGGCCCGATGTCATGTGCAGGACATACATGGGCGAGCCGGTGGCTTCGGCGATCGCCATCGTGCGCTCGACGGCCAGCACTTCGCCAATGACCGGCGCGCTGGCACTGAAGTTCTTGATGGAGAGGCCCGCGCCATTGTCCTTGAGCGCCAGCTGCTCCTGCGCATCGGCCAGGATGGAATAATCCTCGGCGTGCACCATGCTGACCACGCCGGCCTCGCCTGAGACGCGGAACAGGTGCATCCAGGCCAGCGAGTTCTTGTCATAGGCCTCGCGCGCCATGAAGTCCTCGCCAGTGCTGACGATGCCGCGCGCGACGAGTGCGTCGAAGGTCTTCTTTTGCGTTAGCGGGTCGGGGGGCGCGTCCTTGGGCGTGTCCAGCGGTTGGACACTGGCGTGGATGTAAACGTCGGCGATGGAGTTCTTCTGAATGAGGGCAATGTTGCGATCGGCATAGACATTCGGATCCTCATCATTCTTGATCCCGATGAAGTCACCCAGCAAGGTTACCCCGCCGGCCAGCGCGGCCCTTCCGCCAGTGATGATGTTGTCCTGGTTGCCTTTCGCCGGTGGCGCGATGCTGACATCAACGGGCAGATGGGTATGGGTGTCGATGACGCCCGGCATCAGAAACTTGCCGGTGGCGTCGATCTCCTTCGCACCGGGCGAAGCGGTGATGTGCGGCGCGATCTCGACGATCTTCTCGCCCTGGATGCGGATGTCGCCCGCCATCTTGCCGGTGGCGTTGATGATCAATCCATTATGGATGACAAATTCAGCAGGCTGCTGTGCATGGGTCGCCGTGGATTGCATCATCACGGCGGTTAACATGCTCAATGCGACGGCAGAACATGTAGCGGCTGTGGCAGGCGACCTGCGGTCCGTCCGCGCTCGTAAAAAAGATCCCATGGCTTCTTTGACCCCTTCACTGTGACAATTAATCAGCTATACCAAAAACTAGTTGCGCATGCTGTAGCGCCGAATACGTCAAACGCCGTATAGGGCCCCAGGTACAACTACAATGCGGTTTTCATTCGAAACCCCCTTCCAAATGCCGTTTTTGACAGCCGTGCCGCTCAGTCGCTCAGGGGGCGAAGCGTTGGCCTCTGGAATGGAGCGCCGGGAATGAATTGCCCAGAGCCGGGCTGTCCGAGGATCTTTCCGTTATCCCACACGATCTCTCCGCGGCGGATCGTCGTGATCGGAAGCCCGGTGACTTCCTTGCCCGCATAGGTCGAGTATCCCGCTTTCGACAACTCGTCCGAATTCTTGATGATCTTTTTCTTCGCCGGATCCCAGATCACGATGTCCGCATCGGACCCCACGGCAATCACGCCCTTGCGCGGATACATGCCGAAGATCTTTGCGGCATTGGTGGACGTTACCGCCACCATCTCCTCGGGCGTGATGCGGTCCTTCATAACGCCTTCCGAGAACATCATGGTAGGATAATCCTGAAGGGTAACCTGACCCATGCGCTTGTCGAGAATGTTCTGCGTGGGATCGAGCTTTGCGGCCAGCGAATAGGCACTGTGATCCGTGCCGATGGTATCAATCACCCCTCTGCGGATGTCATCCCAGATCACGTCCGTATCCCATTTTGGGCGCAGCGGCGGACCGCCAATATGGATGCCGACATTTGCATCCAGAAACCCTTGGTCGGTCCCAAAAAGATTCCATGGGCGTGATTCAACATAAACCGAAAGTCCGCGACGCTTGGCGTCTTCAATGACCTTCAGTGCCCGGCCGGATGTCGTATGCAGGATATAGATCGGCGATCCGGTGGCCTCGGCAATCGCCATGGAGCGCTCAACAGCAAGCACTTCGACGATCATCGGCGAACTCTGGGCGAAATTATGCAAGGTGAGTCCGGCGCCCCCATTCTTGATCGCCAGCTGCTCCTGCGCGTCGGTCAAGAGCGAGTAATCCTCGGCGTGAATCATGCTGACCACTCCGGCCTCGCCCGAGGCACGGAACAAATGTACCCAAGCCAGCGAGTTCTTATCGTATGACTCTGCCGTCATGGCATCCTCGCCGGTGCTGACGATCCCGCGCGCGGCGAGCGCGTCAAAGGTCTTCTTCTGCGTCAACGGGTCCGGAGGGCTCCCTTTCGGGGTGTCCACCGGCCTGACGCTCGCATGTATGTAGACGTCGGCAATGGAATTCTTCCGGATCAATGCGATGTTTTTATCTGCGAACGCGTTGGGATCTTCATCGTTCCTGATCGGCATGAAGTCACCCAACGACGTTATCCCACCGGCCAACGCGGCTCTGCCGCCCGTGATAATATTGTCTTGATTGGCTTTCGGGCCGGGCACGATGCTGACGTCCAGGGGCAGATGCGTATGCGTATCAATGACGCCGGGCATCAGGAACTTGCCGGTGGCGTCGATCTCCTTCGCACCGGGCGAAGCGGTGATGTGCGGCGCGATCTCGACGATCTTCTCGCCCTGGATACGGATGTCGCCCGCCATCTTACCGGTGGCGTTGATGATAAGACCGTTGTGAATCACCATCTCGGCGGGCTGCTGCGCAAGGGTCGCGGTGGACTGCGTCATCACGGCAGTCAACATGCTCAATGCGACGGCAGAACATGTCGCAGCGGTGGCAGGCGATCTGCGGCCGGGCCGCGTTCGTAGAAAATTCCCCATGACTATAATTCTCCCTTTCACTGCGGAGATTGAGTGGCCCCAAAAAACGCTAGTCGCACATACTGCGACGCCACATACGTCAAACTGCGTAGTAAGGCTTCGCGCAAGTGGAGGCGGCAAAAGGGCCCATTGCGTGATCGGCCTCGACAAGAAGGCCAGACCCATCGCAAGGCGTTATGGCAATTCATTGCTAATCGGTGATAGGACGGAGCATTGGCCGCTGAAATTTGGCGCCGGCGATAAAGCGTCCGGAGCCGGGTTTCCCGACGATCTGCCCTTTGTCATATACCACCTCGCCGCGGCGGATCGTCGTTATCGGCATCCCGGTGACTTCCATGCCCGCATACGCCGTGTACCCTGCGCGCGAGAGCATATCTGCATCTTTTAAAATCTTCTTCGTCGTCGGATTCCAGATCACGATGTCCGCATCGGATCCCACGGCAATCACGCCTTTGCGCGGATACATGCCGAAGATCTTTGCGGCGTTGGTGGACGTTACCGCCACGAATTGCTCGAGGGTGATACGCTCTTTGACAACACCGTCTGAGAACATCATCGCTGGATACTCCTGGAGATTGGGAATCCCCATGCGCCGATTGACGACCGTATTCGACGGGACGAGCTTTGTGCTCTTCGGGAAACCGCTGTGATCTGTGCCGACGGTATGAAGTACGCCTCTGCGGATAGCATCCCAGATCATGTCTTGATCCCACTTGTCGCGCATCGGTGGGCCGCCAAGCCAGAGGTCGGCGTCTGGTTGGGCATACTTTTGCGAGGTCGCATGAAGATATTCGGGGCGCGCTTCCCCATAGATCGGAAGTCCGCGACGCTGTGCGTCTTCGACAACCTTCAGCGCCCGGCCGGATGATATGTGGTCGATAATCATTGCCGCTCCGGTGGCCTCGGAAATCGCCACGGCGCGCTGGATCGCAAAAATTTCAGCGATGACCGGGAAGGCTTGACCGAAGTTGTGAGTGGTGCCGCCGACACCCCCATTCTCGCTCATCAGACGTTCCTGCGCCTCAGTATTGATCGAATAGTCCTCGGCGTGGATTGCACTGACGATTCCGGCCTGCGCAGAGGCGCGAAGTTTCCTTACCCATGCGAGCGAATTCTTATCAAACTGCTCGCTCGACATCCGATCCTCGCCAGTGCCGACGATCCCGCGCGCGACCAGCGCGTCGTAGGTCTTCTTTTGCGTCAACGGGTCCGGCGGCGTCCCTTTCGGGGTGCTCACGGGGAGAACAAGCGCCCGCGGGTAGACGTCGGCAATGGCGTGCGTCTCGATCGCTTTGATAACGCGATCCGCGAACGCGTTGGGATCTTCATCATTCTTCATCGCGACGAAGTCGCTGATCGTCGTGATGCCGCCGGCCAACGCGGCTTTCGAACCATCCGTGAGATCGTCAACCGCGCCGGCATTGTTGCCCGGTTCGATTACAACAGGCCCAACGACAGGTTCCAGGGACAGGTGGGTATGCGTATCAATGGCGCCAGGCAGCAGCAGCATGCCCTTCGCATCGATCTCCTTAGCTCCAGGCGAAGCGGCGATATGCGGCGCGATCTCGACGATCTTCTCGCCCCGGATGCGGATGTCGCCCGCCATCTTGCCGGTGTCGTTGACGATCAGGCCATTGTGAATGACCAACTCCGCGGCCGCTTGTTGGGCTTGCGTCGCGCCAGATTGCATCAACAACGCAGTCGCGAAACAAACGGCAGAAGCGAGGGACGCGACAGAGACTATGCGGCTGGGCCGCATTCGTAATAAGGACCCCATGATTTCCCTGGCTCCCTTTCGCGTCTAGACGGATTGGCAATGCGGAAAAAACTGGCGGCGCCTGCTTAATGTGTAGGAAGCGATTCGCCGTTCAGTCGCTGATAGGACGTAGCGTTGGGCGTTGGAATTTGCTGCCTGCAATGAATTTTCCGGTGCCGGCCTTCCCCAGAATTTTCTCATTGTCATACACCACCTCTCCGCGACGGATCGTCGTCTTCGGAAACCCAGTGACTGCAAAGCCCGCATAGGACGAAAATTTTGTCGCCGAGAACATGTCTGCGTCCTTTATGATCTTTTTCTTGGCCGGATCCCAGATCACGATATCGGCATCTGATCCTACCTGGATCACGCCTTTGCGCGGATAAAAGCCGAAGATCTTTGCGGCGTTTGTGGATGTTACCGCCACGAATTGCTCGGGCGTAATGCGGTCTTTGACAACGCCGTCCGAGAATAACATCGGCGGATATTCCTGGAGGTTGGGAAACCCTTGGCGTCTCTTGCCGACATTTTGCGTTGGGTCGACCTTTGCCTCCCGCGTAAAGCCGCTATGGTCTGTTCCGATGGTATGGATGACGCCGCGGCGGATGCCGTCCCAGAGCATGTCTTGATCCCATTTATCGCGCATCGGCGGGCCGCCTAGCCACAGACCGGCGTCCGGATCGGCATATTTTTTTGCGGTCACATGAAGATATTGCGGGCGGGTCTCCACATAGACCGGGAGTCCGCGGCGTTCAGCGTCTTCAGCAACCTTCAACGCACGACCCGATGACACGTGATCGATCAGGATGGGCGCTCCCGTGGCCTCCGCGATCGCAACGCTGCGCTGCACAGCAAGCACTTCGCCAATGGTAGGCGCGAATTGCCCGAAGTTATGGATGGTGCCGCCGGTGCCGGCATCCTCTGTTTGGAGACGTTCCACCGCCTCGGCGAGAATCGAATAGTCCTCGGCGTGAATGGCGCTGACCACCCCGGCCTGAGCGGAGGCGCGGAATTTCTTCATCCAGGCCAGCGAGTTCTTATCATATTGCTCTCCCGACATCCGATCCTCGCCGGTTCCGACGATCCCGCGCGCGACCAGCGCGTCATAGGTCTTCTTTTGCGTCAGCGGATCCGGCGGAGCCCCCTTTGGGGTGCTGGTGGGTTGGACCAGCGCGCGCGGATAGACGTCAGCAATGGCACGCGCCTCGAGCGATTTGATGACCCGATCGGCGAATGCGTTGGGATCTTCATCGCTCTTCATGGAAATGAAGTTCGATATTGTCGTTATGCCACCGGCCAACGCAGCCATGGAGCCGGTCGTCCAATCATCGATCTTGTCCCCGAACTTAGGATTGGCCGGGGGAGCCAATTCCAGATGGGTATGGGTATCGATGATGCCGGGCATCAGGAACATGCCGGAGGCATCGATCTCCTTTGCACCGGGCGAAGCGGTGATATGCGGCGCGATCTCGACGATCTTTTCGCCCTGGATGCGGATGTCGCCCGCCATCTTGCCGGTGGCGTTGATGATAAGACCGTTGTGAATGACCGTCTCGGCCGGCGCCTGCGCACGTGTCGCAGTCGACTGCGTCAAGAAAGCGCCCGACAGGGTCAGCGCCACTGCCGAACAGGTGGTGATGGACAACCTACGGCCCGTTCGCGCTCGCAGATAAGATACCATAGTCTATCAGGCTCCCCTTCGCTGTGGCGATTGGTCAGCGATGCTCAAAAGCTATCGGCACGCAACCACAGCGTCGAATACGTCAATTTGCGTATGGCCCGGCTGTAAGGCTCGCGTAAGCTTCATTGACCCAACTTGGCTCGCCCCGTCCTCAGGGCGAGTTCTTTTTGCCCGAGTTGGAATACGTCAAACGCCCCATGAGGCGGCCTTCCATCGGCCTGTACCCTTCGCTTTCAAGGAGTGGAAAGCGTTGTCCCTGGCCGAAACACGTCTCCCCGACGAGGCGGACAGTTGCAAAACACCCGTTGCGACGACATCTGTGTTGCGCAGCGGCGGCGTTCTGCGGCTTGAGCTCAAGCGGCGCGGCGATGCGACCGTCCTGGACCGGCTGTATCAATCCGGCTGCCTGAAGGCGCGCCTGCTCAGACCCGAACCCCGGCATTGCGCGGAAGCTGTTCTGCTCAACATGTCGGGCGGCGTCGTGGGCGGCGACAGGCTTTTCCACGACATCCGTTGGGGGCCTGCCACGCACGCGGTCGTCACCACCCCGGCGTGCGAGAAGCTGTATCGCGCGGCCTCCTGCACCGCGACGGTTCAAACCGCCCTGAGCGTTGCGGAAGGCGCAAGCGCGGAATGGTTACCGCAGGAAACAATTGTCTTTGACCGCGCAATGGTTAAGCGCGACCTGCAGGTGCGGCTTGCGGTCGGCGCGACCTTCACCGGGATCGAGAGCGTCGTGCTGGGCCGGGCGGAAATGGGCGAAACGGTCCAGAGAGTTTGGCTGCGTGACTGCTGGCGCATCTGGCGTGGTGACCGGCTGATCTATGCTGATGCCTTTAATTTGGGCGGCAATGTGAGCGAACTGCTCATTCGTGCGCCAACGCTGCAAGGCCACCGGGCCTTCGCCAACCTCCTTCATATCGGTCCACGGGCCGAAGCAGAATTGCAGCGCATTCGCGACTTTTTGGCCGACTGCGGATGCATTTGCGGCGCCAGCGCGTGGAACGGAATGCTGTCTGCACGCCTTGTCGCGCGCGACGGCGCGACGCTGCGGCAAGCCGTAGCACAGGCACTGGGTATCATTCGTGGCAACCTTGCGTTGCCGCGTGTCTGGGGGATGTGAAAAGCGGTCATGAATCTTAGTCCGCGAGAAAAAGACAAGCTGCTGGTTGCGGTGGCGGCAATGGTGGCGCGGCGGCGCCTGGAGCGCGGTGTGAAGCTGAATTATCCAGAAGCCATCGCACTGATTAGCGATTTCGTCACCGAAGGCGCGCGCGACGGCCAAAGCGTCGCAAGCCTGATGGATACCGGCGCGCGCGTTCTGAGCCGCGAGCAGGTAATGGATGGTATCGCCGAGATGATTCCCGACGTGCAAGTCGAGGCGACATTTCCCGACGGCACGAAGCTGGTCACCATCCATGAGCCCATTCGGTGAACCGCCATGATTCCCGGTGAGCTTCTGCCCAGTGATGGCGAGATTCTGCTGAACGAAGGTGCGGAAAGGCGGACGCTGACCGTCGCCAACACCGGCGACCGGCCGATCCAGGTTGGCAGTCACTATCACTTTGCTGAAACCAACGCCGCGTTGAAATTCGACCGCAACCGCGCGCACGGGTTCCGCCTGGACATCCTGGCCGGCAGCGCAGTGCGCTTCGAGCCCGGGCAAAGCCGCGAGGTGACGCTCGTACCAGTTGGTGGGAAGCGGCATGTGGTGGGCTTCCGTGGCGTCGTCATGGGCCCGCTCGACGGCGAGCCCACGTCATGAGCGCCCGCGTCAGCCGAAGCGCCTATGCCCACATGTTTGGCCCCACGGTCGGGGATCGCCTGCGGCTGGCCGATACTGCCCTGGTGCTAAAGATCGAGCAGGATCGCGCGACCTATGGCGAGGAGGTGAAATTCGGCGGCGGCAAGGTGATCCGCGACGGCATGGGCCAGTCCCAGGCCTCGCGCGCGCAAGGTGCCGTCGACACCGTCATCACCAACGCCGTGATCATCGACCATTGGGGAATCCTGAAAGCCGATGTCGGTCTGACGGGCGGACGCATCACGAAAATCGGCAAAGCGGGCAATCCCGACATCCAGAGCGGCGTCGATATTGTCATCGGGCCCGGCACAGAGGTCATCGCCGGTGAAGGCAAGATCCTGACCGCGGGCGGGATCGACGCCCATATCCACTTCATCTGCCCGCAACAGGTCGAGGAAGCCATCGCCAGCGGCATTACCACCATGATCGGCGGCGGCACGGGGCCGGCAACCGGCACCAACGCCACCACCTGCACGCCAGGCCCCTGGCATATCGGCCGCATGCTGCAGGCGGTGGAAGGGCTGCCGGTGAACATCCTGCTGGCCGGCAAGGGCAATGCCAGTCGCGCCGAGGCGCTGGTCGAACAGATTCGGGCGGGCGCCGGCGCGCTCAAGCTGCACGAGGACTGGGGCACGACGCCCGCGGCGATCGACTGCTGCCTGACCGTGGCGGACGCCCATGACATCCAGGTGATGATCCACACCGACACGCTCAACGAGTCCGGCTTCGTCGAGGATACCATCGCCGCGTTCAAGGGACGCGCCATCCACGCCTTCCATACCGAAGGCGCGGGCGGCGGGCATGCGCCCGACATCATCAAGGTGGCGGGGCTGGCCAATGTCATCCCCTCGTCCACCAATCCGACCAGGCCCTTCACGGCCAACACCATCGAAGAGCATCTGGACATGCTGATGGTCTGCCATCACCTGGACCCATCGATCCCCGAAGACATCGCCTTTGCCGAAAGCCGCATCCGGCGTGAAACCATCGCCGCGGAAGACGTTCTGCATGATCTGGGCGCGCTCTCCATTATTTCCTCCGACAGCCAGGCGATGGGCCGGGTCGGCGAGGTCATCACGCGCACCTGGCAGACCGCGCACAAGATGAAGGTCCAGCGCGGAACCCTGGCTGGCGATGGCGACGACAACGACAATCTGCGCATCCGCCGCTATATCGCGAAATATACAATCAACCCGGCCATCGCCCATGGCATCAGCCATCTGGTCGGCTCCGTCGAGGAAGGCAAGCTTGCGGACCTGGTGCTGTGGTCGCCTGCCTTCTTCGGCGTCAAGCCCGATCTGGTCATCAAGGCCGGCAGCATCGCCCATGCCCTGATGGGCGATCCCAATGCCTCGATTCCCACGCCGCAGCCCATGCACCAGCGGCCCATGTTCGCCTCCTTCGGGCTGGCCATGCCGGCCAGTTGCGTCACCTTCCTGCCGCAGGCCGCGATCGACGCCGACGTGCCCGCGACGCTCGGCCTGAAGCGAATGATCGCGGCAATTCACGGCACACGTGGCATCGGCAAGAAGGACATGAAGCTGAATGATGCGCTGCCGGTCATAGAAGTTGATCCGGAAACCTATGAGGTGCGGGCCGATGGCCAACTCATGACATGCGAGCCGGCGCAAGGATTGCCGTTGG
>Ga0207711_10001816_pt1 | contig 19499 bp, 19 predicted proteins | sample KBSS34metaG_FD_184401 | JGI IMG/M metagenome (GOLD analysis project Ga0207711, IMG submission 184401) | Switchgrass rhizosphere microbial communities from Kellogg Biological Station, Michigan, USA - KBS S3-4 metaG (SPAdes) (version 2) | ecosystem: Host-associated > Plants > Roots > Rhizosphere...
CCCAAGAGCTATGTGCTCGAGATGTTCCCCTATCCGTCGGGGCGCATTCACATGGGACACGTCCGCAACTACACGATGGGCGACGTGCTGGCGCGCTTCCGCCGAATGCAGGGCATGGAAGTGCTCCATCCGATGGGGTGGGACGCCTTCGGGATGCCCGCGGAAAATGCCGCGATGGAGAAGAAGGTCCACCCTGGCGCGTGGACGCGACAAAACATTGCGACGATGAAGGCGCAATTGAAGCGTCTGGGCTTCGCGCTCGACTGGGAACGCGAACTCGCGACCTGCGAGCCGGACTATTATGGCCAGGAGCAGGCGCTGTTCCTCGATTTCTACGAAGCCGGGCTGGTCTATCGCAAGGAAGCCGCAGTCAATTGGGACCCGGTCGACATGACCGTGCTCGCCAATGAGCAGGTGATCGACGGACGTGGCTGGCGTTCGGGTGCGCTGGTCGAGCGCCGCAAGCTGAGCCAGTGGTTCCTCAAGATCACGGCATTCGCCGATGACTTGCTCGCGGGCCTCCAGGACCTCGAGCATTGGCCCGACAAGGTCAAGCTGATGCAGGAGAACTGGATCGGCAAGTCGGAGGGCATGCAGTTCCACTTCGCACTGTCCGACGGCGGCAGTGTCGAAGTCTTCACGACGCGGCCGGACACGATCTTCGGATCGAGCTTCGTCGCGATCGCAGCGGACCATCCGATCGCGCAGGCGCTTGCCGCCGCCAACCCCGCAGTGGCCGCCTTCGTCGAGCAGTGCAAGGCAGGCGGGACAAGTGCGGCGGAGATCGAGACGCAGGAGAAGCTGGGTTTCGACACCGGACTGCGCGCGACGCATCCGTTCGATGCCGCCTGGCAACTGCCGGTCTATATCGCCAATTTCGTGCTGATGGACTATGGGACGGGCGCGGTGTTCGGCGTGCCAGCGCACGACCAGCGCGATTTCGAATTCGCCAGCAAATATGGCCTGCCAATCCTTCGCGTGGTTTCGGAAGGCGACAAGACCGAAAGCGCCTTCACCGACCGCGAGGCCTATTCGGGGCCGGGCAGGCTAGTGAATTCGCGCTTTCTCGACGGACTCGACGTGCCCGCCGCCAAGCGCGCCGTCATCGAGCGCGCAGAAGCCGGAGGCTGGGGTACCGGGACGACCGTGTGGCGGCTGCGCGACTGGGGCGTGAGCCGCCAGCGCTATTGGGGCACGCCGATCCCGATCATCCACTGCCCCGAGCACGGCCCGGTTCCCGTTCCCCGCGACCAGCTGCCGGTGGTGCTGCCCGAGGACGTCAGCTTCGACGTGCCCGGCAATCCGCTCGACCGTCATCCGAGTTGGAAGCACGTGACCTGCCCGACGTGCGGCGGTCCGGCGCGGCGCGAGACCGACACGCTCGACACCTTCGTCGATTCTTCCTGGTATTTCATACGCTTCGCTAGTGCACCGGACGACCGGCCGTTCGATCGCGCAATCGCCGAGCAATGGCTGCCGGTCGGCCAGTATATCGGCGGTGTCGAGCATGCGATCCTGCATCTCCTCTACGCACGCTTCTTCACGCGCGCGCTGAACCATATCGGCCAGCTGGGCGTGACCGAGCCGTTCGCCGGGCTGTTCACACAGGGGATGGTGACGCATGCCAGCTATTATCGGCACGACGAAACCAATGATCGGCCGATCTATTTCGAGCCCGCGAGCGTATCGTTCCGCGGCGACGGCACCGCCTATCTGACGGCGAGCGGCGAGGACGTGACGGTGGGCCGCGTCGAAAAAATGTCCAAGTCGAAGAAGAACACCGTCGATCCCACCGAGATCGTCGATCAATATGGCGCCGACGCCGTGCGGTGGTTCATGCTGTCGGACTCGCCGCCTGAGCGCGATCTCGAGTGGAGCGAGAATGGGATCCAGGGTGCGTGGCGCTTCGTCCACCGCCTGTGGCGACTGTTCGACGAGCTCGCCGACGCCGAAGGCGAGGACCGCGAGCTCGACAAGAAGGTCCACCGCACGATTGCCGGTGTCGCCACCGACATCGAGACTCTGTCGTTCAACAAGGCGGTCGCCAAGCTCTACGAACTGGTCAATGCGATCGAACGCGCGCAACCGTCGGCGTCGCGCACCGCTGCAATTCGCGCGCTCGCACGAATCATCGCTCCGATGGTGCCGCATCTGGCCGAGGAAGCCTGGGCCGCGATGGGCGGCGAGGGGTTGATCGCCGACGCGCTGTGGCCGGCACATGATCCGGCGCTGCTGGTCGACGACGAAGTCACGATCGCGGTGCAGGTCAACGGAAAACTCCGCGACACGCTGGTGATGCCCAAGGGCGCGCCGCGCGAAACCGTCGAGGCCGCCGCCTTGGCGTCGGACAAGATCATACGCCTGCTCGAGGGCAAGGCACCCAAGAAAGTGATTGTCGTACCCGACCGGCTGGTCAATCTGGTGGCATGACGCGGTTTGAGGCAATTTGGGAATGCGTCTTGCGGATGGCGAGCGAGCCGATACCGCGAAACGCTCTCGTCCGCGCGTTTCGACAAAGCCTCCTGCCGCTGCTTGCCTGTCTGTTGCTGCCCGGTTGCGGGCTGCAGCCGCTCTACGGCGGCGGCAGCGCGGGGCCTGTGCGCACCATGCTGTCGCAGGTCGATGTCGCGCCGATCTCGGGACAGGATGGTTGGCTGCTCCAAAGCGCGCTGCGTGACCGGCTCCAGGCCAGCGGCGAGGCCGCAAGTCCGCGCTACCGGCTCGACATCCGGCTCGACGATCGCATCACCGGCCTCGGTGTTAGCCGCGACGACGCCGTTTCTCGCGAAAAACGCAGCCTTCGCGCGCGCTACCAGCTCGTCGACATTGCGACCGGCCAGGTCGTGCTCGATGCGACGGCAGGCTCCGATGCCGGCATCGATGTCGTCGGCAGCGAATATGCGACCATCGCCGGCGAGCGTTCGGCGCTCGAGCGGCTCTCGGGAATCGTCGCCGATCAGATCGTCGCGCGCGTGGCCCGCTACGCGCAAAAGCCGTGAAGGCGAGCGCCGGCCAGATTGGCGGGCTGCTCGACAATCCGCGGCCGACGATTCGCTTCTATCTGTTCCACGGCCCCGACGAAGCGGGCGCGATGGAGCATGCCGCCCGGCTCGCACGCGCGCTCGGTCCGGGCATCGAGCGCTTCGACTTCGAACCCAAGGCGTTGCGCGACGCGCCCGGGGCGCTCGCCGACGAAGCCGCTTCGCTCTCGTTGTTCGGTGACAAGCGCTACATCCGCGTTCTCGGCGCCGACGACGGCATGTCCGAGGCCGTAAGCCTGCTACTCGCGACCGAGCGCGTCGAAAATCCCGTGGTAGCGATTGGGCCGTCGCTCAAATCGAGCGCAAAACTCGTCAAGGCGGCGATCGCCGCCCCGGGCGCGGTCGCATTTGCCTGCTATGTGCCCGAAGGCGCCGATGCGGCGAGAATGGCGCAGAATATGGCGCGAGAACAAGGGCTTCGGCTTGGCACCGACGCCGCACAGCGGCTCGCCGCTTCGACGAATGGCGACCGCGCGGTGCTGGCACGCGAAATCGAGAAGCTTGCGCTCTATCTCGACGCCGCGCCCGAGCGCCCGCGCGACGCCGACGTCCGCGCGCTCGACGCCATCGGCGCCGATTTGGGCGAAGCTGAGATATCCGAAGCGATCGCGGCAATCGTCGAAGGCCGGACCGCCGACGTCGGCGCCGAACTCGCGCGGCTCGACGAAGCCGGCAGCTCGCCGATCGCGTTGCTGCGTCAGCTCGCGCGTCGGCTGATGAGCCTCGCCGAGATGCGCGGGGAAGTCGATGCCGGTGCGAGCGTTGCCGACGTGCTCGAGCGCCATCGCATCTTCTTCCGCGAGAAAGGCTCGACCGGCCATGCGCTACGCCGCTGGAGCGCGCCGCAGCTCGTGCGAGCGGTCGATCGCGTTCGCGCGGCCGAGCGGGGGCTGATGCATGGCGGCAGCGTCGGCGACGTCCTTGCCGACGCCGAGTGCGTCGCGATCGCTCGTGCAGCCGCCAGGTCGGCTTAGACGAGCTTATCTATACCAGATGGCGGGGAACGCATGCATTGTCCCACCTGGGTCGCAGCCGGAGCGCGTGCCGAACCTGGACCTCTCGCTTTCGTCAACCAAACCGTTGTTTTGATTAAATTCTTTCGCCGGTAAGGCGCTGGCAGACCATGTCTAGCTGATCGAGCGTCGCATAGGCGAGGCTGATCGAGCCGCCTTTGGGCCCATGCACGATCCGAACGTTCAACCCGAGCACGTCGCCGAGGTGGTGCTCAAGCGCCTCGAGGTCGGCGTCGCGCGGCGGCACGGCCGCGGGCTTGCGCGACGTCGACGGCTTGGCCGCGCGCGCAAGCTTTTCGACGTCGCGCACCGACAGGCCCTTGGCCGCGACCTCGCGTGCTAGCTTCTCGGCATGGGGTACGCCGATCAGCGCGCGCGCATGGCCCATCTCGATTGCGCCCTCGAGCACCATCGCGCGCACCGGCTCGGGCAAATCGAGCAGGCGCATCAGGTTTGCGACATGGCTGCGCGACTTATGGACGATCTTCGCAAGCGCTTCCTGGGTATGGCCGAACTCACCGATCAGCCGGCTATATGCCTCGGCCTCTTCGATCGCGTTGAGATCCTCGCGCTGGATGTTCTCGACCAGCGCGATCTCCATCGTCTCCGCGTCGGTCAGCTCGCGAATGACAACCGGGACTTCGTGCAGGCGCGCGCGCTGTGCCGCGCGCCAGCGACGCTCTCCGGCGACGATCTGATACTCGCGTCCGTGCGGGCGCACGACGATCGGTTGGATCACGCCGCGCAAGCGGATCGACGCCGCAAGCTCGTCCAGCGCCTCTTCGTCGAATTTGCGCCGAGGCTGGTTCGGATGCGGCGACAGCGCGCTCACTTGCAACATCCGGACCCCCGCCGCGTGCTCGGTGCCGGCGACCGGCTCCTCGGGCATCGAATCGCCGAGCAGTGCATTGAGCCCGCGGCCGAGGCCAGGGCGCGGTTTTCGCGTCACTTCGTTCATGCGGCTTTCTTGAGTTTGGGGAGGCGTTCGATGACTTCACGTGCGAGCGCGATATAGGCCTCCGATCCCGCGCATTTGATATCGTAAATCAGCGCGGGCAAACCGTGGCTCGGTGCTTCGGACAAGCGGACGTTGCGCGGGATCACCGTGTCGAACACCACGCGGCCGAGCACGGCGCGGACATCGTCCGAAACCTGTTCGGTCAGCCGGTTGCGACGATCGTACATGGTCAGCGCGACGCCGAGGATCGACAGCCCGGGATTGAACCGCGAGCGGATCCGTTCGACCGTGTTGAGCAACTGACTCAGCCCCTCGAGCGCGAAGAACTCGCACTGCAGCGGAACGAGCAGCGCGTCGGCCGCGACCATAGCATTGATCGTCAACAGTCCGAGCGAGGGCGGGCAATCGATCAGCGCGACATCCCAGCGCGGCGCCTTCTCGCGCGAGAGCGAGCCGTCGAGTCGATGGGTTCGCGCCTCGAACTCGATCAGCTCGATCTCCGCGCCCGACAGATCGACCGTCGATGGCACGATGTCGAGCCCAGGCACGCGCGAGGGGATCGCGACTTCCGAGGGCACCGATTCCCCGATCAACAGATCATAGGTCGAGCGCTCGCGCTCTGCTCGACCGATGCCGAACCCGGTCGACGCATTGCCTTGAGGGTCGAGATCGATCAGCAGCACGCGCTGCCCGGTTGCCGCCAGCGCCGTGCCGACGTTGATGGCCGTAGTGGTCTTGCCCACGCCGCCCTTCTGGTTGGCGATCGCGATCGTAATCATCTGGGCCGGACTTCGCGCGCAATCACGATTGAAGACTCCGCCTGGGTGAGGCTCTGTTCCACGTGGAACACTACTTGCCATGCGCGTGTGACGTCTTCCACCTCGGATTGCGCATTGCGCCCTTTCGGCAGCAACCAAAGTGTGGATCGTGTGGAAAGGTGGTGCGCAGCGGCGAACAATTCGCGCAGCGACGCCACTGCGCGCGCCGAAATCACTGCCGCGGGCGCAATCCGCACCATCTGCGCACGTTGCGCGCACACGGTCACGCGATTCGCCAAGCCGAGCACGGCTACCGCTTCGCGAAGAAATGTAGCGCGTTTGGCGCGCGGCTCCACCAATTGCACGGCTCGGTCGGTCAGCAATGCCACGACCAGTCCAGGGAAGCCCGCGCCGGTACCGATGTCGATCCAGCTTCCCTCGGCTGTTTCGGCAAGCGGTACCAGCTGCGCCGAATCGGCAAGGTGCCGGCCCCAAATTTCGGCGCGCGTGCCTGCCGAGATCAGATTCTGGCGATCCGCTTCCGCGAGCACGATCGAACCGAAGCGTTCGAGCAACGTTTCACGTGGAACACCGAAGCGCTCGCGCACCCAGCTCCGCGCTTCCTCTTCGGTCATGCGGCCCGCCGCGTGTGCAGCAGGATCGCGGACAATGCCGCGGGGGTGATACCGCGAATGCGCGACGCCTGGCCGAGTGTCATCGGCCGCGCGACACTCAGCCTTTCGACCATTTCGTTGGACAAACCGGGCACCGCCGTGAAATCGAAATCGCGCGGCAATGGGACACGATCGTTCGCGCGAAGCTCGGCTATTTCCTGCTCCTGGCGCTCAAGATAGGGCGCATAGCGCGCGTCCTCGACGAATTCAGCGAGTACCTCGGGGTCTGCCAACCTGTGCGCGTCGGGCAGCAGGTCTTCGGGCAAGGCGCCGAACCGCAGCCATTCCTTCGCTGTGCGCCGGCTTCCGTCGGCGGCGACCTGAATGCCCAGTGCCCGCATTGCATTGGCCGTCAACGTCCTCGCAAACGCCATTTCCAGCAACGCCATTTGGCGTCGCCGCTCGGCAAGCCGCTCGCGCCGCGAAGCGCTCGACAGGCCAAGCGCATCGGCCACGCCGCCGAGCCGCGTCTCTGCATTGTCGGCCCGCAGCCGCAAGCGATATTCGGCGCGCGCGGTGAGCATGCGATAGGGCTCGGTCACGCCCTGCAGCACGAGATCGTCGATCATCACGCCGAGATAGGAGGAAGCGCGGTCGAGCATCAGTGTCTCGAGCCCCAGCGCATGGGCTGCGGCGTTGGCACCCGCGACCAGCCCTTGACCCGCCGCCTCTTCATATCCTGTGGTGCCGTTGATCTGCCCCGCGCAAAACAGCCCGGCGATCGCGCGCAATTCGAGCGTGGCATCGAGCGCGCGCGGATCGACATAATCATATTCGACGGCATAGCCGGGCACGACGATCTCTGCCCGCTCGAGCCCGGAGATGCTCGCGATCATCGCGTGCTGGACGTCGCTGGGCAGCGAAGTCGACAAGCCGTTCGGATAGACGAGATGCGTATCCAGCCCTTCGGGTTCGAGAAAGACCTGATGGCCTTCCCGATCGCCGAAGCGGTGGATCTTGTCCTCGATCGAAGGGCAATAGCGCGGCCCCTGCGCGCCGATCGCACCGGTGAACAGCGGCGAGCGATCGAGTCCGCCACGGATGACGGCGTGCGTCTCCGCGGTCGTCCGGGTCACTGCGCAGTGCAGCTGGGGCAGGGGCCGCGTCACGACCGCCGGCGACATCGTCCAGGGATCGCGATCGGATGGCTGTTCGTCGAGCTGCGCCCAGTCGATCGTCCGCCCATCGAGCCGCGGCGGCGTGCCCGTCTTGAGCCGCGCCATCGGCAGGTCCAGCGCTCGCAACTGGTGGGCAATCCGATGCGCCGCGGCCTCGTCGATTCGCCCGCCGTCGAGCCGCTCCTCGCCCCGGAACAGCCGACCTCCGAGGAATGTCCCCGTCGCAAGCACGACTGCGGCGGCGCCCAGCGTTCGGCCGTCAGCCAGTTCGACTCCCGCCAATCGAGCGCCATCGAAACGCAATGCCGCCGCTTCGCCGGCGACGATTTCGAGCCGCTCCTGCGCTGCGAGCATCGACTGGATCGCGCCGGCAAAGCGCTTGCGGTCGGCCTGGACTCGCGGCCCCTGGACCGCGGTACCCTTGCTGCGATTGAGCATGCGATAGTGGATGGCCGCAGCGTCCGCGGCGCGCGCGATCAGTCCGTCGAACGCGTCGACTTCGCGCACGATATGCCCCTTGCCGAGCCCACCGATCGCCGGATTGCATGACATGGCGCCGATCTTGGTCGGATCGAAACTTACCAGCGCGGTGCGCGCGCCACGCCGTGCCGCCGCGGCTGCCGCTTCGGTCCCGGCATGCCCGCCGCCGATCACGATCACATCGAAGTCCATAGTGCCCATCGCGCTAATGTGTCGACGGGGCGCCTTCAAGCTGTTCCACGTGGAACATCACTTTCCGATACAGAACCGCCCGAACAGTGCGTCGAGCATCGATTCGACATCCGTGGCGCCCGTGAGCCGATCGAACGCCGCTCGCGCGACACGCAGATGTTCCGCAAATAGCAGTTCGTCTGGTTCCTCGACAGCGTGGTGCAGCGCCTCCGCCGCCGCGCCGGCCAGACTCCGCTGCCGCTGATTGAGCGTCGGGAGATCGAGGCCGGGCAATAATTCCTTCGCTCTGTCGGCCAATGTTGCCCATAGCCGATCGAGGCCGGTACCCGATACTGCCGAAACGGCTATTCGTCCCGGCGGCACTCGTTCTCGCCCCGGCGCATCCGCGCGGGGGTGGAGAGCAATCGCGGCCGCCGCCGGAGCATCGTCCCCCAACCACAGCACGATATCAGCCGCTGCGATCGCCTGTTGCGCGCGCCCGATACCGATCGCCTCGATCGCATCCTCGGTTTCCTCGGCAAGGCCCGCCGTGTCGATCAACAGCCACGCAATTCCGTCACGCACCACCGGAACTTCGATCCGGTCGCGCGTGGTCCCCGCGACGGGCGAGACAATCGCGGCGTCGCGGTCCGCCATCGCATTGAGCAGCGTCGACTTGCCGGCGTTGGGCGGACCTGCCAGCACCACGCGGATCCCGTCGCGCAGACGCTCGACCGGAGGCTGCGCCAATAGCGTATCGATTTCGTTGGCCAGCATTTTCGCGCCGCTCTGCAGCGCCGCGAGCGATTCGCCTTGGTTCGCGACATCGTCCTCATCGCCGTGATCGAGCAATGCCTCGATCGCCGCCGAAAGGCCGAGCAGCGCGTGCGCCCAGGCGGCCACGCGCTGGCGAAGACCGCCCTCGGCCGAGAGCAGCGCCGCGCGGCGCTGCGCCTCGGTCTCCGCCATCAGCAAGTCTCCGAGTCCTTCGGCCTCGGTAAGGTCGATCCGACCGTTGGCGAGCGCGCGCCGCGTGAACTCGCCCGGCGCGGCCCGACGCAGTCCGGGCATTGCCGTCAGCACGGCTTCGACCGCTCGCACCACGGCACGACCGCCATGCACATGGAGTTCCGCCAGGTCTTCCCCGGTTGCGCTGCGCGCCCCGGGAAACACCAGCACCAGCGCGCGATCGAGCATGTTGCCGGTTGCCGGATCGCATAGCTTGCGCACCGCCGCGGTGCGAGGCGCCGGCAGACGGCCCGAGAGCGCTTCGGCCGCGCGCAACGCGCCGGGGCCGCTCAACCGCAATATTGCGATCGCCGCCGGCGGCGCACCGCTCGACACGGCGAAGATCGTGTCCATCAACGCAGCGAACTGGCCTCGAACATCTTGCGCCAGAAATTCATGCCGGCCTCGCCCATGGGTGCCCAGGCCCTGGTCATGGTTTCGAGCAACTCGGGTCCGGCGCCCTTTTCCATCGTTTCCATCATCAGCTGGATATAGCGCTGGTGCACGGGTGTCAGATCGGGAAGGCCCATCGCTGCGCGAGCTTCCTCGGGCGTGCATTCGACTTCGACATTGATCTTCATGCGATCGTTTCTCCGCTTGAGCGTCGCGATGCCGCCACCTAGTCTGGGAATATGCGCTATGCGACGGATTCCGCTGTGATCGCAACGCCCATCGGTGCGATCCGACTTTCCGGGGACGACCGGCTGCACGCAATTCGCGTTCTGACCGAGCCTAGCCCTCCGACTCGCGGATCGGCCCCCGCGGTGATTGCCGCCGCCGAGCAGCTCGAAGCCTGGTTCGCAGGCGCGCTCCAGGCGTTCGAACTCGCGCTCGAGCCGCCGAGCACACTGCGCGGTCGGGAGCTGCGCCAGGGGCTGATCGATGTCGGCTATGGCGACACGCTGAGCTATGGCGCGCTCGCGCGCAACCTCGGCTCGAGTCCGCGCGCGATCGGCCAGCTCTGCGCGCGCAATCCATTCCCTATCGTAGTTCCGTGTCATCGCGTGTTGGCGAGCGACGGTCTTGGCAATTACTCGGCCGGCGCCGGCATCACGACCAAGCAATGGCTGCTCGAGCATGAGCAACGGCACAGGAGGGATCAATGACCGATATTGCGATCGAAGCGCTCGACGGCAGTGGCAGCTTTCAGGCCTATTGTGCCGAACCGACAGGTGACGCCAAGGCTGCAATTATCGTCATTCAGGAAATATTCGGTGTAAATCAAGGAATTAAGCGGCGTTGCAAGCGCTGGGCGGAACTCGGCTATCTCGCGCTGGCGCCCGATCTCTTCTGGCGCGTCGCCCCCGGCGTCGATCTCGATCCCGACGTCCCCGAGCAATTCCAGCAGGCACTCGCGCTGATGGGCAAGTTCGATCAGGACAAGGGAGTCGCCGACATCGAAGCAACGATCCGTGCCGCACGCGCGCGCGTCGCCAACGGCAAGGTCGGGGTCGTCGGCTATTGCCTCGGCGGGCGACTCGCATTCATGACCGCCGCCCGCACCGATGCCGACGCGTGCGTAGGCTATTACGGCGTCGGCATCGACGGGTTGCTCGGCGAGAAGCACGCGATCTCGCGCCCTGTATTGCTCCACGTCGCCGGGGAAGATCATTTCGTCGACAAAGCCGCGCAGGGGCGGATGCACGACGGCCTCGACGACCATCCCAAGGTAACCATCGCCGATTATCCCGGCGTCGATCATGGCTTCGCGACCGAAATGGGCAAGCGCCGATCGGAGGATTCCGCGCAGCAGGCAGACAAGCGCACTGAAGAATTCTTTGCGGAACATCTCGACTAGGCGATGACCGACGCCGATCGCACGCTCGCCGTCTCACGCCCGCAGGCAATGGTGCTCGTCGTCGTCGTGGATGTCTAAGTAATTCTCACGTTTGCCATTTTCAAGGCTTGGGCAACGAAGGCGACGACGGCGCATAGTCGACGGCACGCGACCGTCATCTTGAACGCGGACGCGACGATATTCGAATCGGATGCCTGTGGCGATGCCGCCCGTTCACACCAGAAGATGGAGCACGCCGATCTTGCGATCGACCACGCCCTCGTAGATCATCCGCCCGGCGACCCACAGGATCACCACCAGCCCGATATAGCTTACCCAATGATAGCGCTGAACCAGTCGCGCGACATAATTGGCGGCAAGCCCCATCAGCAGCACCGACAGGCTCAGCCCGATGAACAGCAGGGCCGGATTCTCGCGCGCGATCGACGCGACGAGCAGCACATTGTCGAGGCTCATCGAAAGATCAGCGAGCGTAATCTGGATCGCCGCCCGTGCGAAGGTCTTCGCAACAGGTCGTTTGCGCTCCGACTCGGCCGTCTTGACGTCGTCATGGTGCGATCGTCGCGCGGCATCGCGGATCTCGCGAAACATATTGTAAGCCACCCACAGCAGAAGCAGCCCGCCAGCGAGGATCAATCCCGTGATCTGGAGCAATTGCACTGCAACCAGCGAAAAGCCGATCAGAAACACCAGCGCGATTGCGACGCCGAGAAGCAGCACGCGCCGGCGGTCCTTCTCGGGCAGGCCTGACGCGAGCGAGCCCATCACGACGACATTGTCGCCGGCCATGGTGAGGTCGCCCAGGATGATCTGGCCAAGGCTGGCCAACCCGCTGGGAGTGAATACTGCCGCGAAGCTGAAGTGCATCCAATCGGCTTAACGGACCCGACGGCGAGGGCAACCCCCGACACCGAAAACAGAAAAGGCCGAGCGCGCGGCCCGGCCTTTCCAATCCCGACTAGCGGAGCCTACGAGTTCATCGAGTCGAAGAAGTCCTCGTTCGACTTCGAATCTTTCATCTTGTCGAGCAGGAACTCCATCGCGTCGGTGGTGCCCATCTGCATCAGGATACGGCGGAGCACCCACATCTTGCTGAGCGTGCCCTTCTCGACGAGCAGCTCGTCCTTGCGCGTGCCGGACTTGGCGACATCGAGCGCCGGGAAGATTCGCTTGTCGGCCACCTTGCGGTCGAGCACGATTTCCGAGTTGCCGGTACCCTTGAACTCTTCGAAGATCACTTCGTCCATGCGGCTGCCGGTGTCGATCAGCGCAGTGGCGATGATCGAAAGCGATCCGCCTTCCTCAATGTTGCGCGCGGCGCCGAAGAAGCGCTTCGGCCGCTGCAGCGCATTGGCATCCACGCCGCCGGTCAGCACCTTGCCCGAGCTCGGGACGACCGTGTTGTAGGCGCGGCCAAGGCGCGTGATCGAATCGAGCAGGATCACCACGTCCTTCTTGTGCTCGACCAGGCGCTTGGCCTTCTCGATCACCATCTCCGCGACCTGGACGTGGCGCTGCGCCGGCTCATCGAAGGTCGACGAAATGACTTCGCCGCGCACCGAGCGCTGCATGTCGGTGACTTCCTCGGGGCGCTCGTCGATCAGCAGCACGATCAGGAAGACTTCAGGGTTATTGTCGGTGATCGCCCTGGCGATGTTCTGCAACAACACCGTCTTGCCTACACGCGGCGGCGCCACGATCAGTGCGCGCTGGCCTTTGCCCTGCGGCGCCACGATATCAATGACACGCGCGCTTTTGTCCTTGATCGTCGGATCGAGCGTGCCGAGCCGCAACTTCTCTTCAGGATAGAGCGGCGTGAGATTGTCGAAATTGACGCGGTGCCGGACCGCGTCCGGATCGTCGAAATTGACCAGCGAGAGCTTGGTCAGTGCGAAATAGCGTTCGCCGTCCTTCGGCCCGCGGATTTCGCCTTCGACCGTATCGCCGGTACGCAGCCCGAATTTGCGTACCTGGTTCGGCGAGACGTAGATGTCATCTGGCCCGGCGAGGTAATTGGCTTCGGGAGAGCGTAGAAATCCGAAGCCGTCGGGCAGCACTTCGATCGTGCCGACGCCCATGATCTGGTCACCGTTCTCGGCCTGTGCCTTGAGAATGGCAAACAACAGATCCTGCTTGCGCAGCGTGGAAGCGCCTTCGACGCCAAGGCCTTCGGCCATTTCGACGAGTTCGGCAGGGGGTTTCTTCTTGAGGTCTTTGAGATGCATTGGGAGTCCGGCTGCTCGGGGAGGTGGGAGCGGGAAGTGGTAGAAGCCTCGGTCGGCGAAAGACTGCGCGCTGACGATGCTGGAGGGATGCCGACCGTTGACTCAACGGCGCGACACCGGGTGAATTAGGTGGCAGCCGGGATCAAGTCAAGCGACCTACGGTCTATTTGGCAGCTGCCGACTTGCCCATTTGTCGATAAGCGCCGCGCTCTTGCACGATCGACTCGCAGCGACGCGCTTCGCGACCGCAAGGCAGCGCAGATCGTCGCCGCCGCGTGCACGGCGACCGCCATTCGGGCCATCAGCCTCTTCTGCTCCTTAGAATGGCTTCACCACCACCAGGATCACGATCAGGATCACACCCAGCGCCGGCAATTCGTTGACGAACCTCAGCGTGCGACTGGCCAATTTCGCCTCGCCCTTCGCCAGCCTTTTGGAATAGCCCAGCGCCCAGCCCTGGTAGCCGCTGAGCAATAACGCGAGCAACAGCTTGGCATGCAGCCAGCCTTGGCCGGTCAGCCACCCTCCCGATACGGCCAGCGCCAGCCCGAGCAGCCATACCAGGCCGATCGAAGGCATGAGGATCATCTTGCGCAGCTTGGCCTCGCGTTCGACCCATTTGTCGGCTTCGGGCGTGCCGAGCGCTTCCTGATGGTGCACCAGATAGCGCGGCAGGATGAACAGCCCGGCCATCCAGAAGATGACGAAGATCACATGGGCAGCCTTCACCCAAAGGTAGGTTGCGCCGAGAAATCCGATCATCACCTGCTCCCGCGTACCGTCGCCATCAGCTGCTCGACATGCGCGATCGGCGTGTCCTGCAGGATGCCATGCCCAAGGTTGAACACATGCGGCCGCTCGGGGAAAGCGTTGAGGATCGACTCGATCGCATCGTCGAGCGTCCCACCCCCCGCGATCAGCGCGAGTGGATCGAGATTGCCCTGCACGGGCAGTTCGGGCGGCAGCGCGCCGTCAGCCCAATAAGGATCGACCGTCTCGTCGAGACCGACCGCGTCGACGCGAGTCTCGCGCGCATAATCGACGAGCTTGCCGCCCGCACCCTTGGGAAAACCGATGATCGGCACGCCTGGACAGCGTGCGCGCAGCCGTTCGACGATCCGGGCATTGGGACCGATCACCCATTGCTCGAATTGCTGGGGCGACAGGCTGCCCGCCCAGCTGTCGAACAGCTGCACTGCTTCGACTCCGGCGGCGACCTGCCCGGCGAGATAGTCGACGGTCGTCTCTACGATGCGTTCGACCAGCGCCGCCATCAGCGCAGTGTCCTGATAGGCGAGCCGCCGTGCCTCGGCTTGCTCACGACTGCCCTGACCTGCGATCATATACGTCGCGACCGTCCACGGGCTGCCGGCAAAGCCCAGGAACGTGACCTCTGGCGCGAGACTCGCTTTCACTCGACGCACCGTCTCGTAAACGGGTTCGAGCTTCGTCGGATCGGCGGCAAAACCGTCGAGCACTGCACGCGCGGCAACTTTGGGCGCCAGCCGCGGGCCTTCGCCGGTCTCGAACCACAAATCCTGGCCGAGCGCGAGCGGCACCATCAGAATGTCGGAGAATAGGATCGCCCCATCGAGTCCGAAGCGTCGAATCGGCTGCAGCGTCACTTCCGCCGCTGTCGCGCTATCGTTGACCAGCTCGAGGAATCCGCCCTTTTCCGTCCGAAGCGCGCGATATTCCGGCAGGTAACGGCCCGCCTGGCGCATCAGCCAGATCGGTGGAACCGCCTGGCGTTCGCCGTTGAGCGTCTCGAGCAGGGCTTTGGGCACCGAATTCCCCATAACTATGATTCTAGATTCAAGGATTGTTGTAGTTAGTTGGCGCGTGAAAGCCGGGGCTTATGCGCGCATGCCGGGAATGCCAACAGCTTGACGCGCTACGCACTGCGGACTCGCTAGGAGTCGCTTCGTCGATTCGCATTTTCCACAGCATGTGGAAACGAAGTCCGACCTGTCGACGCAGCTGTGGACAAGAGGCGGATGCATTTTGACGATTGCGAGCGCTTGGCCCATCCACTGGCATGCGCTAGCGCTTGCGGCCATGTTCTCCACAGGCTTGTCCCGCTGAACCGTGCGGCTGCACCTGCACCTGTTGTCGGATTCGACCGGCGAGACGCTCGAGAACATCGCCAAGGCGGCACTCGCGCAATATGACGACGTCGAGACGCTGCGGCACTTCTGGCCGATGGTGCGCAGCGAAGCGCATCTCGAGCGCATCCTCCTCGAAATCTCTCAAAACCCTGGGCTGGTGCTGTTCACGCTGGTGAACTCGGACATTCGCCGCACGCTCGAGGCCCGCTGCCGCGCGATGGGGCTGCCTGCCGTCGCGCCGCTCGATCCGGTCAACCACGCGCTGTCGAACCTGCTCGGCCAGGAAGCCAAGGCGCGGCCGGGGCGCCAGCACATGCTCGATGCCGCCTATTTCGCACGCGTCGACGCGATCCAGTTCACGATCGCGCACGATGACGGCGTCGGCGAGGAGAATTGGGAAGAGGCCGACGTCGTGCTGGTCGGCGTATCGCGTTCGTCGAAGACCCCCACGTCGATCTATCTCGCCAATCGCGGCTACAAGACGGTCAATGTGCCGGTCGTTGTCGAATCGCCGCCACCGCCCAGCCTCTTTCATCTCAAGAACCCGTTGATCGTCGGACTCACCACCAGCGCCGACCGGCTGGTGCAGATCCGGCGCAATCGGCTGCTCTCGCTCAACCAGCAGCCCGAGACCTCCTATGTCGATCAGGATTCGGTGGCGCGCGAAGTTGCGTTCGCGCGCCGCATGTTCGCAGATCGGGGCTGGCCGGTGATCGATGTTACTCGGCGCTCGATCGAGGAGACGGCCGCGGCGATCATCCAGTTGTGCAACGAGCGTACGCTGGAAAAGCGATGAAGGGGGCACGCCGATGAGCCAGCAGGTTCTGGTCCTCGCGTCGCAGAGCGCGTCGCGACGCGAAATGCTGCGCGCCGCCGGCGTGCCGCACGAGGCATTTGCCGCACAGGTCGACGAAGAGACGGTCAAGGCAGCGCTGCTTGCGGACAAAGTTGCGCCGCGCGACTTGGCAGATGCACTCGCCGAATTGAAAGCGCTCAAGATCTCGCGCCTGGTCACCGGCGCGCTCGTGCTTGGATGCGATTCGCTGGTCGCGCTCGACGACGGATCAATTCTAGACAAGCCCACGAGCCGCGACGATGCCGAGCGGCATTTGAAGCAGGTTTCGGGAACGCGCCATCAGCTGATCAGCGCGGCAGTGATCGCCGAGCAGGGGCGGCCGGTGTGGCGCCATGTCGGCGTCGCGAGGATGCACGTCCGGCCGTTGTCCGATGCGTTCATTGCCGACTATCTCGACGCCGAATGGCCCGCGATCGCCGGTTGCGTCGGCTGCTATCGACTCGAGGGGCCGGGCGCGCAGCTGTTCACGAAAATCGATGGGGATTATTTCACGATTCTGGGCATGCCGCTGCTGCAATTGCTCGACTATCTGAGAATCAGGGGCGTGCTGACGTCATGAGTGCCTATGCCGAAGTGATCGGCGATCCGATTGCTCACAGCAAATCGCCGCTGATCCATGGCTTCTGGATCGAGGCGCTCGGGATCGATGCTGCCTATCGCGCGACACATGTGTTGGCCAATGACTTGGGAGGCTATTTCGCGCGCCGCCAGGCGGATGTCGATTGGCGCGGCTGCAACATCACTCTTCCGCACAAGGAACCATCGCTCGCATTCGTCGCCGATCCCGGCGGGGTGAAGGCATCAATCGGCGCGATCAACTGCGTGATCCGTCAGGACGGCGTGCTGATCGGTACCAACACCGATGCCGCTGGCTTCTACGCGCCGATCGCCGACATGGAGCTCGAAGGCGCACAGGCCGTGCTGGTCGGCGCGGGCGGTGCGGCGCGCGCGATCCTGTTTGCCCTGGCGCGCGCGCGAGTCGGCGAAGTCACGATTCTCAACCGCAACGTGCTCAAGGCCGCGGCGCTGCTTGCGTCGTTCGGACTCAAGGGCGAAGCGCGGCCGCTCGGCACAAGCTTACCGCCCGCCGACCTGCTCGTGAATTCGAGCGCGCTCGGAATGAAGGGCCAGCCGCCACTCGATCTCGATCTCGCACCGCTCCCCGACCATGCCGTGGTGTACGACATCGTCTATGCACCGCTTGAAACGCCGCTGCTCGCAGCGGCACGGGCGCGCGACCTCGCCACGGTCGATGGGCTCGAGATGCTGATCGCGCAGGCGGGGCTCGCGTTCGAGCTGTTCTTCGACCAGGCGCCGCCACGCCACCGCGACGCCGAGCTGCGCACGCTGTTGACGGCATGATCGTGCTCGGGCTCACCGGGTCGATCGGGATGGGCAAGTCGACCGTCGCGAAGATGTTTGCCGACGAGGGCATACCCGTGTTCGACGCCGACGCAGCGGTACACCAGCTCCATGCGCCCGGGGGACGGCTGGTCGGCGCGATCGAGCGCGAATTCCCCGGAACCACCGGGGCGAACGGCGTCGATCGGACGGCTTTGGGCGCGGCCGTGCTCGGCGACTCGGACAAGCTCGCGCGACTCGAAGCGATCACCCATCCTGCCGTTGCCGAGGCTCGCGCCGCATTCCTGGCTGCGCACGCCGATTCGCCGCTCGTCGTCCTCGACGTGCCGTTGCTGTTCGAGGCCGGCGGGTGGAGCGCGGTCGATCGGATAGCCGTCGTGTCTGCGCCAGAAGACGTGCAACGCGCGCGCGTGCTCGCGCGATCCGGCATGACGCCCGAGCGCTTCGAGTCGATTCGCGCGCGCCAACTTCCCGACGAAGAAAAGCGCGCCCGCGCGCATTTCGTGATCCCAACCGGGGGCACGCTGGACGAGACGCGCGCCGAAGTGCGACGTGTGATCGCTTGCCTAGTGCGCGGCGGAGGAGGATAAGCGCCCCATGCGCGAAATCGTGTTCGACACCGAAACGACCGGTCTCAGCTTCAATGGCGGCGACCGGCTCGTGGAGATCGGGTGCATCGAACTGATCAACCGGGTGCCGACCGGCAATCATTTCCACGCCTATTTCAATCCCGAGCGCGGCATGCCGGCCGAGGCCTTCGCGGTGCATGGGCTGTCGGATCGATTTCTGTCGGACAAGCCGCTGTTTGGGTCTCGAGCGGAGGAACTGCTTGCCTTCATCGACGAGAGTCCGCTGATCGCGCACAATGCGACGTTCGACTTCGGTTTCCTGAACGGCGAGCTCGGTCGTTGCAGCCGGCCGACCGTCGAGCTCCATCGCATGGTCGACACGCTCGCGATAGCGCGTACGCGCCACCCGGGCGCCAAGCACAGCCTCGATGCGCTGTGCACGCGCTACGGGATCGATTTGAGCGCACGTGAACTGCACGGTGCGCTGCTCGACGCGCAGCTGCTCGCGCAAGTCTATATCGAGCTCACCGGTGGCCGCCAGATCACGCTGGGGTTGAGGCAGGCTGGGCCCGCCATTCGCGAAACCATCGAGACCACGATACGTGCACAAGTGCGCCCGGCGCGGCAATTTGGTCCGTCGCCTGCGGAACTTGAACGCCACGCAGCCTTTCTCATGGGAATGGAGGAGCCGCTCTGGAACGCTGGCTGAGAATAGGCCCTGAGGCAAACGACGTTTTGTTGACGCTTTCGGGTCGCGTTCCTAGGTGCGCCCCTCGCGTTTGTGGAGGAAAGCATGGACATCCGGATCTCTGGACATCAGGTCGACACGGGCGACGCACTCAAGACGCGCGTCACGGAACGGCTCCAGGGAATGGCCGACAAATATTTCTCACGCGCGATTTCGGCGCACGTGACGTTCGGCAAGGGACCGCATGACAATGGCTTCAAATGTGACATCATTGCGCATGTGATGCAGGGTCTGGTGCTCAAGGGCAGCAACGCGGGCATGGAAGCGCCGGGCGCGTTCGAGGGCGCGGCAGACCGCATCGAAAAGCAGCTTCGCCGCTACATGCGGCGCATCAAGGATCGTCATCCTGCGCAGGCGATCGCCGCGGCAGAGACATTCGCCTATGACAATAATGCCGGCTACACGCTGTTCGCAGAAGCGGCCGACGAAGAGGATGTGTCCGACGCGCCGGTGATCATCGCCGAAACCCGAGTCGACGTGCCCGATGCCAGCGTTGGCGATGCGGTGATGATGCTCGACTTGCGCAACACCACGGCGCTTCTGTTTCGCAACACCGGTACTGGCGCGTTCAACATGGTCTATCGGCGCGGCGACGGGACGATCGGCTGGGTC
>Ga0207711_10001819_pt1 | contig 19469 bp, 10 predicted proteins | sample KBSS34metaG_FD_184401 | JGI IMG/M metagenome (GOLD analysis project Ga0207711, IMG submission 184401) | Switchgrass rhizosphere microbial communities from Kellogg Biological Station, Michigan, USA - KBS S3-4 metaG (SPAdes) (version 2) | ecosystem: Host-associated > Plants > Roots > Rhizosphere...
GTAGTTAGGTTTACGGCTTCACAGCCCAAGCTCCGAACTGCGTGGGGCCAATCAGCTGCGCTCCCAGAGATACTGCTTCCTGTTCCATTCTGGCGGCCAACGTTTCGACCTGCAGCTCTGCGGCGGTAGCCAAACCGAACTGCTCGATTCGCGGTAACAGACTGCGAACGGTATCGGCGACCCATCCAAAGACATACGAGTCTGGTTCGCCTCCTACCGGTATCTCTGCTTGGATCGTGGGCCAGGGCAAGCCGGCATCCAGGAAAGTGCGCGCCAAGCGCCTGCCGAAATCCGGCGGATTCCCTCCGCGCCGGAAGGCTTCGCTCATGATGGTATAGGTCCGCATCCACAGCGGGGCTGCGGGCCACGGCGGGACAACCTGGCCGAAGTCGAGCTCGTGGAAAATCAATCGCCCGCCGGGCTTCACCAGCGATGCCACGTGACGCAGCGTGGCAGCCGGATCGGCTTGATACAGCAGTACGTAGCGTCCCACCGCGGCATCGAACAGCTCCCCGGCTTGAAGTTCCTCCAAGTGGATTTGCTCGAATTTCACATAATCCGCACAGCCGTGCTTGGTCGCGCGTTCGCGGGCGCGCGCCAGAGCTTGCGCATCACGATCGACGCCCAGGACGCTGCCTTTGGGACCCACAAGATCGGCGGCCAGCAGGGAAACATCCCCCATGCCGCAGCCGAGATCGAGCACGCGCATACCCGGTGCGAGTCCGCCGGCGCGGAAAAAGCGGTCGGTCCATCCGCGCAGGAGGGCGGCCTGCTTCAAGAGACGTTTCTGTTCATGCTCGGAGTATCCGAGGACATAATCGGGAGCGGACATTAACGCGTTTCCTCGTGGACTACTTTGCCGTCAACCACGGTCAGCACGGACTTCAGCTTCTTGATGGCTTCATCGGACACCTTGGCGGGATCGAGATAATCGTCGCTCAACACTGCAACGTCGGCGAGCTTGCCCACCTCGATGGTCCCCAGCTTGTTCTCCTCATGCGTGTACCAGCCATTTTCCGATGTGTACAGCCGCAGCGCTTCCAGGCGCGTCAACTGCTGGCCGGGGTTGATCATTTCGCCCGCCGAGTTCTTACCGGTGACCATGTAATAGATCTCGAGCCACGGATCGAACACCGACACGGCAGCCGCATCCGATCCCGCGCCCACGTGAATGCCGCTATCGACGATGGTCCGGAAGGGTGGGCCGCCGTTTTGCGGAGTACCGCCCAGATACAGCCAGCCGTGCACGGCAACGCCCGCGCCGATGGCTTTCAGACGGTCGAGCGTAGGTTTATCGATCTTGGGGACGTGTCCGATCGACCAGTGCAGGTCTTTGATGGGCGTCACAGCGTTGACCTTTTCGAAGGTCTCGGTAGTGAACTTGTCCTCATTCAGCGATAGCGTATGTTGCTGGAACGCCCAGCCGTACTTCGCGACCAGTTGCAGCGCGGTTTCATAATTCGCCGGACCGCCCTGGGCAGTGACGCGCCAAGCAGCGGCAAACTCGCCGATTCCCGAAGTCTTCAGCATGTCGTCGCCGAAATCGGGAAAGTTGTTCAGTAGGCGCTGTTTCAGGATAGGGACATCGGGGCGCGTATCCTGCGACAGGTAGAAGATCCGCAGGCGATGCGTCATCTTGCCTTCGCGATGGAGCGCCATGAAGGCGTCGTACATGGTCCACGGGTTCAGGCTCTCGACGTTTTCGGCCACTGCGGCGTCCTGCATATCGGGCGTGCCGGGAATAGTGAACGCGCCCATATCGACGCTGGTGGTCAGGCCGAAGCTGGTGAGGTACGTCATAGCGTCCATAGTTCCGCGCTTCATGTCATCGAACGTCTGAATCGCGCGGAGTGCGTTTAGCGCGGCGTTAAATCCGGGTCCGGCGATCACGCCCGTGGGACTCACCATGATGCCTTTCGATTCGAAGAACGCTTTGCCGCGGCTGTTGGTTACGGTTCCACCGCCGTTCAGAAGATACGGATGATCCGGGAGCGCCGCGTCCAGCTCGGCCAGCGTCGGCAGGCGTTTTTCGGTGACCTGCTTGGCATTGAAATCGCCTAGCGTAGTGATGAAGGATCCCGCCGGCACGGTCTTGGCTTTGGCTTTGAGCATGGCCTGAACGTCGGCGATCGACGTGGCGGTTTCCAACCGAATGTCGTACCCCGGACGCATGCCCAGCAGCACGATGTGGTTGTGATTGTCGATCAGCCCCGGAACTACCGTGCGCCCGCGAAGGTTGATGGTCCTGGTGCAGGGGCTGGTGCGAGTGTCGCCAATCTTACCTACGGCGGTGAACTTGCCGTCCTGGATGACGACATCGGACACGACGGTGTTCTGCTTGTCGAGCGTCATGATCTTTCCATTGGTCAAATGGAGATCGCGCGATCCAGCACAGGTGTTCTGCTGGCCGAAGGCGTGGCCAGCGAGCAATACAGCAGTTAGAGCTAGGGAGCGTTGCATCAAACATATATTACTTCCAAAGCTGTAGAATCTCGCTATGGCTTTCTGGACTAGATCGATTCTATTCGCCGGGCTGGCGGCCTCGGGGTTCGCCCAGCAGCCCTGCGAACGTCTGACCTCGCTCAACCTGCCCGGGGTGACCATCACTCTGGCCCAAACCGTGGCGGCAGGATCATTCACTCCGCCCGCCGCCCGGGCCGCAGTCAACGTGCCGGCATTTTGCCGCGTAGCCGGGACCATCACCCCGGAGGTCCATTTCGAATTATGGATGCCGGCGGCATGGAACCGGAAGTTGCTGACGGCAGGCAACGGCGGCCTGGCGGGCACCATCAACTACGGCGCAATGCTCGATCCGCTGCGGCGCGGCTATGCGTCGAGCAGCACGGATACCGGCCACGTCGCCGACAACGATGCTCACTGGGCGCAGGGACACATGGAGCGCGTGATCGACTTCGCGCATCGCTCCGTGCACGTCACCACACAGGCCGACAAAGCCATTATTAAGGCGTTCTATAGCGCGGCGCTCGAGCATTCCTACTTCAGCGGGTGCTCGCAAGGGGGACTTGAGGCGCTGACCGAAGCGCAGCGCTATCCGCGCGACTACGACGGCATTATTGCAGGCGACCCCGCGAACTATTGGACGCACCTTTACGCAGGCGGCCATCTGTGGATCGCACAGGCCACGCTTACCGATCCGGCCAGCTACATTCCCACGACCAAGCTTCAGATGATCGGCGATGCGGTGTATGCCGCCTGCGATTCCATCGACGGAATTAAGGACGGGATTCTCAACGATCCGCGACGCTGCCGTTTCGATCCTTCGGTACTGCTCTGTAAGAACGGCGACGCAACCAATTGCTTGACGCAGCCGCAGGTGGAAGCGGTGAGAAAGATCTATCAGGGCGCGCGAACGTCCGATGGAGAACAAATTTTCCCAGGCATCATGCCGGGTGGCGAAGCTGGCCAGGGTGGCTGGAGCACCTGGATCACCGGCACCGACCCAGGCCGGGGATCGCACTTCACGCTAGGTTTTCCGGCACTCAAAAACATCGTGTTCGAAAATCCGGATTGGGATTTTCGGACGTTCCGCTTCGATCGCGTCCAGGGCATCGACAGCGACGTCGATTTCCTGGATGCCAAGATGGGCCCGATCATCAACAATACGAATCCGGATCTGCGCGCTTTCCAGGCCAACGGCGGCAAGCTGATTCAGTATCACGGCTGGGCCGATCCCGATATTTCGCCGATCAACAGCATCAACTTTTACCAGAGCGTGGTCCAGTTTATGGATCGCGACGGGCATGGGCTGAGCGAGACCAAGAATTTCTATCGCCTGTTCATGGTTCCCGGAATGTTCCACTGCCAAGGCGGTCCCGGCCCGAGTAACTTCGATGCCCTGGCGGCGCTGGAACAGTGGAAAGAGAAGGGCGCGGCTCCGGAAAAGATGGTGGCGACTCATGTATCGAACGGAGCCGTGGATCGTTCACGGCCGCTGTGTCCGTATCCACAAGAGGCCCAGTGGAAAGGCAGCGGCAGCACGGATCAGGCGGATAGTTTCGCCTGTGCGTTGCCGAAATAGGGGACAGCCCGGTTCGCGGCAACAGGTAGGCTGTCCCTTATTTCCGTTACGGCAGAACGTTGTACAAGCGCTCGTCGAACGGGCTTCCCAGCCCCATTTGGAGCTGATCCCGGAAGGCCTTGCTATGCGGAGCCGTCAGATGCGCGTCGTACGCCTGCTTGCTCTGCCACACTTCGACGATCGCGAAGTGATTCGCGCGCGCGACATCCCGTAGAGCTTCGAAGCGCACGAACCCGGCGTCCTTGCGATTGTCGGCAGCGAACTGCTGCAGAAGCTTCGCGGTGGTATCGGCGAAATTCGGATACACGTCGACGTAAGTAACCACGTGCAGTTGCGGTTCGGCCTTCTGCTGCGCCATTAAGGCGCCGAACGTCACCAACAGAATTAACAAAGCAATGTGTCTCATCACGGTAAACCTCCCATTTCCGTCGCGAACAGCATCGCCATGGCGCCCCCGCGCGGGTCCGGGCCAAGAATCGCCTCGCGATGCAGATAATCCTCTAGAGTCTTTTGCTTGTTGGTGGATTCGCATACATCCACTAACTGGCCGTTGTTTCCCACTCGCGCCGATACCGCGCTAAAGGCCCGATTGACGCGGGGCAGATATGCCGCCGGATCCAGCCAGCCTTTGCGGATGCCGCGCTCCATCGCGATACCGATCATCGCGGTCGCCGACGTTTCGGCGTACGACCCCGGCTGGTCAATCACTTCGTGCCACATCCCGTCTTCGTCCTGAAATTTCGCGAGGATGAACATGTGCTGCTGGAACTCGGCCATCATGTGCTGATACGCGGGGTGATCCTTGGGAAAATCGGAAAGCGTGAGCGCCAGACCCAGCGCGGGAAAAGCGTTCCCCCGCCCCCAGGCCGCATCGGTCAAGGGCGAATGCCGGTACAGACCGTCGGGCCGCAAGACTAACTTTTGCATGAACGCGAAATGGCGCGCGGCCAGATCGAAATACTTTCGCTCGCCCGTCAGCTTGCCGGCTTTCACCACCAGAGGCGTCGCCATGAAAATCGAATCCGACATCTCGTCGTGGAATGGCATGGATTCGCGCATCTCACCCGTTTCGGTGAATCCCAGATCCGCGCCCTTGCGGACCAATTGCGTGTAGGCTTGGTTGCCGCTGCGCTCCGCCAATTCGGCGAACACCAGGTGCCCAGCCAGCGTCAGCGAATTCGCGCGATTCAAGACGTTGCGAAAAGGATCCAGGTACATCGCGGCAAGCTTCTCGACATCCGCGACGTGTCCCAGCCGCATCTGGGCGATCAGCGCCATGCCGGGAAGATAGGTGAGCTGATTGAAATCGTGCCCAAAATATTGTCCCAATTCCTCGGCTAACTGCTGCGGCGCACGCGCCCGACGCCGGTTCATCTCGGCATGCGCATCCGAAGGGCGAAGATCGCGTGGCAGCGACAAAAGCGTGGTCGGACGGGCCATGATGATCACGCGCGCCGGGATGCGGCCTACCCCCGCAACCACGTTCGTCGAGAGCGCCTGCGCCAAGCCGGAATCGGCGCCTCCCACGATCAGCACCAGGTCCGGCGCCTGCAGCGCGATCCAGCGCCACAACACGTGAGACTCGGCATTTTCCCGGTACGCGACACCGGCCGGCGGGAAAACCAGGGGACTCTTGTCAGGATTCGCCAGGGGAATCGCCAGCAGATGAAAGCGGCGGCGGCTGGGCGGGTTGGATTCCAAATCCTCCACCTCTGAGGAAATCACGTGCGCGGATTCGCTGCTGCCGTTCAGTCCTCCGATGAGCATGACGGTGGGCGCAGTGGGTGGAGCTGACGTAACCACCAGAGCTTCGATGGGCTTGCCGCTCGCGCTGAGACCGATGATCCTGTGCTCGGCTCCCACAAGGGGAATCGCCAGAAGGATCATCGTCCATGTTGTGCGAGCGATCACGTAAAGCCTGAGGTAAATTGTACTGCTCTTCGCGGTGGAGTTCGCGAAAGGGGCACGCCACTGTATTGGGACCACCTAGGGAGAGTGCCTTAGGAGAATCTAATGGCGGGAGGTGATCCGGAGGCCAAAACCGTCCAGTTTTTGGAATTTTCCCAGTGGAAAATTCCATGCATCGGATATCCCCCGGCTTCGGATTGCATGCAAACATCGATATTGTTAAAGTTCATCCCGGAACCAGCATTTATGGGCCTTTCCGATTGACAAGCCTCCTGGCCTGAAGTAACATCACGCAGGGATAGGCCATTCGGCCATTCATTTTGGGGGGGGATTTTCATGGTACGTTCTGCTGTTGTATTCCTGTGCGTTCTTTCTCTGCTCGGCGTCCTTTCAGCGCAAACGAGCAACGGTACCATCACCGGAGTGGTCACGGATCCTACGGGGGCCGTGGTCTCCAACGCTCCGATCGAGGTGAAAAACACGGAGACCGGGGTGATCTTCCGCGCCGTCTCCACTGACACCGGAAACTACACTGTCCCGCAGTTGCCCGTCGGAAAATATGAGCTGAACGCGACCGTGCAGGGGTTCAAGAAAGTGAACCGGCAGAATCTCACCGTCTCGGGCGCGCAAACTTTGCGCGTCGATGTCACGCTCGAGATCGGCGCCAGCACGGAAACAGTTACGGTCAGCGCCGAATCGACGCTGCTGCAGACGGAAACTGGCGACCTGGTGCAAAACATCAGCTTCGAGCAGTTGCAGGGCCTGCCTCTGTTGGGCACCGGGAACGCCAACTCCGGAAGCTCCGGCCTCCGCAATCCCTACAACACGGCGACGGCCATTCCTGGCGTCGTGTATGTCCCCAACTCTTCCATGATCATCAACGGCGCGCCCAACAACACGGCATCTTACCGGCTTGAGGGCATGGACAATACCAACCACACCGTGGGTTTCGCGGTCCAGGAAAACCAGCCTAGTGCCGACGCGGTCCAGGAGATCGCGATCCAGACCAGCAACTATGCGGCAGAATTTGGCGCAGCCGGTGGCGGGTTGTTCAACCTGGTCATGAAGTCGGGCACCAATCAATATCACGGAACCGGATACGAATATTTTGTGAACGAGGATCTCAATGCCTCACGAGCCTTCAGCCAATCTTTGGGCCAGGGCGGGAAATTCCAGGATCGCAACCGCCGCAACGATTTCGGCGGCACGCTAGGTGGCCCCATCTACATCCCTAAAATCTACGATGGACACAACCGCAGCTTCTTCTTCTGGAGCTATGAAGAATTCCGGGAAAGCTCGCTGCTCAACCCGGGCCAGACGCTTCCCGTCGCCGCCTTTCGCAACGGAGACTTTTCTTCGATCTCAGTCAACGGCGGCTCAAACTTCAATCCCAACCTCGGCGTTGTGACGACGCCTCTTCCTGGCGTGGACGGCCTGGGACGCGCGATCTTTGCCAACACGATCTACGACCCCGCCACGCGACGGGTCGGCAACAACGGCGTGCTGGTCGCAGACCCGTTTCCGGGCAATGTGATTCTCCCCGCTCGGTTTGACGCCACGTCGGTCAAGATTCAAGCGCTGATCCCCGCGACGCAGAACAACGCATACACTAACAACGCGAACTACACCAACATCAGTTCGCGCATTTCCGGCATTCCTTCGCTGAAGCTGGATCATTCCATCGGCAGCAAAGGCAAACTGTCGTTCTACTGGTCCACCACGGGTACGGAGAGCTTGTATTCGCTCCCCAACGGCAACGCCGACGGCCTCCCTCCCATCATCACGCAGGCCCGCGGGACGTTTATATACTCACAGACCGAGCGTCTGAATTACGACCATACCTTGACGCCGACTATTCTGTTGCACCTGGGCGGAGGCTATTCACACATCAGCTTCTTTGACGGCGGGCCGGTCCAGAATTTCGACTGCGCGGCGATTTCCCTGATCAATTGCCAGGCCAGCATCTTCTTCCCCAGGGTCAACATCGGGACCACGGGCAGCATCGGCGGCATGCAATCGTTCGGGAACGCCCAAGCGCATACACTTACCAACACCGAAAGACCGGCCTTCAACACCAACGCCACGTGGATCAACGGCAGCCATACCTTTAAATTCGGCGGCGAGGTTTGGTTCCAGGGAAATATCACCAATCCTCCCTCGGGTGTCACCTTGTCCTACGGCACGGCGCCGGTAGTTGCCGGAGGCAACTCCACCACCGCCGCGACGGCCCTTCCGGCCACTCCGGCCGCTGGTTTCGGAAGTTCAGTCATCGGAAACCCCTACGCCAGTTTCCTGCTCGGCGATGTGTTGAGCGCCGCTCAGGGCGCGCCCCGGGATGTCCGCATGGGGCAGGCGCAATGGGGCTTCTATGTTCAGGATTCCTGGAAGGTCAGCCGTAAGCTCACCCTGGACTTAGGCGTGCGCTGGGATCTCGCCCAAGTTGCCAGGGAGCAGTACGGACGTTCTGCGGACTTCTCGCCGACGCTTCCGAATACCAACGCCGGAGGTCATCCCGGTGCCTACATCTATGAAGCCACCTGCAACTGCCAATTCGTACCGAATTATAAATACGGCATCGGTCCGCGTATTGGCCTGGCTTACCAGATCACACCCAAGACCGTGCTGCGCGCGGGTTGGGGCTTCGTGTACGCCCCTCCTGCGGACATCGGCATTAGCGCCGCAAACAGCTTCACCAATCAACCGGCCGGCGTAAACGGATTCTTGAACGTGCAGGATCCAGCCACGCTGCCGCGTCCGGTTTGGCCCAATTTCAATTCGTCCATCTATCCGCTGATTATCAATGGTGTGGGCACAACCAACAATGTCATACCTGGAGCCACCCTTGATAGCAACGCTGGCCGGCCGCCGAGACAGAACCAATGGAGCATCGGCTTGCAGCGGGAACTGAACCGCAACCTGGTAATCGAAGCAACCTACGTCGGCAACCGCGGCGTCTGGTGGTCCGGGGCGGGCCAACAGAACCTGGGCCTTCTGAATCAAGTGTCGCCTGATACTTTCGCTAAGTTCGGCCTCCATCCCTATACCAACGCGGCCGACAATCTGCTTCTTAGTTCGGCGATCAGCGCTGGCGCGGTGTCCGCGTTGGGAGTCGGCCTTCCCTACGCCGGCTATCCGACCGGCAGCACGTTGATCAACACCCTGCGGGCTTATCCGCAATTCGCAAGCGCGACGGGAGGATTCAACGTCAGCGGTGCACCCACCGGGACGACCTTCTACGATTCCTTGCAGACTAAAGCAACTCAGCGCTTGTCGCATGGTCTCTCAGTCGCTAGCTCGTTCACTTGGTCCAAGTCTTTGGTCGGTGTAAGACAAGACTTCTTTAACCCGGCCAGTTCCACGAAGGAACTGCAATCTACCGACCAGCCGATCCTGTTCAACCTCAATATCCTCTACACCGTGCCCAAGGCGCGATTCCTGGATAAATGGAAAGCTCTCAGCCTCGCGGCCAGAGACTGGCAGATTGACTTCTCGGGGTCGTACGGAAGCGGCGCTCTGCTCACGCCGCCCGCTGCGACGACCACGAACAATCTGGCGGCAACCGGGACCAACCAACAGTTCCGCATTCCGGGCGTGCCCTTATATAACAAGGATCTCAATTGCCATTGCATCAATCCGTGGAGCGATCAGGTCCTGAATCCGGCCGCTTGGACCAATCCGGTTGCGGGCAGCTTTGGCCCGGACACCTTCTACGGGGATTTCCGAGGTCCGCGGCATCCGACGGAGTCCATGAATTTCGGCCGCAACTTCCGGCTTAAGGAGCGGATGAACTTCCAGGTTCGAGTGGAGTTTACCAACGCCTTCAACCGGACCTTCCTGGGCAACCCGGTCACCAACGTGGCTCCGCAGAACGCCGTTGGCCGCAACAACCAGGGCCAGATCACCAGCGGCTTCGGCACCATTAACGCGACGTTCTCGACCTCGCCCACGACGGGCGGCGGATTCGCGACTTTGGCCGGCAACCCCAGCCTCCCGCGCCAAGGCACGCTGATCGCTCGGTTCACGTTCTAAGCAAGCTTTAGAACTTCCTTACGGCCTCGCTGCTTCGGCAGCGGGGCCGTTTTGTTTTTGGGGTGGAGTTTCACACTCCACGCGTTATGTAGTCTAGCGACGAGGAAGCTCCAACAGGTGCCGATTGGCATATCCAGGAAGTGATCGGGAGGCCAAAACTGTCCAGTTTTTAGGATTTTTCAACGTGGAAAATCCCACACACCGGATATCCCGCGCTGCGACTTGCATGCAAGCGGCCAACTTGTAAAAGTTCATCTTAGGCCTGCATTTATGGGCCTTTTCGATTGACAACCACCGCTACCTGAAGTAATATCGCCCAGGATAGGCCATCCGGCGTATTCATTTTTGGGGGGCATTTTAATGTTGCGTCTTACTGCGGTATTGCTGTGCGTTCTTTCCCTGCTCGGAGTGCTTTCGGCACAAACCGGCAATGGTACGATCACCGGCGTAGTCACGGATCCAACGGGAGCCGTGGTCGCCAACGCCGCGATTGAAGTGAAGAACACGGGCACCGGTGTGGTCGCGCGTGCGGTCTCCACTGACACCGGGAACTATACCGTCACCCAATTGCCTGTCGGCGCGTATGAACTTACCGCCACGGTGCAGGGGTTCAAGAAATATAACCGCCAAGGTCTCACGCTATCCGCGGCGCAGGTGATGCGTCTCGACGTTCCGTTGGAGGTTGGCGCGAGCTCCGAAGCCGTTACGGTCAGCGCGGAATCCACGCTGCTGAAGACCGAGAACTCCGAACTGGCCCACAACGTCACCATCCGACAGCTCGAGAACCTTCCCATCCTTCCGGTCAATGGCGGTGGATTGAACTCCTCTTCCTCCGGCTTCCGCGATCCCTACTCGATGCTCCAGTTGATTCCCGGAACGCAGTATACGGCCAGCAGCGCGATGACCATTAACGGTATCGCGAACCAGAGCAGCAACATCGTCATTGAAGGTCAGCTGGGAAGCAACCTGGGGGGTGGCGCGGCTTTCACCCACCAAACCCAGCCCAGCGTGGACGCGATCCAGGAAGTCGCCATCCAGACCAGTAACTTTGCCGCCGAGTTCGGCGGAATCGGCGCCGGCCTGTTGAATATCACCATGCGGTCCGGCACCAACCAATATCACGGCACGGCCTACGATTACGCGGCCCACGATGCTCTGGGCGCCGCGCAGCCCTACTCGGGACTGAAATCCAAGCAGCGCCGCCACGACTACGGCGGCACGCTCGGCGGCCCGGTGAAAATTCCGAAAATCTACAACGGGTCTAACAAGACATTCTTCTTCTTTAACTTCGAGCAGTACCGCGAGAACATTCACGTGGCTAACACCAGCGGATCGGTCCCCAGCGCGCAATACCGCAACGGTGACTTCAGCCAGGTGATCTGTCTCACCGGCACGTTCCAGAACACTGGCTGCGCTCCTGGCACCTTCACTCCGAAATTCCTCACGGTGGGCAGCGGTGCGACCCTCAAGAATTACGTGGATCCGCTCGGAAACCAGGTCATGGGGGGGCAGATTTTCGATCCCTTCACCTCCAGAAACGTCACGTGCAACACGACCACGGTTCCTACCGCCTCCTGCACGAACGGATCATCTACGCTGTACAGGGACGCCTTCCCCGGCAACATCATTCCCGCCACCTTGGCCTACCGCGATCCGGTGGCAGCAAGAATCCTGAACCTTGTGCCTCTCCCGTTTGGGCCGACGGCAAGCGCCGGCACCCGGCTGGACGGCAACTATCAGAACGCTTGGCTCAGCCACAGAACCTCCCAGATTCCCTCCTTCAAGATTGATCATCAAGTCAGTACCAAGGGCCACCTTTCCTACTATTACGGAAACACCGTTACGGAATCGCAATTCTCCTTCCCCAACGGGAACTCGGTAGGCTTGCCTCAGCCGATTGATCCAGCCCGCGGCACGTTCATTTACTCGCCGACGCATCGTGTCAACTATGACCACACCCTAACTCCCACAGTGCTACTGCATTTTGGCTTGGGCTACACGGCTGAAAACTTCTGGGATTTCCCGCCGACGGACACCTACAATAGCCTCGCGGCTCAATCCTGCACCTCCGGCTCGACCGTCCCGGGAATGACGCAGACCTGCACGGGCGGCCTCGGCTGGGTCCAACCAACTCCGGGCGGACTGTTCCCGCAGTTCGTCAGTGGATCAGGCCTCTTCGGAGCGCCAGGAGCGTTCGTAGGCGGACTGACCGCCACGGGTCCCTCCGGTGCCATCCACAGCTCCGGGTTCAGCGAGCACCGGGGCTCCGCGAACATCAATGCGAGCTGGGTAAGAGGCAGCCACACATACAAGGCTGGCTGGGATTGGTTCCACACCCAGATTCCCACAAACAATCTGAGCAATAGCTCCGGTACTTATACCTTCGGCGGCTCTACGGTACAGCCGGCTCTTCAGGGAGTTACACTCTCCGCGGGATCCCCCACAACCGGTTTTGGCTTCGCCGATTTTCTCATGGGCAACATGAACGTAGCTTCTCTAGCCATTCCGGCCGATACCAGCAACCGCAAGTCGCAGACCGCCTTCTATGTCCAAGACAGTTGGAAGATCTCACGCAAACTAACCTTCGATTATGGCGTCCGTTGGGATTACGGAACCTACGCCCGCGAGCAATATGGACGCGCTGCAGACTTCAGCTTCACCGTGCCGAATCCGTCGGCCGGGGGGCATCCTGGTGGGCAGATTTTTGAGTCCACCTGTAACTGCAATTTTGCCTCTAACTATGGTCTGGCCATCGGGCCACGCTTGGGCGCTGCCTATCAGATCAATTCCAAGACCGTCATCCGCGGCGGCGTCGGATTGGTCTATAACCCGACCGGCGTCTTCGGCGGATTCATCGCCAACACGGGGTCGTCGCCGACTCTCGTCACCGGTCAATATCTTGCCAACGCCGCCGGCACACCGACCCTGGGCCTGTCGCAAGGGCTTCCCCCGTCGGTCCAGATCAAATGGCCGGATGTGAACAATCCTGCAGCGGGCCAATCCGTAGGCGCCGTAGTGGGCGCGCCGACGCTGCTCAGTACCCAGTCCGGACGGCCTGGACGCGTGTACCAGTTTAACTTCACCATCCAGCGGGAAATCACGCGCAATTTCGTGGTGGAGGCAGCCTATGTGGGCAACCGCGCCGTCTGGCAGCCCACCGGCGGCTTCGCAGCCGGTCTGCAACCAGGGCCCAACGATAAATCAGTGGCGTTGTTGGCTGCCAACGGATTCGTAATTCCGGCGCCCGGGTATGCCGGCGTAACTGCGGACTCCACGTTGTTGCGTACGGCCTACACGAGCCTGAACGCGGCCCAGATCTCCACTTTGCAATCGAGAGGAATCTTCGTGCCGTACTCCACGTTCCCCATCAGCGGTCCAACCGCTCAGACTCCCGCGCAGCTCATCAAGCCGTTCCCGCAATACAGCACCGGTCCCACCTACTCCGGCGTGCCGGATGGGAAGAGTTGGTATGACGCGCTGCAGACGACCATCACAAAACGCCTGTCGCACGGTCTCTCGGTGAACGCCAATTACACGTATTCCAAGGCTCTCTCCTGGACCAGCAGTCCCGACGTTTACAATCCCGGTCTGGGCAAGAACCTTTCCAGCACGGACCTGCCGCACCAGTTCAGGTTGTCGGCCGACTACACCACGCCGAAGCTCAAGGACGGGCTTCTCGGGAAGAACAAGATCATCTCGTACATTCTGTCCGACTGGGGCACCGGCTGGTTCCTGCAGTATCAGAGTGCGTCCATCATCGCGGGCGGAGGCGGCTGCGGCAATCTTCCGAGCTCCAGCGGAACAGATCCAATCAGCAACTATCTCGGCCGCGGCACCGTCTGCGCCAACCAGGCACTGGACGCCAACGGCAAGCCGATCTCTCCGTGGTCCACGGACTGGTTTGATCTGCAAGGCAACCATCACACCGATCCGCTCGACATTAATTGCAAGTGCTTCAATCCGCAGACAACGCAGGTGCTTAATCCCGCGGCATGGACGTCTGCGCCCAATGGCGCTTGGTCGAACAGTTACAGCACGATTCGCGACTACCGCGGTTTCCGTGTTCCGACGGAGAACGTGAACTTCAGCCGGACCTTCTCGATCAAAGAACGTGTGAAGCTCACCATCCGCGCGGAGTGGGCAAACGCCTTCAACCGGCTGCGCTACTCCACGGGCGGCCCGACGGGCGGTCTGACTTTCGCGTCCACGAGCTTCACAACGCCCCTGACTTGCAGCGGCGGAGGTACATGCAACGCGAACACCGGCGTTAAAACCGGCGGCTTCGGATCGCTGGTTGTACCCAGCACGGGAACCGCCGGGCAGCGCTCGGGCGATCTGATCATGCGGCTTCAGTTCTAAGCCAAACTTAGAACCTCCATTCACGGCCTCGCTGCTTCGGCAGCGGGGCCGTTTTGCTTTTAGGACCCATGGAGTTTCACCCTCCACGCGTATATAATCTATCGACGAGGAAAAACGGGATGAAGCGAACCTTTGTAGTTTTGCTTGTAGCGATATCGCCCCTGCTGGCGCAGACCGGAGCGAAAAACGGAGAATGGCCGACCTATGGCGGCGATCTGGGCAACACCCGGTACTCCGCGCTCGACCAGATCAACGCGGGGAATTTCGACAAACTGGAAGTCGCCTGGCGCTTCAAGACCGACAATCTCGGTCCTCGCCCCGAAGCCAACCTCGAAGGCACGCCGCTGATGGTCAAGGGCGTGCTCTATTCGACCGCCGGAACGCGGCGATCCGTCGTGGCGCTCGACGCGGCCACTGGAGAGCTTCTCTGGGTGCATGGCGAAAACGAGGGCCAGCGCGGCACTGTTGCGCCTCGCCAGCTTTCCGGCCGCGGCCTGGCGTATTGGACCGACGGCAGCACGGAACGCATCATCTACGTCACTCCCGGATATCAGATGATCGCGCTGGATGCGAAAACCGGCATCCGCATCCCCGCCTTCGGCAAGAACGGCATCGTGGATCTCAAGGACGAAGACGACCAGCCCATCGATCCATTGAGCCCGGATATCGGATTGCATTCCGCACCGTTGGTGTCCGGAAATACCGTGATCATTGGCGCAGCCCACAAGCCGGGCGGCGTCCCCGCCAGTAAGACCAACGTGAAGGGTTATGTCCGCGGCTACGACGCGCGCACCGGGAAGCGTCTGTGGATCTTCCACACCATCCCCAAACCGGGTGAGTTCGGACTCAATACCTGGGAACAGGATTCCTGGTCGTATACCGGGAACACCGGCGCCTGGGGGCAGATGTCGATCGACGAACAGCTCGGCCTGGCCTACATCGGCGTCGAGATGCCGACGGGCGACTACTATGGCGGCCATCGTCCCGGGGCGGGTCTATTCGGTGAGAGCATCGTCGCGGTGGATCTCAAGACCGGCGCGCGCAAGTGGCACTACCAATACGTTCACCACGGGATCTGGGACATGGATAATCCCTGCCCGCCGATCCTGACCGACATCGTCATTAACGGCCGCACGGTGAAAGCCGTCGCGCAGCCGACCAAACAGGCGTTCATGTACGTGCTGAATCGCGAGACCGGCGAGCCAATTTGGCCCTTCGTCGAAAAGCCTGTCGAGAAAGGCAACGTTCCCGGCGAATGGTATTCACCCACCCAGCCCTTTCCGACGAAGCCGCCGGCTTTCGATCTGCAAGGCATCTCGATCAACGATCTGATCGACTTCACGCCGCAGCTTCGCGCCGAAGCAGTGCAATTGGTTTCGAAATACAAGCTCGGTCCGATGTTCACACCGGGTGTGGTCAGCAAGTTCGAAGGTCCGCTGGCGACGCTGACCGCTGCTACAGCGGGCGGCGGATCGAACTGGCCGGGTGGGTCGTACGATCCGGAGACGCACATCGCGTATGTGTCGTCGCAAACGACGGTGACTGCTATCGGTCTGGTGCCGGGCGGAACGCGTTCAGACATGATGTACATCTCGGGCCAGGCGCGTGGCCCGGAACCGCCTCCTGGGACTGCTCCCGCGGGCGGTGGTCGCGGAACTGCGGCTGCGGCTGCGGCCGGGGGTGGCGGCGGACTCACCGTGCAAGGCCTCCCGCTGCTCAAGCCGCCCTACGGCCGCCTCACGGCGATCGATCTCAACAAGGGCGAGATCGTGTGGCAGGTCGCCCACGGCGATACTCCGGATAACATCCGCGATCATCCCGCGCTGAAGGGCATGAACATTCCGCGCACCGGACGTCCCGGTCAGGCCGGCACCCTGGTCACCAAGACACTGCTGGTCGCGGGCGAAAAGGGCGTGGTGACGATGGCGGATGGCCGCCGCGGGGCGTATCTGCGGGCCTACAACAAAGCCACCGGCGCCGATGCCGGCAAGGTATATATTCCGGCTCCGCAGAGCGGCTCGCCCATGACCTACATGCTCAACGGCAAGCAATACATCGTGGTCGCGATCAGCGGCCAAGGATACAACGCCGAACTGGTCGCGTTCGCGTTACCGGCCGCCAATTAAATGGTAGGGGCGGGTCCGCTTGCGGACAGGCATGCCTCGCCCAACGCATCTACGCCCACGAAAAACCGTGCTTCGCTAGCGGCAGCGAGCGGATGCGCTTGCTGGTCGCGACGTAAATCGCGTTCGTCACCGCCGGCAGGATCGCGGGAACCGCAGGCTCGCCGAGTCCCGAAGGCGGATTATCCGACTTCAGCCAGTGCACCTCGATCTCCGGCGGCGCCTGTGTGATGCGCACCGGCGGATATTTGTCGAAGTTGGCTTGCATGGCCCGGCCGCGCTCGATCGTAATCTCCCAGGACATCACGCTGCTCAGCGCTTCGATCACCGACCCCTGCACCTGATTCACGGCATTGCTCGGATTAATGATGTGACGGCCGATGTCCGCCGCCACCCACACCTTGTTGACTTTGACTTTGCTGTTGGCATCGACCGTCAGATCAACCACCTCAGCGAAATAGCCGCGGTGCGCGAATTGGAACGCGACGCCCATGGCGCGGCCTTTGGGCAAATTACGTTTGCCCCAACCCGATTTTTCGCGAACCAATTCCAGAACTCCGCGCATACGCGACGCCACAAAGTCCTGATCCGCTTCGGTTCCGACGCGCGGGGCGCCTACCAGGTCGATCCGGAATTGCAGCGGGTCTTTGCCGGCGGCATGCGCCAGTTCGTCGACGAAGGACTGAAAGACGAAGCAAAATCCATTGCTGCGCGGCGCGCGCATCGCACCCGTGGGCACGCCCAACGGCATCAGCGTCGATTGGAATGAGAAGTTGGGTATAAAGGTCGCCGGAAATTCGTTCTGGTTGATGTTCGCCTGCGGCGCGAAGCGTTGGCCTTCGCCAAAGCTCACGTAGTGATTGCGCCAGGCGACCACTTTGCCCGAAGCATCCACGCCACCCTTCAGGTAATGGAAGCCGCCGGGACGATAGAAATCGTGTGCCATATCGTCTTCGCGGGTCCACAGGAGCTTCACTGGCACGCCGACCTGCTTAGCGATCCAGGCAACCTCGGCCGCATAATCGTTGGTCAGCCGACGGCCAAAGCCGCCACCGCCGCGGACCTGATGCCACGTCACGTCGCTGTTTTGCAATCCCAGAGTCTGCGTGACCACCTGGAGTCCGGCCGCCGGCGTTTGGCTGGGAGCCCAGATTTCGAGTTTGCCGTTCTTGAAATGGGCGGTGCAGTTCTCGGGTTCGAGCGGGGCGTGCGAGATGAACGGGTACGAATACGACGCCTCGACCATTTTCGCTGCGCCAGCCAGGGCTGTATCGGCATTCCCGTCGTTCCGTAACGCGAACCCGGGGGGCTGCGGGGCCAGCTCATCCGCGCGCTGGGCGAAACCGGCAGTGGACTGGGCTGCGGTGGGACCCTCGTCCCAGACCACTTGAAGCTTTTGGCGAGCCGTACGGGCCTGCCACCACGTATCCGCGACGATAGCCACGCCCGAGAGTAAGCCGGTGAGCTGGGCTCCTCCCTCTACGATGAACGCGTGGCGCACGCCGGACATGGCTTTAATCGCGTCTATATTGGCGGACTTCGCCTTGCCGCCGAACACCGGACACTTCTCGAACACGGCGAATAGCATGCCGGGAACCGTAAAATCGATGCTGAAGATGGGTTTGCCGGTTACGATCGACGCCACGTCCACGCCAACCATCGATTGGCCGATGATCTTGTAATCCTTGGCGTCCTTGAGCTTGACTGCCTTCGGATCGGGCAGAGGCAGCGTGGTAGCCTTGGCCGCCAGCGCGCCGTAGCCTACCGTGCGGTTGCTGGGCCGATGCGTCACCTTTCCCGAGCCGGTCGCACATTCCGATTCGGGCACATTCCAGGTCTGCGCGGCGGCCGTGAGCATCATCTGCCTTCCGGTGGCGCCGACCAAGCGCAGCGGATCCCAATTCGTGGGCGTCGAGTTGCTGCCGCCCGCCGATTGCGGACCGTACTTGGCCTGATCTAGATCGGCTAGTTGGACCTTGACGTCCTTCCAATCGACGTCCAACTCATCGGCGATGATCATCGGCAAGTGGGTCTGGGAGCCCTGGCCGACTTCCGGATTCTTCGCCATGATCGTTATGGTCCCGTCAGCGGCGATGTGGATAAAGGCGTCGGCCTTGAAGCCAGTGGCCGGACCTTGCCCCTGCCCTTGGGCGACGAGCGGCGTACGGTACAAGCCGAGCAGCATGCCGCCGCCGGCCAGGGAAGTTACCCGAAGAAACGACCGTCGATCAATACCTGTGCGTTTCATGACGCCTCCAGCTCTCCCGACGTTATCACCGTGCGCACACAGGGTCAAACATCCCGGATCCCAAAAACAAACTCGCCGCTCCCGGGTATCCGGAAGCGGCGAGATGTACTAGCTAGGATCCGCTTAGAACTGCAGTCTGGCGACGATCTGGCCGCTACGCGGAGTAGCGCCCGCTCCATTAAACGAATTCACAAATCCGAACGCGGACGAAAGTGCGCCGGGCGCTCCGCTCGAGAACGTATTTGTTCTGAGAGTTGTAGCGGTCGGATTGGTGGCCGTCGGCGACGATAGAGTGGTCCGATTGAGGGCGTTCTGGAACTCAATGCGGACGTTCAGGTTGACCCTGCCTTCTTTGGCGAGCGGGAAGAGGCGGCCCAGGCTGATCGATTCGGACGGCTGACGCTGCCAGCGGTAGTTGTTATAGTACGGCGCGCCGGGCCCGTATTGACCGGCGGGGACATCCTGCCAAGCAGCCGGATTTAGTACCAGAGTCGTGGTGGGATCGAAGCAGTGGCAATTCGGATCCTGCAAGAACAACGGCTGACCCGGAACTTCGGTCTGGTAGGTGCTCCCGCCGCCCCACACAGCGGGGTTGTTGGCCGGGCCGCGCTGCATCTGGCTCAGAAAGTTATTGTTAGCGTTAGGGGTAGCGATCAAAGCGCCGCTCTGATACTTCAGCAGAGCGCCTACCACCCAGTCTCTGCTAACCCAGGAGAGAGACTTCATGGCCATGCCGTCGCCGCGAACTTTGGGCGTTTGATAG
>Ga0207711_10001820_pt1 | contig 19466 bp, 17 predicted proteins | sample KBSS34metaG_FD_184401 | JGI IMG/M metagenome (GOLD analysis project Ga0207711, IMG submission 184401) | Switchgrass rhizosphere microbial communities from Kellogg Biological Station, Michigan, USA - KBS S3-4 metaG (SPAdes) (version 2) | ecosystem: Host-associated > Plants > Roots > Rhizosphere...
CAACCTGGCAAAACCGCCCGGCGCAGCGCCCTTTGCCAAGGGCGTGCTTCCTTGCGCCACTCGCAGTTCAGCACCCGGCACGGCGCCAGTGATCCACAGGGCCGTTCCGCACTGGAACAACCGCGTTTCCACGCGCACCTTGCCGAACAGATCCGGATTGGTCGAGATGGCGCTTGGGGCGTAGGCCTTCAGCGGCAGGGTCAGGTCACTCTTGTCGGTGGGGACGCTTTGCGCCACGCGCAGGGTGTCACCCGGCTTGATGCTTTCGCCGGCAATCAGCGCGACCCAGACCTGGCCACCGCTGGCAAAGGGACCGGCAACGACGATCTTGCGCGTGCCCGCGCCGTTGGTAGCCTCGATGAGCACCGAGGCACCGCGTACCAGGCCGTCGACGCACAGCTCTTTGGACCAAACCGAGAATGGAAAAACGATGGAAGGTATTGCCAGCGGCATGATGCGGTCTCCGGGCGGGTACGGCGGCAGCCACGGTGGGCGCAGCGGTGACACGGCGTGTCAGACGCCGGTTGTAGACCCATTCTGCGCGTCGTGCATCCGCAAATCCGGCCAGATACGGGCTGCAGATTAGGTGACGTCACGAACGTAAGGGTGAAGCGGCAAGCACACGCTGCCGGTTGTAGTTGGCCGCGTTGGCTCGGAGCCGAGAGCTGACGTTATCGATGGCAGCTGCCGGCCAGCTGCCGTCGGCGAGCGACCGGTTTGCGTCATCGAAAGCACGGCAGTCGCACGCCCTCCATGAAATCAGACCTTAGCTCAGAGTTCGCCGACACGGCGCAGCCATGGTTGGAAACTGGCGCGCAGAAGTCAAGAATCGATTGAAGCGGCACCTGAAGGTCGTCGCACAGTTGATTGCGCTCGCGCATGAGTGTCGCGGGCCGCGCGGGGATGTACTGATCAGCCTCTCTCGCCGGAGATGTAGTGCTCTAGCTGCTCAATCGTGAATCTCTGCTCGGCGATGATGTCTTTCACCAAGTCTCCGATAGAGATGATCCCGAGCAGCCTGCCGCCGTCTATGACCGGCAGATGGCGCAGCCGGTTTTCGGTCATCAACACCATGCATTCCTCGCTGGTCTGGTCGGGGCGCACGTACATCACTGCCGACGTCATGATCTCGCGCACCAGCGTCTGCTTGGACGACCGTGACATGAGAACGATCTTGCGTGCGTAGTCGCGCTCCGTGATGATGCCGGCGACTTCCTCTCCCTCCATCACCAGCAGCGCGCCGATGTTCTTGTCCGCCATCAGCTTGAGGGCGTCGAACACGGAGGCCTCCGGCGCGACGGCGTGAACGGACTGGTGAGCTTTTGACTTGAGAAGGTGGGCGGCTGTCTTCATGGATGTCCCGTAGCGACGACGACCATTCGGCGGTAGGGTGGTCAGGCGAGGGTCCTCGACAGGCTGGCCAGGCGTGAAGTGCCAAGGAGCCCAAGAAACGACCAGCCCGCCGGAAGCTTTGCGCCAGGGCGGGCTGATGGTCATTCGCCGGCAGCGTTGAAGGCGCTAGCGGGCCCTTAAGAGCGAAGGTGAGACCCTGCGGCCTAGCGTGTCGTGAACAACGACACCAGTGTAGACCTCCGGGGCAATGGCAAGCCCCAAAACGAGATGCTCGTAGGGGGAATGCCGCAAAGAGGTCGAACATCAATCAATGGCCCGCATCGGCACAGTGGCTAGGAGAGGGGACAACAATGGCCCTGTCTGATATGTCGAACATCGCCGCCACACACGACATCGATGACACCGCCGTGGTCGAGACGGTGATGCGCTATCACGAGCGCACCAAGCACCGGTTCAACCGCTATGCAGACGGTCCTCGACAGCTCGATTGGGCGAATCAGCCGAATCCATTCCGCCGTTTCGAAGGCGCGCCGCTGGTTCACCTGCCGCTGCTCGGTGAACGCGAGGCGCCGCTCTCGCCACGCTACGATGACCTATACCGCCGCGGTTCTGTACCGAGCGCGGATGTCACGATCCAAGCGCTTTCGCGCCTGCTTCAGTACGCGCTGGCCATTTCGGCCTGGAAGCAAGTCGGCGCGACGCGCTGGGCGCTGCGCTGCAACCCGTCGAGCGGCAATCTGCATCCGACCGAAGGTTACCTGCTGATCGATGCGCTGCCGGGGCTCGCGGACGATCCGGGCCTGTACCACTACGCGCCGCGCGAACACGGGCTCGAACGGCGAGCGCACTGCAGCGCACAGCTATTCAAGGCGTTGATGAGCGAGCTCCCGGCGCAGGCCTTCCTGGTCGGGTTCTCATCCATTCATTGGCGCGAGGCGTGGAAGTACGGCGAGCGCGCATTCCGCTATTGCCAGCATGACGCAGGACACGCGATCGCGGCGCTGAGGATCGCTGCCGCGACCTTGGGCTGGGGCGCCTGGCTGCTGAATGGTTTGGCCGACGTAACGATCGAAGACTTGTTGGGGTTGAACCGGGCCGAGGACTTCGCTCTGGCCGAGCGCGAACACCCGGAAGCCGTGCTGGCGGTCTGGCCCACCGACCGCGCCGGATATGGGCCGGCCGGGGGGCGGGGCAAGCTTCCGACGCGCCTCGATCCGGCCCTCGCGCACGAACTGACGCAAGCGACCTGGTATGGCGCCGCCAACCGGCTCACCCGCGACGACCCGGTCCGCTGGGAGGTCATCGACGCGGTCGCCTCGGCCGCACGCAAGCCGGGCAGCGAGGCGCCCTGGCTCGACGTCCTCGAAGCGCCGGCAGTCGCCAGCGATCGTCGCGCGAGCCCAGTTGGTCCGCTGGCCGGGCAGATCATCATGCAGCGGCGAAGCCTGCTGGCCTGCGACGGCCGGACGTCGATCACGGCCGACTGCTTCTATCGGATGCTCGCGCGGTTGATGCCAGACGCTGAACTGCCAGCGAGCCGGCGCCCGATGCCCTGGGACGTGATTCCCTGGGATCCGAGCATCCACCTCTGCTTGTTCGTTCATCGAGTCGACGGACTCGAGCCTGGCCTGTACCTGCTCGTGCGCGACCCACGCAGGATGGGCCGTCTAAGAGCCGCGATGCATGCACGGTTCGAGTGGTCGATGCCGCCGGGCTGTCCGGCTGAATTGCCCCTGCGCCTGCTCGAGGCCGGCGACGTGCAGCGGCTGGCAACCCAAGTCAGTTGTCACCAGGACATCGCCGGCGACGGTGCCTTCTCGCTCGCGATGATCGCCGAGTACCAGGAGACTCTGTTCACGCGAGGAGCCTGGTTCTACCGGCGGCTGTTCTGGGAGACAGGCCTGATCGGGCAGGTCCTGTATCTCGAAGCCGAAGCGGCCGGCGTACGAGCGACGGGCATCGGCTGCTTCTTCGACGATCCGGTGCACAGGGTGTTCGGGCTCGAAGATCTTGCCTTCCAGTCGCTCTATCACTTCACGGTCGGCGGGCCGGTCGACGACCCCCGCCTGACGACGCTGGCACCGTACGCCGACCTGGACGCGGAGCACCGCGCCATTGACCTGCCCTGCGTTCGGCCAGAAGCGGAACTTGGCGAACGACTGCTCTGAGGATCCTTCGTACTGCGCTGCACGGGCGGCCCTTCACGCAGCCTCGCACGGATCTTAGCGTAGTGGGTAAGGCCAAGCCCGAAAGGGCCTGCGTGCGGGCTCTTTGCAGCATCCGGTGGCTTCTTCCGCCACTCGCTGTAACGCGAAGGTCGACGTTCGCGAACGGGCAAGCGGCAGCCATGAGCTGCCAGTCATCGGCTACTGGCACAGCTCCGCATCAGATGAGGGGCTGCCTGTCGCACCCGGGTCGGTAGGCACCCAAGCTGTCGTCGACCGGACGCATCAGTCCCTTCCGCAGCAGTGGGACAAGCGTAGACTTTCTGCTTGGAGTGGCGGGAACTGTCAGCGTTGGACTGGCGCGGTTTCTGCACATTCACTGCCAGCGTACAGCACGGCAATGCGCAATCTCCTCCTTGGCAACGAGGAGGGTCGAGTGATGAATCGTAGAGCTGTCATTCGCACTTTCGGCGGTGCGCTTGTAGTGGCGCCGTTGGTCGCGCGCGCGCAGCCCGCTTCGCGACGGTTCACGATCGGCATGTTGGGGGTCGGATCACCCGCGTCGTCCGGAGGGACCTACGACGCCTTCTACGCAAGGATGCGCGACCTCGGCTACGTCGAGGGGCGCAACATCAGCTACGAGGCCCGCTGGGCCCACGGCCAGCTCGACACGCTTCCCGGGCTGGCCGCTGAGCTGGTAGCGCTGCGGGTCGACGTGATCGTCGCCAGCTTCGACCCGGCGATCGTGGCCGCCAAGCGCGCGACCTCGACCGTTCCGATCGTCATGACGCTTCCCACGGCGCCCCCAGAGGAAGGGTTGATCGCCAGCTTGGCGCGCCCCGGGAGCAACGTCACCGGACTCAGCTCCTGGGCGGGCAACACCGAGCTGCGCGGTCAACGCCTGGCATTGTTGAAAGCGATTGTGCCGGGATTGTCGCGGGTCGTTGTACTGGGGTATGTGGGCGACAGAGACGCGTTTGTCGCGGAGCAATCGACGTATGCGCAAAGGCTGGGGTTGAGCGTCGACGTGGCGGACATCCGCAACGTCAATGACATCGACAAGGCCTTGGCGGCGATCGCAGGCAACCGTCCAGGTGCACTGGTGGATATAGGCCAGGTGACTTTCCTGCGACCCAGGCAGATTGCGGACTTCGCCCTGGGGCAGCGTCTGCCCTGCATCGGACCCGCGAGGGTGTTCGCGCAAGCAGGCTATCTTCTAAGCCTGGGTGTGGACTCGGACGACCGCTATCGGCGCGCTGCGACCTACGTCGACAAGATCCTCAAGGGCGCCAAGCCCAGTGACCTGCCAGTCGAACAGCCAACCAAATTTGAACTAGTCATCAACCTGAAGACCGCCAAGGCGCTGGGAATCCGGATCCCTCAAGCGGTGCTAGTGCGGGCCGACGAGGTAATCGAATGAACTGCCGTTGACGGCCGTGCAAGCGCTGAGCCCTCGGGCCTTCGATCGAGCGGACGTTCCAAAGGCCGCGTCGCGCGCTTTGGCCCGCCACTCATGTCATAGGCCTCATAGATCATGGGCGTAGAGCTCCACATCTCACGCGCTAAGCATTGGACGGAGAACCAAGGCCAAGAGATCTCCGCCGATGAGTGGCTTTCGTATGTGGCCTCTGATCCGGAACTACAACTTTGGCCCCCGAAAACGGCCCGCACTTTTTTCGTTGGCTTGGGGCATCCAAGTACGACGAACCGTGGCTCGACTGGTCTCAAGGGAACGTCAGCACGAAGTGGCCGGACACCGCGTTGTTTCGCAAGATGCTCGCAATTGCTTCATCTCTTGGCGCCAATGTGCAAGACGATGACGGGACGGGATACACCGCTGAGAGTCCATGGGAATACGATCCCACCAAGCGCATTGCTAGGTACAAGGCGCAGCACAAATCCTCATGGTGGAAGCGCTTGCTCGGAAGATGACGCCCGACCTGCCATAGAACGGACTTCCTAGGACAAGCGTCGCTTCCCTCCGATCGCCGCTCATGTCAAACGGTTAGTCCGAGAGGCTGCAGCACTCAGACGCGAGGCATGTAGGCCTCTTCAGACCGCGGGATCGGCCGGATACTGGCAGCCGACACTTCAATCGTTGAAAGCGGCAGTGCCGAAATCCGGATGCGGTCGCAAGATTGGTGACCGTGGCCGCCGCCCATGAAAATCATGCTGCCTAAGAGCGCTGAGGAGTGGACATGACCTTGAATCGAGCTTTCACCGTCGCTATCGGATCGCTGGCCGCGTCGCTCGCGATCGCTGCGGGCGACAAGGGGCCCACGGCGCTCAGCACCGAAGGCCCGTTTCCCTCGCTTGCCGGCGCGACCGAGTGGATCAACTCCGCGCCGCTGTCGCCCGAGGGCCTGCGCGGGAAGGTCGTGCTGGTGAACGTGTGGACGTATTCGTGCATCAACAGTCTTCGCCCGATGCCGTACCTCCGCGCCTGGGCGGAGAAGTACAAGGCTGCCGGGCTCGTCGTCATCGGCGTGCACTCGCCGGAGTTCGAGTTCGAGAAGCGCTCAGCGAACGTGCACTGGGCGACGAAGACCTATCACGTCGAGTTTCCGGTGGCAGTTGACAGCAGCTTCGGCGTCTGGCGGGCCTTCAAGAACGAGTACTGGCCTGCGTTCTATTTCATCGACGCGCAGGGCCGTATCCGCCATCACCGCTTCGGTGAAGGCGAGTACGACAAGGCGGAGCAGGTCATCCAGCAACTCCTCGCCGAGAGCGGCCGGAGCGGCGTGCCGACCGGACTCGTCGCGCCGCAAGGGGATGGCGTCGAGACGCCGCCGGGATCTACGCCTGCACGGTCCCAAGAGACTTACCTCGGCTACGGGCGAGCAGACGGCTTTGCGTCACCGGGCGGCGCGGTTCGCGACAAGGCGCACGCCTATCGGAGCACGTCTTTGGCGCGAATCGATCGCTGGACGCTGACTGGTGAATGGAAAGTGGAACGCGAACGCGTGGTGCTCGTGCGACCGGGCGGCGCCGTCGCGTATCGATTCCATGCGCGCGATCTGCACATGGTGGTTGGCCCTTCAGACGAAGGCAAGCCAGTGCGTTTTCGCGTACTCGTAGACGGCAAGCCGCCACTTGCCGACCACGGTACAGACACCGATGCCGAGGGCAACGGCACGATCACCAACCACCGCCTGTACCAATTGGTCCGCCAGGCCAAGACCGGCAAAGAACGTCTCTTCGAGATCGAATTTCTCGACCCAGGCGTTCAGGCCTACGTGTTCACGTTTGGTTGACGCCGCAAGCGGCTGCCGCCTCAATCGCGACCGGCGGAGCCCCATCGGCCGTTTACATAGGCATGTTGAGGCACTCGCCTCTGTCAACGCTAAGTTTAAATGTCGCATTCCCGCCCAAGTAGAAATGTCGCATCCGGTATCTAGCGAGTAGCTCGGTGCGGGGTACTCGTACTTCTTGTGCGAACGGGTGCGACCTGGCCGTGGCAGCATCGATCGCGCGACGGCGACGCGTCCAACGTTGACCGCATGAAACCATGGCGGAGTTCTCGAGGGCGGAAAAGAAGGCGCTGCGCGAACTGGCCGGAGCCGCCTATGAAGCTGAAGCTCGTCTGGCTCTGGACGAGCTTGACGCGCACTTTCAGCGCTGGCGGGAGGGCGAGACGCTCGGCTCCGAGCTCATTGCTGCCATCCATGAGTTTCATCAGCAAGACGCTCGCGTCTTGTGGTCGACATACCAAGCGCTGAAGGAGCCCGACATCGTCGCCCGCGGGCTTGCGCTCGGTTTGATCGAGGTCGATTCAGTGCCTGACCAGCTTCGCTCCAAGCTCGCGCCGCTGGTGGCCCACTTCAGCCGAAGTTCAGCGTAAGGTTTCCTCGCTATCGCGGCGCTGAAACAGTCGCGATGCGCGCAGGCTTTCCCTGATTTGGTGACTTCGCGCCTGCTCGAATGGCGCTCGCGTACCTCCCGGTCTGTCTTCAACGACTAAGGTCGCCTACGCCTCAGCGCTTGAACAATCGGTCGAACAGATCTCCGGGAATTGAGTCCGTGTGGTCGAACACCTCCACTCCACTCAGCAAGTCAAGTGAGGATGCTCGCCAGTCCGCAACTGGGGCTGGTTCCAGCACTTTCGGCGCCACCTCCCCAAGAGCGGTAGCCGGTGGCTTCTCGGTTGGATCGAAATCAACGAACACCCCAAGCGGCAAATCGGCCGTCATTCGCCACACCCGTCGCGGGATGGTTGCCTTTTTCACATTCACAGAGATGTTTGCTTCCTGCTATCACGATATTGCGCCGGGAGAGAGACACACTCGCCGTCAGTACCCATACTTCCGACACGCCATTGCCAGGCCACCGACCCGCCGCTGCCACGAACTGAATAGATTGACCGATCGTCGGCCAATCGCCCTGAAGGCGGCAGGCGCCAGCTAGACGCCTCGCTTTGCAGTCCGATGCTGCCGTTGACGGCGACCTGTCCGAGCATATTTAGCATCACGTTCGACGCGCTTGGCCATAGCCACAAAACGGTCACGTCAAGCTTTAGACGGCGAGGGCCGACGACAGCGGTTCTGAGCCGGCGCCATCCGGGGCGACAGGCAGCTTCTATGTCTCTGGATCCGATCTTCGCTGTCGTCGAGTGACCGGCCGATCGCCCTGGGGTGAGCCGAATATCTATCTCAGGGAGGGTTCGCGAGATCGGCAAGTTCGTGATCTGCCGGCGAGTAGGTGCTGGCCTGAGCGTAGGGGTTGTTGAGCAATACCGCCAACACAAACCCACCGCTCACGACGAGCGGCGACGAGAGCATAAAAAGAAGAACGTCCATGCGGCCTCCCCTGAAACGCGGGCACAACCGGAACGGTCACATGCGCTGGGCTCGCGAAGGCGCCAACTCGTTGCTGCGGGTGCGATTGCGCCGTCCTGCGCGCTCGACGTGTGCAACTCCAAGCGCTGGCACCCGCGAGGCAAGCAATTTGCGCCACTTCGGAAGACTCGTATGCTCTCGTAGGAGACGCCCACAAATTTGGCCGCTCCCCGAAAAACCCTCTTGTAACACCCAATAGTTTGTACGACAACCTGCATACCAGATAAAGAAGTCCGAACGGGATAGCAAGGGCGGCACTCGAGGGTTCCGCGAAGGTGTTGTCCAAGAACGGGCCTGAGGCCCAGAGGAGACCTAGAGATGAAATCACCATTTGCCGCGGCCTTCGGGGCCGCGCTGCTGACCCTTTGCGCAGCGGCGCATGCGGCTGGTCCGAACTTACTCGTGAACGGCAGTTTCGAGTCGGGACTCGCCTCTTGGACCACGGCTGGATTCACGCTGCAGGGCTACGACTACGGGATCGACAGCGATGCCCATAGCGGCGCCAGCGCCTTCTATGGCGGGGGTATCGATCAGCCGGGCTTTCTTCGGCAGACGTTTTCGAGCGTTGCTGGACAGGTGTACGACTTGGACTTCTGGCTCAAGAGCGACGGGTTCTTGACAAACGCGTTCCAGGTCATCGCAAACGGACAGGTTCTGCTCAGCCTGGAAGACCTCTTGCTTCAGCCATACGGCGCCAGGCATGTGTCCTTCACCGCTGCGGGCGCTTCGACGCAACTCGAGTTCGGGTTTCGCGACGACTCAGGAGCTCTCCACTTCGACGACGTAACGGTGTCGGTGTCGGCCGTTCCGGAGCCCGTGACCAGCGCGCTGCTAGTCCTCGGCCTCGGCGCAATCGCTGCTCGTCGCCGAGCGTCACGGCGTTCCGCCTGAGCCGACAACTGGCAAGGCCGGCGAAGTGTGGTTGCGAGAGACACGCTCCAGATCACACAAGCTTTCACAAGCACTACATCAAGGAGATACGAATGAGAAAACAATTTGCGAGGAAAACAATGGTCGCGTCGCTAGCGGCCGCGGGACTCCTGAGCGTGTCCGGCGCCTTTGCCGCCGACGCCGCCATGATCGCCGCTCGGGTGAAGTTTTTCGGCGGCGACAACGTTGACGCCAGCACAGGCGCGGTGAAGAAGGATAAGGTGATCTTCTCCTGGCCCGGTCACGTGAGCGGCGTCCTTTCGCTGCAGGGCCGCGTAGTGCTGCTCGACAGTTACATCGCACGTCTGGAAACCACGGCGTTGGGACGCACGCCCATTGTCGTCAATGATCTCGTCGATTTGAGGCCCGAGGCTATCTTCGTTGGTCATGGCCACGGCGATCATGCTGACAACGCGGCGTATATCGCGGCCAAGACTGGCGCCACGCTTTACATGACCCCGGAGGCATGCGGGACTGCCCAGACCGCACTCGCTCGGATGAAGGCTGACCCTTTCATGCAGGCTGATCCGGCCTATGCCATCCCGCAAAACGCGACAGTCACTTGCGTTGGCCTCACGACGGCAGGCTCGACGCCGGGCACGGAGGTCGTCCGCATCAAGCAGCTCGAGCCGCTCGTTTGCATCAACAGTTTCCGCTCGTTCCACTCGGTCGCAGTGCCGGTGGATCCTAATTGGGGCCCGAACGCGCCCCTTCCCTCGCCCGATCCTCGCGATGCCGATCTCTTCCCCCCGGGGATACCTCTGACTCCCTCTAATCCGCGGCAGGCTGGCCAGCAGGACCTCCGTCAAGGAAATGGCCCAGGCGGGACGGACGAGCTGGTCTATCAGTTCGTCGTGCGCAGCGGCTACAACTTCTCAATGTTCTGGAACAACTCGATCGGCGCCCTGAAGGAAGGCAAGGGGTCGAACTGGCCCGATGGAGTGCCTGCGGACGGCCAACGGGTGCTCGGCCTGCTCCGCTCGCTACCCAACACAGATCTCTCATATACCACGGACGATTCCAACAACCTGACCAACAACGGCTGGCGAGACAACGTCTATTGGGCTGAAGCGATGCGGCCCAAGATCCTGACCACTGGCCATGCGCCCATCGGCAATGCGATTGCCTGGTATTCGGGACTGAAACGTTACTTCAACATGATGGAGCAGCCTAAGAACGACTGGGTCGGTTTTCCACGCGCGCAGTGGCCGGTCATTCGCAGCCACACCGACCCCACCGACATCCTGAAACCTGAGATCTACAGCACCGGTGATCCGTACTGGGCCAACCCGGAGAAGCAAGCGAAGATGGCGCAGTTCTGCTCTTGAGAGTGGTCGGTCCCGGGCCATCAGGTCCGGGATCCGGCGCCGCCCTCTGATTTCGTCTGACCGAACTTGCTTCCGAAGAGCTGTCAGCCGCGAACGCTGCTAGTGCCGAAAGGCCTCTGCTCCGCCGCGGCACGCGGCTGCGCTTCAGCCAGTAGACATAACTGCATCTTGACCTACGAGCGTCTGTAGGAGCCAATTAGTAATGTCGCGTTTTGGCCAAGTAGAGATGTCGCAGAGCCGGCCGCCGAACTCCGATGGCGCGCTTCACCGCAAACCCTTAAGCGCGCGAGTGCACTAGCCCCTACCCCGATTCGCTTCCCTGCCAGCGTCACGGCGGAACCGCCGGCAGCACGTTGATGAGGTCCAGCATGCGGTCGCCTCAAAGAGGCTTGATCGCCCTCGTGAGCTCCCGGTCACTCGGCCTCATTCGAGCTTCACGTTGCTGTCGCGCACGACCGCCGACCAGCGTTGCTGCTCCGCCTTGAGGTACTGCGCCGCCTGCGCTGCGGAACCGCTCAGCGGAATGCTTCCTTCCGCGAGCAGTTGGGCGGCCGTCTCGGGCTTGGACATCGCCTTCGCTACCTCGGCGTTGAGGCGCTTGACGACGTCCGCCGGCGTGCCGGCCGGCGCCACCAGGAGCTTCCAGTCGGTGGTGTCGAATCCCTTGAAGCCGCCCTCGGCCACGGTCGGAACGTCGGGCAACACCGGCAGCCGCTTCGCCGAGCTGACGGCGAGCGCCCGCAGCTTGCCGCTTTTGATGAAAGGGATCACCGCCTGCGGGGTCGCAAAGTAGAAGTCCACCTGGCCGCCGAGCAGGTCGGTCGCCGCCGGGCCCGCGCCCTTGTACGGGATGTGGCTGATCTTGACGCCTGCCTGCTTCGCGAACATCTCGCCGGTAAGGTGGCCGACGGTGCCGTTGCCCGCGGAGGCCATGCTCACCGTCGACGGTTTGGCCTTTGCGGCCGCAACCAGATCGGCCATCGTCTTGAACGGCGAGGCGGCGTTGACGACGAGCACGACCGGCTGCCCCGCCACCAGCGCCACGGGAACAAAGTCCCTGGTGGCGTCGTAGCGCATCTTCGAATAGAGCGACGGGTTGATCGCCAGGTTAGCCGTCTGGCCCATGCCGAGCGTGTAGCCGTCGGCCTTGCTCTTGGCCACCGCGTCCATGCCGATGTTGCCGCCGGCGCCCGCCTTGTTGTCGACGATAAAGGTCCACCCCGTCGCGGCCCGGACCTTGTCGACGAGGAGGCGGGTCACGACGTCGGTTCCACCGGCCGGTGGGAACGGCACGATCACCTTGATGGGCTGATCGCCATAGGCACCTTGGGCCTGCGCGGCGCAGGCTGTCGCGGCCAGCAGCGTCGCGCAGGCAAGACGAAGCCGTGACGACATGAAGTCTCCTTATGTAGGAAGGGGCGTTGAGAGTCGAGACATGGCAGCACTAATCGGCAATGCGCCTCCTAAGAAGCCGACATGGATTCTGGCCCGCCTGTCTTCGCCAGCTTGCCGCTCACCTCCCGGGCGATCGCTACCGACCCGACGACCTCATTCGCGTGGTCCTTCACCAGCGAGAAGCTCATCTCCACGTAGACGCTGGCACCGCGCTTGTGCAGTCCCTTGGTCAACGTCGCACGACCGCCCAGCCGGGTGGTGCCCGAGCTCACTGCGGCCCGGTAGCCTTTCCAGTGACCGTCCCTCAGGCGCTCGGGGATGATGAGATCCAGACTCGACCCGATTGCCTCTTCCGAGCTGAACCCAAAGACCTGCTCGGCGGCGGCGTTCCACAGCCGAATGACGCCTTCCCGGTCAGCGTAGATCACCGCATCGACTGCTTGGCCAAGGATCAGGGCGGCGAGGTCCCGCGGCAGCGCGTCGTGCATTGGCGCTCAGCTAGAAGCTCTGCTGTCGCAATCGGCGCGAAGTGCAGTCCGGATCAGTTCTGCAGCTTCGTCCAGCTCCGCCGGGTTCGCCAGCGGCGCCGGCCGGAACGTCAGGTCGCGGTCGGCGATGTACTGCCGCGACGTGATGTCGGTCGGCTCGACCATCGGCACCACGTGCGCGTGTGCGTGCGCAATGTCCACGCCGGTGAAGAAGAGGCCGACCCGCTCCACGCCGAAGCTCGTCCGAAGCGCCGGAGCCAGACGCTGCGCGACCCGCATGACTTCAGCGGCCACGGAGGGGCGGAGGTCATCGTAATAGGGGAAGTGCTCCCGCGGTACGACGAGGACGTGCCCCCGCCGGATCGGGTGGAGGTCCAGGAAAGCGACAACGTCCGGAGTCTCGTCGACGAAGCGCGCCGGCAGTTGGCCGCTTGCGATGCGGCAGAACAGGCACTCGGCGTCGGCCATCACAGCCCGAGATAGCGCTGCAGGATCTGCGGCTGTGCCTTGATCTCCGCAGCCGGGCCTTCGTGCACGATGTGCCCGTTGTTGATGATGTAGACCCGCTGCGCCAGCGCCAGCGTCGCCGCGAGGTTCTGCTCCACCAAGACGATGGTCAGCCCGGCCGCGGCGAGATCGCGGCAGACCTTCATCAGCTCGCGCACGATCAGCGGCGCGAGACCTTCGAAGGGCTCGTCCAGGAGGACGATCTTCGGGTCGCGGATGAGAGCGCGGGCGATCGCCAGCATCTGCTGCTCGCCGCCCGACAGATCGGTGCCTCGACTGGTACGTCGCTCCCGCAGGCGAGGAAAGATCCCGTAGATGCGATCCAGCGGCCAGCGATTGCGCGCCGTCAGGCCGGCGAGGATCAGGTTTTCCTCGACATCGAGGCTGCCGAACACGCGTCGCTCCTCATGCACCAGCTGCATGCCGGCACGCGCGACGACGTGGCTCTTCCTGCCCGCCAGCTCCACCGACTCGAGCGTCACCGAGCCCGTGCGCGGCGTCACGACGCCCATCAGGCTTTTCAAGGTCGTGCTCTTGCCGGCGCCGTTGCGCCCGAGCAGCGCGACCACCTCGTTGCGCTCGACGCGCATCCCGACATCGAACAGGATGTGCGAGTCGCCGTAGTAGCTGTTCAGTCCCTTGACCTCGAGCAGGCTCACGTCGCCAGCTCCTCTTCGTGCACGCCGCCGAGGTAGGCGTCCTGCACCAGCGGGTTCGCCTTGATCTCGTCAGGCGTGCCTTCGGCCAGCACCCGCCCCTCCTGCAGCACGGTGATTCGCCCCGCCAGCTCGAACAGAGCGTCCATGTCGTGGTCGATGACAATCATCGTGCGTCCCTGAGCGATCGATTTGAGCAGCTGGACGGTCTCGACGCGCTCGCGCGGGCTCATCCCAGCCAGCGGCTCGTCGAGCAGCAGCAGGCCCGGCGACGATGCCAGCGCGAGGCCGATCTCGAGCCTTCGCTTCTCGCCGTAAGCGAGCTGGGACACCGGGGTGTCGCTCCGGGCGCCGAGGCTCACCAGCTGCAGGGTGTGGTCCACCTGTTCTTGCAGGCCGGGGATCCGGTCCAGCCGCGCGAAAAGGTCGAGCTTGAACGTGCCGCGTAACTCCGCCAAGGCGGCGATGTTGAGGTTCTCGCGAACGGTGAGCTTGTTGAAGAGCTGGTTGACCTGGTAGCTCTTGGTGAGCCCGAGCTGGCATACGTCGGTGATGCTCATCCCGGTGATGTCGCGTCCCTCGAAGACGATCGAGCCCGACGTCGGCGGGACCTCGCAGGTCAGCATCTTGAAGAAGGTCGTCTTGCCGGCGCCGTTCGGGCCGATGATTCCGCGCAGCTCTCCGTGCTGCACCTTGAAGTCGATGCTCTCGTTTGCGACGACGCCGCCGTAGCGCTTGGTCAGGCCCCTGGCCCGCAGGAGCGGCCCCGAATGGTTGGTTCCAGCGCGATGTCGCGCCGCCATGGGCGCAACGGCCGCCCTCGTGGCGACGGGCTCGGCCTCCTCGACGGGCTCCTCCGCCGCCCTGCCCTTGCCCGTCACAAGCGTGAACAAGTCCTTGATCCCGCCGATGATCCCCTGCCGCAGAAAGCAGACCAGCAGCACGAACACCAGGCCGAGCACGAGCTTCCAGGCCGCGCCCAGCTTCAGCGTGGCTTGAAGGAAGTCCTGCAGGAACAGCCAGACGGCGGCGCCGACGAGGGGGCCGAACAGCGTGCCACGGCCGCCGATCGCCGTCTGCATGATTAGTTGCCCCGAGGTCTCGAACATGAAGGCGTCCGGAGGCATGAATCCCTGCAGCACGCCCAGCAAGCCGCCAGCGAAGCCCGCGTAGCCGGCGGCTATGACGAACGCGGTGAGCTTGTAGGCCTGCACGTTGTGGCCGACCGCGGCGGCGCGCAGCGGGTTCTCGCGAATCGCGGTCAGGATCGCGCCGACCGGCGAGCGCACGATGCGCAGCGCGATCACGATGCCGACGAAAAAGCAGAGCGCCAAGAATGGATAGAGCGACCAGCCGGAGGTGAAATCCAGCTTCGTGAAGCCCAGATCGAAGCTCGGCGTGGGCACCCCGGGCAAGCCGTTTTCACCACCGGTCCACTCCGACAGCGGATTGAATTCGACGAAGAAGAAGATCTCGGCGATCGCGACCGTGATCATCGCGAAATAGATCCCGGTGCGCCGCAGCGCGAGCAGGCCGATCAGGTAGCCCACCAGCGCCGCGGCCACCATGCCGATCACCAGAGCGAGGACCACATACGGAAATCCCGCGCGAGTCAGCAGGTACGCGGCGATAAACCCCCCGGTGCCATAGAAGGCCGACTGGCCGAAAGAGAGCAGGCCGGTGTAGCCGAACAAAATGTCGAAGCCGATGCCGAACAGGCCCCAGACCAGGATGCGGTTGACGGTGTTGGGAGCGGCGTCGAGATGGGGCAGCACGAAAGGCACTGCGACCAGGACCGCGGCGGTGACGATCTCGACCAGGACCGGTCGCTTACTGAACATCAGCCGGCGCCTTCACTCGCGCCCGCGGGCGCCGAACAGCCCGCGCGGACGCACCAGCAGCACGAGCGTCATGACCGCAAAGAGCATGACGTAGGCATATCCGGGGTTGACCATCGAGGTGAGGCTGATGATCTCGCCGGCGATGAGGCCGCCGACCACCGCACCGGGAAAGGAGCCGACGCCGCCGATGACGACGACGACGAAGGTCTGGACCAGGATGGCCTCGCCCATGTCGGGCGAGAGAGAGACCACCGGCGCATTGACGATGCCGGCGAATCCGGCTGCCATCGCACCGATTCCGAACACCGCCATGAACACGCGATACACGTCGATGCCGAGCGAATCGACCATCACGGCGTCTTCGATGCCGGCGCGCACGATCATGCCGAGCCGGGTGCGATAGAGCACGAAGAAGAGCGCCAGCAGGGCCACCGCGACGATCCCCACGACCGCCAGCCGGTAGGTGGGATAGAACATGACGCCCAGCGAAGTGATGCCGGACAGCACCGCGGGAGCGGGAACGCTGAGGGATTGGCTCGAGAAGAAGAAGCGGACGATCTCGACGAAAACGATCGACAGGCCGAAGGTGACCAGCAACTGGTCCTCGTGCGGTCGAGCGTAGAAGTACCGGATGATGACCCGCTCCATCACCACTCCCACGACCAGCATGAACAGCGTGCCGGCGATCACGGCCAGCGTGAACGAGCCCGTGGCCTGGAACGCGACGTAGCCGGCGTAGCCGCCCAGCATGAACATCGCGCCGTGCGCGAGGTTCAGGACGCCGAGCGTGCCGTAGATGATGGTCAGGCCCGAGCTGATGAGCGCCAGCAACGCTCCCTGGGCGAGGCCGTTGAACAGCTGCGAAAGGAAGTTCGACCAGGTCAGCATGGCGGTCAACAAAGGGGCGCGGCAGTCGGCAAGTTCGCCGGCTGCCGCGCCCGGTGGAAGTCAGGCGCGCGTCAGGTGTACGAGCCGAGGCTGCAGCCGAAGGCGTCGGGCTTCTGCATCAGCCCGGCGCCCGAAACGACTTCGACGACCTCCCAATAGTCTTCCTTGTTCTTCATGTCCTTGGGGGCCTTGCCCTTGACGATGACCACGGGTCGGACGAGCTGGTGATCGGCGGCGCGCCATTGCACCTCGCCGACCATCGAGTTGAGCTTGCGCGGCGTCTCGTAGGACTTGATCACGTCGGGCGGATAGAAGGTGCCCGCGTTCTCGACCGCTTCGGCCCAGAGAGCGAATTCCATGTACGCGTTCTCGGCGCCCCACTCCGGCTTGTACCCGTACTTCTTGTCGAACTCGTCCACAAACATCTTGGCGAGCGGGTACCTGTCCTGCAGGGTCCACCAGAAGTCGGTGGCGGCGAACACGCCCTCCGTGACCTCGGCGCCGACCTCGCGGGCGAGGAACGGAATCTGGTACGGGATCACCAGCTTCATCTTCGGCAGCAGCCCGAACTGCTTGGCCTGCTGGGTCGAGAGCACGGCATCGTGGCCCCAGTTGACGTTGACCAGGAACTCCGCGCCCGAGTTGGCGATGTTCGTGAGGTACGAGCTGTAGTCGGGTGCGCCGAGCGGCGACACCTGATTGGTGACCATCTGCCAGCCGCCGTTCTTGATCAGGAACTCGCTGACCGATTGCGTCACCGTGTGCCCGTAGGTGTAGTCGGGCGTCATGAAGGCGGCCTTCTTGTTCTTGCCGTAGGCCTTCAGCAGCGCCGGGCCGATGGCATTGGCCGCCGTCTCGCCGTAGAAGTTCTGGCGGACGCCGTAGCGCACGCAGTCCTTGCCGGTGGTGTCGTTCGACCCGGAGATGCCGCAGACGAACAGCACTTTCTCCCGCTGTGCCAACTTGTTCAGCGCGACAGCCACGGCGCTCGACGTGCCGCCGGTGATCATGATCGCCTTGTTCTCGGTGATGAAGCGCTGCTGGGCCTGCACCGCGTCGTTCGGCTTGGCCGCCGAGTCGGCAACACCGTACTTCAGCTCCTTGCCAAGCACGCCCTTGGTGGTCTTGGGCGAGATCTGCTTGATCAGCGGGTGGCCCGCATTGATGTGCTCGATTGCCAGCTGGTAGCCCTTCAGCTCGTCCTCGCCCTGCACCGCATAGGTTCCAGTGCGCGGGACGCTGATACCGATGAACACGGAGTTGCCGGCGGTGCCCGCCGGCCAGGTGCCGATCGGCGGCTGGTCGGCGGCAAGCGCTTCCGATACGAAGCCGGCCGGAAGCGCGAGGCCGCCGGCGACGCCGAGACCGACGCGGATGAAACGACGACGAGCATCAGCCATTGAACCTGGGTTGCGATCTTGCATGGGACATCCTCTCCAGCGTAGACTCGAAATAATATATCGCGGCACGATATGTTGAGTCTAGAAAGCGGCCCACGTTCGCGGGATCGGAATTACCCCTATTCATGACGTTCTGCGGTGAAACCTGCCCAGCGTGCCCCTTGGCGTGTCGTTGAAACGGGCTGACGAGCAAACCGAGTTGACCACGCGGGACTACGCGCAGCTCGCGTCGTTCAGGCACGCCCTGCGCGGCTTTTTGCGCTTCAGCGAAGCGGCCGCCGAGAAGGAAGGATTGACTTCCCAGCACTACCAGGCGATGTTGATCCTGCGCGGTTGGCCCGAGGGACAGCCGATCTCCATCAACGAGCTCGCGAAGCAGCTCCTCATCAAGCACAACAGCGCCGTGGGTCTGGTGGACCGGCTCGCGAACCAGGACCTGGTGATACGAGAGCAGTCGAGCGTCGACCGTCGCAAGGTCGAGCTCCGCCTGTCGGCGCGCGGACGGCGCGTGCTGAGGAGGCTGGCGGCGATGCATCGGGGAGAGCTGCGCCGAATCGGCCCCATCATGGAGCGATTCTTCGCCGATCTGGCGCGCGATCGCGGCAATTCGGGAGGCTGACCGCCCTGCGGCCGCCGCCCCCTTCCTTCTACTACTACCCTCAGTCTCATGACTCCCACGATTAAAGCCAGGCGCGCGGCTTTCAGGGCGCTGCATCTCGAAGGCTGCTTTGTGCTCCCGAATCCGTGGGATGTCGGCAGCACCGTGATGCTGCAGGGCCTCGGTTTCAAGGCGCTCGCGACGACGAGCTCCGGGCACGCCTGGTCGCTTGCTCTTGCCGACGGCTCCGCGCCGCGCGCCGCGCTGCTGGAGCATCTTCGCGCGATGGTGGCCGCCACGGATCTGCCGGTGAACGCCGACTTCGAAAGCGGATTCGGGGTCGACCCGACCGCGGTGGCCGAAAGCGTCCGAATGGCCATCGACACCGGCGTCGCCGGGATCTCAATCGAGGATTCCACCGGCAGCCGTGAGGACCCGATCCGTCGCCTGGACGACGCGGTGGCCCGCATGCGCGCCGCGCGCGCAGCGATTGACGCGAGCGGCGGCGATACGCTGCTCGTCGGGCGCGCCGAGAACTTCTTCGCCGGCCGGCCAGACCTCGACGACACGATCGCGCGCCTAAAGGCGTACGGCGAGGCCGGCGCAGACTGCCTGTACGCGCCGGGCTTGCGGAGCCGGACGCACATCGAGGCAGTCGTGAAGGCGCTGGCGCCGAAGCCTGTCAACCTGCTCGTCGGCTCGGCCAGTGAGTTCACCGTCGCCGACATCGCGGCGATGGGCGTGCGGCGCGTGAGCGTCGGTGGCGCTATGGCGCGGGCCGCGTGGGGCGGGTTCCTTCGCGCTGCGCGACGCCTGGCGGAAGACGGCCGCTTCGATGGCTTCGACGGAGCGGCGTCGGGCGACGAACTGAACGCCACCTTTGCTCGGGCAGTGCGCGCGGGTGTCTGACGGCAGCTTGTCTGCGTTTATGGGAGACGCACGCGACGAAGTCCGTCGTAATAGGTGGATGCCCTCGATGGAACCCAGTCGATGTCGCTATCGGAGATGCCGGTATATCTGACGAGCCCGTTGGAGACTAGAACGGAGCACCACTTCGATTGCCACCACGACTGCCCTTCCAG
>Ga0207711_10001821_pt1 | contig 19442 bp, 15 predicted proteins | sample KBSS34metaG_FD_184401 | JGI IMG/M metagenome (GOLD analysis project Ga0207711, IMG submission 184401) | Switchgrass rhizosphere microbial communities from Kellogg Biological Station, Michigan, USA - KBS S3-4 metaG (SPAdes) (version 2) | ecosystem: Host-associated > Plants > Roots > Rhizosphere...
GTGGCAATGATGAATTGCACTGCCGCGAGAGATTCGTCATAGGCCAGCATGGCTTCCAGGCCTGAAAAGCGCATGAAGCTTCCCTCGAGCGCATTGAACGGAATTTCCTGTTGCGCCTTGAAGAGTTCGGCCAGGCGGCGTCCGCGCGACGACAATGATTTCGGTTCCATGGCCTGCGCGATGCCCTCGTTCAACCATTGCGGACAGCGTCCGCCCGAGAGCGGGTTAATAAAAGAGTGCGCCAGCTCATGCTTCAACACGCGTGACAGTTCAGGGGTGACCGAACTCATGCCGTTGACTGGAATGCGCAGTTTGCCATCGTTGACCGCCCCCACCCATGAGGGCGACTGAGTGACATCGAAAAAGGCCTGGTCGGTGTAAAGGATAACGGCAATACTGCCGCGCGGGGCCACGCCGAGATCACGAACCAGGTCGCCATAGTGCGATTCCAGCGTGGAGGCCAGATCGCGGCGAAATGACTCGGGCGTCTGCCGGCCTTCATATTTCAGGGTGAAGTGGCTGCTTTCGTTCTGCGTGAACTCAGATTGCGCGATGGCATCGCGCTCCGCCTTCTCCAGATATCTCTGCACCTGGGCGTCGGGACGAAGCTGCAAAGACCGTTTCCAGCTGCGGATGGCGTCTTTGTTGCGGTCGCTGGCATACTGCGCGTAGCCCAGGATGGCCAGCGTGTCGGGTGAGTCGGGCGCAATTCGGACCGCGCGTTCCGCATAAGGCAGGGCATCAACCGCATTCCCGGTGCGCAGCAGCAGCGCAACGTAATAATTCAGGATGGTGGGATTCTTAGCATCAAAGCGCAGCGCGGTTTCAAAATAGGTCCGGGCCTTGCTGAAATTGGTTTGCTCCATCTCGTGCTTAGCGGCGATGAAATACGCGGCTGCGGTCACCGGCCCGTTGCCTTGTTGCTCGATCGCGGCCAGCGCGTCGGAGTCCACCTTGCCCTCGTGGACGATCTTGTCGCTGACCCCGGGCTCACTCTTCAGATTGTCGGCAGGAGTAAGTGACGGAACATCCTCGGAACCCTTGCCGGCGGAAGAGACATGCTCAGGACGGATTCCCCCAGCCTCGACCCGTTCGACTAATGATTTCGGAATTGCGTAAGAATCTTCGCCGACTTCATACTCCAGGTGGGAGCCATTCTCGTGGACCTGATCGGCATAAATCGTGCGGCCGTTTTTAAGGCGGATCACTTCCGCGGAGGCCCCGGCTGCGCCCAGGAACAGACCCGTCAATAATAGGAAGATGACAGAAGCCCGCACTATGGCGCATTCTAGCAATAGGGGTGAAGCCCAGCCTACGTGACCAAGGTAATCAGGATTATTCCAGTGCAGGCGCTGGCGCTGTGTGGGCTGGCCCTTGCGTTGTTTGCGGCGCACTCCAGCAGCGCGCAGGCGCCGGCGGCTGAGCCGCCTTCCGCCGCTACCACTTCAAGTCCACTGGGCTCACCCGCGGAAGCTCTCTACTTGCAGTTGCGCAGCGTGGGTCTCAACAAATCGCGGGTCTATCACATTCGCGACGTGACGCTGGAGCGCGCCGCCTTTCACATCACCTTTGACGACGGCACCATCGCTTTCACCGAGGATGTCGCCGGGCATGTGACCGGGGCTTTCTTTGAAGGTGAGGGCGAAGTGCTGCTGATCCCCAGCAGCCAGGCAGAGCGGGCCTCGATGGCGCTTTTCACCGGGGCGGCCATCCTGGAAGAAAAATTTGTAACTGGATATTTTCGTTTCAATGACGATACCTTTGCCGAGTTGCAGCCGGCGCTCCGTCCGGCCGAGGACGCGCAGGAGTTTCTGACCCAATGGGACTCCGCCGCCCGCAACCTGGCTCAACTCGACGCTTTGCGGCTGCTTCTCAGCTTCAGTAATTCCCTGCCTGCGTCCGGGCCGGAAGGCGCCGCGCCCGCGAAATCCAAACTGCCCGCCGACGATGACCGCATGCTGCACGCACGACTTCAGGGACGGACGCTCGGGACTTTTGATCTTTACTTCGACTCGCTGGCCGCGGAACAGATCTGGGCGGGCCAACAAAAGTCGATCGGCGGTGAAAGTTTCTACGACGTGTGGAGCGCATTCGCCCTGGGCCAGTCCAGCGGCCGCTCCGGCGACGCCGCCGGCGTCATGGGAGAAGAAGCGAAGCCCGAGGCGGTCAGTGTTTCGCAGTACAAGATCGAGGTCCACGTAGCGCCGCCCACCCGGCTCGACGCCGAAGCCTTCGTGCAGCTGGAGGTACGACAGGGCGGGCAGCGCGCCGTGCTCTTCGAATTGTCCCGCTTCCTTCAGATCAGCAAGGTTGAGGCGGACGGCCGCCCCCTGGAGTTCATCCACAACCAGGCGCTCGAAGGTACGCAGCTGGCGCGGCGCGGCAACGATCTGGTCGCGGTCATCTTTCCCCAGCCACTGCACGCCGGCGAACAGATTGGGCTGCACTTCGTTTATGGCGGCGAGGTACTCTCCGAAGCTGGCGCCGGGCTGCTGTACGTGGGCGCCCGCGGAACCTGGTATCCCAACCGCGGTCTGGAGATGGCCAGGTTCGATTTGCAATTCCGCTATCCCGCCGGTTGGACGCTGCTCGCGACCGGCAAGCGAATCGAGGGCGGCCCTGCCGACCTGCCGCCGGGAGAACAATCGAGCCATTGGGTTTCGGAGCGTCCCATGCCGATTGCCGGATTTAACCTGGGCAAATACTCACGGGTAGAGGCGCGGGCGGACAAGGTTACGGTGGAAGCCTACGCCGCCTCGGGCGTAGAGCGCGCTTTCCCGCAAGGCACGACCCAGGCGCTGGTTTTAACTCCGCCTATCTTGCCCTTCCCGCGAGCTCACGCGACCGACGAGGTCACGGTGAATACGCCTCCGCCGTCTCCCGCGCGCAATGCGCAGGCAGTGGCGGATAGGTCGGCGCGCGCGGTCGAGTTCTTCGCTCGCCGCTTCGGTCCCTATCCCTATTCCAGTCTGGCGCTCACCCAAATGCCCGGCGATGTCAGTCAGGGATGGCCGTCGCTTATCTTTCTCTCCAGCTTTTCCTTCCTCACGCCGCAGGAAAAATCGCAGTTGCATATGAGTCCGGTGGCCAAGATCCTGAGCGATAACGTGATTGCCCACGAGACGGCTCATCAGTGGTGGGGCGATCTCCTGTACTGGACGAGCTACCGCGATCAATGGCTCTTCGAAGCCCTGGCCAACTACAGCGCGCTGCTGCTGCTCCAGTCCGACTCGCCGCAGCAGTTTCACGCGGTCATGGAGAAATACCGCGAGAACCTTCTGGTCAAGAACAAAGAGGGCTCTCCACTGGCGGACGCGGGTCCAGTCAGTTTCGGCACCCGGCTTAACTGTTCTCACTTTCCCGAGGGCTATGAGGCCATCAGCTATGGCCGCGGCACCTGGCTTTTCCATATGCTGCGCTACATGCTGCGTGATGCCGTCCAGAAAAGCAGCGGGCGTTCCGCAGAGCTTTCCGACGCCCAGGCGGATGCGCCCTTCTTGCGCGCTCTCAGGTCAGGGAACGCTTCCAGGAACGGGCCATCAATACCCGCGAGTTGCTTCAGGTATTCGAAGAAGAATTGCCGCCATCGCTGCGCTATGAGGGACGCAAATCGCTGGACTGGTTCTATGAGGGATGGATCAATGGGACAGCACTTCCTCATCTGAAGTTGCAGTCCGTGAAGTATCTGCAAAAGTCCGGGAGCGCGGTGGTCACGGGCACGATTGTGCAAGAGGACGCCCCAAAAGAGCTGGTGACAGTCGTACCGGTGTATGCGGTGCTGGCGGGAAGGAACGTGCTGCTGGGGCAAGTGTTCGCCGACGGGCCAGAAACCAGCTTCCGCCTGACGGCGCCGGCGGGCACACGAAAGGTCGTACTGGATCCCTACCAGACGCTGCTGACCCGACCGTAGCGGTATTCAGGTAAGCGCGCGCCCTCGCTGTGCGGGCAGGCCTCTTGAGTTTCCCGAAAACTTGCCGGGTGTCCCGAAACGGCGGTGCAGCTCCGGTTCCCAGCTTCGTCCCAATTTCCAGCCTGCAGCGTATAACTCGCGCCCCATCAGCGTGCCGTGCGGGGAAGGTTGGCCCGCAAAGAATGGAAGCGCAAATGCATTGTGCCCCCAGAGGGGTGAGACATGCAGGTGCCAGATTCCAACCGCACAGTAGAAACATCCGTTTGCGCTTTTCCCGTCGCCGTGCACAACCGCCCCATTCCCACTATTCTGCTGGTGGAAGATGAGGCATTCGTTCGCGAGGTGGCTTGCGAAATTCTGCGGGTTGCGGGCTACCGGGTGCTGCCCGCGCGAAATGCAGCCGAAGCGGTTCCAGCCTTCCTGGCTCATCGGGAAGAAGTGCAACTCTTGCTCACGGATGTGGTGTTGCCCGACCGCAACGGCCGCGATCTGGCGTTTGAGCTGGTGACGCTGGGGCACGCCTTCAGGATCATTTTCATCTCTGGTTATCCGGAGAATTCTGTTACCAGAAACGGATTTCAGAAGCCCGGGTGGTTTTATCTTCCCAAACCCTTCTCCGCTGCGTCCCTGCTGCAAAAAGTCCATGAAGTGATGAACGAAGCGTCCATGTAACCTGCTAAATGTGGCCTGGGGCGGACGCAGGCTCGAGCGTCCTGCTCGAATGGATCCATGCTCTTGTGGCTGGGCTCGCAGGCGCGATTTATCGCGAGCACAAACCAGCCGAGCTTCGCTCCGCTGGACAGCGGGGGCAGCTGTCCCCACGCGGTCCGAGCTGGCTGCAGCACGAGCATGGCAGCAGCACGAGCGAGGACGCTCGCGCCTACATTACGTTGCTATTCGCTCAAACCTCATGCAACGGTAGGGGGCGCAGTCTGCCGAATCCCCTGCCTAGGCGGCGGATTCGTCTCGAACCTGATGTTCAGCAAGGATCGCTTCCGCCGTCTGCTCCGCCGACACCTGATAGCTTCCGTTGGCAATGGCGGCCTGGATTGCCGCTATGCGCTCGCTCCGGACCTCCGGCGCGCCAGCCCGGGCCAACCGGCTGGCCCAATGCCTCTCCGCAGGCCCCTGGACATGGTCGTGGGCGCCGTTTGTCCCTGTCTGTGCCATTGAACTCTGGTGGGCCGACCCTCCTGCTTCAGCCCCACCGCTGGTCGTTGCGTTCGTCTCAATACTCATGCGCTCTCTTCCTCCGCTTGAAATGCCCTGCAATTCAAGTATCGGCGGCTGATTAGAAACCTTTAATAAGCCGTGAAACCTCCTCTGGTTCGCCCGGCAACTGCTTGTCCTGGCCCAGCCGAAACTCTGCCATTATCCTTTCGCTTGCAACCGTATATGCCACCTTCGTGACGCTTTGTCGGTCCTCGAAAATGAGCTTGAACGCCCCGCCACGCGCTCACGCTCCTCCCACCGCCCCTTTCGCAATCTGGGGATCCGGGCCGCCCTCACCCGCTTCCGCCAGCCGGGCACGCAAACGGATCACCGCCATCGAGTGAATCTGTGAAATCCGCGACTCTCCCACTCCCAGGATGATCCCGACTTCCTTCATGGTCAGCTCTTCGTAGTAGTAAAGCGCGAGCACCTGCTGCTCTTTCTCCGGCAGCTCGGCGATGGCCCGCGCCAGCAAATGCTTCATCTCGGAGCGCAGACAAAGAAACAGCGGCGTCTCTTCCGAATCGTCCGGCAGATATTCACACAGGTCTTCCTCGCGCCCGTCGCGGGGAGACTCGATCCGCAGACTGCCGATCTCGAGTCCGGAAATTTCTCCCAGCAGAAGTTGCAGGCCCCGCAAATCAATGCCCAGTTCGGCTGCCAGCTCGGGCTCGCTGGGATTGCGTCCCAGCGACGAACGCAGTGCGTTGTTGGCTTCTTCCAGCCGCCGGGCCTTGCGCCGCAGATCGCGCGGACTCCAGTCCATCTCCCGCAGACTGTCCAGGATCGCCCCCCGGATGCGAAACTTGGCATAGGACCCGAACTGGACGTGCTTGCTGTGGTCGAACTTCTGCAGCGCATCAATCAGCCCCAGCACGCCGGCGTGTACCAGGTCCTCCAGGGGCACGTGGCGGGGCAGACGGTCGTGAATCCTGCGCGCAATGTAACGGACCTGCGGCAGCTGTTCCACCAGCAGCCGCTCACGTTCATCATCTTTTTGCCAGCCGCCGTAAGCCCGCAAGCCTGCTTCGGTCATGGGGCCACCGTTCTAAGCCGTCCGCCAGTCCGTCGTTCCGAAGCCGGAGGCTCGAGCAAATCGGGCATGTTGTGATTTGAAGCCGGTGAGGTAAGAAGCAGATTAGTGGAAGATTAGATGGGCCTGTTGCGCGCAAACCTTTCCCACTCTCCGGAAAAGGGCCGAACTGGGAAAATGGAGGACGTTCGTCCTCGCCCGTCACGGCCGAAGCAGAAAGCCCAAAGGCCCGCGTCCCTCTCCCAACGTGCCTGAAGGATTGAAGAAGCTGACTGCCCAGATGGATGGGGTTTCTCAGGGCAGGCGGCGGGCGATTGCGCCCGCCCTACACGATTCTGGCGCTGATATATCCTCAAGGCTGTGTCTGCCACCGAGGAGTACGAGCAGCGTCTGAAAGCGCGCGAGGCTGGCGCCGTACGGCTGCAGAAGATTCACATTCGACTCGGAAACCTTCGTCTGGCTTTGGTGATTGTGGCCGCAGCCATGGCCTGGGGGTCTCTCTGCGGGCAGATGTTTTCGCTCGCCTGGTTGCTCGTCCCTGCGCTGCTTTTCGTTGCGGTCACGGCTCATCATTCGAAGATCCTGCTCGCTCTCGACCTGGCGCAACGTGCTGCCGCCTACTATCGCAAGGGATTGGCCCGGATGGGTGACCAGTGGCCGGGCACAGGACAAACCGCTGAGCGCTTCGACGATCCTCACCATGTCTATGCCTCCGACCTCGATTTGTTCCGCCGGGGTGGTTTGTTCGAATTGCTCTCCGCGGCGCGCACTCGCATGGGTGAGGAAACACTGGCGCAATGGCTGCTCTCGCCTTCGTCCCTCGATCAGATCCGGGAGCGGCAGCTTGCGGTCGCTGAACTGCGGCCGCAGCTCGATCTCGCCGAAGACCTGGCGGTACGGGGGGAAGATGCCAAAGTCGGGGTCCATCCCGAGGCCCTGATCCGCTGGGCGGAAGCTCCGAACCGCATGGGTCCGCCAGGGCTGCGCTGGCTGGCTCTGGCATTGGCTGCCGCCGCGGTGGCTTGTGTTTTCATTTGGGCCTTCTGGGGGATGGCCACTCCCCTGGTGCTGGTGGTGATTCTCGAAGCTGTCCTGACCTACAGATTCCGATATCCCCTGGCGGAGGTCCTGCATGGAACGGAACAGACCTTCCATGGCCTGGAACTGCTCTCTGGAATTCTGGCGCGGCTCGAGCATCACAGCTTCCAGTCGCCGCGACTGCAAGCGCTGCAACGCCAGCTCCTGTCCCACCACGTGCCCGGTTCGCGAGCAGTGGCTCGACTGAACACCATCGTCGATCTGATCGATTCCCGCGAGCATTTCCTGGTGCGCACTCTTGACTCTCCCTTTATGTATTCAGTGCAGGTAGCACTGGCGGCCGAACGCTGGCGCCGCGCTCACGGGCACGCGGTGCGAAGCTGGGTGACCGCGATCGGCGAAATAGAGGCCCTCCTCTCGTTCGCGACCTACAGCTACGAACATCCGGACGACCCCTTTCCTGAATTCGTCGAAGGGCCCGCGTTTTTCGACGGCACCGAGATCGGCCACCCGCTGGTGCCATCGGCAACCTGTGTCCGGAATAGCGTCCAAGTGGGTGGAGATACCCGCGTGCTGCTGGTGAGCGGTTCCAACATGTCGGGCAAGAGCACGCTGCTGCGGGCCGTGGGCATCAATGTGGTCCTGGCCATGGCGGGCGCACCGGTAAGGGCGCGAAGTTTGCGGCTCACTGCGCTGCGTCTGGGGGCCAGCATCCGTATCAACGATTCGCTGCAGGAGGGTAGCTCGCGCTTTTATGCCGAGATCACACGCCTGCGCAAGATTTTCGACCTGGCTGGCGGGCAGCCCGCGCTGATGTTTCTACTGGATGAGTTGCTGCAAGGCACCAACTCGAAAGACCGCCGTATCGGGGCGGAGGGGGTGGTCCGAGCGCTGGTCGAACGCGGGGCGGTTGGACTGATCAGCACCCACGATCTGGCGCTCACCGAAATCGGCAGCCTGCCGGAGGGCTATCTGCACAACCTCCACTTTCAGGATGAGCTCGAAAACGGAAGGATGCAATTCGACTACAGGCTGCGCGAGGGTGTGGTCACCAGGAGCAACGGCCTGGAGCTTATGCGATCGATCGGACTGGATGTGTAGGCCGCTGGGACCGTGCAGGTAGCCTCATCTGCCCGGTTGAGTGCACCTCGACAGCCTGGTTCGATCTCGCGGAAGCCGCACTTCCACGCTCAGGCTTTGGGGGCCAAGCTCCAGGCCGAGACTCCCGCCCGCCGCTTCAAAGATAGCGCGCGCGATTCCCAGCCCCAACCGCCTCACCAAATCCTTCGGCAAATGCTCGTGATTGGGTCCAGCCGCGGGTGCGCCATCGAATTCGCCCCGGCCCGATAGGGTCAGGGTCAACACCACTTGAGCGCCACGCTCTTCCATCTCGATGGTCATCACTACGCCAGGCCCGCCCGAAGCAAACCCAAAAGCCAGCAGATGAAACAGCCCCTGGCGCAGGCGCTGCGCATCGAACCACACCGGATGCGGAGAGCACGGCGAATAACAGACCTGCACCCCCACCGATTGCGCCACGGGCAGCAGATCGACGACCGCATCCTCGACCACCCAGCGGAGTTCGAGAACTTCTCCGTCCTTCCCCGCCTGGCCCGCGTCAAACAGTTCACGAATGGCAGTCGCCAGCCACGACGCTTTCTCGGCCTGCTCCAGGGTCCGGCTCACGATTTCGCCATACTGTTCCGGGGTCGGGGTCTGGAGCTGCGCCAGTTCCAGGGAGCAACACAGCGTAGTGAGGGGTTGGCTCAGCTGGTGAAACAGATCGCAGACCAGCTGGCGAGGTTCGCCGTTGGCCGCCGCCGGAGTCGCCATCGCGTTCATGATTCCGCGCTCGTTCCCGTGGCTGGCCCTCTATCTGAGCGTGCGCTGAGTTCATAGCCCACTCCGCGGATGGTATGAATCAGGTGCTTGCCGTAGCCATCGTCCACCTTGCGGCGCAGGTAATTGACGTAAACATCGACTACGTTGGTGCAGGTATCGAAGGAGAGATTCCACACGTGCTCGATGATCATGGCGCGGGTAATGCGGCGGCCGGCGTTGCGCATGAGATATTCCAGCAGGCAGAATTCTTTCGAGGTCAACTCGATCCGCCGCCCCGCCCGCTCCACCCGGCGTTCCACCCGGTCCAGCTTCAAATCGTCCACTGCCAGCACCGACTCTGCCGGCAGGTGGCTGCGCCGCATGAGCGCCCGGATGCGCGCCGATAGTTCGGAGAACGAAAACGGCTTGCCCAGATAGTCGTCCGCACCCAGGTCCAGGCATAGTACCCGGTCTTCCACCCGGGTGCGCCCGGTCAGCACCAGAATCGGCATACTCGGTTTCCGGGTGCGCAGGAACCGCAGGATGGCCACCCCGTCCAGCCGGGGCAGGTTGAGGTCGAGCACCACCAGGTCAAAGTCCAGTTCGCCAGCCATGGCGCGCGCCTGCTCACCGTCGCCGGAAACGTCCACCGCGTAATGTTCGGACTCCAACCCTTTTTTAACGAAACTGGCCAGCGCCGTATCGTCTTCCGCCACTAGAATTCGCATAAGATCAATCTAATTTGAACTGCTCTGATCTTAGTCAGGAAGAGAGCGGAGAGAAACAATTCAGCACTGATCAAAGGTCTTGCTTTCCGTCAACGGAACTCAGGGCGGAAAGGGAACTGGTCATGGCCTCCTGGAACATGTACCGTCACCCAGGTGCGACTTCCAGGCTTTTGAGATTAAGAGGATAATTGTCCCAAACGAGTGGGGGGCAGAAAGGATTCACTGGGGCGTGAATTTCTGGAACCCAAAAACGCTTAAGTCCCTGGTGTTGCCGGGAGGCATCTTCCTGCTGGCGGCCAGCGTGGTTTTTCGCGGCGCCTTCGGCCCGATTCCTTCCGCCGCAGTGGTGTTTTCCTTCTATGCCGTATTCGCCGCCGGCATCCTACTGGCCTGGCGCTTCCATTCCAGCCGCATTCTGTTCGCGCTCTCGACTATCTTTCTGGGCCACCGCGCCCTGGAATTCTTTTCTTCGGGCCGGATCGGCTCCACCGGAAGCGGCCGGATCGCCCTTGAAGCCGTGGCCTTTCTGCTGCCGGCAAACTTTGTAGTCTTCTCCGTATTTCGCGAACGAGGACTGGTTTTCCCCGCCGTTCTGCCCCGGCTGGCGCTGTTGTTCTTCGAGTCGGTTTTTGTAGCCATCATCTGCCGCCCTGAAGAAACCATCGCCCCCGGGTTTTTGCATCCCCGGTTTCTCGGACACCTCTCCGGAACGCCTCTGCCTACCCTGGCCGTGCTGGCCTTCGTCGCCGCCTTCGGAATCTTGCTAGTGCGCTTCCTGCTCTATCGCCAGCCCACCGAGAGCGGCCTGCTATGGGCGCTGGTGGCGGCGTTTCTTTCCTTTCAGGCTGGAGCGGTAGGGCCGGCGGCAACGGCCTACGCGGCGACCGCAGGGCTGATTCTGATCAGCTCCATCATTGAAAATTCTTACCTTCTGGCTTACCACGACGAACTGACTACGCTGCCGGCGCGGCGGGCTTTCAATGACGCCCTGTTTCATCTCGAAGAACCCTACGCGGTTGCTGTCGTGGACATCGATCACTTTAAGAAGTTCAACGACACCTACGGCCACGAGACCGGCGACCAGGTGTTGCGCATGGTGGCAGGCAAACTCGCCGGCGTCACCGGCGGGGGCCGTGCTTATCGCGTGGGGGGAGAGGAATTTTCCATCCTGTTTCCGGGGAAGACCGCCAAGGACGCAATGCCTCACCTGGAGCTGCTGCGCTCCGTAATCGAAGTTTCCACTTTCCGCGTGCGCGCAGGACAGGAGCGCCGCCGCACTCCGGAAGCGCGCAGGCAGAGTTCAGGTCAGGCAGTCCAGACCCCGGATTCTCGCGGCTCGGATTTTCGCGACCCAGATTTTCGCGGCCACGACCGGCGAAGCACCGAACGCCGGACCCGTGCGCGTCGGGCGACCGCGCCCAGAAGGACAACCCGGACCGCCCGGCCCAGCGATGAAGCCCCCAGCGCGGAAATCTCGGTCACCGTCAGCATCGGCGTGGCTGAACCCAGGGCACGAATTCGCGCGGTCGAGGATGTAATCCAGGCCGCGGACCAGGCCTTGTACCGGGCCAAACAGTCGGGACGCAATCGGGTGGAGTTCGCATCTGTGGCTCGTGTTGCCAAGCTCAAGCGCAACATCGCTTGAAACACAAATGGCTGTGGACGATCATCCGGGCCCACCTCGACAACGGGCGGCTAGGTATTATGGCCGCGCCGCCTGCGTGCTGATCCAATTTTCAACCTGGGTATGCAGCACATCCAAGGGGAGCGGGCCGCTGCCGACCACCTCATCGTGAAACGCGCGCAGGTCGAATTTGCTGCCCAGTTTCTGCCGGGCCTCCTCGCGTAGTCTCAAAATTTCCAACTGTCCCAGTTTGTAAGCCAGGGCCTGTCCCGGCCAGGCAATGTAGCGGTCCACTTCGGTTTGCACATTGGGCTCGTCCATCGCGGTGTAGCGATGAAAGAGATCCACCATCTGCTCCCGCGACCAGTGCTTCTCGTGCACTCCGGTGTCGATGACCAGGCGGATGGCGCGCCACATTTCATTTTCCAGCCTGCCATAGTCACTGTAGGGATCTTCGTAAAAGCCGATTTCCTTGCCCAGCCGCTCCGAGTACAGCGCCCAGCCTTCGATGAACGCGGTGTAGTCCCCGTTCTTCCGGAACGCAGGCAGGTCTTTCAGTTCCTGACCAATGGAAATTTGCAGGTGATGTCCGGGCACGCCTTCGTGGTACGCAATGGCCTCGATATTCAAGGTCAGGCGATGCTCCGGGTCCCACTCATTCACATTGATATGTCCGGGACGTGAACCGTCCTGCGCGCCCGGCATGTAATCCGCCGGGACGGCGTTCTTGGCGCGAAACGGGTCCATGGGGATCACCTCGAGTTTGTTCTGCGGCAGGCGGCCGAAGAGCTTGGGCAGTTCCTTCTCCATTTGCCGCGTGTACTTCGTGTAAAGGTCCAGCACCTGCTCGCCGGACGTCGCATAGAACCTGCGATCGTCCTTGATATGTTGGTTCAGGCTGGCCAGATCTTTGAAGCCCAGCTTGTGGGCCAGGCTTAACATCTCGCCCTCAATCTCGGCCACCTGCTTGAGTCCGATCTGATGGATCTCTTCGGGGGTTAAATCTGTGGTCGTCATGCGTTTGACTTGAAAACGATAGCGCTCGGCGCCGTCGGGCAGCGCCCATACTCCTGGCTCGGAGCGGCCATGAGGCGCGTAATCGTCGCGCATAAAGGCGGCGAAACGTTTGTAGGCCGGAAGAATCTCATCACGGATCGCGGCCAGCACCGCCGATCGCAGCCGCTTCTGATCAGTCTCGGAAATCCCGGCGGGAAATTTCTTCACCGGCTTTGCAAAGGGGCTGGAGTCAGACTCGGTGTTGGCAATCTCCTGCGTTTGTGGCACCACTTTTTCCAGCAGGTAACGAGGCGGCATCAACCCGTCTTTCATTCCCTGCCGCATGTTGCCGGTCACTTGCTCGAGCATCCCGGGGACCTGATGCAGGCGGGAAAGATAGTCGTCGTAATCCTTCGCGGTGTTGAAAGGCGTTAACGTCACCAACTCCAGCAGCCCGAGATGCGGTCCGCCCATCTGGTTGACCGGCATCTCCCAGGGCTTGAAGCCAGCCCCTTCAATGTCCTGGCGCAGATTGCGGATCATCAACTCGCGGCTCAGCGTCTCCTGGGCAGATAATCCAGCCGGATCAATGGCCTCGAAGCGGGTGAGAAACTTGCGCCTGGCTTCCTCGTCGGATTGATAAAACTTCGGAGACCGGTCGCTCAGACGATCGTTGTAGCGGTTGTCCCCCAGCGATGTTGCGTTTTCTGGGTCGGATCGCAACTCGTACTGCCATTCCTCGTCGAACAGCGAAAGCAGATGGGCTTGCCGGCTCTTGATGTCAGCCGCCCTTTCCGCGGCCTGCGTCTTCTGGGCCGGCAAGGCGCCGGGCACTAACACCATCGCAGTCAGAACCGCAAAACCACAGATTCGCGCTCCCTCAACGTTCATTAAAGTCTCCCGATCGCAGGCGTCCGCTTCGCGATAGGAGGGCGAGACGCCCTCCCGACAGCCGGCGGGACGCCGGCGCTACGATTCTGTCAGATTGGCCAGCTGAGTCTCGATGACAAGGCTTGCTCCGGCCAGCGGATATTCTATACATTAGCGCACGATTGCAGGGGCTTCGCCCGCCGACGCTGTCGAGCAGCGCCGTGCTGTGAGACGATAAAGGGCTAACCAGAGCGCGACTATTCATGAACGGCAGCAGTGTCCGCAAAATTCGAGTGATCGATTCCCATACCGGCGGTGAGCCCACACGGCTGGTAATCAGCGGCGGCCCTGACCTGGGCAGTGGTCCACTGAGCGCCCGGCTCGGCCGGTTCCGCGCCCAACACGATGATTTCCGTTCCGCGGTGGTGAATGAGCCGCGGGGCTCAGACGTGATGGTCGGCGCCCTATTGTGTGAACCGGTGGACCCGGCCTGCGCCGCCGGTGTGATCTTCTTCAACAATGTGGGATATCTGGGCATGTGCGGACACGGCACCATCGGGCTGGTCGCGACGCTTTCCTATCTGGACCGCATCAGGCCGGGCGAGCATCGCATCGAAACGCCGGTGGGTACGGTAAGCGCCATCCTTCACGACGGCGGAGAAGTGACAGTGAATAATGTCCCCAGCTATCGCAGCGCGGCGAAGGTCGCAGTCGATGTCCCCGGCTTTGGACCGGTATGCGGCGACGTGGCCTGGGGCGGAAACTGGTTCTTTCTGGCCGAGGCCCAGGGCCACGAACTTACGCTCAACCACGTCGAGCCTTTGACGAACTTTACCTGGGCAATCCGCCAGGCGCTGCGCACTCAACGGATCACAGGCGCGAACGGGGAAGAGATAGACCACATCGAACTTTTCGGTCCCGCGCAAAACCCCGGAGTCAACAGCAGGAATTTCGTCCTGTGCCCAGGCAAGGCTTATGACCGATCGCCATGCGGCACCGGAACCAGCGCCAAGCTGGCCTGCCTGTATGCCGACGGCAAGCTGCTCGAAGGCCAGGTGTGGAAACAGGAAAGCATTGTGGGCAGCGTGTTTGAAGGCAGTATTAAGGTGCGCGATGGGCAAGTACACCCCAGCATCAAGGGCGCCGCGTTCGTTAACGCTGACGCGAACCTCGTCCTCGATCCGCGCGATCCATTCTGCATGGGCATTCGGCGATGAGTGTTCAGCAATGACGGCGCTCATCTATGACGTAGTGGTGGTTGGAGCGGGCATCGTAGGCGCGGCTTGCGCGGAAGAGTGCGCCCGCCAGGGCATGCGGGTGGCAATCATCGACCGCGATGTGATTGGAGGCGGCGCCACCGCTGCCGGCATGGGCCACATCGTCGTCATGGACGACTCCGAAGCCCAGTTTGCTCTCACCCGCTACTCGCAGCAACTCTGGCAGCAGTTGCGTCCGGAACTTCCTCCTGACGTCGAATACGAACCATGCGGAACAATTTGGGTGGCGGCCGATGAGGAAGAGATGGCCGAAGTGCGGCGCAAAGAGAAATATTACGGCCAGCGCGGAGTTCCAACCGAGGTCCTCGATCCACAAACCCTGGAACATCTCGAACCCAACTTGCGCAAGGGCATGGCCGGCGGCTTGCTGGTGCCCGAAGACGTCGTTTTATATCCTCCCTGCGCCGCACGCTTCTTGATCGAACGCGCCCAGGCGACCGGCGCGGAACTCCATCTGGGCACTCCAGTTTCACAAATCGGAAGAGGGAGGGTGAGCCTCGCCGACGGCACCGAGTTTTCCTCGGCTACTATCGTCAACGCAGCCGGAGTCTGGACTTCCTCACTTACTCCCGGCGCAGGCATCAGGAAACGGAAGGGCCATCTAGTGCTGAGCCGAAGCTACGCGGGATTTGTTCGGCACCAACTGGTTGAGCTGGGATATTTGAAGAGCGCGCATTCCGTCTCCACCGATTCCGTGGCCTTCAATGTTCAACCGCGCAAGTCCGGACAAATTCTTGTTGGTTCATCGCGCCAGTACGAGGCAGAAAAGACGGACGTCGATATGGCCGTTCTCGATCGCATGCTGCGGCGCGCAAAGGAGTACATGCCAAAGTTGGCGAATCTCCGCGCAGACAGGGCGTGGACCGGATTTCGCCCCGCCTCGCCTGACAACTTACCCCTGATCGGCCCCTGGCCGGGTGACTCGACCGTCTTTCTGGCCGCCGGCCACGAAGGACTGGGAATTACCGCCTCGCTTGCGACCGGGCGGATCGTGGTCGATCAGATTGCAGGCAGGAAATCTTCGATTCCGGTCGAGCCCTACTGGCCGTCCCGGCTGGCCCGAGCCGACGCCGACGGCAAACAAGTCAAACACAGTGAAATCACAGGAGGCCGCGGATGATCTGGAAAGGCGTAATGCCGGCGATTACGACTTGTTTCGATGAGGCTCTGCAGATCGACCATGGTTTCCTGGCCGAACATTGCCGGTGGCTGTTGGACAATGGCTGCAGCGGAGTCGTGGTTCTGGGCTCTTTGGGAGAAGGCGCAACTCTCTCGTTCGAGGAAAGAGTCGCAATCGTGCGGACAGCGGTTAGAGCCGCACACGGCCGCGGTCCGGTCATTGCTTCGATTTCCGCGCTCTCCACCGCCGAAGCCGTGGCCCAGGCCAAAGCCGCGGCCGATGCTGGATGCGACGCGCTCATGGTGCTGCCGCCCTACGTTTATCAAGGCGATGGGCGGGAGATGAGAGCCCACGTGTCCGCCGTGTTCGCGGCCACTCCGCTTTCGTGCATGCTTTACAACAACCCGGTGGCTTACGGCACCGATTACCTTCCCGAGCAGATTCAGGAACTGGCGGCGGAACACGAAAATCTGGGAGCGGTCAAAGAATCCAGCACGGACGTCAGGCGCGTCGCCGCCATCCGCGCTCTGCTGGGAGATCGTCTGGCGATTTTCGTGGGCGTGGATGACGCGATCGTGGAAGCTATCTCGGTCGGGGCCACCGGTTGGATCGCGGGCCTGGCCAACGCCCTGCCGCGTGAGTCAGTCGAACTTTTTAACCACGCTATTAACGGCGAGCACGAAAAAGCTTTCGAGCTCTACCGCTGGTTTCTGCCCCTGCTGCGCTTGGATACGGTCCCCAAGTTCGTCCAGCTGATCAAGCTGGTGCAGGCTGAATCCGGCGTGGGGAACGCGCGGGTGCGCCCGCCGCGGCTGGAGTTGGTTGGCGAAGAACTACAAAGTGCGAAGCAGCTTATCCAGCATGCCCTGAAGGCGCGGCCTCAGGCCATCAGCAGCACGACGCCCAGCGCAAAGTAGTTTGCGCATGTGAGCGGGCAGAACGGCAGATCCGATACTCCCGGGCACCAGGCTGGGATAGAATTCGTCCGGCAACCGGAGGCACCATGGTGAAGGTCAGCGTGCTCTATCCCAACTCTGAGACAACGAAGTTCGACATGGACTACTATCTCGCGCACCATATTCCGCTGGTGCAAAAACTGCTGGGAGCGGCACTGCGCGGGGTGTTCGTTGAGCAAGGCATATCCGGCGGGCAAGCCGATTCATCCCCCGCTTATGTTGCAATGGGACATCTCATGTTTGATTCGGTGGAGGACTACCAGGCCAGCTTCGGCCCGCATGCGCCGGCTATCGTCGGAGATATTCCCCACTACACGAACTCCCAGCCGACAATCCAAATCAGCGAAGTGAAGCTGACCCCCGCGAACGAATAAAGGCGCTGGGCTGCGCCCTCTATCTATCGTGACCTCAGGCCCGAAGGGTGTCCTACTTCGGGTACCAGTCCAGCAACCGGACCTCAATACCGGTTCCTTCCAGTCCTTTTTGAAATACGGTGAGATCGGACCCGCGATAGTGATAGGGGATAACAATCTTCGGGTGAAATGCTTTGACCGCTTCGGCGGCTTCATCGGGCGGCATGGTGTAGGGCAGATTCATGCACACGAAGGCCACGTCAATGTTCTTGAGCGCGCGCATCTCGGGAACACCTTCAGTGTCGCCTGAGAAATAGAAGCGCTTGCCGCCATAGGTCAGTACGTAACCGTTGCCGCGTCCCTTGTCGTGGAAAAGTTTTCCCGGCGCGGGGCCGCGCTTCAGGTTGTACGCAGGGATGGCCTCAATCGTCCAGTCCTGCCAGGTTTTGCTTTCTCCGTTAGCGATGGGCTTGGCGCTGGAAACTGTCTGGACCACAGCGGACGGCGCCCGTATGTCCGTTCCAGCCTTGCTGATGTCCTTGATGGAATCAGGATCCATGTGGTCGCCGTGAATGTCGGTAATCAGAATGAGGTCGGCTTTTGGCCGCCCGGAGAAATTGGCAGGCTTGGCGGGATCGAGATAGATCACCTTCCCGCCCGCCTCAATGAGCGTGCTGGCATGATTCAGCGGCGTAATGCTGACCGGCCCTGCCGCTGTGGGAAACACTTGCGTCTGGGATGCGGAATACGCCAGTGGTGACAAAGCCAGAAGAGAGCAGACGAGACTGGGAATCAATTTCATAGTTGACCTCAAGGCCGGAAGGCCGTTTTTTTGTCCGTGTGGAAGCCGGACACTCCCTTCGACTTCGCTCAGGGCAATCTCTGTCCGACGCCTTTGACTTTTAACTTCAGCACTGACTCGTAAGCACAGGCGAGGATGGATGCGATCCGCGGCCCAGACCCATTTCTCGCAAAAGCGGCGAGAGATGGGGCACCCTCGCCTCTTCCATTTCAAGGCTACAGCCTGATCGTCTTCCCGGTTCTGGCCGCTTCATAGATGCCCATCATGATCGTCAGGTCGCGCAATCCCTCTTCCCCGGGCGTAAGCGGCTCTTTGTTCTCCATCACGCAACCGGACATGTGGTCCATCTCCAGCGCAAAGTGATCGCGCACGGGAAGCAGGCGCTCTTCGGTCGTGTCGTCGTGGTGCACATACATCCGCAAGCCAGTGTACTGGGTCGCGGGCTCCAGTTCGAACCAGCCCTTGGTGGTCACCACGCGATAACGATTTTGTCCCGAGTAGCCGTAGCTGGAAGTGCAATTGGCCAGAATTCCGCTGGGGAATCGCAGTTGAAAATTTATCGTTTCCTCTACTTCCTTGAAACGCACGTCGCCCGGCGTGGTGTACATCATGGCGTTGATCTCGCGGGGTTCCTCACCGGTAAGATAGCGCGCCGCCTGCAACGAATAGATGCCGATATCCATGAGCGATCCCCCTCCCGCGAGGGCTTTGTTCAGCCGCCACTGCGTGGGATCGCCTATGTTGAAACCGTGATCAGCCAGAATGACCTTGGTCGGCCCCAGTTCCTGCTGGCGGGCCATGCGAATCGCCTCCTGGTTGAAGGGTTCATAACGGCAGCGGTAGGCCACCATCAGTTTTCGATTGGCCTTGCGTCCGGCATCGACCATCTGCTGGCAGTCGGCAGGCGTGTTGGCCATGGGTTTTTCCGAGAGCACGTGCTTGCCGGCCTGGAGCCCGCGTACCGTGTACTCGGCATGCATCCCGTTCGGCAGCACGATGTAGATGATGTCAACTTCAGGATTGTCCCGGATGGTGTCGTAGTTCTGGTAGTTGTAAATATTCTTCGGGTTCACGCCGTAACGCAGCGCCAATTTGTTGGCTTTATCGGGATGGCCGCTGACGAAGGCCACCACCTTCGACTTCTCGCATTTCGCAAACGCCGGCAGGATCTGGTTGATGGCTAGACTGCCCAGGCCGACAATCGCCCAGCCTAATTTCTTCCCCGGCGGATCCGGTACTTCCAGTGCTTCAGCCCCCTTCAAGAGCGTCCCGGCAAGATTGGCTACCGCCAGACTTTGGCCAACCTTGGCAATGAATCCCCGGCGAGTGATTTCCCTGGCGAATGAATCAGACACGTTCAGACCTCCTCTGGGAGACAAACCATTTCGCGCGGCGACAGTCTACAGCACTCGCCTGCCGCGCCCCCTGAAAAATAGCGGGGGCTGGCCGACGCTCTCTCGCCTCTCGCGGTCGTCGAACGCCGCGACGGGCGAGCAGGCTCACTTGTCAGGTGGGCAAAAAGGTGTCCGGTGCCGAACACTAATGCTTCGGATTCTTCCGATATTCTTTGAGACCCGCCGGGAGCCAAACAAATGTGCACACCACCGCTTGTGCTAGCCGAATTCTGTGATATAAGTCGCACATCGCGAAGATCAGAATATGCTTGGAGCCCAACAGGGGCGGGTTCGCGCGGGACGTACTT
>Ga0207711_10001823_pt1 | contig 19439 bp, 15 predicted proteins | sample KBSS34metaG_FD_184401 | JGI IMG/M metagenome (GOLD analysis project Ga0207711, IMG submission 184401) | Switchgrass rhizosphere microbial communities from Kellogg Biological Station, Michigan, USA - KBS S3-4 metaG (SPAdes) (version 2) | ecosystem: Host-associated > Plants > Roots > Rhizosphere...
GCTGGCATCGGCATGTGCACGGCCCTGGTCTCGGCGCTCACGCGCATCCCGGTCCGCTCGGATGTCGCCATGACAGGCGAGATCACGCTGCGCGGCGAAGTCCTGCCCATCGGTGGCCTGAAGGAAAAATTGCTCGCAGCGCAGCGCGGCGGAATCTCACTGGTCATGATCCCGGAAGAGAACCGGAAGGATCTGGTGGAGATACCCGACAACATCAAGGGGAAGCTCGACGTGCGTCCGGTGCGCTGGATCGACGAGGTGCTGGAGATCGCCTTGACGGCGCGCCCGGTCGCGCGTGTGCAGGCCACAGCCGTCGTCGAACCGGCAGCGGCCAGTGGCAAGCGCCGCGGCAAAGCGCGCGGACCCAAAATAGTCCAGGCGCACTAGCGCCTCGCGCAGTCTCTACTTTAGAATCGCGCCGCCTCTTGAACAGGGGCGGCCGCCTAAGGCCTTGGTTCTTACGGGTGCTTAGCTCAGCTGGTAGAGCGTCGCCCTTACAAGGCGAATGTCGGGGGTTCGATCCCCTCAGCACCCACCAATTTCAGTATTGGGCAGCGCGGCTCGACTCAAAGGTCATGAGACTCGCACGACGCCGCCACGTTGGCGATTGCGCCCGGTGCTACGCCGGCGCACTGCTACACGAGAGGTTCAGGCGATGCCGCCGGGCAGGGGCAGACCGGCAAGAAACGCATCGAAATTAGCCAAAACCGCGCGCGCCATGTTCTCGCGAGTTTCGGTGGTGGCGCTCGCCACGTGCGGTGTGAGTATGACTTTCCCGGATTCTCGCAGCGCCATGGGGACATTGGGCTCGTCTTCGAAGACATCCAGTGCGGCACCCGCGATCCGATCGCTGGCCAAGGCCTTGATCAGTTCCGCCTGATCGACTAGGGAGCCTCGGGCAACGTTGACGAGGTAGCCCGACGGACCGAGCGCATCCAGCACGGCCGAGCCGATCACACCACGTGTGGTGGCGTTGGCGGCGGTCGCCAGAATGAGCACGTCGCACCATTCAGCCAATTGCAGCGGCGAGTCAAAATACTCGTAGGGCACTTGCTTGCGAATGACGTCGCCGTATCCCACCGTGCCAAACGCCGCCATTCGCAGCGCAATGGCGCTGCCAATTTGTCCCAAGCCCAGTATGCCAAAGCGTCGGCCAGACACCTTATGGGCCAGAGGACGATCACCCGTGGTCCAGAGGCCCTCGCGCACAAATCGATCTGCGCCCGGAATTCCGCGCAGCAGTGCAATCGTCAGTCCCACCGCCAGATCTGCGACGTCGTCCGTAAGGACGTGCGGAGTGGTCGTAACGCGCACGCCGCGGCGTCGGCACTCATCCAGATCAATCTTATCGAAGCCGACACCGTTGATGGCGACCATGCGCAAGGACGGCAGCCTGGCCATTAGCTCAGGCCGAATCCCGATCTCACCGCCCGTTACTACCACCTGAATATGCAGTGCGTGCTCGGCCAGGAAGTGGTCCGGCTGCTCCACCTCGAACCAGCGATGCACCTGGCCCCGCGCACGCAGTTCCCGCTCTAGCCATGGAGAAAATGGCCGCATCTGCAGGGTCTGGATATCCATTAGGGTGGCGCCTGTGAGCTTCAGAGCACGGCCAGAACGCCGCCGTCCACGTAGATCGTCTGACCATTGACGAAATCCGAGGCCCGGGAGGCCAGAAAAATCACTGCGCCGTGCAATTCCTCGATTCGGCCCCAGCGCCCTGTAGGAGTACGTTTGCATAACCAGTCATTAAAGTCGGGATCGGCTACCAGAGCTTTGTTCATCGGAGTATCAAAGTATCCGGGTGCGATCGCGTTGATTTGCAAGCCAAACTGCGCCCAGTCCGCGCACATGCCCTTGGTGAGATTTTTAACGGCGCCCTTCGATGCGGTGTACGGCGCTATGCCGGGCCGCGCGGCCGCGCTTTGCAGACTGGCAACATTAATGATCTTTCCCCGGCGCCGCGCGATCATCCGCCGCGCGATTGCCTGGCTTACATAGAACACACTGTCCAGATTGACGCTCATTACCTTTCGCCAGGCCTCAATTGGAAAGTCCTGAAGCGGCTGACGGTGCTGAATACCGGCATTGTTCACCAGAATATCGATCGGACCGACGTTGGCCTCTATGACTGCGATGGAGCGCTCGACCTGCTCAGGGTCAGTCACGTCGAAGACGGCTGCGGAAACCTGCAGCCCCTGGCTTGCCAGTTGCGATACGCACGCGTCCAGCCGGGCTTGATCCCGGCCGTTGAGCAGCAGCGAGGCGCCAGCCCCTCCTAGAGCCTGGGCTAGGGACAAGCCGATACCTTGGCTGGAACCCGTGACTAGGGCCCGTTGTCCACTGAGATCAAAAAGACCCAATGCCGCACTTTCTGCCATGCCAGCAATTCTCGTCGTAATTTGGACGGTGCAATAAAACTTGGGCTAAAAGCTGGCCAAGGAGCCGGCCGAATGTTATCGGTAACATTATACCTTAGAATGTCTGCGAGTCTAAGGACTGCGGTCGTAAGGTGACTGGGCGCGCCGGAGGGCGATATGTCGAGCAATTCAACAATGAGCCGGGTGGCCCTTGTGACGGGCGCAGGCACCGGCATAGGCCGGGCCGCAAGCATTGCGCTGGCCGAATTAGGCTTTACGGTGGTGCTGGCGGGCCGAAGGGCAGAGCCTTTGAAGGAACTGGCCGATGCACTGGGCCAGCGCGGGCTGGCCGCCCTCGCCGTGGCCGCCGATGTCGCCGATGAGAACTCCACACACCAACTGTTCGAGAAGATTAAAACGCAGTACGGACGCCTGGATCTGCTCTTCAACAATGCCGGGATCGCGGCGCGCCCCGTCCCGCTGGAGGAATTGACGCTCGCCGAATGGCGCGCAGTGATCGATGTCAACCTCAACGGCGCGTTCTTGTGCACGCAACAGGCGATTCGGATCATGAAGCAGCAGAATCCGCGCGGCGGGCGGATTATCAACAACGGATCCATATCCGCGTACACGCCGCGACCAAACTCGGCGCCGTACACCGCCAGTAAGCACGCCATATCCGGCCTGACAAAGGCCACGGCGCTGGATGGGCGTGCCTTCGACATTGCCTGCGGACAGATTGACATCGGCAATGCCGCCACCGCGATCGGTGCACACGTGCAGCAGGGTGCCTTGCAGCCGAATGGATCAACGCTGGTCGAGCCCACCATGGACCTATCACACGTTGCGGCGGCGATACGGTACATGGCGAGCCTGCCGCTGAGTTCCAACGTGCTCAATCTCACCGTGATGGCTACGCAAATGCCCTTTGTGGGTCGTGGTTGATAGATGGTTCGAGATTCTGCCGGCGAGGACGCTGCCTCCGGGGGTCTGCGCCTTATCCACGGGCCCGTGGGGAGCGAGGACATCGTCCAGGTTCCCGGGACGCCGTGGCTCATAGCCAGTGGGCTTAACCTCGGCGCACCCGCCCAGTTTTCCCTGATCGACACGCGTAGCAAAGCTGCGACGCGGCTTTTGCTGGACTGTCGGCCCGGCGCTGAGGGTGATGACGGTGCCCCGCCACCGGAGTTCTCCAGCATGTCGACCGATGGTCTCGCCTTGCGTTCGCTTGCCGCCAACCGGCATCTGCTGTTTGCCGCCAATCACGGTGACCGCCATGCCATCGAGATTTTCGCGGTTGAGGCCGGGCACGAAGTGCCGACAGTCCACTGGGTCGGTTGCGCGCTTTTGCCTCGGACAGCCCTGCCAAACGCCGTCAGGCCACTTTCCGACGGTAGGCTGTTGATCATCTGCCCCTACGATCCGACTGACCCGGACAGCTGGTCAAAGATGGCCCGTGGCGCGCCCACAGGGAAAATCCTGACGTGGGAGCGGGGTCACGGGGTTGGTGTACTGCCCAATAGCGCCATGTCGGGCGGTAACGGCCTTGAGATCAGTGCCGACGGCGCCCTCGTCTATGCCAGCGCCTGGAGCGCCCGCGAACTGGTGGTGCTGTCATTGCGCCGTGGCACGCGTCACGCCATTGCTGTGGATTTTCTTCCCGACAATATTCATGCACTCGCTGACGGCACGTTGCTGGTCGCCGGTCAGTGTTCGACGGTGGAGGCCATCGCCGCTTGCGGAGCCGAAAGCTGCCCGCAACCTTGGGCCGTTGCCCGGGTCTATCCGCAAAGTGGCGAAGTGCGGCGGGTGTTCTCAGCGGAAGGTTCGGTCAACGTAAATTACGCCTGCGGTGCTCTGGTGGCCGGCGATGCGTTGTATTTCACGGTGCGCGGCGATCGCTGCATTGTCTACAAGCCGCGGAATGAATTGCCGGCGCTGGACTGAAATTGATTCAGAGTTCCGTTTTGTACTGCAGTTGCAAGTCGGCCATGTGTTCGCGAAAGGCGTCGGTGACGTAGGCCATATTGTCGAACTCCTGCGTGCCTAAGTGCTCCTTGTGGAAAATTCGGATGTCGCCAAAGCGACCCTCCCGGACCTTGCGCACCCACTGCGAGTCACTGATGTTGCTCCGGCCTGCAGCGACCAGATCAAATTCGTGATTGGCAAATCTGCGCAAAAGTTCTTTAAGCCCACGTTCGACTTGTGGGGTGACTTCCTTTCCGGCAAAGCTCTCCATAACATCGAGTTCCAGACCGACGCTGCCAACGGTAATCACCGGCATGCCGCTGAGCTTGCGCGTCCACCCCGCCAGCCCCAGATCGCTGCCGGGCCACTCTGGCTCAAAGAACCTCCGGGTGGAGACATGAAATAAGTCGACGCCGGCGCTGCGCAAGGCACGCAACAACACTCCCAGTTCCTCAGGAGTGCGTACGATCTTGGCCTTGAAGTCTATTTCCTTCCATTGCGAGAGGCGGAAGGAGATCGCGAAATCCTGGCCTACCGCCTCGCGCACCGCCGCCACCACCTCGGCTGGATATCTCGCCCGGGCTGCAATGTCATCACCGCCGTAGCCGTCGGTGCGGCGGTTAGTTTCGGCCCACAGGAATTGGTCGAGCAGGTACCCATGGCAGGAATGAATCTCTACGCCGTCCGCACCGAGCTTACGCGCGGCGAGGGCCCCGCGCACAAAGGCTGATTTGATGGATTCTAAGTCCGCGACAGAGGCTGCTATACCACTCGGGGTGCCGCCTCTGACCAACCCCGAAGGGCTCAGCGTGCGGTAACTGGAGTAGTCACTCAAGGGACCTTCTTTCCGGATCGCGCCCTCGTGCCACAACTGGATGAACATGTGGCCACCGGCGTCCTTGACTGCTTGCACGCATCTAGCCCATGCCGGGAAGGCCTGGGAGGTCATGCGTGCGTAGGAGGGGGCCTGGGTCGCGGAGGGATGATCCACCGCCACTGCTTCGGTAATGATCAGCGACACGCCTCCTTCCGCGCGAGCGCGGTAGTACTCGACCATTTTGGGAGTCGGGGCGCCGCCGCGGCACCAGCCGCGCTGCATGCCGGGCATTACAAACCGATTGGGGAGTGTCAGGCGCCCGAGCGTGAGCGGTGTAAAGAGGGGTGAAACGTCAGTCGTTTCCACGGAATTACATCCCGGAGTTGGCGCGTCAGCTTGACGGAGCACGGTCGGCTGGCACCAACGCGTCACCGCCTGGTGTAAATCGGTACCGACCCAGCGAGGCGATACACAGGATTGTCAGGACAATTCCGGCCTCAAAGGCCCACAAGGCACCCTGGTACGAGTGTGTGTCCTCAAAGGTCCGGCCCATGATGTACGGACCTAGCCCACCGGCAATCGAAGCAAAGGCGTAGATGCCGCCGTAGAGCTGCCCAAAGCCCCGCAATCCGAAATAGCGACTGATGTAGTAGGGCATGAGGCTGTACTCGGAGCCAATGCCCAATCCAAAGAAGGCGACTCCGCACAGCATGGCTACCGGACCGGTGCCATAGTTGATCAGCAACAGGCCGGTGAGGACGGAAAGGGCGAACGGCAACCCGACCCGAGGCGTGTCCATCCGGTCCAGCAGAAATCCTGACGCGAACTGTCCCAGGGTGGTGGCGATGGCGACGGTCGAAAGCGCGGCTGTTGCAATGCCAAGAGAGATGCCACGGTCCGTGAGAAGCGGCGCCAAATGCACGAGCAGGCCGTTGTTCGCAAAGCAGCTCAGAAAGATCGCGGCAAAGATTAGCCACAGGCCGGGTTGCCGCAGCGCCTGCGCCACGCTTAGACCAAAGGGAACCGGTTCTTGATGGGACGCGGTCGGCAACGGCCGTTCCCCTCTCAAGAGTATGAAGACCAGTGGAAATGCGACCACCAGCGGTATCAGGCCAAGACCCAAGTAAGCGTGGCGCCAGCCCAGATGTTCAATCAACGAGTGGGCCAGGGGCGGGGACAGAGCCGCACCCAGGCCTCCTCCGACCCCAAGACAGATGCCGAGCGCCTTGCCGCGGTTGCCGTTGAATGCACCGGCGAGCGCGCGGCCATAGACCACACCGCTCACCAGGGTGCCGGCAGCAGCAACCAGGAAGAACTGCACGTCAAATTGCAGTACTGAGCCGCGCAGGAACGCCAGGGAGATGAGCGTTGCACCCAGTAGCAGAATGCCCGGTAGCACCACCTGTCGAGCACCGCGGCGGTCCACAAACCTTCCCACCAGCGGATAAAAAATGGTCGTGGCGCTAAAGGCGAACAGCACGGCCGTTGACATGGCATCACGGCCCCAACCGAACTCCCGCGAGACCGGCTGCAGGAATAGCGAGAACGTCGCGCCGACGATCGAGGGCATGTTGGTCATCATGCCGACGATCACCGCTATGGCGAGCGGCATGCCGCTTGGCCAACGGCGCGCAACAGGAGCCCCGCTCGCCATTAGCGGTACCGGCCGGCGCGACTACCCAGTGCAGGTTGCTCTGACATATCAGACCCGTACTCCGGTCCTCCGGCGCCTCAGAGGACTCTGCAGCCACAGTTGAGCCATAGGCCCGCAAGCAGCGCCATTCACTTGGCTAGAATTTTATGCGGGCTCCCACCGTGTAGTACCGCCCGACGTTGTCGAAGAATATGGCGTTGTGGAAGCTGGGCAGAAACGGGGGCTGCTCATCGAACAGATTGTTGATGGCGCCGAAGAGCTGAACGTAGTTGCTGCCACTCCTGTGGATGTCATAGTGAGCAGCAAGATCCGCATACCAGGCGGAGGCCACCGTATTGCGATTGATGCTGTTGGGCAGGTTAGGATCATAGTTGGACTTGTCCGGCCCGATGAGTTCGGGATCGAACACGCCGCTGGCAATGTAGCGGGCCTGGAGGCTGACCGATCCGGGTCCCTGCGCGTAGGTGGTAAGCAGGTTGATGTTGTATCGCGGCATGCCCGGGGTTCCCAGCAGTTCGATACCCGTTTGGCTAGCCCGATCCACCGTATGGCCGCCGCTGTCAGTGAGCCGTAGGTGGTAAACGTAGTTTGCAACCAAGCCGAAAGTCAGCGTGCCCGTGGCGGCTGAGGAGAACTTGGACAGCGGCAGGGTGTAGTCGGCGGACAAGTCCAGCCCGCTCGTGTCGAGTTTGTCGAGGTTCAGGTACGTGACCGTAAGGTCGGTGACATTGCCGCTGGCATCGCGCGTTACGTACTGGCAGTACAGCTGATCGCCGGCCGCGCACCTGTCCAAGATCGTCTGCGGATTGACGATATCTACGGCATCCTTGATTTTGATTTGATAATAGTCCAGCGAGGCCTTGAGGCCCTCCATCATCGAGCGCCCCTGGAAGACCACGCCGAAGGTGGTCGTGTCGCCGGTTTCCGGCTGCAGGTTGGGATTGCCCCCCTGATGCTGGGTGACAAACACCTGGGTGTTGGTTACCGGGTCGATCAGGATCGTCGGGTGACTGTTAGTCGGCCCAAACAGTTCGTCCATATTGGGCGCGCGGAAGTCATGCGACTGGGTGGCACGCAGGCGGAACATGTCCGTCATGTCCCACACCAGGCCAACTTTCCAGGTATTGGCATTGCCTGTGGTGGTGTAGTGCGTTTCGCGGTCGGCCGCATTCAATGTCAGGCTCTTGGCGAGCGGAATGTCGGCCTCAATGTAGCCTTCCGTTACCGAAACGGCACCATCGATCGGCGTCCCTGCATTATTCCACCAGCCTTGCGCCGCCGAGATTGCATCGACCGTGCCGTTAGCAGTGTCCCTGCGGGTCTCGAGGCCGAACGCCATGGCCACTGGGCCCGCCCAGCTCTGGAAGGGCGAGCCACTGAAATTAACGGCTCCGACCTGCTCTTCGAGCACCCGGGTAACGTATGAGGTCCCGTTCACGTACATCTTCGAGCTGTCGCTGGATACGCCCGAGCCGAACAGGTCGACGGGATGACATCCGTTGTTAGGGTCGGTGAGGGTGGACCGGCATACCACCTGCCCATTCGGGGCGGTAACCGCGTCTACGGCTAGGGCCCAATTCGCGTTGATGCGGTTGTTGCCAATTTGCGAGTCGTTCGTATGGCGACCGTACTGGTAGTACGCATTCCAGTGCCACTTCTCGCCTATCAGGCCCGTTAACCCAGCAACATAACGTTGGTCTCTGTCCGCAGATTCAGGCACCAGGACGCCGAAGTCATTGTTCTGGCGTTTGAACTGGAAACTGGTTTCGCCAGCGCCGGCCAGCGTCGCCTTCAGCGAGTCGGGCAAGAAGGCATTATCTGCCTGTATGGTGGTGGGAAACTCGACCGGCGGAATCGAATTGGCCGTTGCATTCACCTGTGCGTACGAAGCCTCGAGATACCCCTGCAAACGATCTGTAAAGTCAAAGTCGACGTGCGCCATCACGTTGCCGCGCTGCACCGCTTGCGAGATCAGCGCGCCTTCGAGCCAGAGCTGCTTGCCGTTGTCCGAGTCGCCGCCGTGCATGAATACGAATCCAGGCATCGCGCCATAGTTGAATTTTGTCGGCGTTCCGTTTGGTGTGAAGGTCGTTCCGGCTAGCGCTCCCGAGATAATCAGGCCATTGGCCGAATTAACCGCATACAGGTCGGGCAGCATCATGTTGTAGGGCTGCCCATTGCCCGGGGTCGGATTGGAAATGATATTTATGTTCTGGGCGCAAGACCTGCGGGAAAAGCAATCTCCCGAGCCGCCATCGTCGAGTAACTCGCCACCAATCAGCAAGTGGCCGCGGCCCCCCGCAAACGCTGTACCGGCTTTGAGGGAGAAGTATGGCCGATTCATGTCGCCAGCCTGTGAGCGGCCAAATGTACCTTCGACCTCAAGGCCGTTGTAATGCTTGTCGAGTATCAGGTTAACGACGCCTGAGACGGCATCGGCGCCATAGAGCGCCGAGGCGCCACCGGTCACCACATCCACGCGCTCGACGAGGTTGGTGGGAATGTTGTTGAGATCAACCGTACCTTGGGAATTGCTGGGTACAAAGCGGCGTCCATCCACGAGCACTAGGGTACGACTCGCGCCGAGGCCGCGCAGGTCGGCAATACGGCCCGCGATGTTGGTAGGTGTGCCGTCGGCGGTGGTCTGCGGAGTCAGCGTGGGGCGGAAAGTGGGGATCTTGTTTAGTGCTTCGGCGACATCTGTGACCGCCATGTCCTGAATGCGCTCTGCGCCCACCGCCATTACTGGATTGGGCGAACCGTAGCCGCCCGTGGTAATGCGCGTGCCGGTGATCATTATCTCCTCAACCTGATTGTTGTCCGCGACTTCGACTGCTACGGCAGTAGGCGAAACCGGTTCAGCGGCGAGACTGCGTCCGCTTCCCGAGGCGGCTAACAGACCCAGCGTCAGGGCCTGGGTCCAGGCGAGCATTGACAGCCGGGAGGAGTGGACTCGGCTCTGCAGGCTGCTGTGAGTGAGCGCAATCCGGCGTGATTTCATAGCCATTATTCCCCCAAAGATCTAGTGGACAGTCCTGTGTCTGACTGGTGATGTGGTTGGCTCCGCAAGCCACTCGCTGGATTATAATGGTACCGGTACCATGTGGCAACGACGCTTGCCGGGGCGGCGTTGACGTGCAAGAGGTTGGCCGCCTGAGACCGGAGAGAATTCTTCGTGCGAACCGGGCGACGGGGTACTGAAGAATCATGTGCCCTGCACGAAATTGGCAGTTCTTTAAGGTATTTAATGGATGGGTGGTCCAGAGCAGCGTGCTGGCAGTGGATTGACGGGGATTGTGCCGCGATCAGCAGCCTGGAGGCCGTGTGCAGCGATCGATACCTGGAATAACTGCATGGATCGTAAATCTCTGATACCGTGCACATCGAAATAAGGGCCTAACCGAATGCTTGCCGCCGTCTGTCACGGACAGAAAGACCTTAGGATTGAACCGATTGAAGATCGGCCACTGGCTGCCGACGAAGTCCGCGTTGGGGTGGCCTTTGGTGGCATCTGTGGTTCTGACCTGCACTATTACCACCGCGGCGCGGTTGGGGACTTTGCGCTGCGCGAGCCGCTGACACTCGGGCACGAGGTATCCGGCGTGGTCATTGAGCTTGGCGCTCAGGTGCGCGGGCTTCAGCCCGGCATGAAGGCTGCACTCGATCCGAGCCGACCGTGCCTCAGCTGCGATCAATGCCGCGGTGGGCGGCGCAATCTTTGCAGAAATATGCGGTTTCTGGGCAGCGCCGGCCGCTTCCCCCATGTGCAGGGAGGTTTCGCGCAGCATCTGATTCTGCGTCAGGATCAGGTGGTGCCGGTGCCGGACGATACCGACCTGTTGGCACTTGCCGTCGCTGAACCGCTCTCGGTTGGCCTGCACGCCGCCAACCGTGCCGGAGTGCTGCAGGGCAAGCGGGTGCTGGTCAGCGGATCGGGTCCCATCGGGCTGTTGACGGCTCGTTCCGCACGCCACGCGGGTGCAGCGGAGGTGGTCTCGACCGATATCGAGGATGCACCGCTGGCGGTGGCGCGTGCTTTCATGGGAGCTGCTCGTACCTTCAATGTCTCGGCCGGTACAGAGCCGTTGTCAGAGTTCGAGGCTGACGGCGGTTATTTTGATGTGGCCTTCGAGGCGTCGGGGTCGCCGGTGGCGCTGAATTCTATGTTCAAGGTCATACGCAGCGGAGGGCGCATTGTCCAGGTCGGCATGTTGCCCCCCGGGAGTGCGCCAATTCCCGTCAATGCACTGCAGTCACGAGAGATCGACTTGGTCGGGGCGTTCCGCGCCAATGATGAATTCAGGTTGGCCGTGGAGCTGATCGTTGCCGGAAAGATCGATGTGAAGCCAATCCTGTCGGGTACGTACCCGCTGGCCCAGGCTGTTCAGGCGCTGGAGCTTGCCGGCAACCGCTCGAAGGTCATCAAACTCCACTTAGCACTTGGTGCATAACGGCTCTTCTTATTTATAAGGAGTGCCCGCCGTGCGTGGCTCTCGTGATTAAGGAAGGCACATGGTCGTCCGGCTCGACGGGCCTGGCGGCGGCCAGTGCCAGTTTTGTCAGCCCTTGTGCCACTGTTCACTGCTCGGGGCTCGGTATACCGTGCACACCGATGCGCTGAATCGAGTGGAGTCCAGAAGATGCGGCCAAAAAAGAAGGTGCCACCGGTCAGGTTTAAGAAGCGTGCCGGCAAACGACCCACGATTCGCGAGGTTTCGCGCCTGGCCGGCGTCTCGCGAATGACGGTCTCGCGAGTCATTCGCAATCTCGATCTGGTGCTGCCCGAGACCCGCGAGCGCGTCCACAAGGCGATCGCTGATCTGGGCTACGTGCCAGACCGCGCCGCCGGCAGCCTCGCGACCCACCGCACCGGATTTATCGCGCTGCTGCTTCCTACCTTAACTAATGCCAATTTCGCGGCCGTGGCGCACGGTCTGACTGAGGCGCTGCGGCAGGCGGACTATCACCTGTTGATTGCCTACACGGACTACTCACTGGATGAGGAAGAGCGCCAACTCAAGAATCTGCTTGCTCGCCGCCCCGAGGCGATTGTGCTTACTGGAGCGGTACACCGGCGCGCGGCATCGCGCACACTTCTGGCGGCCGACATTCCGGTACTCGAGGTCGCCGATCTGCGCCAGCATCCGATCGAGCATGCCGTCGGCTTCTCAAATTATCAGGCAGGTCGGACGGCCGCGCGCTACCTGATAGACCGGGGCTTCAGCAAAATCGGGGCCGCCGGCAGTCTGCTCGAAGCCGACGTGCTCGATCAGCGCGGTGAAGAGCGCCTGCGGGGATTCGAGGACGAGCTGCGCCATTCCGGTCTAGATACCCAACTTGTGCTGCGCCATGGCAATGCGCCCGTAAGCTACGACCATGGTGCCAAGGCAATCGCAATTCTTCTTGAGCGCGAGCCGGGTTTGGAGGCGGTATTTGCCGTGTCGGACCTTTCGGCCGTGGGTGTTGTGATGGAATGCCAGCGTCGCGGCGTGCGGGTACCGGACAGACTCTCTGTCATGGGTTTTGGCGATTTCGAAATTGGCCGCGAGATTAATCCGCCTCTGACCACGATCCATGTGGACTTTCGCGCTCTGGGCCAGCGCACCGGCCAGCTCATTCTCGATTTGATACCGGGGAAGACCAGGGACACTGCCAGGATCATCGATGTCGGGTTAAAGGTACTCGAGCGCGCCTCCGTCAAGGGTCACGCATGATGGTTTGTGTCTGCGCCCAGAAGCGACGATGAGAGGGGCCGTGATCATCATGGGTGTGAGCGGCTGCGGAAAATCGACGCTGGGCGCGGCGCTCGCTGACGCGCTGCATTGGCGTTTTGTTGAGGGTGACGCGCTCCATCCGGCCGAGAATGTCGCCAAGATGGCCTCAGGAGTCCCCTTGAGCGATGCGGACCGCTGGCCATTCCTGGAACGCGTAGCGCGAGTGATGAACGAGCGCACGGAAAACGGGACGGTGGTGGCCTGTTCGGCGCTGCGACGCAGCTATCGGGACTTCATACGCTCGCGGACTGGTGCGGTCATGTTTGTGCTGCCGGTCCTGGACCGAGCGGTGCTCGAGGCGCGACTGCTGAGCCGGCAAGATCACTACATGCCCGCGTCGCTACTCAAAAGCCAGCTCGAAGTTCTCGAGCCGCCTGCAGCCGACGAGCAAGCATTGCTCGTTGACGGCAATGCGCCGACGGCAATTCAGGTTCGGGAGGCGGTGGCTGCTGTGCAGGCGCAGCTCCCGGCGCTGGGCATTAAGGCCAAAACTTAGAGTCGAGATCCCGAGACAGGCGCCGCGGCGTTTCGGGAATGTGCTCGTGTACACGGAGGAAATAACGGAATGGCCAAGAAATCCCTGAAGCAGTTACTGCTAGATTCAAAACAATGTGTAGTGGCGCCCTGCGTCTACGACTGTGCTTCCGCGCGCGCGGTGGAGATGGTGGGATTCCCGGCGATGATGCTCAGCGGTGGTGAGGTGTCCATCGCCATGAACGGCGTAATCGATTATGGATTCATGAATCTGACCGACATTGAGTGGATCACCAGCAGGATCAGTCAGACTTCGGCGCTACCATTGGCAGCCGACATTGAGGATGGTTTTGGAGGGCCCCTGGCCGTCTATCGCACTGCCAAGCGTATGGCCAAAGCCGGCGCCGGCGCGCTGCAGCTCGAAGATTCAAGTGATATGGAGGAAGCAACCAGCCTGCTGCCACGCGAAAAGTATTACGACAAAGTGAAGGCAGCTCTAGCTGCCCTTGAGGGCACGGAGTGCATCCTGATTGCGCGAACCAATGCCGACCCTGCAACGGAGCTCGATGAAGGCATTGAGCGCTGTCGCCGAGCGGTCGAATTGGGTGCCCAGATGACCACTGTCGTCAAACTCAACAATCTAGCGGACGCGCGATACGTGGCCAGCAGAGTCCCCGGCTGGAAAATGTACCCCGATGCGGCGGGCAGCAACGGCGTCCCGGAGGTCACCGTGGAGGACATCTATCCTCTGGGTTTCAACATGATGACCGTTCATTACCTGCTGAAAGCTGCGATGGACGGCATGCTGGAGCACGGCAAACGCAACGTTGCGCAGCAAGGCTGTCTGTACACCTGCGATAAGGTAGACGCGACCGGAGTGCTGGGCTGCAGCGCCACGCCGCTGTTTGATCCCAAGGGCTACATGGAACTGGAAGGTAGATTCAGCGGCATCCGCAAGGAATACACGATTGTGGGGCACCAGGTGGACGAATTTCCCCAAGGTTTCGTCCGCACTCCTATCACCGACAGGCTCTGAACGCCCAGGGCCTCGGCCCGTGGCGCGAGGGGTTGGTAGGACCTCGCCCACACAAGATGAATATCAGAGGTTCGATGCGCTCAGAGGCCAGCGTAGGCGGCTGTGCGGGAGCGAATACTTGCCCATGGCGAGTCCATCTGCAGACCGCCTGCCAAGGCGTGGCTGGGCACATTTTCGACCGAAGTTGGGGTAGACTGCGCCCCCCCGCGGCGGGCCCGGCGGCCTGGTGCGGTCAATATGAGGCTTTTTCGGGGTATTGAACTGGATACCTCGCTGCGTAATAAAATTATTGGGTTATGGGTTCATTTGGGGTCCCCTTAGTACCCCTCACTACATCGGAGCGGTAGTTCAGTTGGTTAGAATACCGGCCTGTCACGCCGGGGGTCGCGGGTTCGAGTCCCGTCCGCTCCGCCATTCGTAAAGTATGCTGCAGAACATCGGTGACATCCTCAAGGGCCAGCGCTGGCTGGCCTTCCTGATACTGGGATTGCTGATCCTGGTTTTTGCCCTCTGGGGAACCTACGGGGTCGTGGACCTGACCTTCGGTGCGCCGAAGTACGGCCTGAAGGTCAACGGCGAGGAGATCCCGGCCGCCACCCTGCAACAGGCCTGGCAGGAGCGCCAGTCGCAATACCAGCAGCAGACGCGCGCCGATATCCCGCCCGCCGTGCGCACGCAGCTGCAGAATCAGCTGCTCGATCAGTACACCCACGAGACCCTGATGCGCCAGCGCGCCACCGAGCGCGGCTTTCGTGTCAACGATGATTCGGTCATCCGCGCCTACAAGAGCGAGGCGGCCTTCCAGGTCGACGGCCAGTTCAACGACGTCGCCGCCAAGGGCATGCTGGCGCAGATCGGCATGAGCCCGGCCGAGTACGAGCGTCAGCTGCGCCGCACGCTGCAGATTTCCCAGCTCGAGCACAGCATGGAGCTCGGCGATTTCCTGACCGAGTCCGAGGTCAAGCGCGCCTTCGCCCTTGAAAACGAGCAGCGCCAGGTGCGTTATGCGCTGCTGCCGCTGGCCCCGTTCAGCGCCGCCGTCAAGGTGGACGATGCCAAGGCCAAGGCCTGGTATGACGCGCACCCGGATGATTACCTGAGCAAGGAATCCGTCCGCCTGCAGTATGCGGAACTCAGACTCGACACCATCGCTGCGGCGATCACCGTGACGCCTGAGGATCTCGAGGCCTGGTACAAGCAGAACCAGGCGCGTTACGTCGAAGCCGAGAAGCGCCGCGCGCAGCACATCCTGATCACCGTCGAGGGCAAGAAGGATGCCGCCGCGGATGCCGCGGCACTGGCCAAGGCCCAGGAGGTGCTCAAGGAGGCGCGCGCCGGCGGCGATTTTGCGGCCCTGGCCAAGAAGTACTCGCAGGACCCGGGCTCTGCCCGCCAGGGGGGCGATCTGGGCTGGGCGCTGCGTGGGGCGTACGTGAAGGAATTTGCTGACCAGCTGTTTGCGCTGAAGCCGGGCGAGATCAGCGAGCCGGTCAAGACCCAGTTCGGCTATCACATCATCAAGCTCACCGACGTGCAGCCCGAGCACGCGCGCACGCTGGCTGATGCCCACGATCAGATCGAGGCGGATTACCGGCGCGATCGGGCCTCCGATCTGTTCGGTGACCGGCAGGAACAGCTGCAGCAGAAGCTCGAGACCACCTCAGGCGCGGACCTGGCCTCGCTGGCGAAGGAATTTGGCATGACCGTGGGCGAGGTGCCCGACTACACACGCGGCGGAGGTGGTGCGTTGGGCGTCAGCGCGGACCTGTCCGGCGTGGTTTTCAGCGACACGGTGCTCAAGGACCAGCGCATCGGCGGGCCGGTGGCGCTGGCTGACGATCGGCTCGTTATCGTCAAGGTGCTCGAGCACCGGCCACCCAAGGCCTTGCCGCTGGCCGAGGTTCGCGCCGACGTCAATGCGGCGGTGGCCAAGGATGAGGGCACCAAGGCGGCGCGTGGCGCGGCCGATGCGGCGGTCAAGCGCTTGAACGCGGGCGCTAACCTCGATGCCGTCGCCAAGGAACTGCACACCACCGCGAGCGCAGCCGCCTACATGGATCGTGGCGATCCGCAGCCTCCGGCGCAGATTCGCGACGCGGCATTCGCGGTTACGGGCGTAGGCGCCGGCAAGCCCGTGTACCAGGCGATCGCTATGGACGAGGGCGGTGCGGCGGTTGTGGGGGTGCTTTCGGTAAGGCCCGGTGCGCCCGGTGCCAACCCGGCCAACGATCAACAGCTGGTGGCTAGCTTCGCGCAACGCCACAGCCAAGCGGACCTGGCCGCTTACCTGGCCGAAATGCAGCGGCGCGCGAACGTGCGCCGTAACCTCGCCATATTCAACTAGCGGCTGGCTCGAGTCAGTTCGAGCAATTATTGCCGCCGGCCAGTCCGGCCAGCGCCCGGCAGGCATTCACCGAGCGCATCGAGCCGTCGGCAGTCTGCACGGTATCGGTCGAGGCGCTCAGCAGGGCGTGCGCGCGGCCGGCATCCAGCCGCGATTCCTTGGCAAGCAGCAGGGCGGTGATGCCGGTGATCTCGCCGGTGGCGATTGAGCTGCCGGAGAAGAAATCGTAGCGGCCGCCCGGCGCCAGCGTCAGCACTTCCCGGCCCGGGGCCTGCAGCACCCCGGCGATGCCGCTGCGGTCTTCCGATCGCGCTACACCGAGCACCCGGTCGACGCTTCCGGGGAACGAGGGCGAATCGCTCTCGGGACCCACGATGATGATCCCGGCGCGCAGCGCGCGCTCGGCGAGCTGAGCGAGCAACGGATCGGGCGGCCCGGTCAGGCTGAGGTTGATGATCTTCGCCTTCAGTTCGATCGCGGCGGCGAGCGCCTGCGCGAGGGTAAAGGAATTGCAGCGCGCATCATCGTGCCCTTCCTGCAGCTGCCAGCAGGCCTTGAGCGCCAGCAGGCGCGCCTCGGGCGCAATGCCAGTGATGCCGACACCGTTATCGGCATTGGCGGCGATCACTCCGGCGATGGCCGTGCCATGGCGGTCGAGCTGAAAGCGCTTGGCATCGTCGTCGACGAAGTTGCGTTGCGCATCGATGCGCCCCCGCAGGTCGGGGTGATCGCTGGCGAGTCCGGTGTCGATGAGTGCGATGCGCACGCCGCGCCCGCGCGACACTTGGTGGGCCTGAGCGATGTCCATGCGCTGATTGCCGAATTGCACGCCTTTATAGGGATCTTCGCTCGCGGTCTGGACTGAATACTCCTGCAGCGGTTCCACGAGCGCCACGCGGCGGTCCGTGCGCAGGCGCTCCAAGAGCGCTTCGCGTGTCACGCCCGGGGGCACTTCCATCACGGCGCAATGCAATCGCAGCAGGCTGATGGGCCAGGCGGCCACCGGCTGCAGGTGGTATTCGGTGCTAAGTCTGCCAAGCGTGCGGCGGGCACCGTCGCTGACCACGTAGTTGCCGGTGCTGCTGTAGCTGCGGCCGGTGCTGCCGGCGCGCATCGAGAGTGAGTCCGGTTCGTTGGCAACCGCGAGCACGATGAACTTCTCGGAATTCGCCTGCGCTGCCGGTGCCAGAGCGTCGGGACGCACCGCCATGGGACCCGCGCCACTCGCGCAGCCGGCCAGTAGCACGACGAGCGCCGCAAGGCTGAGGCGGGCGCCGCGCATCTTGTTATTGAGCTCCGAGCTCGGCAAAGCGTACCCGCGGGTCGGCACGCAGCCGCGCTGCGGCCGCCGGCACCAGCGCCTGCGACTTGGCATCGCGCGGCACCAGCGTATAGACGCCCGCATCACTCGGGCCCGCCGCCACGACCAATCCTGCACCGTGCAAGATCTCCTTGAGATCAGCCAGGCGCACCTGATCATCAAATATGGCCTTGATGACCGTACCTCCGGCGCTCGGGGCTGGAGTGCTGTCCGTGACCGTGCGATACGCTACCGCATCCGGCCGCATCCACAGCACTCCGCAGAGCACCAGGATCGCCGCGGCCTGTGCGGCCAGCGTGGCGCGCACCCAAGGGCGAAATCCGCCGCTGCGCGATGGGTTCATCGGCCGCGAGCTTTGTTCGCCCGCCGCGCGGCTGCGCAGGAGCGTGGAGCCCGCGGCTTCCGCCTCGATGCGCTTCCACAATTGATTGAAGGAGGCCTGCGGCGCGAATTCCACTGTGGTCTCACGCGTCAGTGCATCGCGAATGCGCCGTTGCGCGGCGAGGTCGTTGCGGCACGAATCACATTGCTCCAGGTGATCATTGAGCCAGCGGGCCTCGGTGGCCTCGATGCGGCCATTGACCATCCAGGGCAGCAGTTCGCTCGCACGTACGTGTTCGTTCATTGAGGTACTCACTGAAGGGGTGGCACACCGGCCAGCCCGGGAAGGAGGGCGCGCAGTTTCACGCGCGCATGGAACAGTCGAGTCTTAACCGTATTGACGGGGCAATTCATGATTTCGGCGATTTCCTCGCAGGAATGTCCATGACCATAGGCGAACTCGAGCGCCAGGCGCTGCTCCAGGGGCAGTTGCTGCATGCCCTGGAGAATCCATTCGGAAGTCTCCGCTTCGCCCAGTTCATCCGGGGCCACCAGCGAGACCGTTTCCAGGGGCGTGGTGTCCATCGGACGCTGTCCGCGGCTCTTTAGCGACTTGAGCGCCCGGCGGTAAGCAATGCCGATGATCCAGGTGGAGACCCGCGATTCGCCGCGGAACTTGGCCGCCCGGCGCCAGACCACCCACATCGTGTCGTTAATGATCTCCTCGGCCAGCTCGTACCGGTGTGTCAGCCGGGTCAGGAATCGCGCCAGGCGCCGGTGATAGGCGATGTACAGGTCGCGAAACGCGTCCCGATCGCCGGCCACGACGCGGCCGAGCAGCAGGCGATCGCTTTCGTCGCGTTGCTGCTGCAGATGGCTGGGGGGTGCTGACATGGGTGCGCGCATAGTTTCGGTGATCACCGGTAGGTGCCCGGCGCCGCTTGGCTCGGTTCAACGCCGGGTCAAAATACCCAGGTTAGGGTACCCACCAAGGGGCCGCCTTCCGGTCCTAGGGCGTACTGCCGGTGGGCGGCATTCTGCGCCCAAATCCAGGCCAGATTCACGCGCCAGTGACCATATTTCCAGCCCAGCGTGGCGTCCCCGTAGGCGTAGGTGGCGTAATCGAGCCCCGGGGGGTAGTAGTAGCCCACACCGAGGGCCAGGTCCAGGCGGGCGGGCAGGTCACGGTGCCAGCTGCCTTCCACGGTCCATACCTGACGATGTTCGGCCAGACCGTCCGAATAGGAATACAGCGCCACCTGGGGTGTCCAACTGGCGGCCAGCCGGAACTGATCGCGCCAGGTGAGCGAGGCACGCAACTCGCTGTAATCGTAATCCACATACCGCGGGTCATTGGGGTAGCTGTAATA
>Ga0207711_10001824_pt1 | contig 19430 bp, 16 predicted proteins | sample KBSS34metaG_FD_184401 | JGI IMG/M metagenome (GOLD analysis project Ga0207711, IMG submission 184401) | Switchgrass rhizosphere microbial communities from Kellogg Biological Station, Michigan, USA - KBS S3-4 metaG (SPAdes) (version 2) | ecosystem: Host-associated > Plants > Roots > Rhizosphere...
AGACGATCTCATAGCAGATCTGCACCCCCGCCTTGCCCCAGCGGCCGAAGTCGTACGTGCGCGGACCCGGGCCGGGGAGGAAGTCGATCGACCCGGCCACGAGGCGCGAGGCGCCGAGCGGCTCGAGCAGCCAGCGCAGCGCCAGATACTCGCCATAGGGCACGAGGTGCGCCTTGGCGTAGCCGGCAAGGATGTTGCCGCGCCAGTCGATCGCGGTGACGGCGTTTCGCGCGCCGATCGGGTTCTCGTGCGTGCCGTCGAAGTCGAGGTCGACCGCGCCGGTCAGGAGCAGGCTGTAGGGGCCGATGACACGGCCGATCCGCGCCCGCGCCGCCTCGGGGTCGGCGGCATAAGTCAGCTGCCGATAGAAGTAGTCGGGATAACCGTCGCGCAAGTAGTCGACGAGGCCGGATTCGGGCCAGAACACCAGTCGCGTCTCGCCGGGGCGCTGCGGCAGCGTGAGACGCGCCATCTTCATGAAGTGCGGCTCGTAGTTGCGCGGGTCCTCCAGCGTCTCCTGGCGCAAGTCCGGCTGGATCAGCGTGAAGGGTATGCCGCCTTCCTCGCGCGCGAGGTAGCGGGCGGGCAGCACGATCTGCAGCGCGAGCGCGGCCGAGAGCGCAAGGACGGCGACGGACCAGGCGAGCCGGGTAGCGCCCCGCGCCGCGATCGCCTCGCGGATCAGCCGGTGAAAGGCGGCGCAAAGCAGCACCAGCACGCCCGACAGGCCATACGTGCCGATCCACGGCGTGAGCACCGCGAGCCCTTGCGAGGAGAACGGGCCGAGCAGCGCGACGCCGAGCGGATTCCACGGGAAACCGGTGAAGACCCAGCCGCGCATCCATTCGGTGACGATCCAGAAGCCCGCCAGCGCCGGCCCGACCGAGGCGGGGTGGAGGTTTGGCCGTTCGCCCGCGACCCGGCCCCAACGCTTGGCGAGCAGCCAGGTGGCGAGCGTGGCCAGCGCCGGGAACAGCGCGAGGTAGAGCGAGAGCAGGACCACCGCGATCCCGCCGAGCCATGCGGGCATCTCGGCCTGGTAGGTGAAGGCGGTGGCGATCCAGTTGTCGCCGATGGTGAAGTGCGCCAGGCCGAACAGCCAGCCGAGCTGGAAGGCGCGCGAGGCGCGCGGCGCTCGGGCAATCAGTTCGATGAGCCAGGCGATCCCCAGGATCGTCGCCGGCCACCATCCGAGCGGCTGGAAACCGCAGGCGGCAAGCGCGCCTGCCCCCAGCGCTCCGGTGTGGGGATGACGCAGGGCGCCGACCCAGGCGTCTCGCGAGTGCAGCCGAAGCGATCTCATGCGTGCCGCCATGCCGGTCCGGGCAGCCGCGCGCAAGCGGATGCGGCGCCGGTCATACCGCTGAGGCGCAAGGGCAAGCCGTGCGCCTCAGCAGCGGTACGTTGGGAAGATCAGTTCACCACCTCGAGCGCGCCGCTGGCGTCGTCGGCCGGCGGAGCGGCCTTGCGGGTGCGGCGGCGGGGCTTGGCTGGAGCGTCCTCGGCGACCTCGTCCTTGCGGCCGATCGAGGGCGGCAGGCTGGCGGGATCGAAGCTGGCCGGCTGTTCGGCGGCGGGTTCGGACGCGGCGGAAGCCTGGTTTTGACCCTCGGCGTCCTGACCCTCGGCCTCGGCCTGGCGGCGCGGCTTGCGCTGGCGGGCCGGACGAGGCCCCCGGCTCTCGCGCAGGAAGGGGTTCTCGACCGGCTCGTAGATCGAGGCATCGCCTTCGGCGACTTGCGCGGCCGGCTCGGACGCGGCCTCCAGCTCCGGGTTCGGCTCGGTGCGCGGGGCGCGTTCGGGACGAGGCCCACGCTCGCCGCGCGGCTCGCGGTCCTGACGATCGGCGCGCGGTTCACGCTCTTGGCGATCCTGGCCCTGGCGATCCTGGCCCTGGCGATCCTGGCCCTGGCGATCCTGGCCCTGGCGATCCTGGCCCTGGCGATCTTGGCGATCGGCGCGCGGTTCGCGATCCTGACGATCGCCCCGGTCCTGCCGCTCCTGCCGCTCGGGACGGGGGCCACGCTCCTGGCGTCCTTCGGCCGGCGCATAATTGCCGTTTGCCGAGCCGTTGCCATTGGCCTGGTTCGGCGCCCGCTCGTAGGGCATCGCCTCGGGGTAGTAATCGTCCTCGGCGTAGTCGTCGCCATACTCGGCGGGCCGATCCTCGCGACGCGGCTGGCGGGAATCCTCCTGCCGCTGGCGCTGGTCGGCTAGCACGCGGAAATAGTGATCGGCGAACTGGAGATAGTACTCCTCGGTCACGCGGTCACCGTTCAGGTGCGCGTCGAGCGCGAGCTTGCGATACTTCTCGAGAAGCTGCGGGGCGTTGCCCCGGGCGCGGCTGTCGATACGGTTGAGCTGCTGTCCGCCTTGCTGACGATTGTTGCCGCGGCCACGCCGACGGTTATTATTACGATTGTTATTCAAGGATATGTCCTCAAAACCCCGGGCTGGCAAACCCTGTTAGGTTCACGACGCCGCATGTCGCTCCATCACGAATCGCATCGTGCGTCCGTGATCCCGACATCTGCCGAGCCGCAACTCCCCCGCCGCGACCATTTGCAAATGCTGGAGTAGAACCGGGTATGGGAAGTTCACGTCCATATGCCGGTTCGTCAGCAGACTTAGGGGCTGTACCAGACAATTCCAAGCGAAATCTTATCCGCCCGTCGCGAATTCCACGGTTCTCTCGCGTCCCGCAAGGTCGCGGTGGACCCGGCCGGCAAGGCCCGCCGCCGCGCCGATGGCCAGCACGTCCGCGGCCTGGGTCGCGCCGATCTCGACCAGCGCGGCGCCGCCGGGGGCGAGCAGTCCCGGCAATTGCGGGACGAGCACGCGGTAGTCGTCCAGGCCTTCAGGTCCGCTGAACAAGGCGCCGGCCGGCTCATGGTCGCGCACCGAGGGGGCAAGCTCGGCCTCGCTCTCGACATAGGGCGGGTTGGCGAGGATCAGGTCGAAGGGGGCGCCCAGCGGCTCCGCCCACCCCGGCTGCGTCCAGTCGGCGCGCAGGAACGCGGCGCGATCGCTAAGGCCCAGGCTCTGCGCGTTGGCCCGGGCGATGGCAAGCGCCTCCTCGCTGCGGTCGATCCCCAGCCCCCGTGCCTCGGGCCGGTGGGCGAGCACCGCCAGCAGCAGCGCGCCCGAGCCGGTGCCGCAATCGAGCACCCGGCCCAGCACCCGGTGCGGTGCCGGCGCGGCGGCGAGCGCGGCCTCGACCAGCACCTCGCTGTCGGCGCGGGGGATGAGCACGGCGGGCGAGACCTGGAAAGAGAGCCCGAAGAACTCCTGCGTGCCTACGATGTAAGCGACGGGTTCGTGTGCGGCGCGCCGTTCGATCAGCCCGGCGAAGGCAGCCGGCGCTGGGTCGGCCATGTGCCGCAGCAGGAGATCGGACCGGGAGACGCCGAGCGCGTGGGCCATCAGCACTTCGGCATCGAGCCGGGCGGTGTCGCTGGTGGCGCAGAGTTGCGCGGTCGCGGCGCGCAGGGCTTGGGAGACGGTCAAGCCGCCGCTTGGCCCGCTCCCTTCAGGGGAGGGGAGAGGAAGCTCCATCGCCGGTCCCCTCAGCCATCCATCGCCGCCAGCCGCTTGGCCTCGTCCTCGGCGATCAGCGCGTCGATCAGTTCGGCCAGACCCGGCCCTTCGAGCACTTCGGGCAGGCGGTGCAGGGTCAGGTTGATGCGGTGGTCGGTCACGCGGCCTTGCGGGAAATTGTACGTGCGGATGCGCTCGGAGCGGTCGCCCGAGCCGACCATCGCCTTGCGCGCCTCGGCCTCGGCCCCTTGCGCCTCGTCGCGCATCTTCTCGTAGAGGCGCGCGCGCAGCACCTGCATCGCCTTGGCCTTGTTCTTGTGCTGGCTGCGCTCGTCCTGGCAGATCACCACGAGATTGGTCGGCAGGTGCGTGATGCGCACTGCCGAATCGGTGGTGTTGACGTGCTGGCCGCCGGCGCCGCTGGCGCGGTAGATGTCGATCTTGAGGTCCTTGTCCTCGATCTGCACGTCGACTTCGCTCGGCTCGGGCAGCACCGCCACGGTCGCCGCCGAGGTGTGGATGCGCCCGCCGCTCTCGGTCACCGGCACGCGCTGCACCCGGTGCACGCCGCTCTCGAACTTGAGCTTGGCGAAGACGCCGGTGCCCGCGACGTTGGCGACGACTTCCTTGAAGCCGCCGATGTCGCTGGCGTTGGCGCTGATCATCTCCATCCGCCAGCCCTGCTCGGCGGCGTAGCGCTCGTACATGCGGTAGAGATCGGCGGCGAACAGCGCGGCCTCGTCGCCGCCGGTGCCGGCGCGGATCTCCAGCATCGCCGGGCGCTGGTCGGCGGCGTCGCGCGGCAGCATGGCGATGGCGAGGCGATGCTCCGCGTCGGGCAGCTCGGCCTTGAGGCGGGCCACCTCCTCTTCGGCCAGCGCGCGCATGTCGGGATCGGGATCGTCGAGCTTTTGCAGGCTTTCGAGCTCGCCGCGCATGGCCAGCACTTCCGAGGCGACGCGCGCCACCGGCTCCAGCTCGGCATAGTCCCGGCTGGCAGCGACGAACGCCTCGCCCTCCAGCGTGCCCGACGCCAGCCGCGCCTCGAGCTCGGCCAGGCGGCCGGCGAGCTGCTGCAGGCGATGTTCGGAAAGGGTGGTCATCTGACCATTGACAGCCGGAGAGAAAAAGAGCCGCCGTGAGTAACGGCCCGCTTCCAATCTAGAACATCAACGTCAAAACGATCTCTTAACAGCCTCTTCAATGCAATGTTCAAGCGCCCGCGAGTCCTGTGGCGATCACTTATAAATCGTTTAACACGCAAGTCAAAGTGAACACCGTCTCCGCTTTCAGCTAAGATTAAAACATAATCGACGCCAAGTTTCCGTGCGCGATCGAATCGCTTGCGAACGTTGCCTTCCGCTATAAGTACGGATGGCATCTCCGCGCTGCGAATCAGCCGCTCAATTTCTCGCCCGAGCCGAACAAGTCCTTTGTGTTCACTCTCGATCACGACCGCCGCAGAACGAACGGGCTTGCCAACGTCTCCCACCAGCATCGCAAGGCGTTCGATTCCTGCAGCCCAGCCGACTGCCGGCGTCGCCGGACCGCCCAGCGCCTCCATCAACCCGTCATATCGGCCACCGCCTAACACCGTACCCTGTGCCCCGAGCCGATCGGTGGTGAACTCGAAGGCAGTGTGGCGGTAATAGTCCAATCCCCGAACCAACGCATATGCGCGGGTCCACTGCACACCGCTTTCATCCAGTCCTTCTGTAACGGCCGCGAAGAAGTCCTGCGCCTCAGCCGACAAGTAGCTGTCGATCTTCGGCGCAGCGTCGGCGAAGGGGCGGTCGCGCGGGTCCTTGCTGTCGAGGATGCGCAAGGGGTTGCGCTCCAGCCGGTCCTGCGAATCCTCCGAAAGCTCGGCGCGGTGGGCGAGGAAGTATTCGACCAGCGCCGAACGCCACGCCTCACGGCTCGCCGCGTCGCCCAGCGTGTTGAGCTGCAAGGTCACGCCATCGGCAATGCCCAGTTCGCGCAGCAGCTGGTCGGCCATCACCAGCAGCTCGACGTCGGCGGCGGGCTCGGCCGCGCCGATCACTTCGGCGTCGATCTGGTGGAACTGGCGGTAGCGCCCCTTCTGCGGCCGCTCGTAGCGGAACAGCGGGCCATGCGTCGCCACCTTCAGGGGCGCATACTGCTGCCAGCCTTCGGTCAGGTAGGCCCGCGCGATGCCGGCGGTGAACTCGGGCCGCAGCGTCAGCGATTCGCCGCCGCGATCCTCGAACGAGTACATCTCCTTGGAGACGACATCGGTGGTCTCGCCCAGCGAGCGGCTGAACACCGCGGTCTTCTCGAACACCGGCATCTCCACCCGGCGGAAGCGGTAGAGGCGGCGCACCCGCTCGAAGGTCTCGACGACATGCGCGAAAGCCTCGGCGTCGGGGCCGAAGATGTCCTGGGTGCCGCGGATCGCCTGAGGAGTCTTGAGGGCCTGAGGAGTCTTGAGAGGCGGTGTGGTGTTCATGCGCGCGCGCTTAGACGGATTTGCGCGGGGGCGCAAAGCATGGCCATGCAAACGCCCTGTCCCGTCCATTGGGGACTTGCCGCACCGGGGCGGTGACGGCAATTGAAGCACGATGAAGAGAAAATTCGCGGTCGCGCCGCTCCTGTTCGCCTCTGTTGCCCTATCTTCGCTCGTCCAGGCCCAACCGGCTTCGAGCCCGGGCCAAGGCAACAGCGCCCCTCAGCCCACCGCGCTGCCCGCGCCCATCCCTGCCTCGCGCGACGTGCCCTATCCCGGCACGATCGCGCTCTCCATCGACGCTACCGACTTGCGCCGCGCGGTCTACCGCGTGACCGAGACGATCCCCGTGCCCAAGGGAACGCGCGACTTCACCTTGCTCGAGCCGCTCTGGCTGCCCGGCGCCCATTCGCCCGAGAACAGCGTCGCCCTGTTCGCCGACATCCGCTTCGAGGCGGACGGCAAGCCGGTCGCCTGGCAGCGCGATCCCGTCGCCACCAACGCCTTCCACCTCGCCTTGCCGGAAGGCACGCGGCAAGTCGTCGCGCGCTTCGTCCACACCTCGCCGCTGCAGACCAGCGAGGGCCGGGTGACGATGACGCAGGAGATGCTGAACCTGCAGTGGGACAAGATGACGCTCTACCCGGCAGGCTACTTCGCCCGGCAGATCCCGGTCGAGCCGCAAGTGACCGTGCCGGCGGGCTGGACCGTCTACACCGCGCTCGACGGCATGAGCCGCCAGGGCGATGCCGTGCGCTGGGCCAAGGTCGACTACGCCACGCTGGTCGATTCGCCGATCTTCGCCGGCAAGTACGCCAAGAGCTTCGACCTCGGGCAGAACATCAAGCTCGACCTCATCGGCGACGAGGCCAAGAACCTGGAGCTCAAGCCCGAGCACCTGCAGACCTACCGCAACCTTGCCGACCAAGCGGTGAAGACGTTCGGCGCGCGCCACTTCGACCACTACGACCTGCTGACGGCGCTGACCGACCGCATGGGCAGCATCGGCCTGGAGCACCATCGCTCCAGCGAGAACCAGATGGAGCCCGATACGCTGACCGATTGGGACAACACCGCGTGGGACCGCAACGTGCTGCCCCACGAGCTGGTGCACAGCTGGAACGGCAAGTACCGCCGCCCGGCCGACTTGTGGACGCCCGAGTACCAGACCCCGATGCGCGACACACTATTGTGGGTCTACGAAGGGCAGACGCAGTTCTGGGGCATCGTCCTCGCCGCGCGCTCGGGAGTGCAGGACAAGGAGACGGTGCTCGGCATGTTCGCCACCAACGCCGGGCGCTATTCCGCCGGCCAGCCCGGCCGCGCCTGGCGCTCGGTCGAGGACACCACCCACGATCCGATCCTCAACAACCGCGCGCCGCTGCCCTACTCCTCGCTGACCCGCGCAGAGGATTACTACAACGAGGGGTCGCTGGTGTGGCTGGAGGCGGACCAGATCATCCGCTCGGGCACCGGCGGCAAGAAGGGCCTGGACGATTTCGCCAAGGCCTTCTTCGGCATGCGCGACGGCGACTGGGGCGAGCTGACCTATACCTTCGACGATGTGGTAGGCACGCTGAACTCGGTCTACCGCTATGACTGGGCCGCGTTCCTGCGCGACCGCATCTACCAGCCCGGCCGCCCCGCCCCGCTCGCGGGAATCGAGAAGGCCGGCTATCGCCTGGTCTGGAAGGAAAAGCCCAACAAGTACCAGGCCGGCGTCGCCAAGTACGGCAAGTACCTCGACCTCACGTATTCGCTAGGCATGACGGTAAAGGAAGACGGCACCGTCGGCGCCACGCTGTGGGACAGTCCCGCCTTCAACGCCGGCATCGTCAACACCGCCAAGATCGTCGCGGTGAACGGCACCGCTTATGACGGCGACGTGCTCAAGGACGCGATCACCGCGGCCAAGGGCGGCAACAAGCCGATCGAACTGCTGGTGAAGCGCGGCGACCAATACCAGACGGTGCCGGTCAATTGGAATGGCGGCTTGCGCTATCCGTGGCTGGAACGGGCCGGCACTACTCAGGACACGTCCCTAGATCGCCTGCTGGCGCCTCGCCGTTAGGAGTAAATCAACCATCCAAACCGCATTGCAGCGCAGCATACACGCGGCTAAGCCGGCCGCGTTGCTGTCAACGTGAGCGCCGAGGGGGCGTTTCCAGGGAAGGACTGCTATGCGTATCGACATGATTCCGGTCGGAAAGAATCCGCCTGAGAGCCTCAACGTGATCATTGAGGTTCCGGTCGGCGGCGAACCGGTGAAGTACGAGTTCGACAAGGCCTCGGGCGCCCTGTTCGTCGACCGCATCCTGCACACGCCGATGCGGTACCCCGCGAACTACGGCTTCGTGCCGCACACGCTCTCGCCCGACGGTGATCCGCTCGACGCGCTGGTGATCGCCCGCTCGCCGTTCATCCCGGGCGCGGTCGTCTCGACCCGGCCGATCGCGGTGCTGAACCTGGAAGACGAGGCCGGCGGCGACGAGAAGCTCGTCTGTGTGCCCGACGATTCGGTGTTCCCCTACTATTCGAACGTGAACGAGAAGGACGATCTGCCCGGCATCGTCATGGAGCAGATCGAGCACTTCTTCACCCACTACAAGGACCTGGAGAAGAAGAAGTGGGTGCGCGTCGGCCACTGGGGCGGCGCCGAGGACGCACGCCGCATCACGCTGGAGGCGATCGAGCGCTACAAGCAGGACAAGGACGGCAAGGCAGCCGCCTGACATCCTCCCGATGTCGGTAAAAAGGAGCCGGCGGAGCGATCCGCCGGCTCTTTTGCGTATGAGGTCGGCTTGGACGCTCGCGCCACAGCGTCGACCCGGGCTCGACCCAGGTCCGGTTCCGGCAAATCACTGCCTTTTCCGGCACCGGTCCTGGCGGTTCGGCAATGCCGCAACCGGACCCGGGGCTAAGCCCGGGTCGACGGCGCGCTCACCGCACCCGCCGATTGACTTGGCCTAAGATGGGTATAGCCTTCCAACCGCCGCTTTTCTTGAATGCCCAAGACAAAACCACGCATCGGATCAGCGGCGACAAGTTCCGGCGTCCTGCCGGAGCGTTGGAAGAGGGGCTTCATCCATGAAAAGCATGCGCATCTTGGCTGCTGTAGGCGCCGTCTGCTTGGGTTTCGTGGGACCCAATTTGGCTTTGGCCGCCGGCGAGTGGCCGCTCGACTCTGGTGACTACGTGGAAGTCTCTATGATCAAAGTCGATGATGGCCATGCGCTCGACTATGCCAACCAACTCGCCGGCCAGTGGCGCGCGTCGCAGGACTATTCCAAGACGCAAGGGTGGATCAGCAAGTACGAGGTCTGGACCAACGAGTACCCGCGCGCGGGCGAGGCCGACGTCTACCTTATCACCTGGCTGCCGCGCCTGCCCGACGCGGCCGAGAGCGCCAAGCGCAACGACGCCTACCTCAAGTACATGAAGACCACCGAGACGCAGATGCAGGCGGCTTCGGGAAAGCGCGCCGAATGGCGGCACCTAGCCGGCATGATGCTCCTGCGCCAGCAGGTCTGGTCGAAGTAGCAAGCTCGCCGCGGGGGCCGCTGCCGCGGTGTGCGGCCCCGCGATATCGGCGTTCGAGAGACTGTCCTTTTTAAAGCGGCACCGGCCCGCCCCCACCCGACCTCCCAACGAGTGTACCCTATGGGAGGTCGGGTGGGGGCGCGGGCCGGTGCCGATTCATGCGGACAGGCCTTTAGCCGCTGGCGTGCTTGTCCGCCTTGCGCTTGCCCAAGCGCATGCCCGCCTCCAGCCGCGCGCGAAGCTGGCCGTAATAGGCCTCCAGGAACGGCCGCGCGCGCCAGGGATCGACATCGCGGCCGATCTTGCCGGCAATCGTCGCCTGCACTTGCTCCAGCACCGCCTCGCGCCCTTCGCGCAGGATGCGTTCGAGCGTCTGCAGCTCGTACTCGCCGTAGATCGCGAGTTCGGCATCGCTGAACAGGTACTCCGCGCCCGCAGGCTGGGCGGCGGGGGCCATCGGCGCCTCGAGCGTGCGGCGCGGCGCCTCGACCACCCAGGTGCCGGCGATCACGTCGCCCGCGCGCAGATGGTCGCGGTTGAAGCAGGGCATCAGCAGGAACAGCGCGAACCACGCAGTCGCGGCGAGCCAGGCCGGGCCGCTGTCGACCCCGGCGCGCGCGATCAGCACGACCGGGATGAACAGCTCGATGTCGCGCATCAGGTTGCGGGCGATGACCATCTCGGCGGTGAGGCGTCCGCCGTCGCGCGCGGCGATGCGGATGCCGGTCATGCGCTTGCCGGGCGTGGCGCCGCGCGCGCCGAGCTCGAACCACAGGAAATAGGCGTAGCGTGCCAGGAACGTCAGGACGATCATCAGCACGACCACGAATTGCAGCGCCAGCGGCGCCTCGCGGCCGGTGCCCAGCCGGCCGATCATCCCGGCAACGCCGCCCGCCAGCGAGAACAGCGCGATGATCAGGACGAGGAACCCGGTGAACAGCACCGCGATGTCGAGCATCAACGCCCCGGCCCGCGCGCCCAGGCCCGCGACCGTCAGCGGCAGGGCCACGCCCTCGGGCGTGACCAGCGTGCGGTCGCGGCCAGTCCGGGCGAGCCGCGTCGGAATCGCCCGGGTCGCCCTGGCTCGTCGGGTCAGCGCCATTCGCGCACCTCGCCGGGACCGCGCGCGAAGGCGAAGAAGTAGGCGAGCCAGAACGCCAGCATGAAGCCGCCGATGGCGAGGCGCCCCGGCGTGTTGTCGACCAGTTGGCGCGCGAAACCCTCCAGCAGCGCGGCGGCGACCAGCATCAGCACCACGCCCGCCATGACTTGTGCCGCCCGGCGGCCCGCCTCGGCCGCCGCGGCGAGCACGCTGCGCTCGCCCGGAAACGCCATCGCCCGGCCGATATGCAGGCCCGCTCCGCCCGCCAGCAGGATCGCGAACAGCTCGGTCGTGCCGTGGACGCTGATCCAGGCGGCGAAGTCGATGGTCAGGCCGGCACCGTGGTAGAGCCACAGCATGGCGCCCAGGATGGCGGTGTTCTGCACCAGCAGCATCAGCGTCGGGATGCCGAAGGCGAACCCCAGCGCGAACGATAGGATCGAGACACCCGCGTTGTTGCTGAACAAGAAGGCGGCGAAGGCGCCCATGCCGTCCTGGCCGCCGTGGCCGAACAGCGTGCCCTTGAGCGTCGCCGCGCTGGCGCCGGGCACGCGCGCGTCGCCGAAACCTCCGGGCACGAGCGCGCCGTACCACTCCGGATCGTGCGCCACGAGCAGCCAGCCGACCAGTACGCCCGCCACCATCACCGCGAACGCGATGGCGAGGTCAACGCCCAGCCCGCGCACCGCCCGGCTCCAGCCGCCGCCCAGGAACCCGCGCAGCCACGCGACCAGCGAGCTTCGCGGCCCGTAGACCACGAACCAGGCGCGCTGCACCAGCGCTTCGAGATAGCCCAGTGTCGCCGCATCGAGCGAGATCGCGCGCGCGATCGAGAGGCTCGAGGCGACGGTGCGGTAGAGCTGCGGCAGGGCCAGCAGTTCCTCGTCCGAAATACGCCGCAAGCGGCCCTTCTCGGCGGCGAGCACGATCGCTTCCAGCCGCTGCCAATCGGCCTCGCGCTCCAGCCGGAAGCGGTCGGAGCGCAAGAGCGCGCCCAGCAGATTGGGCGTGAGGGTGTCGGGGGTGGTCATGTGTACGGCACCCTGCCCCTTCCCCCTCGATGGGGGAAGGATACGAAGGCTTGGCGGCTCGTCCGCCTAGCCGCAGTGGGATGGGGGTGAGGGTGCGTCCTTAAGCAGGATTTAAACCGAGAGCTCACCCCCATCCAAGCTCCGCTAGCTCCTGACGAAGCAAGCTGCGCTATCCTTCCCCCATCGAGGGGGAAGAAATGGCATCGCGCTCCCCTCACCCGATCACCCCGCTGCGCTTGATCGCCATGTAGGCGTCGAGCAGTCGGGTGCCGATGCGGTCCCAAGGTGCTTCGATCACGTCGACGCCGAGCTGGCGCAGGCGTTGCAGCACCAGCGCGCGCTGGCGCAGCAGGCCGTCGGCGGAAACCGCCATCGCCAGGGTATCGAGGTCGGCCGGCTCGGCGGTGGAGAGCTGCTCCAGTTCCTCGTCGGCCAGGGTCACGAACAGCACCACGTGCTTGGCGACGAGGCGCGAGACGCTCTCGATCATCAGCTCGGCACCGGTCGGATCGGTGAAGTCGGAGAACACGACCACCAGCGACCGCCGCGTCAGCCGGGCCGACAGTGTCGCCATCGCCAGGGTGAAATTCGGCTCCTCGGGCCGGTAGTCGAGCGCGGCGGCGGCACGCTGCAGGCGGTGGAACTGCGCCGAACCGGACACGAACGGGCTCATCGCCTCGGGACGGGCGGCAAAGCCGAACAGCGCCACCCGATCGCCGCCCTTGAGCGCGACGTAAGCGGTGGTCAGCGCCGCGCTCGCGGCCCGGTCGATGCGCGGCATGCCGGCGACCGGCTCGCACATCGCCTGGCCGCAATCGAAGGCGAAGACGATCTGGTTGTTTCGCTCGGTCTCCATCTCCTTGGCATAAAGGTGGCGGTGCCGGGCCGAGGCCTTCCAGTCGATCCGGCGGCGATCCATGCCGGGCTGGTACTCGGCCAGTGCCTCGAACTGGGTGCCCTCGCCCCGGATGCGCCGGGCGATGAGGCCGAACTGGGCATCGCGCAGGAAAGTCTGCAACGCCGGGCTGCGCACCGCGGCAAGGTTGGGCCAGACGCGCACCGCCTCGTCGAGCGCGCGCGCATGCTGGCGTGCGCCGAGCCCGAGCGGCCCGGTCCAGCGCAGCCACGCGGCGGAGACGGCTCCGGTACCGCGCCGCGAGGGGGTAAACGCCGCGCGCCCGCTGGTATCGACACGCTCGCCGGCAAGCGCCGCCGTCACCCGGCCGCCGGGCGCCAGGCGCGGATCGCAGGCCAGCGCGGCCTCGACGTGCGAGCGACGACCACCGGCGAACCGCGCGCGGACGGCGAAGGCATGTTCGGCACCGACCTCGGCATCGTGCGGCACGCCCACGGTAAGGCTCTCCAGCCGCCCGGCGAGCACGCCGTCGAGCACGATCAGCCCCAGCACCGCCAATCCGAGCGCCGCCGCTGCCAGCCACAACCCCGGCGCGACCGCCGCGACCAGCACCGCCACCGGAGCCGCGCCCGCAAGCAGGGCGACGGCTCGGCCGGTCGGGACAATCGGGGCAGCGGGTCGGCGCAAGCGAATCTCCTGTTTGTGCCAGATAGGCTACGATTTAGAACAAGTCAAGAACAATCAGCGCGGCGCCTCCGTGGCCGCGACCAGCCCGGCAACGAGATCCTCGACCTGACGCCCCTCGATCTCGGCAGACGGGCTGAGCGCCAGGCGGTGGCGCAGCACGCCCGTGGCAAGCGCCTTCACATCGTCGGGCAGAACGTAGTCGCGCCCATCGAGCGCCGCCCGCGCCCGCGCCGCGCCGGCCAGCAGCACCGCCGCGCGCGGGGACGCACCGAGCGACAAGTCATTGCTCTCGCGCGTCGCCCGCACCAGCCGCACCACGTAGTCGGCGACCGGCGCGGCGAGTGTCACTTGCGCCACCGCTTCGGCCGCCGCCGCAAGCTGCTCGGGCGCGACCACGGCGGCGATGCCAAGCTCGCGCGGATCGGGCAGGCCCTGGTTCCGGGCGTAGCGTTCCACGATCGCGCGCTCCTCCTCCAGGCTGGGGTACGGCACCATCAGCTTGAACAGGAAGCGGTCGAGCTGGGCTTCGGGCAGCGGGTAGACGCCCTGGCTCTCGATCGGGTTCTGCGTCGCCACCACCATGAAGTGCGGCGGCAGCGCGTGGGGCGTGCCGTCGAGCGTCACTTGCCGCTCCTGCATCGCCTCCAGCAGCGCGGCCTGGGTCTTGGGCGGGGTGCGGTTGATCTCGTCGGCGAGCAGCAAGTCGCGGAAGATCGGCCCGCGCGTCAGCGTGAAAGTGCTGGTCTGGAAGTTGAACAAGTTGGAGCCCAGGATGTCGCCGGGCATCAGGTCGGGCGTGAACTGGATCCGCCCGAAATCGAGCCCGAGGCTGGCGGCGAAGCACTGCGCGAGGAAGGTCTTGGCGGTGCCCGGCGGCCCTTCGAGCAGCACGTGCCCGCGCGCCATCAGCGCGATCAGCAAGTGGTCGACGATCTCGGCCTGGCCGACCACCGCCTTGGCGATCTCTCCCCGGATCGCGGCGGCGAGATCGGCAACCCGGTCAAGGCTGACGGAGCCGGGATTGAAGCTGGCAGTCATCGCTTGAGCGTCCTTTCGAGGGCGTGGAGGTCCCGGGCCGCCTTGACGAGGGCCGGGCCGGAGCGGGCCTGGGTCAGACGCGCGGAGATGTCGGAAAATGCGTGGTCGCCTTGGCCCTGAACGCGCGCGGCACGGTCGATCGCGACGAACTCGTCGGCGGCATCGGCGCCGCGCGGCAGGGCGAAGGCGCGGGCGAGCCGCTGGCGCGCGGCCTCGGCATAAGGCGCGCCGAGCAAGTGCAGGCGGTTGGCGCGACGAATCAGCCCGGCGACGTTGGCGACGAGCGCGCGCTTGCCGAACGCGATCGTGCGCTCGGGCGCGCGGGCGGGGCCGAAGCGCAGGAACGCGCGCCAGCCGACGCACGCCGCCGCGAGCAGCAGGCACAGCGTGGCGGCGAGGAACGGCGGAGTGAACGCCAGCGTCAACAAGTTGGTCCCGCGCGCCAATCCGTTCAGCGTCAGGTCGAAAGTGATCGGCGCGCCCTTCTCCGCCACCGCGCCCACCAGCATGTCGGCGAGCCGCGCGCTCGGAAGCTTCGACATGCCGTAGTTGTCGAGCAAGTCGGGATCGAACACCACGATCAGCGGGTAGCGCTGCGAGCGGTCGCGCGTGGCGGCATCGTGCGGGCGCGAGGCGAGCGCGGCGAGGCGCGGGAACTCGCCATCGTCGATATAGGCGGCGTAGATGCGCGTGTCGCGGCCGGTCACCAGCGGCACGAGGCCCGGCCCCGCGCCCGACATCGTCAGCCGCGAATCGGGGAAGGTGCCGGCCACGCCATGGGCCTGCCAGCCGATGCTGCCGCCGGGCTTGGCCGATGTCGGGTTGACGGTCAGCTCGTCGAGGAAGCCCGGCCACTCGGGCGGTCCGAAGCCCACCAGCCGCACCCAGCCGCTGCGGGCCTTGCTGCCGGCGGCGACGGCCGGCGCGGCGGCCCACTTGGGCGTGACCACCAGGACCGGCCCGAAGCGGCGATGCTCGGCGACCATCCGCTCGATGTCCTTCCCGGCGGTGGCGGCATTGGGCGTCAGCACCAGCAGGCCCGGCTGGCGCAAGCTCAGCTTGGTGCGCGCGCGGCGGACATCGTAGCCGCGCCGGTCGAAGTAGTCGGCGAGCGCCGCGTAGCCGTTCAGCCCCCGCCCGTCGGCATGGCCGCCGCCGTCGTTGGTGTTGTCGGCATAGCCGGTGCCGATCATCCACAGCAGCGCCACGAACACGAGCGCGCCGAACAGCACCAGCGCCAGCGCGCTGCGGCGCGAGAACGGGGCGCTGGCGGCCTTGGGCGCGCTCATCGGCGCAAGTCCGCCAGCGCGAACTCGGCGTAAGCGGCGCGGGCGGTGGCCCAGTCCGCCTGGTCGAGCGCGCGCAAGGCGAAGAGGCTGCGCTCCACCCGCGTCGCGACGACGGCAAAGGCGGCGCGGGCAGCGTCCGGCAATTGCGGCAGCGAGGCGATCTCGCGCGCGGTGCTCGCCGGGATCAGCGCGCCGGGCCGCGCCTTGCGGATCTGGCCGACGCTGCGCTGGAGCAGCAAGTGCGCCGCCTCGGCATAACGCCCCTCGGCGGCGAGGCGGTCGGCATCCTCGAGCAGCGCCAGCGCCTCCTCGCGCGTGGGCGCCCAGGTGTCATCGCCGGTCTTGCGCGAGCGGCGCTCAAGCAGCGGACCGAGCAGCCGCCACGCGAGCCACAGCACCAGCGTCACCCCGAGCGCGATCAGCACGTATTGCAGCACCGGCCAGGCGGCGACGAGGCCCTTCGCTGCAGGGCCGAAGATCGTGCGCAGCAGCCAGTCGAGCCATTCCAGCCACGCCGGCGTCTCGGGCGGTTTCATCGGCGGCAGCGGCGCGTACTGGATCTGCGCGGACTGGCGGACGGCCTCCCAGTCCCGCGCCGCGTCGGCGGCCGCGACCGACCCGGCAATCGTTGCGCTGCTCCCCGTCACGCGGGGAGTGGTGGCATGGCGACGGGGTGGGCGCAAGCGAACTTCCTGCGTCGTCCCGGTTCACTCCCGCCTCACCCCCGGGCGCGGCCCTGCGGGTAGGAGCCCAGCGGGCGCACGTACTTGCAGTGGAACGCCAGCTCTTCCATCGCCTGGTCGATGCGCGGATCGCCCGGCGCGCCTTCGATGTCGGTGTAGAAAGTCGTCGCGGCAAAGCTGGCGCCGACCTGGTAGCTTTCCAGCTTGGTCATGTTGACGCCGTTGGTGGCGAAGGCGCCCAGCGCCTTGTAGAGCGCGGCGGGCACGTTCCTCACCTCGAAGATGAAGGTCGTGATCGCCGGACGACCCGCCAGTTCGGCGGGATCGAGCGGCGTCTTGGCCAGCATGACGAAGCGCGTGGTGTTGTCCGCCGCGTCCTCGACCTTCTCGGCCACGATCTTGAGGCCGTAGAGCTCGGCCGCGATGCGCGGGGCGATGGCGCAGGCGGCGGGGTCGCCCTGCTCCTGCACGAAGGCGGCGGCCCCGGCGGTGTCGGCATAGCTCATCGGCACGATGCCGTTCGCGCGCAAGTAGTGCCGCGTCTGGCCTAGCGCCTGGGGGTGGCTGTAGGCGGCGGAGAACGGCCCTTGCGCCAGGCCCATCACCGCATAGCTGATCGGCAGGAAGTACTCGCCGGTGATGACGAGCCCGCTTTCGGGCAGCAGGAAGTGGATGTCGGCCACCCGGCCGTGCTGCGAATTCTCGATCGGGATCAGCGCGCGCGCCGCCTTGCCGTCCTTCACCGCGTCGAGCGCATCCTCGAAGCTGAAGCAGGGGAGCGGCAGGCAATCGGGATCGTATTCCAGCGCGGCGCGGTGGCCGTTGCAGCCGGGCGCGCCCTGGAAGGCGACGGCGCGGGCCGGGTCGACGGCGGCGGCGGCCTCCATCTGCGCCACGAGGGCGCGCGCGGGTTCGGGGTAGGAATGCATGACGTCCGCGCGCTTAGGACCCAGGGGCCCCCTCGCCAAGAGCGGAAATCGCCCGAGGGGGCGCCGTGCGGGGCGGAGTCCGCTTCAGGTCCGTGATGATCGGCACGGGCCCGCATTGCCACCCGCAATCACTCTTGCACTCGCACCCTGCGAGCACTAGAGCGCGGCGCAATCGGCTGATCAAATACCCGCGGGGCACTCTCTAGAATGGACGACCGTACCAACACCATCGCCGGCTGGACACTGTTCGCGGGGATCGTTGCACTTGGACTGAGCAGCATCAGCGGACACTACTTCCGCGCCAACAAGCCGCATCGCCCCGAGAAGATGGGCTACGAGATCGAAGGCGTCGAAGCCGAAGGTGGTGGCGCCGCCGCCGAGAAGCCGATCGCCGATCTGCTCGCCACCGCCGACCCGGCAAAGGGCGAGGCGATCTTCGCCAAGTGCACCTCGTGCCACACGATCAACGCGGGCGGCGCCAACGGCATCGGCCCGAACCTGCACGGCGTCGTCGGCGAGGGGATCGGCCAGGGTGCCGGCGGCTTCGCCTTCTCCGACGCGCTCAAGAGCAAGGGCGGCAACTGGACGTTCGACCTGCTCAACGAGTGGCTCAAGAGCCCCAAGGCCTTCGCGCCGGGCACTAAGATGACCTTCGCCGGCCTCTCCAAGCCGGAAGACCGCGCCAACGTCATCGCCTACCTGAACACGCAAGGCTCGAACCTGCCGCTGCCCAAGCCCGGTGCCGGCGCCGCGCCGTCCGAGCCGGGCAAGGGTGCCGAACCGGCGCCCGCGGGCACGCAAGCGGCGGCCGGCGCCCTCGCCGCCCCCGCGCCCAAGCTCGAAGGTGGCGACAAGGCCGTCGGCACGACGCAGAGCAACACCAAGCCCTGACGTTCTAGCCGAGCGGGCGCGCCTGTCCTCCCCGTTGCGGGGAGGGGGACCGCCAGCAAAGCTGGTGGTGGCGGGGACTCTCGCCGCCACCCGACCTCACGACACGACGCGAGTCCCCTCCACCACCTTCGGTGGTCCCCCTCCCCGCACCGGGGAGGACGGCGCGCTAGCCTAAAGTCTGTCCTGTTTAAGCGGCGCCGGTGCCGATTCCGCTTCAAGCGGACAGACTCTAAGCTGCCGCCCCGGCGCCGCCCTTGAAGCCTTTGGCGATCACGTACCACTCCGAGGAGTCCTTGCGGCTCGCCGGCGGCTTGGCGTGCTTCACGCTGGAAAAGTGGCGCTTGAGCAGGGCGAGCAGCGCATTGTCGGTTCCCCCGGCGAGCACTTTGGCGACGAACGTCCCGCCCGGCGCCAGCGTGGCGATGGCGAAGTCCGCCGCGGTCTCGACCAGGCCCATCGTGCGCAAGTGGTCGGTCTGCTTGTGGCCCACGGTGTTCGCGGCCATGTCCGACAGCACCAGGTCGGGAGCGCCCGCCAGCGCTTCCTCCAGAGCGACAGGCGCTTCGTCGGCCATGAAGTCCATCTGGAAGATCGTCACGCCCTCGATCGGCTCGGTGGGCAGCAGGTCGATGCCGACGACCGCCGCGCGCGGCGACCGCTGGCGCACCACCTGGCTCCAGCCGCCCGGCGCGATGCCGAGGTCGACCGCGCGCTCGACGCCTTTGAGGATGTCGAACTTCTCGTCGAGTTCCAGCAGCTTGTAGGCCGCGCGGCTGCGGTAGCCGTCGGCCTTGGCCTTCTTCACGTAAGGATCGTTGAGCTGGCGCGTCAGCCAGCGCGCCGAGCTGGTGGTGCGCTTCTTCGCGCTGCGCAGGCGCTCGCCAGGATCGCGGCCCGATCTGCTCATGCCATCAGACTCACGATTGGACGGCCGCGCGCTGCCGGCTGTCGGAGTGAGCATGCCCATGCCGATAGCCATGCGCCGAGATCAGGCTGCGCAAGATGCCCTCGCGAATGCCCCGGTCGGCGACGCCCAGCCGGCTCGCCGGCCACAAGTCGAGGATCGCCTCGAGGATGGCGCAGCCCGCCACGACCAGATCGGCCCGCTCGCGCCCGATGCAGGCCAGCTCGCGCCGCTCCTCGATCGCCATGGCCGACAGCCGCGCACTGATGCCGCGCATCGATTCGGCCGGCACGATCAACCCGTCGACCGCGCTGCGATCGTACTGCGGCAGCTCCAGATGGACGCTCGCCAGCGTCGTCACCGTGCCGCTGGTGCCCAGCAGCCGCAGCGGACCGGTCCGCGCGGCGGATTCGCGCGCGCCTTGCGTGCGCCGGGCGAAGGCGGCGAAGCTCTCGGAGACGAGGCCACGCATGCGG